>Ga0213875_10001261_pt1 | contig 17003 bp, 14 predicted proteins | sample BarmaccomBMRX_R8_FD_160105 | JGI IMG/M metagenome (GOLD analysis project Ga0213875, IMG submission 160105) | Root-associated microbial communities from Barbacenia macrantha in rupestrian grasslands, the National Park of Serra do Cipo, Brazil - RX_R8 | ecosystem: Host-associated > Plants > Roots... | reverse complement strand
CCACGCTGTCCCGCCGGCGCCCACGGCGATGCTGCTCAGCGTGCCGGGAATTTGTAGCCACTGCTGCGATGCCGCATTCCATTGATAAATGTTCCCAAGTGCGTCAAGGCCGAGCACGTTTGCTCCCGAACCGACGCTAACTTTCGCAATGCTGGCGCCGGCGGTCGCGACCATCGTGCCGTGCAGCACATCGTAGTGATAGGCGATGCCGTTTTGGACCGCCCAGAGGTCGCCGTCGATGCCTACCGACACCTGCGAAAATCCCGCAGTGGGAGTCACTTGTTGCAACTGACCGGTTCCTGGATTAAACCAATAGATGTAACCGGTCGCATTCACGCCGTACACCGCCCCTGCTGACCCGACCGATAGCTGAATCAGGGCCCCGGGTATGGGCGCCCAGGTGTTCATCGCGGGAACGTAGTGGTAAATCTGTCCAGCCGAGTTAAGACCCCAAACATCTCCATCTGCGCCAACCGCTATGTGGGCCAACGTTCCGGGGGCTCCTGACCACGTGCTTCCATTCCATTGATAAATCTGGCCCATCGCGTTGAGCCCCCAAATAGCCGTGCTCGAGCCCGCGGCGATCTGCATGAGCTGTCCCGGGATCTGCATCCACGTTTGCGCCGCCGTGTCGTAGGTGTAGATCTGCCCGGCGCCGTTGATGCCCCAAATGCTGCCGTCAGCGCCGACGGACATTTGAAGCAGTGCTCCGGCAACAGCCGTGACGCCGCCACCGCCAGTGCCGCTCAGTTGGACGACGACATTGTTGTTGAAGAAGCTATTGGTCGCAATGGTGAGGGTGCCGGTTCGCGCGCCGATTACGCTAGGCGTGAAGGTCACGTTAACTTGGCAGCTTTGACCCGACGAGAGGCTGCTCGGGCAATTGTTGTATTGCGTGAAGTCGCCGGTAATGACGATGTCCGAAATAGTGACCGGGCCGGCCACGCTCAACGTGAGCTGCTGCGGATTGCTCGCTGTGCCGACCGCCCAATCATCGAACACAAGCTCGCGGGCGGAGGAGCCGAGGCTCGGGATAGCCGTGACGCTGCGGATGCGATTGTTATTCGTGTCCGCGATGTAGATGTTGCCCGAACTATCGAGGCTGATGCCTGACGGCGAAGCGAGATCCACAGGAATGCAGGTCGGCGGAGATCCCGATGGGCAGGACGTCGTCGCGACTTCGCCGTCCCCCGCAAATCCGTAGCTGCCGCTTCCGGCGATGGTGTGGATGGTTCCTGCGCCGTCGACAAACCGAATCACGTTGTTGTATTTGTCCGCGATCAGGACGTCTCCCGCAGCGTCGACCGCCACCCCGCTTGGCTCGTTTAGCGCGGCCTCGGCTGCGGGTCCGCCATCGCCGCCATAGCTGCCGCTCCCGTTTCCGGCGAATGTCTCGATAGCTCCGCCGGACACGACGCGAATGCGACTGTTGCCGCTGTCCGCGATGTAGAGATTACCGGAAGCGTCCGCTGCTACATCCTGGGGATAGGAAAGCTGCGCGTTGGTTGCCGGGCCGCCATCGCCGGAAAAGCCGTAAGCATGGTTCCCGGCGACCGTGGTGATGATTGCCGTTCCAGCCGCAATCTTGCGCACTACGTAATTACCCGAATCCGCTATGTACAAATTTCCAGAGCTGTCGAACGCCAGCCCCGCTGGCTCGCTTAGCGCCGCGCTCGTCGCCGGTTCGCCATCGCCCCAGTATCCGCAGTCATTAACAAAGCCTGCGACAGTACTGATCGCCCCGGCCGTGTCGACTTTTCGCAGAACGCAGTTCCACGTATCGGCAATATAGACGTTTCCCGACGAATCGGGAACGGCCTTGCTGGGGCGGTACAGTTGTGCGCTTGTTGCCGGTCCTCCGTCACCGGAGTAGCCGCAGCTGAGTTGATAGTTCGTCGAGGCGCTCGGCGCAGTACCGGCGAACACGGATATCGCGCCGCTTGCCGTGGCTTTCCAGACGAGACAGTTTTCGAAATCCGCGATGTAGACGTTCCCCGACGCGTCGGGAACGCCGGCATTCGGGAACGAAAAGTCAGCGCCGGTCGGTGATGTCGCCGCCGTGTAGCTGTATGTTCCGTTGCCCGCGACGGTGTTGATGCGCCCACCCAGCGCGGCTTTGCGAATGCGGCCGTTGCCCTCATCGGCGATGAACATCGCGTCCGAGCTATTCACCGCAACGCCATATGGTTCGTAGAGCTCAGCGCCTACTGCGGGACCACCGTCGCCGGAATAGCCGCAGTATGGGGACGCTCCCGCAACCGTGTCGATGCTTCCGCTGACATTCACCTCGCGGATGACACAGTTCATAGTGTCGGCGATGAAGACGTTGCCGCTCGCGTCCGATGCGAGCCCGTTGACGCTGCCAATTTCGGCGCTTGTCGCCGGGCCGCCATCGCCGGAGAATCCGTATATTCCATTGCCGGCTATGGTGCCGATCTTGCCCGTGCTCGCCGTCACCTTGCGAATGCGGTAGTTGGCCGTATCCGCGATATACACGTTTCCGGACCCGTCGAGCGCCACGCCGTAGGGTTGGTACAGCTGTGCGGCAGTAGCCGCGCCGCCATCGCCCGAAAACCCACAGCCGAGCGAACTGTTCCCGGCGATGGTTTTAATCTTGCCGTCGCTCGCCGTGACGTACCGAACGACGCAGTTATACGTGTCGGCGATGTACATGTTTCCGGAAGCGTCGACCGCGACGCCATAGGGATCGTTAAGTTTTCCGGTGTTCGCCGCCCCGCCATCGCCGCCGAAGCCGCACGACTGCGGTGTTCCGGCGACTGTGCTGATCACGCCGCTGCTTTTCGTGACCTTGCGAACAGTGCAGTTGCCCGTGTCGGCTATGTAAACGTTTCCGGATGAATCGACCGCTACGCCTTGCGGAGAGTTCAGCGATGCCTTAGTGGCGGGTCCCCCATCACCGCCGTACCCGAAAACATCGTTTCCGGCGATGAGCGTCAGCGTGCCCGCCGTGTTCACTTCGAACACGCGGTTATCGGCGGCTGTAACCTGCCCGGCCACAAAGTAGATGTTGCCCGAGCTGTCGAGTGCGACGCTCGCTGGATCGGGAACAACGGCCGACGTCGCCGGAACATTGTTCGGGCCGCCGCCGGCATATGTATTGATAATGTCCGCTGTCTGCGCAACAGCAGCAATCGGCAAAAGCGCAAGTAGAACAAATTTCACAGAAAGAGGCCCCTTTCCCCCACCCGAACCTTATTGGGAGTCTTCAGTGTAATGTGGGCTACGCGGGATAACAATGGGCTCACCCCAAAAGAAAGTACGGGGTACGAGACGATGCTCCTTCCAAGGCCACGTCCACTTAGGCCATGAATCCTCGAACGCCGCAGTCTGCCTACGATCGCGCGCATTCCGACGCATACGCGGCCATGTATCGCTACCTCACGGAAGATCTGGGACGCGATCCGGAGTTTGCGGCGCACCGAGCCCAGGCCGAAGTCGAACGTCGCGGGGCGGCGCGGTTCTGCGATGAGCTCGAAACGCGTGGCATTCGTATCGCGCAGCAAAGAATCTTGGATTTGGGCGCGGGCCTGGGCGCGTTAACAGCGGAACTGGCGAGCCGCGGAGGCATTGTGTTTGGCGTCGAGCCGGGCGAAGGCTGGCGCAGGATTGCGGCCGGTCGTCTCTCACACTTACCCTCCGCGCACATCGTCGGTGGGGTCGGTGAATCTCTGCCGCTCGGCGATAACTCGATCGACTTAGTCGTGAGTCTGCAAGTGTTAGAGCACGTGCAAAGCCCGCCGCGTGTCATTCGCGAGATGTATCGCGTTCTGAAGCCCGGTGGCGCACTGTGTATCGCCTATGAAAACTATCTCGGCTTTCGCGAGCCTCACTACGGCGTCGCCTGGCTGCCGATGCTCCCGAAACCTCTCGGGGCTGTGTATCTGAAGCTCCGCGGCCGCAACCCACGATTCCTTCTCGAAGCGGTCACTTACACGAGTTTTCCGGCGGTACGCCGCGAGCTGTTGCGCGCAGGCTTCCGTTGTCTGCGGCAAGAGGGGTGGAAAGAGAAACTCTACTCGAAAGAGGAGTGCGGTTGGCGATGGCGCATCCTGCGATCCATACCTCCCCGCGCCGCGTTGCGTGTTCTGGCGGCGGCAGATTTTTCGACCCGTATTTTCCGGACGTTCACGGAAGAGATGATGCGTAAGCCTGATTCCGTTTCGGATTCTAATTTAGATTTGACAGCGCGGCCCACCGGATTCTCTTCTCGTGTTCCGGAGACGTCGGACACTCGGGACGAGTGCATAGTACACGGGCGCTGAGCATCGAGTAAATTAGATGGTGCTCCCGAAGCAAGTCTATGAGATCGATGGAGCTGAGTTCGCATCCCTCGCTGGATTTTTCGACGAGATTTCGAAGAAACTCATCCCGAATGCGAAGTGGGGCCACAATCTCAATGCCTTCAATGATGTGTTGAGGGGTGGATTCGGAACGCCGGAGGAGGGCTTTGTCCTTCGCTGGAAGAATTCGGAGATTTCGCGAGAGCGCCTCGGATACGCTGAGACGATTCGAGAACTCGAGCTACGGTTGACCAAGTGTCACCCGACGGCTAGAAATTTAGTTGCTCAGGACCTCGCTGCCGCTCGTGCGCACCGTGATGAAACGGTTTTTGACTGGCTAATAGACATCGTAAAAACTCATTGCGCGGGCGGGAGTGAGCAGGAGGACGGCGTAGAACTCGATCTCTGCTGAAGAGACAAACCCACGGGATCCGACGTTGCTTACGCCTCACTCGTACCGCAGCGCCACCATCGGATCGACTTGCGTTGCGCGGCGCGACGGGATGTACGAAGCAAACAGCGCGACCGCGAGTAAGGTCATCGAGACGACCGAGTAAGTCAGCGGATCAGTCGCGCTGACCAGTAAGAAATTCGCGAGAAATTTCGAGGCTGCGAAGGCGCCGCCAATGCCGACCGTCAGGCCAACCAGCACGATCAACAGCCCGTGGCGGAAAACCATCTTGAGAATGTCGGGACGCTGCGCGCCGAGCGCCATCCGCACCCCGATATCGTGCGTCTGTTGCGCGGCGGCGTAGGACACGACGCCATAGACGCCGACAATAGCCAGCACAAGACCGAGCATCCCGAGCGCCGCAGCAAGCCCCGCGCCGACTTGATAGATCAGCAGGCCGTTCAGTGTGTACAGCGCCTCCCGGAACGTCCGGACGTCAAACACCGGAAGGGCGGGCGCGAGCGAGTGTGTAAGACGCTCGATTTCTGGAAGCGCGGCGATCGGATCACCGGCAACGCGCACTTGCAACGTTTCGAGCGACGCCATCGCGGTGTGCTGCGCGAAGGGAACGTAGATGACAGGGCTCGGCGGCCCCGTCACATTCACCTGCCGTGCGTTTCCGACAATCCCGACGATCCGCATCGAGTGTTTCGGGTCCGAGCCGATCGCAAGCTCACGCCCGAGCGGGTCCTGACCGGGCCAAAAGCGTTGTGCGAGGGCTTCGTTGACGAGCGCGACATAAGGCGCGCGTTCATTATCAGCCTCGCTGATATCGCGCCCCTTTAGCAGCGGTATGCGCAAGTTTTGAAGATACCCAGCCGAGATCGCGACGTCCAGCGACGAGGGCGCCGGCACACCGGGCCGTGTTTCAAAGCCTGGGATCAGCAAGTCGTCGGCATTATTCATATATCCCAGCGGCACGGAAGTGGCGATGCTGGCAGATTCGACGCCCGGAAGCGCACGGACCCCATCCAGAAGCGTTTTGTAGAACGCGAGAGTTTGGGCGGACTTGTAGCCGATTTCATTGGGATCCATTGTGAGATTGACGATTTTACTCGCATCAAAGCCGAGGTTGGCGCGCTGGGCTTGCCCGAGGCTACGCATGAACAGGCCGGCGGTGACAAGGAGCACGAGCGAGCCTGCGACCTGCAGAACCACCAGCGTGTTTCGCAGCCGGCTTTTACCCGAGACTACGCCGCGACCCGACGCACGGAGAATGCGATTGATGTTGCCGAGCGATGCGCGGACTGCAGGCACAATGCCGACGATGATGCCGGTCGCGAGCGCAACCGAGAAGCCGAACGTAAACACGCGCCAATCGAAATCGAACCCGAAGTGTACGGGCATATCGAAGTGAATGTTCAGCGTGCTCAGGGAGTGACTCCCCCAAAAGCCAAGTAGCAGCCCGAAGATGCCGCCCGTCACGGACAGCAAAATACTTTCGGTGAGGAGCTGGCGCACCAGGCTCGTCCGAGCTGCACCCAGCGCCGAACGAATCGCCATCTCGCGTTCACGCGTGCTCGCGCGAACGAGCAGAATATTAGCCACGTTTACGCAGGCCAGCAGCAGCACCATAACGGCCAAGCCAAGGAACAGGCTGGAGCTGATCATAATCGCGTCATCGGCATTCGGCTGCGGACGCGAACGAAGCTCGGGGTAGGCTTCCAATTCTTGATTCTTGTCGGACTCTGGGTACTGCTCGGCGAGCCGGCGCCCAATCACGGCGAGAGTCGCATTCGCCTGGGCCAAAGTTGTGCCGCGCTGCAACCGGCCCATGACGATCTCGAATCGAACATTGCGATTCACCATAAAATCGGGTGGAACGCCGCCCAGATTCGCCATGCCGAGAGGCAGAAAGGCTTGCGCTTCGACCAGCGCATAGGTGCCGAAAAAGTCTTTCGGCGCGACTCCGACGACCGTGACGGGATGTCCATCAATCGAAACTTTGCTGCCCAGAATGTTGCCGTCGCCGTTGAAGCGCGTCTTCCAGTACCGGTAACCGAGCACGATGACGGGATCGGCGCCGGGCGTTACGCCCTCAGAAGGCAGAATCAAGCGTCCGAGCGCCGGCTGCACCCCAAGCATTGTGAAGTAGTTGCCGGAGACGTAGTTGGTAAGAATTCGATCTGCCCGGCCGCCGGTCGCAAGGCCGTCCATGCCGATTTGAAAGGCGACAAGGTCCGCGAAAACGTTCGTGGATTGGCTGCGAATGTCGCGATAATCCGCGATCGAAAAACTGTTCTGCAATTGGCCGAGCTGTTCGGCGGCGAGGACGACGAGTTCGCCCGGACGCTGAACGGGTAACGGCCGGAGCAGCAGCGAATCGATCATGCTGAAGATGGCGGTATTGGCGCCGATGCCGAGCGCGAGCGTGATCGCCGCGACTACCGTAAACGTCGGGTTCTTGATTAGCATCCGCATGCCGTAGCGGATGTCTTTCCAAAGCATGTCGAGTTTTGCCCTCTCCGATGATTTATGTGTCAGCCGAATATACGAGATATACTGGGAGCGGAGTTCCCCGCTTTTGCAATTGAGAGAATTCGTGCGTCTTTTCACGCACATACAACTCTTGCCGGTGCTTGAAAACGGCGAAGAGACGACATTGATCGGCGGCCAGGCGGTGATGGAGGGCGTGATGATGCGATCTCCTCATAGCTACTGTGTCGCGGTGCGGGAACCGAACGGCGAGATTGTGTCCGAGAGTCACGAATTGCCGCGCTTGGCCGACCGACATCCCATGTTGAAGGCGCCGTTTGTGCGAGGCGTAGCGACCCTCGGGCACGCGATGTGGCTGGGGATGAAGGCGCTGAAATTTTCCGCGGATTGCGCGCTCGGCGAGCTTACGGAACGGGGGAAACCTGGAGCGGGAGCAAGAGTGCCGATGGCGTTGAACGTGCTGTTCTCGGTCGGCTTTTTCATTGTCTTTTATAAGTTGGTTCCGCTGTATCTGGCGACCTTGCTCGGCAAGGCCGTGCCACAGGTGGGCAGCCGGTTCGCCATCAACATGGTCGATGGCGCGATCCGGATCGGATTTCTGCTCGCGTTTTTGTTTTTGCTGTCGCGGGTAAAGGATATTCATCGCCTGTTTGAGTTTCATGGCGCGGAGCACAAGGTGGTCTTCAATTACGAATCAGGCGAGCTAGTGAACGTGGCTAATGCGCAGCGATTTCCGACTTGGCATCCTCGCTGCGGAACGAGTTTCTTGCTCGTTTTGATGGTGCTTGCGATGTTGTTCTATGCGTTTCTTCCCTTCGACAGTTTCTGGGCGAAGTTTGCGGCTCGCATCGCACTATTACCGGTGATTGTGGGCGTGAGTTACGAGATCATTCGTTTTGCCGCTAAGCGTCGGGGCGGGTTGATGGCCGCGCTCACGCAGCCGGGTTTGTGGCTGCAGCGGATCACGACGCAACCGCCTTCGGACGAGCAAACCGAAGTCGCGATTCACGCGCTCGAGCGTGCGATGGAAATGGAACGCGCGCAGGGTGGCGTCTTGATGATCGCGTAAGCGCGAGTGGCATTTATGGAGTATCGCGACCAATTAGAAGAGGCCGAAGTTCGCTATAACGCGTTGACCGAACGCATGGCGGATCCGGCCGTGATCAGCGACGGCGAGCAGTACCGAAAGGTCGCGAAGGCGCAGAGCGATCTTACGGAGTTGGTCGCGAAATACCGGGACTGGAAGCGCGCCGAACAAGAGCTGCAAGATGCGCGCGCCATGCTCGACGAGACGGATCCCGAGCTCCGGCAAATGGCGGAAGCGGAAATCGTGAGATTAGAGCCGCTGGTTGCAGAGCTCGAACGGGAGCTTCAGCTTCTCCTGCTGCCCAAAGACCCGAACGACGAAAAGGACGTGGTGCTCGAGATTCGCAAAGGCGCGGGTGGCGATGAGGCATCGCTGTTTGCGGGCGAGGTGTTCCGCATGTACACGCGCTACGCCGAGGAGCAGGGATGGCGAGTCGAGGTGACATCGTTAAGTGAATCGTCCGTCGGCGGGTTGAACGAAGTGATTGCGCTCGTAAGCGGAAAAAAGGTGTACAGCCGCATGAAATGCGAGAGCGGCGTCCATCGGGTGCAGCGTGTGCCTGCGACGGAAACGCAAGGCCGCGTGCATACTTCCACCATCACCGTCGTGGTGATGCCCGAGGCCGATGAAGTGGATGTGCAGATTGATCCCAAGGACATTCGGATCGACACGTTCTGTTCTTCGGGTCCAGGCGGGCAGTCAGTCAACACGACATATTCGGCGGTGCGCATCACCCATTTGCCCACCAACACCGTCGTTTCCTGCCAGGACGAAAAATCGCAGATCAAGAATCGCGCGAAGGCCATGCAGGTGCTGCGATCGCGTCTGTATCAGATGGAGCTCGAGAAGCAGCTAGCACAGATCGGGGCCGAGCGTAAGAGCATGGTCGGCACCGGTGATCGCAGCGAGAAAATCCGAACGTACAATTTTCCGCAGAATCGGGTTACCGACCATCGCATCGGTCTCACGCTGCATCAACTGGACCTCATCATCGAAGGACGGCTGCAACCGATCATCGACGCTTTGACCGCGTACTATCAGTCGGAGCGTCTGCGCGAGCAGGGCCGGGCGGCGTAGACGACCATTCAAACGGCTCTAATTCAGGGCACGCAAATCCTAAGTAAAGCGAACGTTGGGGTGCCACGCTTAACCGCGGAAGTGCTGCTGTGTCACGCCTTGCGATGCGAGCGTGCGCATTTGTATGCGCACGGCGACGAGGCGCTGCCGGAGCTTGGTTGGATTCACTACGGGCGCTATCTCAATGAGCGGCTGAACGGGAAGCCGACGCAGTACATCACGCACGGCCAAGAGTTTTTCGGACGCGAGTTTTACGTCAATGCCGACGTCTTGATTCCCCGGCCGGAGACCGAGCATCTGGTGGAGGCAGCGATTGCGTACTTACGCGAGCGTTCGAATACGCGTGTTATCGATATAGGCACGGGATCGGGCGCGATCGCTGTAAGTGTGGCGCTCGAGTCAGGGATTCCGGTGTTTGCCTCGGATATCTCGATCCGCGCGTTAGCGGTTGCGGAACGAAACCGTCGCCGGCATAGCGCACGTGTCGAGTTCTTCGCGGGCGATATTCTCACGGCGGTGCGCCCGCAATCGCTGGATGTCGTTTTGTCGAATCCTCCCTATGTGCCGTCGACCGATTCCGCAAATTTGCAGGCTGAAGTCCGGGATTGGGAGCCGGCGATTGCCCTGTTTGGCGGTCCGACAGGGTTCGATGTGTACGCGCGGTTGATTTCGAGTGCCGAGGTTGCGTTGAAGCCCGGCGGGCGCATGATGCTCGAGTTGGGATATCAGTCATTGGACCGAGTGCGGGAAATGCTGGCCGTGAATTGGACTGCGATCGAAGTAACCCACGACCTCGCTGGCTTGCCGCGTGTACTTGGAGCGACACTAGCGATAAGGTAAGAACCGCAATGCAGCGGCTAGTTTGCCACGTCGACATGGATGCGTTCTTCGTGTCGGTCGAGGAGTTATTCAATCCCGCGTTGCGGGGCAAAGCGGTCGTCGTAGGCGGGGCCGCAGATCAGCGCGGAGTAGTGGCGGCTGCTTCTTACGAAGCACGAAAGTTCGGCGTGCATTCTGCCATGCCGCTGCGGACCGCGGCGCGGTTGTGCAGTCACGCGATTTTCGTGGACGGCCATCCGGCCCGGTATCGCGATTATTCGAAGAAGGTGTTCCAAGTTCTAAACCGGTTCTCTCCGCGCGTCGAGATGGCCTCGATTGACGAAGCATTTCTCGATCTGACCGGCATGGAGCGCTTGCTGGGCCGGGCTCTGATTATCGCGGATAAGCTGCACGATGAGATCCGGCATGAAACGCAGTTGAACTGCTCGCTGGGATTGGCGCCGTCACGCCTGGTGGCGAAGGTTGCTTCCGACCAAGCGAAGCCGAACGGGGCTTTGTACGTCCTGCCGGGCCAAGAAGCGCAATTTCTTGCACCGCTCGAAGTACGGCGAATTCCCGGTGTGGGAAAGAAGACCGAGGCCGCACTGCACGGGCTGGGGATTCGGCGGGTCGGGGATTTGGCGACGCTTGACGAAGATTTTCTTGCCGAGCACTTCGGCCGGTGGGGGTTGGCCTTGGCAGGGAAGGCCCGCGGTGAAGATGCGGGCGGCTGGTTCGACGCGGAGATCGGAGCGAACGAGGCGCCGAAATCGATTAGTCATGAGCACACGTTTTCCGAAGATACGTCGGATCGGGAGCAGCTCGAAACCATGCTGCTGCGCTTGTCCGAGATGGTTGCCAAGCGAGTGCGGGCGCAACAGGTCTATGCCCGCACGATTCAGCTCAAGCTGCGATACAAAGATTTTTCGACGATTACCCGAGCCTCGTCGCTCGACCACGCGACCCAACTGGACCGCGAGATCGCGGGTGCGGTGATTCAGTTATTCCGGCGCGCGTGGAATGGTCGAGCCAAGATTCGTTTATTAGGCGTCCACGCGGGCGGCCTGGAACCGGCGGAGGGGCAGATGAACTTGCTCGAGGAGCCGCGAACTGCGCGTTTGCGCGAAGCGTTTCGGTCCGTGGATCACATTCGAAACCGTTTCGGAGACGCGAGCATTTCACTCGCGAAGACGCTAGGCGGCGGCCTGCGGGAGCGAGTGCACGACAACCCGTTTGATTTGCCCGGGAAGGGCAACCGGGAGGAGCAGGATAGGTAAGTCTCTGCCGCAGGTTACCGCTCGGCACGATGAACCAAGTACTTTGCGAGATCGACGTTTCGTATTGAAAGACTCCTCTCGAAAGTGGCGACCTCGCGCCGCGGAATGAACTGAAAAACGGCGGAAGGCTCGATCTTGCTCCAACCGAATCGATAATCGGACGTCGGGTTCAGACCAATGGGCAGTGTCGCTCGCGGGAAAGCCGAAAACACGCTATCCCTTGGCTCAGGTCGAATGCGAACAGACATCTCGTCGGAATCTGGGCCAATACGGCAGCCGAGCGACACGCCATCACCCTCGGGAACGCTGTGGCATGAACCCACATTCGGTAGGCGGAAGGAACGTGCCGTGACTGCAATCGTGGTCTGCACTGTGTCAGTCAGCAATCGAAACCGAAATTGGCCATTGAGGTCGATCGGCTGCTGCTTCAACATCCTCAACATGGAATCATCGAAATGGACGGTCTGCCAGTACTCGCTCCCATGTCTCGCAATGGAAGTACCCAGTTGCGAACCCCCCGGCCACTCTTTCCCGCCAACTCTAACGACGGCGACGCCGTTGCCCTCAAGAAGGGCATCTTGAGGAAGCCCTTCCACGTCCAGCAAAAATTCCACGTTGACGCCCTCGGGCGGGGGATACTGGCCCACCACCGCTCGAAGTTGGCCGGTTTCCAGAATGCGAATGCTCGCCGGACCCGTCCCTCGATTCTCGGACTGACGAGAACCCCGCAAGCAAGCCGCCCACTGCGAAACCGCAGCAAAGGCTGGAATACCGGCGCATGTAAGTGCAATCAAAGCTATTCTTCCGGCCACCGTTTGCCGCGTGAGGTACTGCCATACCACGATCGCAAATGCGATCGCGCCGAGAACGAGCACCATATGCCTGACAGAAAAGAAATTGATGGCCGTGCCGTTCCCGCCGTGCGAAACCAAGGGTTGAATGCTAAACCCTAGGAGAGCAACGAACCAGGCAAACACAAACTGCGTGACGTTGCGCGTCACTGTCGCATTCGCGAATGAAGGCAAAACGAATAGTGCCGCGAAGGGCAGTTGACGCAGAAGTATGCGCGAAATGCTGCTGAATACCGGAAGTCCTTGCGCGCCGAGAATCAAGAAATCGGAGCAAACGAGCGGCACGTTGACAAACAGAACGACAAAGAGCACTTTCGCAGCAAGCAACTGCAACCGCGAATAGGGCTTCGTCAACCAAAACTGACGATCGCCGGGCAGCGGCTCCTGCTGGACCGCGAGCACAACCAAATACCAAATCGCAAGTGTCAACACAAACGTCACAAGCCCGGCGGCGCTGTCGATGTGCTGTCTTTCCGGAATATCAAGCGGAGAACTCAAGATGTGGAGAACGTCAAAGCTTACAAACAGTCCTAACGTGACGAGAATCTGCGGCCACAAATGTCGAACGTCTTTGCCGAAAATATGCAAAACTTGTTTCACCGTCTCTCCTTTCTACGCAGCCTCGCGCTTAGCCCCGGCAAGCGCCACAAAAATTTCCCGCAGCGGCATCGGGGTGGCTGAGATACTACGGGCTGCCGGAAAAAGCCGTTCAATCGTCTGGCGGGTCCGATGCTCGTCGAACTGGCTGTCTACGAAACGAATCATTGCGGAGAAAGTCTGCGGATTCAACCAGCCGGCCGGCCACGTAGGTGGAGGAAGCGGCGGCGCGGCTAGCGTCACTTCGATTTCCCGAAACCGCTCCGAAAGCGTGGCAAGTTCTTGCGAGAATTCGATTCGACCGCGATCCAAATACCCAACGTGGCTGACAAAGGTTTCGACCTCCGCCAGGTCGTGAGAAGAGATCAGAATTGTTGCGCCTGCTGCACGCCCTAGCAGCGCCTGAATAAACTCATCTCGCGCCAAAGCATCGAGTCCGCTCAACGGCTCATCAAGCAAAATGAGGCGCGGCCGATAGGCGACCGCACAAGCGAGCGCCGCTTTCATCTACATGCCGCGTGAAAGATGACCCACCTTGCGGGCCATCGGTAGTTCCAGCTCGCGAACCAACGTGTCTTGCAGCCTGCGATCCCACGCCGGATAAAACGGCTGCAAATACCCCAGCAGATATTCGACAGTCATCCATTCCGGCAGATCCTGATTCTCCGAGACGTACCCGATCATCGAGAATTCGCGCGTCCTAAGCCGCCGCGAGTCTACGCCCAACACCACCGCGCGGCCGGTCGTTGGCTTGAAGATGTTGACTAGCATCTTCAGCAGTGTCGTCTTGCCGGCCCCATTCGACCCGATCAGCGCGTAAATGCTGCCTTCCGGGATTTGGAGATTGAGATCGTCAACAGCGCGCAGCGTCCGGAATCTCTTCGACAATCCTTCACATAAGACTGGTGGGTTCATGGCCGCTCGCGCCCTCCTTTTCCGGATTGGACTTGCGATACCTCATGGCCCGCGCCGCCCAGCCTCCGCCAATGTTCACTGACGGCTTCGCGCACGTCGTCTAAGTTCATGCCCAGCTTTTTTGCCTCGACAACCAGCTCTTCCAACTGCTCCTTCAGCAGTCGCGACCGCTCCGCTGCGGTCGAGGGACCCGGTGCTGCGACTATCGTGCCCACCCCTACTCTCACTTCGAGCAGCCCCTCGGCGATGAGCTGCATGATCACTTTATGCGCGGTATTGGGGTTGATTTTTAGCTCTCTGCTCAGCGCTCGAACCGAAGGGAAACGGTCTCCGGGCTGCATCTTGCCGGAGACCACCGCTCGCTTCGATGCGTACACCACCTGCTCGTAAAGCGAGACACCAGGCCGGAAAGTGAGCCGGAATGGTATCACGTCTGTACTATAACACGTAGTACAGATCTGCGGCGCAGCCGTTCAGCCCGCAGAGGGCAAACGCACCGTCACTTTCAGCCCGCCCAACGCGCTTTCTTCTAACACAATGCTTCCCTTGTACAGCTCAACCAAGCCACGGACGATTGCGAGTCCGAGACCGGAGCCGGGGGCCGTCTCGTCCGCGCGCACGCCTCGCTGGAGAACGGATTCGCGTAACAACGGCGCGATGCCCGGACCGTCATCTTCCACCACGATCACGGCTTCACGATTCGCCGCGTGTGACTCCAGGCGTACGCTGCTTTTTGCCCATTTGCACGCATTGTCTAGAAGATTACCCAGAATTTCGTCGAGGTCTTCGCGTTGCACTCGCACGTAGTGCTCCTCGGAAGGTTCGATTTGGATCTGAAGCGCGCGCTCGGCATACAGACGCTGCAATGTGCGGCACAACGCATCCGCGGATTCTCTCACTGAGGAACGAACGCCCGGCGTGTTTCCTGTCGCCGCGGCCCTCGCTTGCGCTAATTGATATTCGATCTGCCGTCGCATGCGTTCGATCTGAAGCCGCATACTCGCGGCGAGTTGCGTGTGCCCTTCGCGTTCGATTTGATCGGCTTCCTGCGCGAGGATGGCGAGGGGAGTTTTGAGTCCGTGCGCGAGATCTCCTGCTTTGGCCTGGGCTTCACGGACGGCACGGTCGCGCTGCGCGAGAAGCGAGTTCAGATCGTCAACCAAAGGTTGCACTTCGCTCGGATATGAACCCATGACGGTCTGCGAGCGTCCGTCGCGAACTTCGAGCAGCCGCCCGCGCAATCTTCGAAAGGGGATCAGGCCGCTGCGCACGGCCATAAGTCCGGCTAACGCAAAGAGCACGGCCAATCCGACGATGATCAGGTCGCCCGATCTGAAGACTAAGGGACGAATAACGGTGGCGCGGAAGATCATATGTGCGAGAGCGAGCAGCCCCAACGTCCACAGCGCGGAACCGACCAGCAGCCGAAGCCGGAACGAGAAGCTCGAGTTCATGACTGCCGGTCAATGCAATAACCGAGGCCCCGCACCGTCCGAATGAACGTGGCGCCGAGCTTGCGCCGCAGCCTCGCGATGAAAACCTCAACAGTGTTCGAATCGCGATCGAAACTCTGAGCGTAGATATGCTCGGTAAGCTCGGCTTGGGAAACTACGCGTCCGCGGTGATGCATGAGGTAAGAGAGCACGCGGAATTCATGGCTTGTGAGATTAACGGGAAAGTCATTGAGAGTGACGCGCGCAAGGCGCGGATCCAGCGCAACGGCGCCGCAACGAATTTCGGAATGCGCGTGTCCGCTCGCCCGGCGGATAAGCGCGCGCAGGCGTGCGAGCACCTCCTCCATGCGAAAGGGTTTCGAGACATAGTCGTCCGCGCCCGTATCTATGCCCTGCACCTTCTCATGCCAACTTCCGCGGGCCGTTAGCACCAGAACGGGAACGGAGATGCCGGCTTCCCGCCAGCGCCGCAGCAAAGTAAGGCCATCGAGTTTTGGAAGACCGAGGTCGAGAACAATCGCATCATAGGATTCGGTGGTTGCAAGAAAGTCAGCTTCTGCGCCGTCCGGCGCGCAGTCGACGACGTGATGCGCCTCGGTGAGCGCGTCGGCGAGCTGTTGCGCGAGGAGAGGTTCATCTTCGGCGACCAGGATGCGCACCTTTTCTCCGTTTTCGCAGATAGCTTTATTAGACGAATTCAGCCTTAACCGTAGCTGAACAAGTTGTTCAGAGCCTATTCAGCGCTGCCCCGTTACATTCGGAGAGCATGATCACTCTCGCGCAAGTAACCAAGAACTATGACACGCCGGCGGGCGAGTACCCGGCGCTATGCGGAGTTGACCTGGAGATTGCCGCCGGAGAGTTCGTCGCAATCGTCGGCAAATCCGGCAGCGGCAAGTCGACGCTCCTCAATTTGATCGCAGGCATTGATCGTCCATCAACCGGAAATGTCGTTGTCAATGGCGCGAATCTTCGAGAGCTGAGCGAAAACAGGCTGGCAGCTTGGCGAGGGAAGAACGTGGGGCTCGTGTTTCAGTTTTTCCAACTGATGCCCACGCTCACCGTCGCGGAAAACGTCATGCTGCCGATGGACTTTGCGCGGATAATTCCTCCCCGCGAGCGGCGAGCACGCGCGCTCGAACTGTTGCACTCGGTCGGGATTGATGGTCACGCGGACAAGCTTCCTTCAGGGCTCTCCGGTGGAGAGCAGCAGAGGGTGGCGATTGCGCGCGCATTGGCGAACGATCCGCCTGTGGTGCTCGCCGACGAGCCCACAGGCAATCTCGACTCGACTACCGGAGAGGCAATCTTCAGCCTCTTTGCGTCGTTGGTACGAGGCGGGAAGACCATCGTGGTCGTAACCCACGACCGCGATATCGCGGAAAGGTTCACGCGCGCGATTGAACTCGTGGACGGAACAATGGTTTCGCCAACCACCGGCGAGCTTGCGGGGAGGGCTCGATGACTGCCGCGATCCGAAAATCCATCCACGATACCTGGCGAGAGCGAGCGCGATCGGGGTTCGTCATCGCTGCCATTGCGCTGGGAATTGCCGCGTTCCTGGCGCTACTCGCGAGCTACGCGATTCTCACGCGGGAGCTGAAACGCGGATATCTCGCAACCAATCCGGCTTCGGCGGTTCTGCACACCGATGCCGTCGATGAGCACATGCTCGCAGACGTTCGTGCCGATCCCGAGGTCGGAGCTGCAGGCGCAAGACGAATGGTCTTCGGTCGCA
>Ga0213875_10001260_pt1 | contig 17022 bp, 18 predicted proteins | sample BarmaccomBMRX_R8_FD_160105 | JGI IMG/M metagenome (GOLD analysis project Ga0213875, IMG submission 160105) | Root-associated microbial communities from Barbacenia macrantha in rupestrian grasslands, the National Park of Serra do Cipo, Brazil - RX_R8 | ecosystem: Host-associated > Plants > Roots... | reverse complement strand
GACATGGCAAGCTGCGCCGCCTCGTCTCCCGCGAGCGCGAGCACGCCCTCGCCCTGCTCCAGCAGGCGGTAGATCTCCGAGAGGTCCAACCACCGGGTGAACTGCCAGTCGGCGCTGGGCTCGGGATGGGAGACCGCCTCGACGGCCCGGGGTGAGCCATGCTCGGCCACGGTGGCCAGACAGCAGTCGGCGTCGAGGATCTCTCGGCCTTGGTCAACGGCCAGGTGGAGCACCTCGCCCAGTGAGACGGATGACTGCAGCGCCAGGGAGGAGTCGGCGAGGAACGTCGACAGCTGACGCGAGAGCTGCACCCGGCGGCGGTACTCCTGCACCGAGCCGCGGGCCTCGGCGGCGCCGCGGTGGAGCATCTCGAAGCTGGACATGCTCTCCAGAAGGAACTCGCCGGCGAAACGCGTGATCGTCCGTACTTCAGCCGGGCGAGCCGTGACCGACAGTACGTTCGCCAGAGCTTCCTGATAGGCAACCGTGAGCTCGAGCACCGTCAACTGGTCCTTGACCGCCGCTCGGCCGAGCTCATAGGCGATCGTCAGAGATCCTTCCGAGGGGTCGCGCAGGTACTCGCCGAGCGCCGCGGCATACCTGCTCCGGAACGCGGCCAGGCGCGTCTCGTCACGCCCGCTCACGCGCGTCGCCCCAGGTAGCGCGCGGCGACGACGACGGCATCGTCGACACGCCTGTAGTCGGTCCTCATGATCCGTGCGGCGATCGCCGCCGTCGAGCCGGAAACATCAAGCGCGTCCGCGAACGTGGCTCGGATCCCATCGGTGGCCAGGATCAGGACGTCTCCGGGCCGCACCGTCAGCGTCTCTGGTCTGATCCGCGGCAGTTCGTGCCCGGGGACGCCCGCGGCGAGGGCGAGCGAGCCCTTCGGCCCTGCCGCCGGCGCTTCGCCGCTGATGACTCGGCCTTCGACGTTTCCGATCCCCAGCCACGTCACCTCGCCCTTGGCGGTGGACAGGCGGGCCAGGGTCAGGGCCGCTCCTCGCGTGTCGCGAAGGGCCGCATGACACAACATGGCGAGCGCCGCCAGGTCCTCACCGGACTCAGATCGCACGATGTCCCCCGCGCGCCTGGCCGCGCGCGCAGCGTCCGCGCCGTGACCCACGCCATCGATCCCGGCGAGCAGCACCCCATCGTGGCACAGCTCGACGACCCCGAGGTCGCCGTTGGTCAGCTCACCGGGTCGACAGCGGGTCGCCACGCTCCATTCCGCGGAGACGTCGGTGGCCTGATCAGGCACGACGCCGGCGCTCCGCACGCGCACGGGCGAGCTCGTCGCGGTAGCGCCACTTGGTCATGGTCACCGTGGTCCCCGCGGCGTCCGAGTGCAGCTGGAAGCCGTCCATCAGCCGTCTCGCTCCCGGCAGCCCGAGGCCCAGCCCGCCACGGGCGCTGTAGTCGTCTCGCAACGCCGCCTCGACGTCGCGAATCCCCGGTCCGGCGTCGATCGCGACCACCTCGAGGCCGTAGCGATCGTGCTCCTCGAACGGCCTCAGCACGATCTCGCCGGTCCCGGCATGCATCACGATGTTGCGCGCGATCTCGGAGATCGCCGTGGCGATCAACGTGGGATCGGGCCGGGGAAATCCGAGCTGCTGCGCCATCGCCCGCCCTTGCGCACGAGCGGCGACGAGGTCGGCGTCGGTGCTGATCGCCAAGCGGACCTCACCCTTCATCCTCGTGATCCCCCCGGGTCAGGCGATCGAGCGCCACCACAGCCTCGTCGAGATCGAGCGCCACCCGCAGTGGCTCCAGGTTCAGGCGAAACTGGACCATGGCGATCGCCACGTCGGGGGAGATGCCGGCGATCACCGTGTGCGCCCCGCGCAGACGGGCGGTGAGCACGATCGCGCGCAGAGCTCGGGTGACGAACGAGTCGATGACATCGAGCGCGGCGACGTCGATCACGATCCCGCGCGACCGATGCACTCCCACGAGCTCGGCGAGCTCGTGCCGGAGCGCGTTGACCTCCGTATCGGAGAGATCGGACTGGATCGAGGCGATCAGGTAATCCCCCTGCTTGAGGATCGCCACCGACATCGGCGAACTCCGGCCTAGGTCTCGATGCGGGTCGAGTCCTCGATCTCGCCGCTCCGGTAACCGGCGAGCCGCTCAGCCTCCACCAGTCCCCCCTGCAGGTCGCCCACGGTCCTCATCATGCTCAGATCCACGCCGAGGTCCACCAGCGTCTGCGCGATCTCCGAGGAGAGACCGGTCAGGATCGTCCGGGCGCCCATCAGACGCGAGGCCTCGACGGTCTGCACGAGATGGTTGGCCACCGACCGGTCGATGGTCGCGACACCGGTGATGTCGATGACGACCACCTGCGCCCGGCGCTCCCGGATCGCACCGAGGAGCTGCTCGGTGAGCTGGCGGGCGCGCGCGGAGTCCAGCGCGCCGATGATGGGGAGGATGAGGAGCCGCTCGCGAAGCTGCAGCACCGGCGTCGACAGCTCTCGCAGCGCCTGCTGCTGCTCCTGGATGACGCGCTCGCGCTCCTCGACGAAGCTGACGCCGACGACCACCGCGATGCGATTCGCCGCGGGCTCGTAGGCATCCAGCACGCGGTTGAGCTGAGCCGGATCCCCCTCGTACCTCGTGAACAGCGCCCGCGCCAGCACATCGCGCAGGAGCAGCACGACGCCGAGCACCTCGTCGGTCTCGACGCCACGCGGGATGATCCGCTCCGACAGCTCGCGGGCGTAGGTCTCGAGGGTCTCGACGCTGCCGGTCTCCAACGCGTCGACGTAGTTGTCATAGACCTCCGTGGCTTCGGAGAAGATCTCATCGTCGGACATGACGCCGAGAAGCTCGGCGTCGCTGATCCGGCGAGCCCACTCCTCGCGCATCTGCGTCCGGGAGTCCCGCAGGTGGGCGACCAGCTCTTCCAGAACGGGGTCGGATGTCCGTCGTTCCCGAGCCTCCGGTGCCGGCGATCGGTCGGCCTCCGCCGACGGATCGTGCCCCTCGTTGCCGGATGACGGGACGGCCTGCATCGGCGGACTGCCCGGCCGCGCTCGCTGCTTGTCCGATGGCGCGTCGCCCCGCTCGGCCGGCCTGTCAGATCTGTCGTTCATCTGGTTCTCCTCCGGTTCCCGAACTCGACGTGGCAACACTCGCACGGGGATGACGAACTCGTGATCGATCATGGCAGCCGAGGTCCGCGTGCGCGCGCTCCGTCGAGGAACAGACTGGTGATCGTGGCGCTGAGGTCATCGCGGCCCAGCGGGGCGGCGGATGTGAGCATGCCGACGATCAGGCCGACGAGTGACTCGACCAGCCGATGGCCCGGCATGTCCGCGCGGATCTCCCCGCTGGCCTGAGCTCGCTCGAACAGACGCCGCACCGGCACGACCAGCTTGCGCTCGTACTGCTCCTGGTCAGATCGCGGACGCTCCCGGGCCAGCAGCACGAACCTGTCGCCGATCTCGACCAGCGCCCGCACCACTCGCGCGATTGCCTCCTCCGGGGCGACCTCGTCGATCCGCGCCGACGCGAGCCGGGCATCGACGTCCTCGATCGCTGCCCGGAGCAGCTCGGCGAGCAGCGCCTCACGGTTGGGGAAGTACCGATACACCGTCGCCCGGGCGACGCCGGCCACCGAAGCGACCTGATTCATGCTCGCCTGCTCGCCCGCCAGCACGAAGACCTGCGCCGCGCCGTCGAGGATCGCGGCGGTGACGCGCTGCTGCAGCGCCGGACGGGGAGCCTCTGGAGACATCATATCCACCGAAGAGTCTACAAAATCTTGTTGTGAGATGATATTGTCTCAGGCTTAGTCACTGTCGTCTATGGGTGGAGGCGATTCACGCTATGTCTTTGGCGACACGAACCCAGGATGGTTTGCAGGAGATGCCATCCAACGCCGCATGGCTCCTCTCGCGGATGCTCAAGCCGGTCGCGAGCGCCGGCGACACGGCGGAGTCGGCGACGACCGGTGCCCGCGATCTGGGCCGCCCGCTGAGCGCGGCGGCCGTCGAGGCGGCCCCGGTGGGCGACTCGGTCGAGATTCGCATGCGGCGCGCCCAGGAGGCCGGCGTCCGGGCCGGCGAGGCCGAGGACATGGCCGTCGCTGCCGCACAGGAGTCCAGGGTCTGCTCCGAGCGCGGCCGGGAGGTTGCCGAGCGCGGGCGTGTGGCCGAGGCGGCGCACCACCAAGCCGAGCAGCTGGCCAGTGAGGCGCAGCAGCAGGCCAGCGAGGCCGACGATCAGGTCCGGACGGCCGAGCAACTGCGCGAGCGATCGGAAGCGACCGCGACGCACACCGCACATGAGCTGCACCGCGAGGACGCCAACGGCGAATTGACCACCTACAACAAGCCGGAGCTGGGCAAGCTCGCCGAGGGCATCGGAATCGACAAGCCCACCACGATGACCAAGAACCAACTCGTCGATGCGATCGGCAAGGCCGCGCACGGCGAGGGCTGATCGGAGGCACCCAGATGAAACTTCCCGAACTTCCCGGCAGGAAGAGCAAGCTGCAGCGACTGATCGAGGCGGTCGAGGATTCGCTTGACGGCACCGGGCTGATCAAACGAACCCTGGGCACCGTGCCGACCCGCAAGCAGCTCAAGGGGACGCTCCCCGACGGCGCGCGCACGGCGGGGTTGATCGTCGGCGGGGTGGCCGGCCTCACCGCGGGCAGCGCCGCCATCTCCTCCTATCGGCGACATCGAGAGGAGCCGGACGGCGATTCGTGAAGCTCACCACGATCACCCTCGTCGCAGCCGCATGTGTGCTGGGAGCCAAGGCCGGACATGAACGCCACGCGCAGATCGTCGCCGGGATGGAGACCGCGTCTCGGCGGCTCGACGAGTTCAGTTCCCGACATGCTCCCGCGCCAGACGCCCCCGCCGCTTGCGTCGGCGGTGCGTCCCGACCCTCGCGGGAGGCTCGCTGACGGAGTCCTGATCGACGGCTCGATCGGTGGGTGGATCTTCGGCTTGCCCGCGGCCGCGGTCAGGACGATCAGCGAGGGCGCCGAGCGACTCGCCCGAACCCAGCGCGCCGACCGATGACCCGACCCGGCAGCCGCCCTCGGCGCGCTCTCGCGTCCTATATGTACTGTCCGTCCTGCGGATTGAGCCTGCGACTGCGGGCCTCCTGGTTGACCGTGGAGCTCTGTCCTCGATGCTTGGGACGCAGGCGGATCGTTTCCCAGATGCGGATGACTGACAACCCCGCAGAACGTGCCGCCGCCCGAGCCGTCAGCGACGCCGCGACTCGCCCGAGGCGCGCCGTCGACGGTCGACGATGACGACCGGCATGCGGACGATCACCCGCTGGCGCCGGCCCGAGCCGCGGCCCCGCGCGCGATCGACGAGGAGCACGAGGATGCCGAGGACGAGCACCGCCAGCAGAAACCAGGCGCCGACGATCGCGAGCACCAGCTCGACCATCGGTCAGCCACCGCGCGCCGCGAGCCGCATCGCGACCGTGTTCGCGGCGGTGACCCGGAGTCCTGGGGCATGGGATCAGACGTGCAGGCGCGCGGCGAGCGCGCCCATGACCTTGCCGAAGTCCTCGGCGGCGAGCGCCGGCGCGACGCAGAGCGCGCTGGCCGGCCCGGCGCGCACCGTCGCGGGCAGCGAGCCCCGCTGGCGCCAGGTGACCACCGCGTCTCCAAGGCCCGGCCCGCTCGCGGTCCGCTCCATCTCGGCCTATGCCGCTCGCGGTCCGCGCGGTCCAGATCCGGCAGGGGTCAGACGCCGCCGACCGCACGAGCCACGGTCGCGCGTCGCGTCGCCCCCGCCAGCCGGGGGTGAGACGACACCGGCCGCACGCGAGGGGGGCGGATGTCGCCTGACCCCCGCCAGCCGGGGGTGAGACGACACCGGCCGCACGCGAGGGGGGCGGATGTCGCCTGACCCCCGCCAGCCGACGGCGAGCGCGCCCATGTACCCCGGCCCCACCTCGATCGGCCACACCGACCAGCCGTCCGGCAGCGTCGCCGGCCGGCTCGCGACGAGCGGCGACATGTCGAGCTCGCGGATGCGATCGTCGATGCCCTCCCCCGTCCCCTTGACGTAGGCCTCCTTGCCCACCCAGCACTGCAGCGCCGCGCGCGACCGATCCGCCGCGCCGTCGACCGCGGTTCGCTCGGCCGCGCACAGGAAGCGTTCGGGGACCGGACGGTCCGCCGTCACCGCCTCGACGTCGACCCCGACCTCGTGCTCATGGCTGACCGCGATCAGCGCCAGCGTTCCCGAGTGCGACAGGCTGAAGCACAGGCCCGGCACCGACGGCTTGCCCGAGGCGGCGACGCGCAGCGCTACCGTGGCGGCGGGAACGCCGAGCTCGGCGCCGAGCAGGCGGCGCAGCCATCCGCGGGCGGCCGTCCAGCGCCGGCGATCGCGCTCGCGGCGCAGGCGCGCGGCGCGCGTCAGCTCCTCGGCCGACAGGTAGCCGATCAGCCGGCGCAGCTGGGCCGGAGAGACGTCGAGATCCGCCCGCCAGAGCTGCACCTCACGGTCGGCCGAGGGCATCGCGCGCCTCCCGGATGCCGGCGCTGACCCGGCGATCGGCGATCGCGTAGTCGGCGTACATCATCGGCGCCGGCAGCGACGCCCGGTCCTCCCGCACCGCCGCCTCGTCGAGGGTCACGAGCTCGGGGAGCACGATCCGGAGCAGCCTCTCCCCGTCACCGCGTCGCGCTCGGCGAGCGGCCGCCCGCTGACGTCGACGAGGGAGCTCGAGCGTCGGCACCGGGTGCACGACCTGCACCGGCTCACCGTCGGCGAGCTCGAACGTCGAGCGCCAGATCTCGCGGCGGCGAGGATCTCGTTGAACGCCGTCCGGAAGGCGCGCGGGTGAAACCGTCCCGCCCGCGCCCGCGGCCTCGCGCAGCCGCTCGGCGAGCAGCGCTCGCTCCGGCGCCGAGAGCCGCTCGAGGTCCGGGGTGGCCACCGCCGCGGCCCTAGAAGGTGACCGGCAGGGCGGTCAGCCCCCGGAGACCGAGGTTGGCGCGCCACGTCAGCGCGTCGGTGGCCAGGGCAAGCCGCGGCAGCCGGCGCAGCAGGGCCGAGAACGCGAGCTGGCCCTCGATCCGGGCCAGCGGCGCCCCGAAGCAGAAGTGGCTCGCCCAGCCGAAGGCGAGATGGCGGTTGTCGGCGCGCCCGAGGTCGAGGCGATCGGGATCGGGGAAGCGTGCGGGGTCGCGGTTGGCAGCGCCCATGACCGCGATCACCGCCTGGCCGCGGGCGATCCGCCGCCCGCCGAGCTCGACGTCCTCTGGAGCCAGGCGCGCGGTGTGCTGGCTCGGGCTCTCGTAGCGCAACAGCTCCTCGACCGCGTCGGGCATGAGCCCGGGCTCTCGACGCAGCCGCGCGATCGACTCGGGATGGCGCAGCAGCGTCAGCAGGCCGTTGCCGATCAGGTTCGTCGTCGTCTCCTGTCCACCGACGAGGGTGACGATGATGTTGGCGACCACCTCGTCCTCGGAGAGCCGGTCGCCGTCGACCTCGGCGGTGGCCAGCGCGTTGACGAGGCCTTCCGTCGGCTCGGTGGCCTGGCGGCGCACCGCCTCCTGGAAGTAGACGGTCATCTCCTGCAGGCTGTCGGCGACCCGCGCCGCGCGGCCCGGGTTGTGCTGGAAGTTGCCGAGCATCTCGGCGAACGCCTGCGACCAGTCCTTCAGGCGGCGGTGGTCCTCGGTCGGCACGCCGAGCATCTCGGCGGTGACGATCGCCGGCAGGGGGTTGGCGAGGTCCTCCATCACCTCCATCTCGCCCCGATCGATGACCTCGTCGATGAGCGCATCGACGATCTGCTCGATGTGCGCGCGCAGGCGCTGCACCCGCCGCGGCGTGAAGGCCACCGAGGCCAGCCGGCGCACCCGCGTGTGCGCCGGCGGATCGAGGAACAGCATCTGGCGGACCATGACCGCCGCGATCGAGCCCAGCGCCGGCATGCCGAGCTCGGCGAGCTTCTCCGGGGTCGGGGTGCGCTGCGCCGAGAAGCGGCGTAGCACCGTCACCGCCTCGGGATAGCTCGTGACCACCCACGCGTGCAGATAGGGATCCCAGTGGACCGGGTCGGCCTCGCGCAGGCCGCGGTACAGCGGATAGGGATCGGCGAGGACCTCGGGGTCGAGCAGCTGGTAGAGGCTGAGCGGGGACTCGCTCGTCGTCGTCATGGCCGGCGCCTGAGCGGGGACTCGCTCGTCGTCGTCATGGCCGGCGCGCGTCCTGCGCCTGCGAGGCGGCCGCCAGCTGGCGCGCGGCGTCCTCGTCGCTCATCGCCTCGAGCTCGGCGATCAGCAGCCGCTCCACCTCGGCGGCCATCTCGGCGACCGTCGGATTGTCGAACAGCCCGCGGAGGCTCATCTCCACGCCGAAGCGCTCGCCGATGCGCGCGATCAGCTGCGCGCCGAGCAGCGAGTGGCCGCCGAGCATGAAGAAATTCTCGTCGACGCCGACCCGATCGACCTCGAGCAGCTCGGCGACGATCGCCTCGAGCGTCTGCTCGAGCTCGGTCGCCGGCGCCGCGCCCTCGGGGGCACCCGCGGCGCTCGGCGGCGGGAGCCGGTCGCGATCGACCTTGCCGCTCGCGGTCAGCGGCATCGCGTCGAGGAACACGAAGGCGGCGGGAACCATGTGACTCGGCAGCGTGCGGCCCAGGTGCGCGCGCAGCTCCTCGCGATCGGGCCCCGGCGTCGCCGCGGCCACGACGTGGGCGATCAGACGCGGTTCGGCGGCCTGCGGATCGAGCCCGACCGCGGCCGCGCGCACCGCCGGGTGGGTGCGGAGCGCGGCGGCGATCTCGCCGGGCTCGACGCGCGTGCCGCGGATCTGGACCTGGTCGTCGCGTCGCCCCGAGAACTCGAGCTCGCCGTCGCCGAGGTCGCGGACGAGATCGCCGGTGCGATACAGCGTGGCGGCGGAGCCGAACGGGTCGCGGATGAACTTCTCGGCGGTCAGCTCGGGCCGCTTCAGGTAGCCGCGCGCGATCCCGGGCCCGCCGATCAGCAGCTCGCCCACGGTCCCGACGGGCACGCGGGCGAGTCGCTCGTCGACGACGTCGACGCGGACCCCGTCGATCGGCCGTCCGATCGACGGCGGCCTCGACGCCCGCACTCCGGGTGAGACGATGCCCGAGGTCGCCACCACCGTGCCCTCGGTGGGCCCGTAGTTGTTGACCACGGTGAACGGCAGCGACGCCGGCGGACGATGGTGCAGCGCGTCGCCCCCGGTCAGCAGGAAGCGCAGCGCCGGGCGCGCAGGCCAGTCCAGCGCCATGACCGCCTCGGCGAGTGGCGTGGGCAGGAACGCCACCGTGATCTGCTCGGCGACGAGCCAGTCGCGCAGCGCCGCCGGGTCCGAGCGCGCGTCGTCGGAGGGGACGTGCAGGCAGGCGCCCGCGGTCAGGGCCGGCCACAGCTCCCACACCGACGCGTCGAAGCCGGGGCTGGCGATGAGCGAGACCCGGTCTGAGGCGCGCAGCGAAAACGTTGCCCGATGCCACGCGACGAGGTTCTCGAGCCCCCGATGCTCGAGCAGCACGGCCTTCGGGGCACCGGTCGAGCCCGAGGTGTAGATGAGGTAGGCGAGGTCGTCGGGCGCCGGAGCGAGCTCGGGATCGAGCCCGGGCGCCGCGTCGGCGGCCAGCGCGGCGTCGGCGGCCAGCGCGGCGTCGGCGGCCAGCGCCGCGCCTGCGGTCAGGGTGGCGTCGGCGGTCAGGGTGGCGTCGGCGGTCAGGGTGGCGTCGGCGGTCAGGGTGGCATCGGCGGTCAGGGTGGCGTCGGCGGTCAGCGCCGCGCCGGCGGGCCCGGGCGCGACGAGCTCGAGCCCGAAGCCGGCGGTGTCGCCGACCACGACCCGGGCTCCGCAGTCGCGCACCTGGAAGGCGAGCCGTTCCTCGGGCTGGTCGGGATCGAGCGCGACGTAGGCGCCGCCCGCGCGCACGATGCCGAGCGCGCCCACGACGAGCGCCGCCGACCGCGGCAGGCAGAGGGCGACCGGATCGCCGCGCGCGACCCCGAGCGCGCGCAGGCGCGCGGCCAGACGCGTCGCGCGTTCGCCGAGCCGGCTATAGGTGAGCGTTCCGTCGACCGCCCGCACGGCGGGCGTCTGCGGCCGCTGCGAGACCTGGGCGTACGCCCCCACAACGACGCTGCTCCCCGGACGCCGCGTGACGCCGCTCCCCGGACGCTGCATGAGTGCCATCAGTTCCATCCTCGGCCATGGTTTTCCAACCGTCGGTCGAGAACGTTTAGGGACTTGAGCAGGTTATGTCAAGCTTTCTGCGAGCAATGTGCAGATTTTTCGATCGTCGCTAGGCGGTTTCGGCCGAGGCGGCGACGCCGAGGTCGAGCTCCTGCACCGCGGTCTCGCGCATCTTGAACTTCTGAACCTTGCCGGTGACCGTCATCGGGAACGCGTCGACGAACTTGACGTACCGCGGGACCTTGTAGTGGGCGATCTTGCCCTGGCAGTACTCGCGCACCCCCGCCTCGGTCAGTTCGGTCCGCCCGCGCGGGATGATCCACGCCATGAGCTCCTCGCCGTAGCGTTCGTCGGGCACCCCGATGACCTGGACGTCGGCGATCTCGGGGTGCGTGTAGAGGAACTCCTCGACCTCGCGCGGGTAGACGTTCTCGCCGCCGCGGATGACGAGGTCCTTGATCCGCCCGACGATGTTGAGGTACCCGTCGTCGTCCATCGTCGCCAGGTCGCCGGTGTGCATCCAGTGATCGACGTCGATCGCCTCGTCGGTGCGCTCGGGATCCTCCCAATAGCCCGTCATCACGCTGTACCCGCGCGTGCACAGCTCCCCGGGCTCTCCGCGCTGCACCGTCTCGCCGCTCTCGGGGTCGGCGACCTTGACCTCGAGGTGCTGGCCGACGCGCCCGACGGTGCCGACGCGCTTGGCGATCGGATCGTCGACGGCGGTCTGTGTGGAGACCGGCGAGGTCTCGGTCATCCCGTAGCAGATGCCGACCTCGCTCATGTGCATGCGGTCGATGACGCGCTTCATCACCTCGACCGGGCACGGCGATCCGGCCATGATCCCCGTCCGCAGCGAGGTGAGGTCGAACTCGTCGAAGCGGGGATGGTCGAGCTCGGCGATGAACATCGTCGGGACCCCGTAGAGCGAGGTGCAGCGCGTGCCCGCGACCGCTTCGAGCGTCGCCTCGGGTTCGAACGCGGGCGCGGGGATGACCATCGCGGCGCCGTGAGAGGAGCAGGCGAGGTTGCCCATGACCATGCCGAAGCAGTGGTAGAAGGGCACCGGGATGCACACCCGATCCTCGGCGGTGTAGCGCACGCCCTCGCCGACGAAGAAGCCGTTGTTCAGGATGTTGCGGTGGGTGAGGGTCGCGCCCTTCGGGTAGCCGGTGGTGCCGCTCGTGTACTGGATGTTGATCGGGTCCTGAGGCGTCAGGGTCGCCTGGCGCTCGCCGACCTGCGCGGGGTCGACCGACTCGCCGCCGGCCAGCAGGGCGTCCCAGTCCTCGCCCTCGAGGAACACGACCTGCTCCAGAGCGGGGAGCCGGTCGCGGACCTCGGCGACCATCCCCCGGTAGTCCGAGGTCTTGAACGCCGGGGCGGCGATGAGCATCCGGCATCCCGACTGGCGCACCGCGTACTCCAGCTCGGAGGTGCGGTACGCGGGATTGATGTTGACGAGGATCACCCCGAGCCGCGCGGTCGCGTACTGCACGAGGGTCCACTCGGCGCAGTTCGGACTCCAGATCCCGACGCGGTCACCCTGCCGCAGACCGGCGGCGATCAGTCCCCGCGCGACGCGATCGACCTCCGCGACGAGCTCTGACCAGGTGTAATGGAGGTCCTGTTGGCAGGAGATGAGCGCGTCGCGCTCGCCGTGCTCGGCCACGGTCCGATCGAGGTTGGCGCCGATCGTCTCCTCGAGCAGCGGCGCGTCGTCGGCGCCGCGCGAATATGCCTCTGCCATCGCCCTCTCCCTCGGTCGCTCTGACTCGCCCCGATGATACGGCCGCCGGCAAGGCGGTCAGCCGCGCGCCGCTCCAACCACCGCGGACGCCGGCAGCTCCGGCAGGCAGCGACACAGGGCGTCGACGACGCGGGGGTCGAATTGGGTCCCGGCGTTGCGGCGCAGCTCCTCGACGGCGTCCTCCCGGGAGCGGGCGCGCTGGTAGCAGCGCTCGGAGATCATCGCCTCGTAGGCGTCGCAGACGGCGACGATCCGGGCGCCGAGCGGGATCGCCTCGCCGGCGAGGCCGTCGGGGTATCCCCCGCCGTCCCAGCGCTCGTGGCTGGAACGGACGAGCTTGGCTACCGGGCCGAGCGCGGGCGCCGCGCCGAGGATCCGCTCGCCGATGACCGGGTGCTGGCGCATGAACTCCCGCTCGGCCTCGTCGAGCGGCCCCGGCTTGTCGAGGATCTCGTCGGGGATCGCGAGCTTGCCGATGTCGTGCATCTCGGCGGCGCGGAGCACCTCGTCGACGGCTTCGGGGTCGAGCGCAAGGCCGCGGGCGACGGCGCTCACGAGCTCGGTGACGCCGGCCACATGGGCGAGCAGTCCGGGAGTGCGCTCGTTGAGGACCTGGATCAGCACGGCGCGCGCCTCGGCGCGGCTCGCGTGGGCCTTGTCGGCGTACATCCGCTCGTCCGCGAGCCGAAGCGCCGCCGAGGCGGTGGTCGCGTCGTCGGGGATCACCGCCAGCCCGACGGCGGTGCTGACCGTGACCACGGTCCCGTCCTCGTGCAGCGCCGACCGGGCGGCGGCGATCGCCCGCGCACCCGGGGCGAGCCGGCCGTGCAGCAGCGCGCAGAACTCGTCGCCGCCGAGCCGATAGGCGCGCCCGGCGTCCTGTACCCCGGCGGCGAGCGCACGCCCGAGGCGGGACAGGAGCGCGTCGCCCGCGCCGTGGCCGAAGGTGTCGTTGTAGCGCTTGAAGCCGTTGAGATCGAAGAACGCGAGCGTGTGGACCGCCCCGTCCTGCGCGCACTCGGCGATCGCGTGGTCGAGGTCGGCCATGAGCGCGCGCCGGTTGCCCAGACCGCTGAGCGCGTCGGTCATCGCGTCGCGGTCGCGGCGCCGCAGCATCGAGACGTTCTCTAGGTAGGTCAGGCCGGCGCGCACGGTGGCGACCACGAGCGCGGCGGCGGCGAGGCCGACCGCGAGCGGGGTCAGGCGCGCGAACGCGGCGACGACGAGGAGCCCGAGCGCGACCGCCGCGGCGAGCAGGGTGATGACGATCGTGTGGCGGACCGCGAGCCGGTGGCGCGGGCGGCGAGGCTCGGACGCCCAGGCGGCGAACGCCACCAGCGTCATCGCGGCCGGCCAGAACACGTCGAGCAGCGTCCCGGCGACGTAGCTGGAGGTGGCGACCTCGTAGACCGAGACGATGTCGGCGATCGCGGTCGTGATCACGGCGCCGCTCAGCAGCAGCCAGACGCGGCTCGGCCGCCGCGCCCACATGCAGCCGGCGGCGACGAGCGACAGGACGATGAAGTCGCCGCACGGATAGGCGAGGTTGACGACGTCGGGCCAGAAGCGCCCGCTGCGGTTGGCGAGGACGGTCGAGAGCACGAGCGCCGCGGCGACCGCGGCGACGGTGAGCCCGACGACCGCGCCGTCGAGCCATTCGGCGGCCGAGGTGCTGCGCAGCCGCGCGCGCACCAGGAGCACGAGCCCGGCGTAGAGCGCCGGATAGCTGAGCAGGTAGGCGACGTCGGCGGCCGACGGCGACGGCGGGTGGGCGAGCTGGTCGAGCCACAGCGTCCAGATGAGGTCCCCCGCCGTCCAGAAGGCGAGCGACAGCGTGATGAGCGCCCAGGCGGTCCGGTCGGCCCGCCGACGCACCGTGCGCGTGGCGCACATGACGACCGCCATCAGCTCCACGGCGGTGTACACCCAGCTGTCGGCGAACCGGTCGACGGCCGCGCCGGGGCTCGCGACGATCGCGGTGCCGGCCTCGAACAGGAGACCGGCGAGCGCCAGGGCGAGCGCGACGGCGAGGACGGGGTGACGGGCGGCGCGTAACACGAGGAGCTTGCCGCCGCGCCTGCGACGAGGACGACGGGTGCTCCTCCATCGGCGCCGACGCGAGCGGACTGTAGGGCCTCCGCGATTTCTCAGCGAACGACGCCGTGCGGGCGGCCCGTCGCGAAATTCCGCGCTGCCGGTGATCCGCCGCCACCCCGAATTCGTAGAAACGGGTGCAGCGGGGAAGTCTGGCACGCCCGTAACCTCCGACCCAGTCAGGCCTCATTGTTCAACCGGCACGTGAACCTCCGCCCCCGCCCCGATCCGCTGGCCCTCGCCGACGAGGACCTGATGGAGCGCGTCCGGGACGGCGACGCCCGCGCCTTTGAGGTCGTGTTCGAGCGTCACGCCGACGCCGCGTTCTCGCTCGCCTATCGGATGTGCGGGCGTCGCGCGATGGCCGAGGACGTCGTCCAGGAGGCCTTCCTGTCGCTGTGGCGCAGCGGCGCGCGCTACGACCGCACGCGGGGCAGCGTCCGCTCGTGGGTCCTCGGGGTCGTCCACAACCGGGCGATCGACCTGTTCCGTCGCGACACGGTGCGCGCCGGCAAGGACGTGTCCGATGACGCCGCCGTCGAGCGCCTCCAGGCGCCCGAGGGGACCGAAGCCGAGGCGCTGCGGCGCGACGACGCCACGCAGGTTCGTGGCGCGCTGCAACAGCTGCCCGACGATCAGCGACAGGTGATCGAGCTCGCGTACTTCGGCGGCTTCACGCACACCCAGATCGCCGAGCAGCTGCATCTGCCGGCCGGGACGGTGAAGGGCCGGATGCGGCTGGGCCTGACCAAACTCAAGCTCTCCCTGGGGGATCCCTCGGAGGCGATGTCATGACGGGAGGCGAGTCGGTGATAGACCACGGACGGCATGGGTGCGGCGTCAACGTCGCCGCGTACGCGCTCGGAGCGCTGGACCCCGGCGAGGTCGACGGTTTCCGTCGTCATCTCGCGGACTGCGCGGTATGCCGCGACGAGCTTGCCTCCTTCGAGCAGATCGTCAACGTCCTGCCGATGAGCGCGCCGCAGTATCGGGCGCCCGAGAGTCTGCGCCGGCGGGTCGTCCACACGGTCGCGGCGGAGTCGCGGATGACCCCCGAGGTTCGCTTCGCGCCCGCGTCGCGGTCGCGCTTGCGCGCCCTGCGCCTCCCGCGTCCGGCGCTGAGCTTCGGCGCGGCGGCCCTCGCGCTGGCGATCGCGGCGGTGGTCGTCGTGCTCGCGGTCGGCGGCGGCTCCTCACCGTCGACGCGCGTCATCGACGCCAAGGTCACGGGCCAGGGGACCGCGAGCCTGCGCCTCTACGGCGGGCATGCCGAGCTCGTCGTCAACCGCTTCGCTGCGCCGCCTGCCGGCCAGATATATGAGGTGTGGCTGCAGAGGAGCACGGGCGTGCCCGCGCCGACGACCGCGCTGTTTGGGGTGACCGGGAGCGGGCAGGCCTCCGTCGACGTGCCCGGCGACCTGCACGGGGTCACCCACGTGCTCGTCACCCGCGAGCCCGCTGGGGGCACGAGCGCGCCGACGCATGCGCCGGTGATCGTGGCCCCGCTGAGCTGATCCGAGCGGCGCTCCGGCGCGTATTGCAATTGCAAGCAACTGATCGGAGAACCACCCGATGGTCGGACTCGACAATCCCCTTCACATCGCCATGCTGCTCGTCGTCCTGCTGCTGGTGTTCGGCGCTAAGCGCCTCCCCGACATGGGCAAGTCCCTGGGCGAGGGCATCCGCGGCTTCAAGGACTCGATAAGCGGCGACGCGCCGACGCTGCTCGAGTCCGACACCGCGCGCGAGCAGCCGGAGCACACCCCGACCGCCTAGTCCCGGCGGTCGCCGGCGCCACCGGGGCGCCGGGCCGTTCCGCTACGAGCTGACCGTCATGCGGATCGCGATCATCGGGGCAGGGGTGTCGGGCCTGGTCGCCGCCCATCTGCTCGACGCGGCCCACGAGGTGACGGTGTTCGAGGCCGGCGCCCACGCCGGCGGGCACACGAACACGATCCGGGTCGACACGCCGCACGAGACCCATCACGTCGACACCGGCTTCATCGTCTTCAACGATCGCAACTATCCGAACTTCGAGCGGCTGCTGGTCCGTCTCGGCGTCGCCTCGCAGCCCTCGACGATGACGTTCTCGGTCTCCGACGGCCACGGCGACTTCGAGTACAGCGGCGGCTCGCCGAACGGGCTGTTCGCCAAGCGCGCGCATCTCGTCACCCCGTGGTTTCACCGGATGATCGTCGACATGACGCGCTTCAACCGCGCCGCTCGGGCCCTGCTGTCCACCGAGGCCCCCGACTCCACCCGCCCGTCGCTCGGTCACTGGCTCGAGCAGCAGCGCTTCAGCCGTCCGTTCATCGATCGCCTCATCGTCCCCCAGGCCTCCGCGGTGTGGTCGGCGGACCCGCACCAGCTGTGGAGCTTCCCCGCGCGCTTCCTCGCCGAGTTCTTCGACAACCACGGCATGCTCTCGTTCCGCGGGCGCCCGCGCTGGCGCACCGTGCGCGGCGGCTCGGCTCGATACGTCGAGGCGCTGCTGCAGCGGTTCTCGGGACGGGTCCTGCTCCGGACGCCGGTCCGTGCCGTCGCGCGCGACCGCGACGGGATCGTCGTCACCCCGGCCGATGGCGAGGCCCAGCGCTTCGACGAGGTCGTCCTCGCCACCCACTCAGACCAGGCGCTGGCGATGCTGCAAGACCCGTCGAGCGCCGAGGGCGAGCTGCTGAGCGCGATCCCCTATCAGACCAACGAGGCGGTGCTCCACACCGACGTGCGCATGCTGCCCCGGCGGCGGCGGGCGTGGGCGAGCTGGAACTACCACCTGATGGACGTCCCCGGCGACCGGACGACCGTCACCTACCACATGAACCGCCTGCAGTCCCTGGACGCCGAACGGGACTTCTGCGTGACGCTCAACCGCACCGCGGAGATCGATCCGGCCCGGGTGATCCGCACGATCCAGTACGCCCACCCGGTCTACACCGCCGCCGGCGCGCGCGCCCAGCGGCGGCACGCCGAGATCAACGGCCGCGACCGGGT
>Ga0213875_10001259_pt1 | contig 17040 bp, 15 predicted proteins | sample BarmaccomBMRX_R8_FD_160105 | JGI IMG/M metagenome (GOLD analysis project Ga0213875, IMG submission 160105) | Root-associated microbial communities from Barbacenia macrantha in rupestrian grasslands, the National Park of Serra do Cipo, Brazil - RX_R8 | ecosystem: Host-associated > Plants > Roots... | reverse complement strand
ATTCGGGCGAACCGGGATAAGGGAATAGAGGCACTGGCTTGTTGGCCCAAACACCATTTACCTCTAATTGGCGCCGGAACGTTTCCACCTCTTCCGCATCATCTTCCGTCATCGCGAGTAAATTCGCTTGCACGAATGGCACTAAGTTTTTCGCGAAGATCAAGCGTCGGCTCAGTTCGTCAGTCGATAACTTACATTTTTTGTCGAGATACGCGCGGCCTGCTTCGGTGATACTTTCTACGCCGGCTTCGATAGAAACACATCCGGCGCGAGCGAGCGCTTCTATGGAGCTCTCGTTCCAAAGATCGATGCGAGTTTGCACGCCGATTTTGATTTTGCGTTCAGCCAGTGCGGCCAAAAGCGGGGCATCGGGCAGAAAGATTTCATCTATGAAATAGACGTACTCGACGCGCTGCTTCACGAAGCGATCCAGTTCCTCCAGAATGACGGGCAGAGGACGCTTGCGATAGTTATTCCGGAAATTGTCTTTGGCGCAGAAGGTGCAGTGATAGGGACAACCGCGAGAGGCCTCCATTTCAGCGCCCGGTCCGGTTGGCTCGGCATCGAAGCGGTGATGATGATGGGTGTGCTTTGCAACTGTTGTATCGCTCCAACTCAGCGCCGGAAGCGACTTCATGTCAGCGGCGCAATTAGGACCTCGAATCAGGATTTTGTCGCCGTCGAGGAAAGCAATGGATGAAACAGCCGCGACATCGCCAGCCAGTTGCGGCAGGATTTCCTCGCACTCGCCGAGAACCACAATATCGGCATCCAGTTTTTTTAGGGTCGCGCGAGGCGTTGTTGAACCATGTGGCCCCACAATTACCAGCTTGCCCGGAAGCTGGCGTAGCAACTGGCACATCTCTCGCGGAACTCGTATTTCTGGAGGCGCGCAACGCCAGAACAGGTAACTCGGAGCGGTGGTTAGCGCCATGACGTCAGCTCTAAACCTACGTATGGCTTCAAAGATGTCCGAGTAAGTGAGGTTGTCCAGGTGACCGTCCAGCAACATTACCTCATGCCCGCTCTGTTCCAGCAAGGCTTTTGAATAGCCGAGTTCCAAAGGTAAGTGCGGTTCCCGGCAACCGAAATAGATGCTTCCTTCGAAGCTCCAGGGCGGATTGATAAGAGCGAAACGCATCATGCCACCTGAACTTCGGATTGCGCGATGAGCGCCGGCCTGTTCAGATACCAGTTATAAAGAGTCTGGAGTCCGTCACGTATGCCGATTCTCGGAGTCCAGCCAAGCACGCTCCGGATTTTGGATGTATCGGCCACATACCAGCGCTGATCTCCCTGCCGCTGAGGTCCCCAGTCGATCTCGACCGAGCTACCGGTCAAAACGCGAAGCTGATCAATCAGTTCTAAAAGACTCGCGCTGTTTTGCGGGCCTCCACCCATGTTGAAGGCTTCTCCGGAGGTTAATCGCGAGTTTTCCTGAGCGAGGCGCATAGCGCGGACCAGGTCTTCGATGAACAAGAGGTCACGAACCTGCCTGCCATCGCCGTAGATTGTAATTGGATCGCCTTTCATGGTTTGACGCAGGAAATGCGCAACCCATCCCTGATCTTCCGAACCGAGCTGATAAGGCCCGTAGATGCAGCTCATCCGAAAAACCGTTGCGGAAATGTCGTATGATCGCGCGTAATCAAGCACATATTGGTCCGCGCTTCCTTTGGAACACCCGTAGGGCGAAAGAAATTCGAGGGGTTGATCCTCCGCCGCACCCGAGCGCGCGACAGCGGAATCCTCCGGCTCGTATCTCGTCAGGCCCTTGCGCAAGGGTACTGACGAAAGCCGGCCGTAAACTTTGTTGGTTGACGTAAAAAGAAGCGGCGGTCTCGCGGGGGATTTCCGGATGGCCTCAAGCACGCGGAGGGTGCCCAGCAGATTGGTTTCGAGATCAGCGATTGGATCATCCAAACTGGTAGTCACCGCGACTTGCGCAGCGAGGTGATAAATTTGCTTGGCGCTGTTTACGGCTTTTTCGACTGCGGGTCGATCGCGCGTGTCGGCGCGCGTAAAACAAATCCTACCCGGATAGCGCTCCTGCAACTCGGCGATGTTCTGTTCTACGCCCGGACGGCTTAAATTGTCGAAAATGTGAACGGGCTGATTTTCCTCCAGATAATTCCGCGCGAGATTGGTTCCGATGAAACCCGCGCCGCCCGTGATGAGAATGTAGCCGCGCTGCACCGCGGGGCCTCTCAAACCACCAGCCCGCGGGAAGCGAGCTCTTGCTGCATCTCATTGAAGCGATCGTGGGCCGTTTGCTGGTCCAGCCACTTTGCCAAATCGCGCATCCCGTCTTCCAGATTCACCGTGGGAGCGTACCCGAGCACGCGCTTGGCGAGGCTGATATCCGGGAAGCAGTGGCGTATGTCGCCGACGCGGTAATTTCCCGTGATCTCCGGCTCGGTTCTTGTTCCGAGCACTTTGGCCAATTTCCTGGCGACATCGCTAACGCTGATGGTTTGCCCGCTACCTACGTTGAAAACCAAATCTTGCGCGCCCTCAACCTCGAGAGCCAGCCTGCAAGCCTGAGCTACGTCGTACACGCTCACGAAGTCGCGAAGCTGATGTCCATCTTCAAAGATGATAGGCCGCTTCCGGTTCAGTAGCCGCGATGCGAAAATCGCAAGCACGCCGGTGTAGGGATTCGATAACGACTGAAACGGCCCATAGGCATTGAAGAATCGCAAAGCAACGGTTGGAACACCATACGCTCTTCCTGTCATGAGGCACATCTGCTCCTGGTCGTATTTAGAAAGCGCGTACACAGATGCGAGCGACGGCTGCTTCGTCTCGGGTGTAGGAACGGGGCGAAGAGGCAACCCGTCTGGTGTCGTCATCTCCCACTCGTGAGCCTTCAATTGACGCGTGCTGCGGCCGGCGTAGTTGTACGGCTGCCCATCGGGCGTCACATAGAGGCCTTCACCGTAAATGCTCATACTCGACGCGACGATCAGTTTGTTGACCGGACGTTTGACGAGGCGCTCGAGGAGCACGGCCGTGCCGAGGTTGTTCACGCTGGTGTACTCGGCGATCTGGTACATGCTCTGGCCTACTCCGACCAAAGCCACGAAATGGTAGACAGCGTCGACCCCGGTGAGAGCCTCATCCAGAATTTCGGGATTGCGCACGTCGCCTAAAACGAATTCCGCGTTCTTGTGCAAATAACCCGGTCGTTCGGGTTTTTCGCCGTGAACTTGTGTGATTAGGCTGTCGAGTACTCGCACGTGATACCCAGCCTTCAATAATTCCGAAGCTACGTGCGAACCAATAAATCCAGCACCGCCTGTGATGAGAACGGTTCCTTTCATTGTCCGGTTTGTCCTTTGATTGAGGATTTGCCCCTGCTATTCGCTGAGGGCTCTGCAATGGGGGAATCGTGGTGGGTTTTGCTTATGCAACTATCAATTCGATGCGGCATTTCGTCGCTCATAAATCGACGTACATATTGCTGTTACAGATAAGAAGCACTGACAGTTCGTTTGTTTCTACTTACCTCTAACCCTAACATCTTGCATTGCCTCCCCCCCCCACTCCCCAGTAGATGTACTAGTCAGAGTATCTTTTGGTCATTGTGGCGCAAAACTCCGCGTATTCACGCGGATCGCGCGGGGGACTCGTGTGATGCGGCCGTACCCCGCACCGCTCCGGCGTAAAGCAAAACGTGACCGTGAGCTCAAAGGGCTCGAGAAGGCCCATCTGGTGATCGAACCAGCGTTCCGCCCCGGGACGCTCGAAATCGGCCCAGCTTAACCCTGTGCGCAGCCGTCTGACGCCTAAGTCACGGAGAGCTTGGACGGCCCATTCGAGCCGGTGATCCTCGAAATGAAACCATTGGCAGATGCCAAGCGAGGGCGAATATTTAGAGAAGCTGCGTGCGGCAAGTTTCGCGGTACCGTCTTCGCGAAAAAGACCCATGTAGAAGTGGCGGTAATAGGAGGAGCCTTCGCTTTCGCGGTGACGAGTGGTTGCGGGCCAAGCTCTCGGTAAATCCAGCAAGCTATACCAATACAGGTGGTCAACACGGGGAATCAGGAGCTCGGCGGTCTTCTCTAATCCGAACTCCTGCACTTCTTCCGCGCCAAACGACGATGCACCGGCTTCAGAAACCCAGATCGGTTTATTGGTGACGGCCTGAACTTCCGCTAATTTGGAGGGCCACTCGTGAATGGTCCAGTGATTCCAGTCCAGAGGGAAGCCGTGCACGGCAACTATGTCGATGGAATCCAGGGCGCCGAATTCCTGCATCCGCACGATGAATGCGGGGTCTATGGGTGAGATTCCGCCCAATACCTTTAGCAGCTTTGGATTTTCGGCGTAGATTGCGCTTGCTGCCAGTTTCACCATTTGGGCATAGATGGACCAGTCCCGATCTACTTCGAAATCCCAATGCGAAAGGTTATTGGGCTCGTTCCAGAGCATGACGGCGTTGATCATAGCGTTCGCCTCACGCTCATTTCAAACCCGGAGGTAATTGATGAAGGTACGCTCCCTCGTCGCAGCGGCAAATGAAGACCTCCGGTTCGGGCATGCTCTCGATCTTGAATCCCGCGCTCCGCAAAACCGCTTCGGCGCAGGAGCGGTTCGGTATCCACCAGTTGGTCGGGTCTTGCGAGTAGCTGTTCTCAATGAAGTGCATCTTGGGAAATCCGGGCTGGTCGAAAATCGCGCGTTCCCAGAAGGGATAATCCTCACTCATGGATGGACGCGTCCGGCTGCCGCGCAACATCGATTGGAAAATAAATAAGTCTTTCGCGACATGTTGCCTGATCAGATCTAACGCGAGCAATGGGTATCGCAGATGATAGAACACTCCCATGAAAATGACGACATCGAAGCGCTCTCGCAGGCGCGCAATCTCATAGACTGACATTTGCTCGAAGCGGATATCCAGATTGAGCACTCTCGCGGCAAACTGCGCTTGGTCCAGGTAATCTTGATCGTGGTCAATACCCAACACCTGTTTCGCACCGCGGCGTTTCATCTCGATGGAGTAGAACCCAGCGTTGCATCCGATATCGAGGACCGTCATGCCTGCGAGGTTTTTTGGAATGGCTTCTTGAAAATTCTGCCACTTAGTCGATGGATAATCGCCGAGGAAATGATCTGGGGCGGTTTGCACGCCCGATAAGGATAAATTGTGAAACCATGGGCCTAGCTCCCTTACTTTTCTTTCGATCTCTTCGACGCTGAGGCTATCTGCCAAGAACACTCCTTTTTGCTCTTTTATGATTCGTATTCTACTCATCCGCCACGGAAATACCGCTTTGCTCGGCCGCGTTCTCTATGGCCGCATGCCGGACATCCATCTGGATTCGAGAGGGCTTGATCAGGCGGAATGGCTGGCGCGGGAGTTGAGGACGCGTTACAAACTCGACGGAGTTTGGTCCAGCCCGCTGGAGCGCGCACTGGAAACTGCTCGGCCCATCGCCGGGGCGCAAAATCTCAGCGTATCGATTCACGAAGGACTCAATGAACTCGATTTTGGCGCGTGGATGGGCCAACCGTTTTCGGAACTTGCCGCGTCCGATCAGTGGATTCGTTATAACGAGACTCGGACCCTCCATAGCCCTCCGGGAGGCGAGTCGATGATGAACGTGCAAGCCCGGAGTTGGAACAGCCTGCGTGAAATCAGCTTGCAATATTCCGGATCGAAGGAAGCTACGGTGGCGGTTATCACGCACGGCGATGTTATTCGCGCGTTACTGATATTGCTGCTGGGCGTGTCGCTCGATCACATCGATAGGCTGGAAGTCGCACCCGCGTCGGTGAGCGAAGTGTTGCTGTTTGATGGCGAGCCGCGCGTCCGGACCATGAACCAAACTTACGGGCCACAATAGAAGAACGGGATCCACGCCGATGCCGGAAGAACTGGAACCAAACCGAAAACATCTGCTTGACCTGCTCGTTTCACGCCTGGACGAGCATGTGGTCGTTTTATTGGACACGGAGGGATTCTTCACGACGTGGCACCCGGGCGTTGAGCGTGAATTCGGCTATAGCGCGCGGGAGTTCATAGGACAGCATCTCGAAATTCTGTTGCCGCCCGACGAGAGGTTTAAGGGTGCAGGGCGGCGCGAACTAGAGAACGCGGCGCGGAACGGGCGGGCCTCCGACACGCGCTGGCTGGTGGACAAAAGCGGGCAAAGGATCTTTGTCGAGGGCCTGACGATCGCTTTGCCGAGCCCAAACGGGAAACTTCTCGGTTTCGGCAAGGTGCTTCGGGATGTGACCGAGCAGAGGTATGCCCACGAAAGAATAAGGGATTTGGCCGCTGCGCTTCAGCAATCGATCGTCATGATTCGCCGCTTCGGAGGGCACATCGAACACTGGACCGAGGGGTGCGAGCGTCTCTATGGATGGAGCGCTCAAGAAGCGGTCGGGCAGATCGACTATGAGCTTCTCAGCACACGGTTCCCGGAGCCTATCGATGAAATTGAGCGCAAACTCCTGGATTTGGGATCGTGGCAAGGCGAGATGCAACAGGTCTGCCGTGATGGTAGACAACTTTTTGTTTCTGCCCACTGGGTGCGTCTGTCCAAGCCTGATGAACAACCCGTGGTCATCGCCAGCCACGCCGATATTACGGCGCGCATGGGGGTGCAGCGCGAATTGGAGAAGACGCACGATCAATTGAAGCGCATGGCGGTCGAGCTGGAGCGATCAAACCAAGAATTGGAGCAGTTTGCGCGAATAGCCTCTCACGATTTGAGCGCTCCTATTACAAGCACGCGCTGGCTAGTCGATTTGCTTTCCACCCGGCATGCCAAGCAGCTCGATGAGGAGGGGCATAAGTATCTGAAGCAGATCTGTTTGGGGCTGGACCGGATGAACGATTTGGTCGAGGGTGTTTTGGCCCATGCGAAGGTTGGAACTGTTGTCATCGGATCTTCTGAAAGCACGGACGCGGGCCACGCATTGGCAAGCGCAATCGAAAATCTGCGGCGAGATATTGAGACATCCGGAGCCGTCATTACACAGGAAGATTTGCCGAATGTATGCGTTGAACCACGGGCATTGACGCAACTGTTCCAAAACCTGCTATCGAACGCGATCAAATACAGGCGCCCTGACGTTGCACCCGCGATCAAGGTGACTGCTGCGCGACAAGACTCCATGTGGGTGATGGCCGTCGAGGATAACGGCATGGGCATTGAGCCGGAATGGCTTGAACGGGTCTTTGAACCTCTGCAGCGGCGGCACGGAATGGAAATTGCGGGAAGCGGACTCGGTTTGGCCACATGCAAGAAGATCGTCACTAGGGCAGGCGGCCGGATCTGGGCGGAATCGCGCGTGGCCACGGGGTCTACTTTCTTCTTTACGCTTCCCGGACCAGATGCTCCAAGTGCTGATGGTGCTGTCCGTTCAGACGATCAGGAAACGCTGTCGAGCCGGTAGAGACAAATTGTTCAAGTGCCCGCCGCACGCGCTGAATGACTGTGTGCCAATTTCGATGGCTCGTTTGGCGGAAGAGGCGCATGGTTGGGTACCAGGGAGAATCGTCGCGATTCAGCATCCACCGCCAGTCGCATTCATAGGGGAGCAAGGTCCAGACCGGGCGCGCCATAGCTCCCGCCAAATGCGCGATCATCGTATCCACGCTTATAACCAGGTCGAGACCGTTGAGATTTTTCGCGGCTGCTAGAACGCAGGCGGACTCGTCATAGAGATCGATGATTTGTTTCGACCACGGCTCCAGTTGCGCGCGCTCGATCCCGCCCTGCAGAGTGAAAAATGAAGCTCCTGGAACTGTGAATAATTCAGCCATTTCCTGGAGCGGAACGGAACGCGCCGGATTGTAAACGCTCGAGGCCCAGACGATGCCCACTCGTATGGGGCGAGATCGCTCGTAAGGCCCGACCGGCGCATGCAGATACGGCACATGGTTCGGGATAGAATCCACGCTCGTTCTGAAAATACGCGGAAGCTCGATAATTTCGATTTGCTGATCCCAGTGCGGTTCCGGCTCGCCCCAGGTGATGACCTCATCCGCGAGACCTGATTGTTGAATCAATGATTTCAGCGTGGGCTGCGCCTCAATGATCAGCCTGCGGGCTTCTCCGCGAATGAGAGGGGCATACCGAAGGAATTGTATGCTGTCTCCCAGGCCGTGCAGACACCGGATGAGCACGGTGCGGCCATGCACGGGGCGGCCATCCCAGAAGCGATGTGGATCCGGTTTCCCGCGGTTGCTAATGGCATCGCTTTCCCGCCAGGCCGATTCAAAATCGCCGCAGAGCATGTAGCAGGTCCATCGCCCGGCGGCGCACGAATCGGGGTCGCATCCGGCCCGTTCGGCAAGGCGGAACAGCCGCAGCGCTTCACGAATGCGCATAGAAGCGAGCTGTTCTTCGGCGCGAATCAACAGACGTTCATCGGGCACTATTCATAACGTAGCCTGCGCCCCTGCAAACTAGAAAGATGACGTGGCTATTGTGGGCATTGCTTTCGGCGGTCTTCGCTGCGGCAACAGCCATTCTGGCGAAGCTCGGGGTGGAGAGCGTGGACGCGAACTTCGCTACTGCGGTCCGAACAACGGTGGTGGTTGCGTTCACCTGGCTGGTGGCATACATCGCGCGGCAGCCGTCGACTTTTCGGGTTCCATCGAGCAAGACATGGATTTTTCTGGGGCTCTCGGGGATGGCCACATGCCTATCGTGGTTGTGCTACTTCCGCGCACTGCAGGCCGGTCCCGCTTCGCGAGTTGCTCCGATCGATAAACTCAGCGTCGTCTTGGTTATTTTGTTTGCCGCGCTGTTTCTGGGCGAAAAACTTACCTGGGGCAAGACTCTCGGCGGCGTTCTCATTGCGGCGGGCGCCATCGCGATCGCGTTAGATTCCGCTCCCTGAGAGTCGGGGCTCTGTGGAACTCCGGGAATGTCTTCCTTTGTCGAAAATTAGGGGCAGGATCACGGCGGAGGGATAACCCTTCTCATGAAACACCGTCTGCCGGGCTTTGGTCATTTTGGTTTCGTCACCGTTCGGCCGCGATGAATTCAGATTACGATCGAAACGCGGGAAATTGCTGCTGGAGACTTCTATGCGAATGCGGTGCCCGGCCGGAAACACATAACTGGTCACGCCGGCATCAATGCTGATCTGATAAGCAGTGTTCCGCTTTACGAATACCGGCTTATCCAGCGAGAGCCGGTAGCGCAAGCGCTGAATGCCGTCGGTGACGAGCAAAGGTTGTCCGTTCCGCTGCACATCGACAAGCTTTGCCGTGAAATCAGTGTCATTGACCGAGGTCGCGATATAGAGGACGGCGCGCACCGGCCCGGTCACTTCCAGATTTTCCGGCAGCGGCGCAGAGGTATATACAAGGACATCCTGGCGAAGTTCTACCGGGGTTTGATCGAGTGGTCCCGGCGGGAGAAGCTTCGCGTCACAACAAAGCGCTCCCCCAATGGTCGGCGCCGGATCTTTTGGATCGTAGGTGAATGCATCCGGTTCGGCCTTTTCCCACACAGGTTCCCAGCGCAGCTCACCGTCTCCTGAAAGGGAGTTCGCGTGTCCGCTGCTGGTCAAATAAAGGGGCGTGTAGTGGGTGCGCAGCAAAGGCCATTCATGCTCCTCGCGCCAGACGTTTGGCCCCATCACAAAGATGTGGAGCAGGGAAGTCGGCGGGCCGCTCGGCGCTGAACCCGGAGTTTTCTTGAGCCAGCGGTCAAACCAATCCGCTTGCTTCGACCGTATGCCGGTGATTGCTTGGGATCCGAAGTCGCGCGTGGGGAACTTCGATGCTGAGCTATGTGCCGAGGGTCCAATCCAGGTCTCGATGGTTCCGTGCCCTCGCGAAAGCTGCGAGAAGGCATCCAGATCGCTTTCGGCATAGTTATCGAACCAGCCGCCGAACGACTGTACCGGTATGTTGACGCTCCCGAGATGCTCTCGGATGCTCAAACTTTTCCAGTACTGGTCGTAAGAAGGATGGTCGATTGCCGTTCTCCAACGAGGCAATATCACGCCCGTAGCCGCGAGATCTGCGGTACGAAGGGGCAGATGTCTGATGTATGTGTCGAAAAGCGGCCGGACCTGTGGAGGTGGGATAAGGTTTTGGACAAGCCAGCGCAGGCGATGCGCGGCCTGCAGAGCGCCGCCAGTCGAATAGAACCTGTCCAGGTACTCGTCGTCACCTGAATTCATGGCGGAAATGGCCGCCAGGTGCGGATTGTCTTCGATGGCTGCCCACCAATTGGCGATTCCGAGATAGGAGCTTCCCGCCATGGCCACACGGCCGTTCGACCAGGCTTGTCGGGCGATCCAGCTGATGGTGTCGTACCCGTCCGGCCCTTCCTGGCTCGCAGGCCCGAAATTTCCCTTGGACGCATAGCGGCCGCGCACGTCCTGAATCAGCACCGCATAGCCACGGTTGACAAAGAAAAGATAGCTGCTCGCGGAAGGCGCCTTCCGGTTGTAGGGGGTCCGAACCAGTACTGTGGGCCAGCGGCCATCGCGGCGAGGAAGAAACACATCTGCTGCGAGATAAACACCGTCACGCATGGGGATGGCGAGGTCGAGCTGCTCTTGCATTGCTGGGGAGCGAGGGCTGCTCGTTGTGGTTTGTCCCGCTGCCAGCGCGGAAAGCAGGAGAGCAAGCGGCAGGATTCGAGGGCGGATGGTGCTCGTGCTCATGAGAGGAGCGCGAGTTCCGTTGTGTCCGGTTTGGGCCTTCGGCCAAACAGCGCAGTGCCCACGCGGATGAGAGTCGCGCCTTCCTGTATCGCTACCTCGAAGTCGCCCGACATTCCCATGGAAAGTTTCGGTAATCCGTGTTGCCGCCTCAGTTGGGCGAGCTGCCGAAAGTAAGGCCTGGACTGCTCCGGATCATCCGACCAGGGCGGCATGGTCATAAGACCCGAGACTTTCAAATGCTGCAAGTCCCGAGCGGTATTCAGCAATTCGAGCAAATCCTCTGGACGCGCTCCGGTTTTGGCCTGCTCGCGCGAAAGCTTGACCTCGAACATTACCTCGATGGTCCTGCCGATCTCCTGTGCCGCCGCGTTGAGGCGTGCGAGAAGCTTCGATGAATCGACAGTCTGAATTACATCGAAGAGATCAGATGCCAGGCGTGCTTTATTCGTTTGCAAATGGCCGATCAGATGAAAGTGGGCTTCGCTCAACTGCCTAACGGCGGTTCGCTTGGCGGCAAACTCCTGAACATAGTTTTCGCCGAAATCCCGCAATCCTGCTTCGTACGCCTCAAGAATCCTTGTTGCAGAGAATTTCTTTGAGACGGCCACTAGGGTTATTTCGGAGCGCTCCCGGCCGCTTTGGTCCGCTGCTCGATGGATGCGGCTTTCCACGCTCGCGAGCCGGCTTTGAAAACTGGACTCCTCGATTGGCAAAACTCCATCATAAAAGCATTTCAACCTCCGCTGCGCAAGCGGAACCGGAAACGCTGCTCTCCTCAATCGAGACGTTTCTAAGCACTTGCAGGAATCCGGCGCTCCTCGAATACGGCGAGGAGGTGATTCCGCTCGCTTCGGGAGATTACGCGCTAGACATCCGTTCTGGCCGGCTTTGGATCGAGGTTTGGGGAGAGACGCGTGGGTTGTCACGCCGAATTGTCGCGATTGACCGGCAGGCTACCGGTATTCTTGATTGCACGATTCAAAAATTCGGCGGAACGGCCGGCAAGCTTAGTTTTCTAGATCTGGATCGTCCACAGACGGCGCACAGGTCTCTCAGTGGTCTTCGTCAGAATTTCGCCGAGCAATTCCGGCGCATGCTGTTCCGCCACTTTCCCGGCTGGGAAATCCGCTTTCTGGGTTGCGGGATGGACCTGCAGCGGTCGTTCTCGCCGGTTTTCCCGCGTGCGCACCTCACTCGAGGCATGCATCAGATTGCCTGCATGGCTTGTCCGAGCATTCAAGATGAACCCGCCATGCTCACTTTCGCTCTGATCTGGTACGAGCATCTGCGCAGCCGCGCACAGGAACCGATGCAGAGTTCCCTTTGCCTCTTCTTGCCAGATAGCGCGGGTAACCTCACAGCGCACCGGCTTCGATGGCTGGATCAGGGCAGTCTTCAAACGAGACTTTTCCGTTTCAATGCGCATGGCTCGGCAGGAGAAGTAGACGCGCGCGATTTAGGCAACCTGCAAAGCGCAGTAGTGCCAAATCGCGGCGGATCCTCAATCGCCTGGCGGGGCGAGGGATCTTCCGAACGTGATCTCGAAGTATGCGTCCGGGAAAATATTTCAAAAATCGATGCATGCCTCCTGAGCCGTCCCATTCACGCTCAAGTGTTAGCGTTTGCGGCTGCGGACCGGGACTTGATTGATCTCCTCGCGGCATCGGCTTCGGGCCGGCTTGCGGTTCTGGAATTGAAAATAACGGAAGACATTCATCTTCCGCTACAGGCTTTAGATTATTGGATGCGTGTCACGTGGCATGCTGGCCGGCGCGAGCTGCAACACCTGTTTCCCAGCGTCGCCTTGGAAGAGAAGCCGCCCAAGCTCATACTGATTGCGCCCGCAATAGACTTCCACCCATCGAATACTGCAATTCTGCGTTACTTCTCGCCGCAGATAGAAGTCGAACGGGTTGGCATTAACTCAGATTGGCGGCAGCAACTTAAAGTAGTGTTACGCCTGAATGGGGCGGATGCTCCTATTTCTCACAGGAGTCCTGAATGAGTATCCAGGGTCTGGTCAGTATCAAAAAAGCACTCAGCACGCTGAATCCCAAGCAAGTTCGAGAAATGCGGGAACGGTCTGTGCACATAGCGCTTCACGCTGATAGTCAAGAAGGCTATCGGAGGATGGAAGATTTTTTTCTCCGGGATTTAAGCCCCGCGCGGCGGCGTGAATCAGCCGTATTGCTGACCCGCGCGCCCATTCCAGTTTTAGCCCAGCGCTACGACATCGATGTCTATGGCGAAGGCGTAGTGGCTCCGCACGATTCTCTCGTCTTTCATCCGGACAGTCCGCATCGCCTCGTGCAAAAGAGCCTCGCAAAGCACCCGGATTTGGGAGTTCCTCTTGCCAGAGCGTTTCTTCCCTTCCGCCGGCCATTTGTAGACAGAGTGATCGCAAAAACGTGCAAAGAAAATACACTTTTTTCCATCACCACGGCGCTGCCGGACATCATTCCGAGCGTTATTGAATTGCCTTGGGCCGTCGCGGAATTTGCGTCGGATACTGCCTTCCTGACCATGAACCAAGTTCGAATGGCCTTTCTGATTGCGGCCGCGAGCGATCGCGACGTAGGATACAGCGAGCAGAAATCAGAGATCGCGACGATTATTGGAAGCGCGTTCGGTTGGCGTGCTTTGGCCAAGCAGATTGTCGGCAAAATACCATTCGGAGGCGGGGTGATCGGGAAAGCTGCTGTCGCGTACGCGGGTACGAAAGTGCTGGGACTTTCACTCGAGCATCTCTATAGCATTGGGTTCACGTATACCCGGGAGGAGCGTGACCGGCTATATGCGGACGCGTTCCGGCAAGGCAAGAAAGTCGCCACGCGCATCCTGGGCTATTTCCGTCCAGATCTGGCTGCCCGGTATGCAGCCGAAGCTGCTAAGCAGACGCTTCCGGCGTCGGCTGCTCGATAGGAGCAGAAGTCGTTGAATTTTGATCGCCGGGCCTCACGACGGCGATCTCAGCCGGGATCACCTGCAAGCCGGTTGTGAAAGCCGCAGTGAAGTCGTCGAGTCCGTGGGAGCCGCCGTTCACAAGACGCCGTGCTTTGGCCAAATCGTTTGCAGCCAGAGCAGCTCTGATTTCGGTTTCGTTTGCTTTGAGGAAGCTTGCCATCAAATTTGCTGCGGTGGCCGGATCATGCGCCAAAAGAGGATTGCTGAGCAGTCGGTCGCTGAGTCCGATGGCTTGGCCGTGCACGTGATAGTTAGTGCGGCCGGTCAGTTGAATGAAGCCGCGGCCTCGAAACTCCGATCCGTCAGAAGCTCCCTGATTGCCCAGATCCGTGCGAGTATCATACAAATCGAACGGGTGGCCGCTCGGAGAGGTATTAAAACAGGACTGGCATTCGCTGATAGGCAAGAAGCTGCCCACCTCAGCACGAATCGTCGCCAAAGCCATTAGGATCATTTGCCGGTCAGCCAAGCCAACCGCGGCAAGAGCGTTCAAAACATGTGGAAGATTTGCTTCGATGTTCGCGACGGGAGCTCCGGGAAGCATGTGAGTTACCATGTCCACCGTCACGCTCGGAACCAGAGAAGTGACTGGCTGAAGGTCCTGAAGGCCCAAAGCCGTGGCAGTGTGCGGGCCCACTACGCCGTCTACGGTGAAACCATTCTTACTTTGAAATGATTGGACGGCTTCTTCGGTGCTAGCCCCGAAATAACCATTGAAATCGGCTGAATATACCCCGGCAGCCGCCAGGGCGCACTGGAGAGCGAGTACATCGGGCCCAGTGCATCCTCTCATGAGGTTTCTCATGGCCCCTTGCGATTACTGTATCGCGAGCCTGAGAAGCGTTTATTGGCGAGCGCCTATCGAGATGGAGCCATCACCTGTTTTGACACTCAGTAGCGGACCGCCGCCATTCAGTTTTCCTCTCACTTCGTTGTCACTCTGAGTACCTGTTACGGACAGAGGCATACTGACTCCGATGTGGCCGTCACCCGTGCGTAGTTCCAGATCGGCTGCTAAATCGGGCGGCAGGCTCAATTGCACGCTGCCGTCGCCGGTCTGCACTCGCCAGTCGGACTGCATTCTCGAGCCATGAAGTACGCTCAATTCCACCGAGCCGTCGTCGGTGTGCAGCTGCACGTTATCGAAGCGTCCAAGGGCGTGAACACTCCCGTCCCCCGTGCGAGCATTCAACGTCCCGTCCAGATCGTCTCCTTGAATGCCGCCATCTCCAGTCTCCACACGGAGCGAGCCGTGAACACCCCGGACACGGATGGATCCGTCGCCGGTATGGATGTCGCCCTCGATCTCGCGCGGTACTCGCAATTCCAGGCGAATAGAGCGGTTGTGAAAATTGAGGAAATCAGAGTGGAACGGCACCTTAATATCGATTTGCACAAGGCTGCCGCTTTGGTGTTCCACGACCTGCACTCCGGAGGATCCGATAGACCATCCTTCGGTTTTCAAATTTGCGTCGATTCCGTTGGACTCGGTAGCTTCGACCGAGACGGCGGCGTCGCCAGCCGTGACCCTTAACTCAGGCTTCGGCCCGACAGTCCAATGCTTATTCCATTGGTCTGCGTTTGCGTTTGGCGTGAGTAGAGCCGCGGCGACAAACAAGAGTCCGGCTATCGCGAACTTCATTCGAGATCCCTCCCAGGTTCGATGTTTGAATACGCAATCATACCTGGAAGAGTTCCGCCACTCAAGACGGATCTTTTTGTCGGGTTTTTGCCACGCCGCTGGCAACTCCTATACCGATCAGCACCAGCACACCAACCCCGACCCAATGTGCCGGGACGTGCATGTAATAGGCACCGAGAGCCAGTCCCACGATGAGAATTACATAACCCACGATGTATAAGGCAAAAGACATAGTTCCTCCGCTGAATATTTTGCTCCTTCCTTATGATGCAAGCTTCGGTCCATTCGAATAAACTATTTTGTTCTCTTGTTTCTATCCCTCTTTTCTATTCCCCACGTAAGTAACAATTACAGTTTCGGGCGGCAGAATGGGCTTGGCTCGAAGCGCTTACCCGGTCCTCGACATCCAAAAGCAATGACGAGATCCTCACCCGGGATTTGGGTCCGTGCAAGAGATGGCCACGAATAGCACGGCTACTACTCCCGAGGTGTGGCGCCCCTCTTCGAATCCCTGGCTCATCGCAGTATCGGTGATGCTGGCTACCTTCATGGAGGTACTGGATACCTCCATAGCCGCGGTGGCACTACCGTATATCGCAGGTAGTGTTTCGGCTACCAACGACGAGGCCACCTGGGTTCTCACAAGTTACCTGGTGGCGAATGCCGTCGTACTTCCGGCGAGTAGCTGGTTTGGTCTGCGCTTCGGGCGCAAGCGCTTTCTTGTCGTCTGCATCGTCATCTTTACCGCGTCGTCTTTCCTGTGTGGCGCTGCTCCGAGCCTGGGCATCCTGCTGCTGGCGCGAGCGATTCAGGGCGCCGGGGGCGGAGCTCTGCAGCCCATCTCTCAAGCGATTCTGCTCGAGAGCTTCCCTCCTCAGAAGCGTGGGTTGGCCATGGCCGTCTTTGCGCTCGGTGTAGTGGTTGCGCCTGTTCTCGGGCCCACGTTCGGAGGCTGGTTGACGGACAACTACTCCTGGCGATGGAGTTTTTATATCAACATTCCGATCGGCATTTTGGCCGTGTTCATGATTCTGCGGTATGTGGAGGATCCACCGTACATCCGAAATGCCAAACCGGGGCGGATCGACGCGTTCGGATTGGGATTGCTCGCCGTGTGGCTCGGCTGCCTACAGGTGATTCTCGACAAGGGCCAGGAAGACGACTGGTTTGGCGCCACGTGGATTCGTTGGGCGACGTTTGTTCTGATTGTTAGCTTCGTCTGGTTCATCTCCTGGGAACTAGGCGGGCGCAAGCCGCTCGTGGATCTGAACATTTTCAAGAACCGCAATTTCACTCTCGGGTGTGTGCTGATCACGCTTTTCGGAGCGGCCATTTACGGCTTAGTAACCTTGCTGCCGCTCTTCTATCAGGAGTTGATGGGTTACACAGCGCTGACCGCAGGGATCGCCGTATCGCCGCGCGGCATTGGGGCAATTGTCGCGATGCCGATTATTGGAATTTTGACGACGCGCCTTGACAATCGCTGGCTCATCGCTTCCGGATTCCTGATTTTTGCGTTCTGCAGCCTTTGGTTTGGCGAGGTGAATCTTGGAATCGGGCAGTGGTCGTTCGTTTGGGCCATTGTGTTGAGCGGATTTGGATCCGGCATGGTGTTCGTTCCGCTGTCAACAACGACTATGGGAACACTCTCCAACGAGCAGATTGGAAATGCGAGCGGGTTATACAACCTGCTGCGCAACGTGGGAGGCAGCATTGGAATCTCGATTGTTAATACGCTGGTTGCGCGGCACGAACAGCTTCATCGCAGCGAGCTAGTGCATTCGCTC
>Ga0213875_10001258_pt1 | contig 17049 bp, 14 predicted proteins | sample BarmaccomBMRX_R8_FD_160105 | JGI IMG/M metagenome (GOLD analysis project Ga0213875, IMG submission 160105) | Root-associated microbial communities from Barbacenia macrantha in rupestrian grasslands, the National Park of Serra do Cipo, Brazil - RX_R8 | ecosystem: Host-associated > Plants > Roots... | reverse complement strand
CTCGCGGATCGCCGCGGCGGTGAGATCGACGGGGTTCTCGGCCGAGCCGTAGCTCGGCAGCAGCGCTGCGATTTCGGCCCGCGTCGCGTCGTCGAGCGGCGGCACGTCCAGGCCCGCGGCGGCCAGCATCTCGGCCATCCACACCGCCCCGCCGCCGGAGGCGCTGATCAGCGCGACGCCGCGGCCGCGCGGCGGCCGGCACCAGGAGAGGCCGACCGCGACGTCGATCATCGCGTCGATGTCCTCGCCGCGCAGGATGCCGTGCTCGCGGAACGCCGCCTCCACCACCCGCGCGTCGCCCACCATCGAGCCGGTGTGCGAAGCGGCGGCGCGGCGCACCGCCTCCGACCGGCCGGGCTTGGCGACGATCAGCGGCTTGCCGGCATCCGCCGCCCGCGCCGCCGCCGCCAGCAGCCGCGGCGCGTCCGCCACCCCTTCGAGGTAGAGCAGGATGATATCGGTGCGCCCGTCGGCCAGCATGAAATCGATGTAGTCGGCGGCCTTCAGGCAGGCCTCGTTGCCGCTGCTGACCATGTAGCTGAAGGCGATCTGCCGGTCCTGGCTGCGGTTGAGGAAGGAGAAGGTGAAGGCGCCGCTCTGCGAGATCACGCCGATGCGCCGGCCGGGATCGACCGGCGGATGCAGCGCGAAGGCCGGGTTCTCGAGCGTCGGGCTGAACGTCGCGGCGACCGGTGCCAGGCAGTTGACCAAGCCCTCGCAGTTCGGGCCGCAGACCGCGATGCCGTATCGTTCGGCGACGGCGCGCAGCCGCTCCTGCAACACGGCCCCTGCGCCGCCGCGCTCCTCGGCAAAGCCGGAGGCGACGACCAGGGCGGCGCGGATGCCCTTGCGGCCGCACTCCTCCAGCAGGTCCGGCACGAAGCGCGCGGGGGCGGCGAGCAGCGCCAGATCGACGGGCTCCGGCAGGTCGGTGATGGAGGGCCAGGTGCTTCGTCCCTGCACCTCCGCCACGCTGCGGCTGACCAGGAACAGCTTGCCGGCGTAGCCGCGCTGCAGCAGCACGTGCAGGAGCCGGCCGCGGATCGTCCGGGGATCGGCCGAGACCCCGACGAGGGCGATGCTGCCCGGCGAGAGCAGCGCCTGCAGGTCCGGCGTCATGGCCCGATGATGGCGCAGCCCTCGCCGGCGCGACAAGCCGCGTTTCGGGACGCGCGGCGGATCGACTATCGTGCCCGGCGGAGGGGCTGCATGCGCATCGACGGCGGACGCTTCCTGCTGACCGGCGGGGCCAGCCTGATCGGCTCGCACCTGGCCGAGCAGTTGCTCGCGGCCGGGGCGGGCGAGGTCGTGCTGTTCGACAACTATTCGCTGGGCTCGCCGGAGGTGGCGGCGTCGCTGGCGCGCGACCGGCGCGTGCGCGCGCTCCGCGGCGACATCCTGCGGCCCGATCAGCTGCACGACGCGCTCGACGGCGTGGACGGCGTGTTCGCGCTCGCCGCCTTCCTGACCCTGCCGCTGTCGCGCGATCCCGGGCTCGGCCTGGACGTGAACGTGCGCGGCATGCACACCGTGCTGGAGGCGTGCCGATACCGCGGCGTGAAGAAGCTCGTCTTCTCCTCGTCCGTCGCGGTGTTCGGTGATCCCGACGAGGCGGGCGTTGACGAACGCAGCCCCTTGCGCTGGCACGGGGTGCAGCCGGCGCTCGCGCTCTATGCCGCGAGCAAGGTCATCGGCGAGGGCCTGTGCCGGCTGTACGGCGAGCGGCACGGCATCGGCTGGATCGCGCTGCGCTACGCGACGGTGTACGGGGAGCGGCAGCACCATCGCGGCGTGAACGCGCTGCACATCATCGAGTCCTACGAGCGCATCCGCGCCGGCCTGCCGCCGGTGCTGCCGGACGACGGCAGCGAGGCGCACGACTACATCCACGTCGCCGACGTGGCCCGCGCGAACGTCATGGCCATGGCGAGCGAGGTTTCGGGCGAGAGTTTTGTCATCGCCACCGGCGTCGATACATCGCTGAACGCGATCGCCGACCTCCTGCTGCGACTGACGCACTCCGACCTGCGGCCGGAATACCGGCAGGATGCCGGCAAGGTCAGCACCACGACGCGACCGCAGCTGGGCTTCTCGGCGGCCAAGGCGAAGCGGCTGCTGGGCTGGGAGGCCCAGATCGGCCTCGAAGACGGTATCGCCCGCCTGATCGCCTGGGCCGATGCGGCTCGCGCCTGAGCGCGGCCGGTGATGGCGGGGGTCCTCGCCCTGCCGGTGGTGGTGCCGGCGATCCTGCTCGTCCTGCTGCTCTTTGCGGCGGCGTACTGGCATCCGCAGCCGACCGGCCCCCGCGAGGTTGCCGAGCCCGAGCCGGAGCCGCCGGACGAGCCGCTGCTCGTCGCGGACGGGCCGGCCGAGGAGCCGATCCAGGACAGCCGGGCGGTGGTGCCCACCGACCTCGTCCTGGTCTGGCGTCACGGCCTGCGCGAGACCGAGTTCGTCGTCGCCGTCGACACCGTGAGCTGCGATCACCTGGCGTTCGAGGGCTACGCAAGCCGCGCCGGCGAGACCGCACGCGAGCGGCGGCTGTTCCACACGATGGACCTGCCGCACGAATGCCTGGTCGCCGCGCGCACGCCGGCGGGTCAGCCGATCACCGACATGCGCGACTGGCTGGCCGCACTGCCGTTGCGCGGGTGAGCCGCCAGCTCGCCCTGCCGTTCCCGCACCGGCCGGGTTTTTCCCGGGGGTCCTTCATCCCCGCCGGCTCGAACGCGGCGGCGCGAGGCTGGCTCGCCCGCACCGCCGACTGGCCGGACCGGCGCCTCGCGCTCTGGGGCGAGGCCGGGCGAGGCAAGACCCACCTGCTGCGCGTCTGGGCGGAGCGGCACGGCGCGGCGCTGCTCGACGCCGCCGCGCTGCGCAGTCTGCCGGCACTGCCGCAGGCGCCCGTGGCGCTCGACGACGCCGATCTCTGTCCGGAGGCGCCGGCGCTGCTGCATCTGCTCAACGCTGCCGGCGAGGCCGGGGTCCTGGTGCTGCTCGCCGGGCGCACACCGCCGGCACGCTGGCCGGTAAAGCTGGCCGATCTCAGGAGCCGGCTGCGCGCCGTCGCCACCGTCGAGATCGGCCCGCCCGAGGACGGGCTGCTGCGCGCCCTGCTCGCCAGCCTGCTCGCCGAGCGCCAGCTCGCGGTGGCGCCGGAGGTGCAGGACTGGCTGCTCGCCAGGCTGCCACGCAGTGCGGCCGCGCTGCGCGAGGCGGCGGCGCGACTCGACCGCGCCTCGCTCGCCGCCGGCCGGCCGGTCGGGCGCCTGCTCGCCGCGTCCGTACTGGCCGATCTCGACCCGTCCGGCGAGGCGGAGCCGGCCGGGCGCACGGCCGGCTCGTCCTGCGAGCCCGGATTCCTGTAGGATCAAGCCAGGAGACCTGGCCATGGACGACCTGACCCTCGGCAATCTCGCGCTCAAGGAACCGGCGCGCCAGCCCGACCCGGCAGAAGCGCGGCCGCACATCGCGCCGGACAGCCCGGACCGCTTCATCAACCGCGAGCTCTCCTGGCTCGACTTCAACCACCGCGTCGTCGAGGAGGCGGACAATCCGCGCCACCCGCTGCTCGAGCGGCTGCGCTTCCTGTCGATCAGCGCGTCCAACCTCGACGAATTCTACTCGGTCCGCGTCGCCGGCCTGATCGGCCAGGCCAAGGCCGGCGTCACCGCGGTATCGCCGGACGGGCGTACGCCCGCCCAGCAGCTCGCCGAGATCCAGCACCGCGCCCAGAGCCTGCTCGGGGAGCAGCAGCGCATCTGGATGCAGCTCTGCGAGAAGCTGCGTCAGGCCGGCATCGAGGTACTCGCCACCAATTCGCTGCTGCACGGAGCGCTCAGCGCCGACGACCTGCGCTGGCTCGACGCCTGGTTCATGGAGCGGGTGTTTCCGATCCTCACGCCGCTCGCGATCGACCCCGCGCATCCCTTCCCGTTCATCCCCAACATGGGGCTGGTGATGGTGCTGAAGCTGCGCGGCGACGAGGCGCAGGAGGGGCACCGGATGCGCGCGCTCATCCCGCTGCCCAGCCAGGTCGAGCGCTTCATCCGCCTGCCCGGCGGGGCGGCGGAGGGCGGCGCGCCGCGCGTCCGCTTCATCATGCTGGAGGACCTCGTCGGCCTGTTCCTCGACCGGCTGTTCCCAGGCTTTTCGGTCACCGGCCAGGGCATGTTCCGGCTGATCCGCGACACCGACGTCGAGTTCGAGGAGGAGGCGGAGGATCTCGTCCGCTCCTACGAATCCGCACTCAAGCGCCGGCGCCGCGGGGTCGCCATCCACCTCTCGGTCAACGCCGCGATGCCCGATGACCTGCGCGACATCGTCGCCGACGAGCTGGACGCTCCGGAGGAGGAGATCTTCGTCCACCAGAACATCCTCGGCGTCGCCGATCTGCGCCAGCTCATCGTCGATGACCGGCCGGATCTGCTGTTCCCGCCGTACACGCCGCGCTTCCCCGAACGCATCCGCGATTTCGGCGGCGACTGCTTTGCCGCCATCCGCGCGAAGGACATCATCGTCCACCACCCGTTCGAGAGTTTTGACGTGGTGGTGCAGTTCCTGCGACAGGCGGCCGGCGATCCGAACGTCGTGGCGGTGAAGCAGACGCTCTATCGCACCAGCCGCGACAGCCCGATCGTGAAAGCGCTGATCGAGGCGGCGGAGGCCGGCAAATCCGTCACCGCGATGATCGAGCTGCGCGCCCGCTTCGACGAGGAAGCGAACATCCGCCTCGCGCGCAGCCTGGAAGCGGCCGGCGTGCAGGTGGTGTACGGCTTCGTCGAGCTGAAGACGCACGCCAAGATCAGCCTGGTGGTCCGGCGCGAGGGCGGGGCGATGCGCTCCTACGCGCATTTCGGCACCGGCAACTACCACCCGATCACCGCGCGCATCTACGCTGACCTGAGCTTCTTCACCTGCGACCCCGACCTGACGCGCGATGCGGCACGGCTGTTCAACTACATGACCGGCTACGCCAAGCCCGAGCGCATGGACGCGGTGGCGTTCAGCCCCTTGACCATCCGCCCCGTGCTGAACGAGCTGATCGAGCGCGAGATCGGCTTCTGCCGCGCCGGCCGCGCCGGCGGCATCTGGATCAAGCTGAACAGCCTGGTCGACGAGCAGCTGATCGACAAGCTCTACGCCGCCTCGCGCGCCGGCGTGAAGGTCATGGCGGTGATCCGCGGCATCTGCTGCCTGCGTCCCGGCGTGCCTGGACTGTCGGACAACATCCGCGTGAAGTCGATCGTCGGCCGCTTCCTCGAGCACAGCCGCATCTGCGTGTTCGGCAACGGCCATCCGCTGCCGAGCCGCCACGCCAGCGTCTATATCAGCAGTGCCGACTGGATGGCGCGCAACATGGAATGGCGCGTCGAGACGCTGGTGCCGATCCACAACCCGACGGTGCATGCGCAAGTGCTCGACCAGATCATGGTGACGAACCTCAAGGACTCCATGCAGTCCTGGGAGCTGATGCCGGAGGGCCACTGGCGGCGCGTGCCGCCCGGCAAGAAGCCGGTCTCGGCGCACGACTACTTCATGACCAATCCGTCGCTCTCCGGACGCGGCTCGGCGCTGCACGGCGCGACGCCGCTCGTGCATGTGCGCCGGCCGAACCGGATGCTCGAAGACTAGCCGGAGATGTCTGACGCCCGGCACCCGGGAAGCTGGGTTTGGGGCCTCGGGCCCCGGCGGGTCCAGGGCAGCGCCCTGGCCTTGCCTTCTTAACCCGGATGCCTTTCCTCCCGGCCTGCGACGAGCCGCGCTGCGGCGTCGTCGATCTCGGCTCCAACTCCGTGCGTCTCGTGGTCTTCGAAGGCCGCAGCCGCAATCCGCTGGCGATCTTCAACGAGAAGGCGGTGCTGCGTCTCGGCCGCGGCCTGCAGGCGAGCGGGCGGCTCAACGAGGAGGGGATGGCGCAGGCGGTGACGGTACTGCACCGCTATCACGCGATCGCGCGCGCGATGGGGGCGGAGCCGCTGGAAGTGCTGGCGACGGCGGCGGTGCGCGACGCGGCGAACGGCCCGGCCTTCGTCCACTCCCTGCAGGCGCGCCTGCCCGGCCTGCCGATCCGCGTGCTGTCCGGCGAGGCGGAGGCGGAGCTGTCCGCCGCCGGCGTGTTGTGCGGCATCCCGGCGGCGCACGGCGTGCTCGCCGATATAGGCGGCGGCTCGCTGGAACTGGTGCGGCTCGCGCATGGCGCGAGCGGCGAGGCGCGCACGCTGCGGCTCGGCGTCATCCGACTCGCCGAGCGCGCCGGCGGTGACCCGGCGCGGGCGCGCGCGGTGGCGGAGGAAGACCTGGCTGACGTGCCCTGGCTCGCGGCGGCCGGCGAGGGCGACCTCTACCTGGTCGGCGGCGCGTTCCGCGCACTCGCGCGCATCCACATGGCGCAGACCGGCTACCCGCTGACGATGGTGCACCACTACACGATCCGCCGCGAGGAGGCGCGCGATCTGACCGGCGTGGTGGCCGGCGCCGGCCGGCGCGCGCTGGAGCGGCTGCCCGGCCTGTCGCGCCGGCGCATCGATGATCTTCCGTTCGCCGGCATCGTGCTGCGCCGGCTGCTGCGTGTGACCGGCGTGCGGCGCGTGGTGTTCAGCGCCAATGGGCTGCGCGAGGGCTGGTTCCTGCGCCGCATGCCCGCGGAAATCCGCAGCCTCGACCCGCTGCTCGCGGCCGGGCGTGACTATGCGCGGCGGCACGGCCGCGACCCCGCACTGCCGCCCGCGCTGCTCGCCTGGACCGACCCGCTGTTCGGCGCCGAGCAGGCGCCGCTGCGCCGGCTGCGCGAGGCCGCGTGCTGGATGTCCGACATCGGCAGCCGCGACCATCCGGAATACCGCGCCGAGCAGACTTTCTTGCGCGTGCTCCGGCAGCCGGGGATCGGGCTGGATCACCACGCACGCGCGTTCCTCGCGCTGGCGATCGCGATGCGCTACGAGGCGGAGCCCGACGCCCCGTTCCTTCGCCCGGCGCGCCTGCTGCTCGACGTCGCCGCCGGCAATCGCGCCGAGACGCTCGGCGTCGCGCTCCGCCTGGCCTACACGCTGTCCGGCGGCACGCCCGACCTGCTGGCCGGCACTGCGCTGCGCGTCGAGCCGCGGCGTCTGGTGCTGCTGCTCGCCGAGAACAGCGGCGCCTTCGCCGGCGAGAGCGTGCTGCGCCGGCTCGACCGCCTGGCCCAGGCGCTCGGCCTGGAGGCGGCGACCGAGGTTGCGGCAAGCGCCGCAACCGGCGTTGCGCGTTGAGCACGGAGCCCGCCGCAGGCTTGCAGGCGGCACCGCGCGTCGAACTGCTGGGGCATCGCGGCGCGCGCGGCCTGTTCCCGGAGAACACCATCGAAGGGTTCCGCGCCGCCATGGCCCTCGGCGTTCGCGCCTTCGAGCTCGATGTCGGCCTGACTCGCGACGGCGTGGTCGTGGTGCACCACGATCCCGCGCTGAGCCCGGATATCGCGCGCGCGCCGCACGGCGGCTGGCTCGCACCACCCGGGCCGCTGCTCCAGGATCTCAGCTTTGCCGAGCTGCAGCGCTTCGATGTCGGCCGCATCCGGCCGGGCTCCGGCTACGCGGCGCGCTACCCGGCGCAGGCGCCGATCGACGGCGCACGCATCCCGCGCCTCGCCGAGGTGCTGGCGCTCGACGCGGGCGCGCGTATCACCATCGAGATGAAGACGCGGCCCGACCGCCCCGACTGGACCGCGCCGCCGGAGCGGATGGCCGAAGCGGTCGCCGCGGTGGTCGACGCCGCCGGCGCCGCCGCGCGCGTCGCCGTTTCCTCGTTCGACTGGCGCGGCGTGCGCCACATGCGGCGCATCCGCCCGGGGATTGCCCGCGCCTGGCTGACCGAACCGCGCACCGTCCGGGACGCACCGACCTGGTGGGACCGCGCGCCGCCGACCGCGGACGCGGTGCCCGACGCCGTGGCGGCCGAGGGCGGCGGCACCTGGTCGCCCGAGCACACCGGGCTGATGCAGGCCGAGCTGGATTGCGCGCATGCGCTGGGGCTGCGCGTCGTGCCCTGGACGGTGAACGAGCCCGCCGCCATCGCGCGCCTGTTGCGCTGGGGCGTGGACGGGCTGATCACCGACCGGCCCGACCTCGCGCGCGAGGCGGTGTAGCGCGGCATCTGGCCCGCGCCTGCATCCTATGATCCGATGTGCGGTGCCCAACGTAGCGAGCGCATGCATGCCTTGCCCCAGGTCCGGCAGCCCTGCGCCGAGGCACGCCCACCCGCGCCGCGGATGCGCGGGCCGATGAATGCTCCGTGCGAGGCCCGCTCGCACGCGGCGCTGATTGTCGCGATTGCGCAGCATCGGGATCGCGACGCGTTTGCACGGGTGTTCGAGCATTTCGCGCCACTGGTGAAAGCCTACCTCCAGCGCACTGGCAGCAGCCCGGCGCTCGCCGAGGAGACGGCGCAGGAGACGATGCTCGCGGTGTGGCGCAAGGCCGGGTTGTATGATCCTTCACGCGCGGGCGCGGCGGCCTGGGTGTTCGCGATCGCGCGCAATCTGCGCATCGACGCGCTGCGCCGCACCCGCGTGGCACCCCCGGAGCCCGATCCGGTGGACGCGCCGGCGCCGCCGCCGCTGGCCGACGCGCTGCTCGCCGCGAGGCGCCGGGCGCTTCGCCTGCGCGCCGCGATCGCGGCGCTGCCGCCCGAGCAGTCGCAGGCGCTGCATCTGGCGTTCTTCGAGGAGCGCACGCACGGCGAGATCGAGGCGGCGCTCGGCGTGCCGCTCGGCACCGTGAAATCGCGCCTGCGGCTCGCGATCACCAGGCTGCGCGGCATGCTGAAGGACGATCCATGATCCGCCATCACCCGTCGGCGGCGACGCTGCTCGCCGGCGCCGCGGGAACCCTGCCGGCGCCGCACGCGCGCGTCGTCGCGGTGCACGCGGCGCAGTGCCGGGAGTGTGCGGCGGCGCTGCGCGAGGCGGAGGAGATCGGCGGCGCGCTGCTGGAGGGCCTTGTGCCCGCGGCCCTTGCGCCGGATGCGCTGGCGCGCACGCTCGCCCGGCTCGACGCCGCGCCCGCTTCGGAAGCACCGGCCGCGCCGCTCTCGCTCGCCGCATTGGCGACGGGACGATGGCGCTGGCGAGGTCCCGGCTTTGCCATGATGCCGCTGATGGCGCGCGACGCGACCGACAGCCGCCTCGATCTGATCCGCGTCGCACCCGGCGTCGCGCTGCCCGCGCACGGCCACACCGGCAGCGAGCTGAGCTGCGTGCTGCAGGGTGGCCTCGACGATGGGAAGGACGCATACCAGGTCGGCGACGTCGCCGAGCGCGACGTCGGCGCCGAGCACCGGCCGCGGGCGATGCCGGGCGAGCCGTGCATCTGCCTGGTCGCCGTCACCGGCCGGCTGCGCCCGCGCGGCGCGCTCGCTCGCCTGGCGGGGCGGCTGATCGGCCTGTGACGGGGATGCGTCACAGCGCCATGTCGGCCGCCGCGTGGCTGCTGCTGGCGCTGCTCGGCGCCTGCTCGCCGGCCGCGATCCTCAACGCGACGGCGCCGCACGAGGGCATCGTGCTGCACGCCGACCTGGCCTACGCACCAGGCCCGGATCACGGGCTCGACGTCTACGCGCCCGTCCAGCCGCGCGCCGATGCGCCGGTCGTGGTGTTCTTCTACGGCGGGGACTGGCAGAGCGGCGCGCGGGCGATGTACCGCTTCGTCGGCGCAGCCCTCGCGGCGCGCGGCATCGTCACGGTCATCCCGGACTACCGGCGCTACCCCGCGGTGCGGTTTCCCGCCTTCATGCGCGACGCGGCGGCCGCGGTCGCCTGGACGCGCGCCCATGTCGGAGCCTACGGGGGCGACGCCGCGCGCCTGTTCCTCATGGGCCATTCCGCGGGCGCGCAGATCGCCACGCTGCTCGCGCTCGACGGGCAGTACCTGCGCGAGGCCGGCGTCGATCCCTGCGACATCGCCGGGGTAATCGGCCTGGCCGGGCCATACGACTTCCTGCCGCTGCACGACGCCACGCTGAAGGTGATCTTCGGCCCGCCGGCCGACTGGCCGCGCTCGCAGCCGATCGACTTCGTCACGCCGGCGGCGCCGCCGATGCTGCTGGCCGCCGGCACCGACGACCACACCGTCGATCCCGGCAACACGGTGCGCCTCGCCGCCCGGCTGCGCGCGGCGGGCGTGGAGGCCGACGAGCGCCTGTATCCCGATATCGGCCACCCCGTGCTGATCGGCGCCTTCGCCTGGCCGCTGGCTTTCCTCGCCCCGGTGCGGCGGGACACCCAGCGCTTCATCGCCGAGCACCCCGCCCCGACGCCCCGACCCGCCTGCAAGCGAGCCGAAGGATAGCTTCGGACGGCGCTACGCCGCGAGCGCGCGGTCCAGCACGTCGCGCAAGCGGTACCAGCCGCCGATTGCCGGCAGGAACCAGGGATTGCCGAAATAGAGGGGGTGGTCGGGGAAGTCCGGCGCGTCGAAAGCGCACGCGTAGTTGGCGACCCCGGCGATCTTGCGCGCGGTCTGGATGCCGAGATAGGTCATCATCGCGACGCCGCTGCCGTTGCAGCCCAGCAGGTAGTGCATGCCGTCCTGCCGGCCCATGTGCGGCACCGCGTCGAGCGTGAACGCCACGTTGCCGGTCCAGGCGTGCGTCACCCGCACGCCGCGCAGTTGCGGGAACCGGTCGGTCATGAAGCGGTGCAGGATCGGCGCGCTTCTCTCCGGCGTGATCGGCGTGAAGCGGGCGCGCCCGCCGAAGATCACGCGCCGCCCGTCCGGCGACATCCGGTAGTAGCAGAGCACGCGCCGCGTATCCGACAGCGTGCGGCCCTTGGGGATCAGCGAGGCGGCGAGGTCGGCCGGCAGCTCCTCGGTCGCGATGATGTGGCTGGCGACCGGCACCACCCGACGCCGCAGCTGCGGGGTCACCTCGCCGGTATAGCCGTTGGTGGCGATCACCACGTCGCCTGCCTGCACCTCGCCGCGCGCCGTCGCGACGAGCCAGCCGCCGTTGCGCGCGCTGATGCGCCGCACCGGCGCGCGCGCGCAGACGGCGATGCCGCGCCGCCGGCAGGCCTCCAGCAGCCCCTTGTAGTACAGCGCCGGATGGAGGCTGGCCGAACGCTCGACCAGCATCCCGCCGTGATAGTAGTCGCTCGCCATCTCCTCGCGTTGGCGTTCGCGCGGCAGCATGGTGGCCTCGGAACGCGCGGCCGCGTTCAGCCGGGCGACGCGTGCCTCCTGGGCGCGGTAGTGCGCCGGCGTCCAGGCGCCGACGAAACGGCCGCACTTGCGCCAGAAGCACGCGATCGCCTCCTCCTCGATCAGCCGCTCGATCGTGCCGAACGCGTCCGCGGCGTCGGCGAGCAGCGTGTCGGCGCGCGCCGGGTCGCTCGCCGACAGGCTGCGGCCGGTCAGGCTCTTGCCGATGTTGACACCACCGCTGACCGCGCCGCCGTTGCGCGTGCTGGCGCCGAAGCCGAGTTCGCGTGCCTCTAGCACCACGGGATCGAGGCCGCGCTTTTGCAGCTCGAGTGCGGTGGAAAGCCCGGCGTAGCCGCCGCCGACGATCGCGACGCGCGCCTGCGCGGGCGGATCGACGGGATCGTCTGCCTCCGGGCGATACGCCTCCCACCAGTACGGCATCGGCTTGAAGTCGGGGTGGAACATCGCGCGCCCGAGCGGTTTGCACGCATGATTTCCAAGACCCTGACGGCTGTAAAGATCCGCGGCACACGCTTGCCCTGCTGCCGCGTCTGTCTCTACAACGCGGCCCGGATCGGGGGCGTGCCGACCAATGATTCTGCGACCGGCCGCCGCCTCACCCTGCTTCCCGGATATCCGCCAGCGTCCCCCCGGTGATCCGCAGCAGCGCCTCGGCGGACGTGCGAAAAACCTGGCTTGGCGAACCCGCCGCCGCCCAGATCGGATCGAGCGCCAGCAAGTCCCGGTCGAACAGCGTCCGCGGCGGGGCCAGGTGACCGACCGGGGCGACGCCGCCGATCGCAAACCCGGTTTTTTCGCGCACGAAGGCGGCATCCGCGCGGCCGATCGGCGCGCCGACGATCGCCGCCACCTTCGCCGGGTCCACCCGGTTGGCGCCGGACGCGATCACCAGCACCGCCTCCTCTCCCGCCCGGAAGACCAGCGACTTGATGATCTGGGCGACGTCGCAGCCGACCGCCGCGGCGGCCTCGGCGGCGGTGCGGGCACCCTCGGGTGCCGCGGTGATCGTGTCGGCGTGGCCGGCGGCCAGCAGGGCCGCGCGCACGCGCTCGACCGATCCCGAGGGTTTTGCACCGCTCATCGTGCACTCCTTCGCGGCGGCCAATCCGGCGCGCCTATCGGTCTGGCGCGCGCCTATATGGGCAGGGAATGGAACCGCTCGCCCTCTATATCCACTGGCCGTTCTGCCTGGCCAAGTGCCCGTACTGCGACTTCAACAGCCATGTGCGCGAGCGCCTGCCGCAGCGCCGCTTCGCCGCGGCGTTGCGAGCCGAGCTGGCATGGGAGGCCGCGCGCCTCGGCCGACGCCCGCTCGGCTCGATCTTCTTCGGCGGCGGCACGCCGAGCCTGATGGACCCCGCGACCGTCGCCGCCCTGATCGCCGATGCGACCCGCCTGTTCGAGCCGGCACCCGACCTCGAGATCACGCTCGAGGCCAACCCGACGAGCGTGGAGGCCGGGCGGCTCGCCGGCTTCCGCGACGCCGGCGTCAACCGGCTCTCGCTCGGCGTGCAGAGCCTGGATGACCGGGCGTTGCGCCTGCTCGGCCGGCAGCACAGCGCGGCGCAGGCGATGGCCGCGCTCGCGCTGGCGCGCAGGCTGTTCCCGCGTCTCTCCTTCGACCTGATCTACGCGCGGCCCGGCCAGACCCTGGCCGACTGGCGCGCGGAGTTGCGCGCGGCGCTGGCGCTCGGGCCCGACCATCTCTCGCTCTATCAGCTCACCATCGAGCCGGGGACCGTCTTCGCGGCACTGCATCGGCAAGGCAAGGTCGTGCTGCCGGACGAGGCGACTGCCGCCGCGCTGTACGAAGCGACCGGCGAGGCGGCGGCCGGCGCCGGCCTGCTGGCCTATGAGGTCTCCAACTACGCGCGGCCGGGGGCCGAGAGCCGGCACAACCTGGCCTACTGGCGCTACGCCGACTACGCCGGCATCGGTCCCGGCGCGCATGGGCGGCTCACGCTGGATGGTCGGCTGGTCGCGACGCGCCGGCATCGCGCGCCGGAGCCCTGGGCCGAGCGCGTCGAACGCCGCGGTCACGGCAGCACGCCGGAGACGGCGCTGAGCCCGGCCGAGCGGGCGCGCGAGATGCTGCTGATGGGGCTGCGGCTGAGCGAGGGCATCGCGGAATCGCGGTTCCTTGCGCGCGCCGGGGTGCCGCTCGCCGCGTCGGTGCATGCGGACACGCTCGCGGCCGCGCGGGCGGCCGGCTACCTCGCGCATCAGGATGGCAGGCTGCGCGCGCTGCCCGAGGGTCGGCTGCGGCTGGACGCATTGCTCGCCGCACTGGTGGTCTGATTTTGCGTCTGTAACGTGTTTCACTTGTGACGGTCCTGGCGCGGTTGTATGCGCGGCACCTGGCAACCGGGCAGCGGAGCGTCTTCCGTCCGGAAGGCACTCCGGGAAAGGACAGCGATGACCAGCAAAACCTACGCCGAATTCGCCGGCAGCCATCGCGAGGCGCCGCGCAACGCGACCCGCATCGCCGACGTGGCCGACGACGAGCCGATCGAGGTCAGCGTCTATCTCAAGCCGCGCGGCGGGGCACAGCAGGTCGCCGACCTCGCGGAGGGCCGCCGTGCCGCGCTGGCCGCGCAACGCGCCACGACGCACGCCGACGACATCAGGAAGATCACCGACTTCGCGACCGCGGCCGGGCTCACCGTCGCCGCGGTCGATCCGGCGCGCCGGCTGGTGAAGCTCGAAGGACCGGCGGGGAAGATGCAGGCGGCGTTTCGCACCAAGCTCAGCCACTATCATGACGGCCAGCGCCAGTTCCGCGCCCGCAGCGGCAAGCTGCACCTGCCCGACGACGTGCTGCCGGTCGTGCAGGCGGTGCTCGGGCTCGACACGCGCCCCGCCGCGCAGCCGCATTTCCTGGCGCACATCAACGCCGCCGCGGCGTCGGGGCACCTGCCGAACAAGGTCGGCGAGTTCTACGAATTCCCGAAGGGGGTGACCGGCAAGGACCAGTGCATCGCGCTGATCGAGCTGGGCGGCGGCTTCCGCGACGGCGACACGCAGAAGGCGTTCGACGCGATGGGGCTGGCGCCGCCGCGGGTGATCGCGGTCTCGGTGGATCACGGGACCAACAAGCCTTCGCCGGATGACGGTGCGGACGGCGAGGTGGCGCTGGACATCCAGGTCGCCGGCGGCGTGGCGCCGGGCGCGCTGATCGCCGTCTATTTCGCGCCGAACACCGACGCCGGCTTCGCCGACGCGATCTCCGCGGCGGTGCACGACAGCACGCACAAGCCGGGCGTGATCTCGATCAGCTGGGGCAGCGCCGAGACGACCTGGACGCAGCAGGCGATCGACGCGATGGACAGCGCGCTGCAGGACGCGGCGACGGTCGGCGTCAGCGTGTTCGTCGCGTCGGGCGACAACCTGGCGACCGACAGCGTGAGCGACGGGCGCGTGCACGTCGACTTCCCGGCCTCCAGCCCCTGGGCGGTCGGCTGCGGCGGCACCAACATCGCGGCCAGCGACGGCCAGATCGATCGCGAGACGGTGTGGAACGATGGCACGACCGGCACGGGCGGGGGCATCAGCGATAGCTTCGGCGTGCCGGATTTCCAGAAGAACACGACGCTGCCGAACGGAGTGAGCAGCGGCAAGCCGGGCCGCGGCGTGCCCGACGTGGCCGGCGATGCAGCGCCGGGAACCGGCTACCGCGTGGTGGTCGGCGGCAAGATGACGGTGGTCGGCGGCACCAGCGCGGTGGCGCCGCTCTGGGCGGGGCTGGCGGCGCTGATCAACGAGCGGGCGGCGCGCCGGATCGGCTTCTTCCTGCCGACGCTGTACGCGACGCCCGGCCTGACGCGCGAGGTCACGATCGGCGACAACAAGCCCGAGGGCACGGCGCTCGGCTACGACGCCGGGCGGGGCTGGAACGCCTGCACCGGACTCGGCGTGCCGATCGGCCAGGCGCTGTTCGACGCGCTGGTCAAGCCGGTTCCGGCTTCCTGACGGCACTCTCGAGCGCCAGCGCGCGGGCATAGACCAGCTTGCGCGGCAGGCCGGCGGCGGCGCTCACCAGCGCCGCCGCGTCGCGCAGGCTGTGCGACGCGAGCGCCGCGCGCAGCCGCTCGTCCAGGTCTTCCGCACTTTCCGTCTCCCGCGGCGCCGGTCCGACCACGAGCGTGATCTCGCCGCGCGCCGGGCTCGCGGCGAAATGCGCGGCGAGGGCCGCAAGACCGTCCCGCCGCACCTCCTCGAAGCGCTTGGTCAGCTCGCGTGCCACCGCGGCGGGGCGGTCGCCGAACGCCGCGGCGAGGTCGGCCAGTGTCGCTGCCAGGCGATGCGGCGCCTCGTGCCAGACGAGGCTGGCGGCGAGGCCCGCGCGTTCGGCGGCGCGCAGCGTGGCGAAGGCGGCGCGCCGCGCCGCCTGGCGCGGCGGCGGGAAGCCGAGGAACAGGCACGGCAGCGGCGGCAGGCCGGACAGCACCAGCGCCAGTACCCCCGCATTGGCGCCGGGCAGCCCGGAGACCGGCAGCCCGGCGGCGATCGCCGCGCGAACCAGCCGGTAGCCGGGATCGGCGAGCAGCGGCGTGCCCGCGTCGGCCACCAGCGCCAGCCGGCGCCCGCCTTGCAGCATCGCCAGCAGCCGCGGTGTCTCCGCCGCCTCATTATGGTCATGCAGCGCGGCCAGTCTGGGGCGCAGGCCATAGGCGGCGAGCAGCTTCGAAGTGACGCGCGTGTCCTCGCAGAGCACAAGATCGGCCGCGCCGAGCGCCGCGAGCGCCCGCCGCGTGATGTCGCCGAGGTTGCCGATCGGCGTTGAAACCAGCACAAGACCCGGCGGTGCAGGATTGGGCGGGGCGGCGGCCTCTGGCTCGGCGGAAAGGTGATCAGATGCGTCTGCGGGCATTGGCACTCCTGCTCGGCACCCTCGCACTCGCCGCCTGTGTGGCCGCCGAGCCGGAGTTCTACCCTCCGGCGGCGGGCTACGGCGCCTATCCGTACGGCCCGGCGCCGCTCGCTGCGCTGCCGCGGCCGGGACCCCCGGCGCCCGCCGGGCGCGGCCGGGTGGCGATCCTGCTGCCGCTCTCAGGCCCGAACGCGGATCGCGGCCAGGGGCTGCTGAAAGCCGCGCGGCTGGCGCTGGACGCGCCGGGTGCGCCGGCGCTTGACGTGCAGGACACCGCCGGCACGCCGGACGGCGCGGCGCGCGCGGCGCAGGCGGCGGTGCAGGCGGGCGACGGGCTGATCCTCGGACCACTGACCGCCGGCGAGACCGCGGCCGCCGCCGGCCCGGCCCGGGCCGCGGGCCTCCCCATGCTGGCCTTCACCAGCGATCCCGCGCGGGCCGAGCCGGGCGTCTGGACGCTCGGGCTCACCCCCGGCCAGCAGGTGCGCCGGCTGGTGGATGCGGCCCGCGCGCAGGGCAAGACGCGCTTCGCCGGCCTGCTGCCGGACAACGAGTTCGGCCACGCGATGGCCGACGCGCTGACCGCCGCGGCCGGCGGTCCAACCGTCCGCTTCTATTCCGGGGGCATGGCCGGGATGAACACGGCGGTGCGCGACGTGTCGGACTACGCCGAGCGGCGCGGGCCCGTCGAGGAGCAGATCCGCGCGGCGCGCGCCCGCGATGACGCCGAGGGCCAGCACCAGGCGCAGGAACTCGGTCGCGTGCCGGTGCCGCCGCCGCCGTTCGATGCGCTGCTGCTCGCCGAGATCGGCAGCGGGCTGGGCGAACTCGGCTCGCTGCTGCCGTACTACGATGTCGGTCCGCAGCAGGTGAAGATCATGGGCCCGGCGCTGTGGGCCGCCGCGTCGGCGCGCGCGGGTGCGGCCGGGTTTCTGGACGGCGCCTGGTACGGCACCCGATCCGGCGGCGCGCTCCGGCTTC
>Ga0213875_10001257_pt1 | contig 17050 bp, 15 predicted proteins | sample BarmaccomBMRX_R8_FD_160105 | JGI IMG/M metagenome (GOLD analysis project Ga0213875, IMG submission 160105) | Root-associated microbial communities from Barbacenia macrantha in rupestrian grasslands, the National Park of Serra do Cipo, Brazil - RX_R8 | ecosystem: Host-associated > Plants > Roots... | reverse complement strand
CCTCCAGCAGGGCGGCCTGGTGTTCACCGCGATCTGCGCGTTTGGGCTGCTGATCATCGGCATCGTCGTCTTCCTCGAGCAGGCACAGCGACGCATCCCGGTGCAGTACGCCAAGCGAATGATCGGCCGCAGGATGTACGGCGGGACCTCGACCTACCTTCCGCTCAAGGTCAACCAGGCCGGCGTCATTCCGGTGATCTTCGCTACCTCGCTGCTCTACCTGCCGCAGCTGATCATCACGCTGACGCAGAACAGCGGCGGCAACGGCGCCTGGCAGCAGTGGGTGTCGAACTACATCGTGAGTCCGTCCAGCTACGGTCACATCGCGCTGTACTTCGCTCTGATCATCTTCTTCACCTACTTCTACGTAGCGATCACGTTCAACCCGGACGAGCGAGCCGACGAGATGAAGAAGTTCGGCGGCTTCATCCCGGGGATCCGCCCGGGCCGGCCCACGTCCGAGTACCTGAGCTACGTGCTCAACCGCATCACCCTGCCCGGCTCGCTCTACCTTGGCGTCATCGCCGTGCTGCCGAACTTCTTCCTGAGTGTCACCGGGCAGGCCGGCCAGAACAACAACTTCCCGTTCGGCGGCACCGCTGTGCTGATCATGGTTGGCGTGGGTCTCGACACGATCAAACAGATCGAGAGCCAGCTGATGCAGCGCAACTATGAAGGGTTCCTGCGGTAGTGAGACTTGTCCTCGTCGGCCCGCCGGGCGCGGGCAAGGGTACTCAGGCAGCCATACTGAGTGCGAAGCTCGACGTGCCGCACATCTCGACCGGGGACCTCTTCCGGGCCAACATCCAGCAGCGGACCCCCCTCGGTCTCGAGGCCAAGAAGTACCTTGACGCCGGGGAACTGGTTCCCGACTCGGTCACCAACGCCATGGTTCGGGATCGGCTGGCCGAGCCGGACGCTCGTCAGGGCTTCCTACTCGACGGCTTCCCGCGCACCATCGCGCAGGCCGGGGTGCTCGGCGAGATTCTCGACAAGGCCGGCGTCGAACTCGACGCCGTGCTCGAGCTCGACGTGCCAGAAGACGTCGTTGTCCAACGACTGGTCTCCCGTGGCCGCGCGGACGACAACGAGGATGTCATCCGGCGCCGACAGGAGGTCTACCGCTCGGAGACGGCTCCGCTGCTCGGCTACTACGGCGACGTGCTGATCACGGTTGACGCGGTCGGTGCCGTCGACGAGATCACCGAGCGTGCGCTGAAGGCCTTGCGCGCGGGCGTCTGAGCCGCGCGCATTTCGGCCCGTCAAGTCGGTCTGACCAGCGAGGATGTACCCGATTTGGGTCGTGGGCCAACGATGCGTACACTGGATAGGCAGCGCACTTGTAGCGCTGGTTCCGTCGTGCCCAGGTAGCAGCATGGATGGCTGGCAGCCATCCGGCGTGCCGCCCTCTCACACCGCCAGGGCCGTCGTAGCCGGACTACTCGAGCCCTGACCTGGCGTGCGGCGGATCCGGGCGTCAGATGGCACACGCCAGCTATACCACTGTCACGAAACGCGGAGGACATGGGCAAGAAGGACGGGGCCATTGAGGTCGAGGGCCGCGTGGTCGAGCCTCTCCCCAACGCGATGTTCCGCGTCGAGTTGGAGAACGGTCACAAGGTTCTCGCGCACATCAGTGGCAAGATGCGGCAGCACTACATCCGTATCCTGCCCGAGGACCGGGTTGTCGTGGAGCTGTCGCCCTACGACCTTTCCCGCGGCCGCATCGTCTACCGCTACAAGTGACCTCCACGTTGGGGATGTGGGGGCACGTGCTTCGCCAAGGCACTCCCAACGGTGCCTTTCGGGGGCCCGGCCCCCGAACCCCCACGCCGAGGGCAAGCCCCCGGAACCCTATCTACAAGCGCAGGAGTGCACGACCGTGAAGGTCCAGCCGAGCGTCAAGAAGATCTGCGACAAGTGCAAAGTGATCCGCCGACACGGCCGGGTCATGGTGATCTGTGAGAACCTGCGCCACAAGCAGCGCCAGGGCTGACAACACGGGGCCGACGAGTGTGGCAGCAGGCCCCTGAGAGCACAGGTCGTCGGTCGACACGACGCGACACCACAAGTACACAGCCTCTTCGACCCTTCCGGTCGGTGCCCGGTGCGCGAGCACTGCGTGCTTCGGCCGGATCACCCCCGGACTCCAGGCCGGGGCTGGGACAGCGTCCGCGAGAGCGGGCGTACCGCCACGGCGAGTCGGCCCCAGGACGGACGAGGAGAAGACCTGGAGCGGAGCAGAGTGAGGAGCACAACGCCGCATGGCACGACTCGCTGGCGTCGACCTCCCCCGCGAGAAGCGGATGGAGATCGCGCTGACCTACATCTTCGGCATAGGCCGAACCCGCTCGAGGGAGCTCCTTGACGCCACCGGGATCAGCCCGGAACTGCGCGCCAAGGACCTCTCCGACGCCGATCTCGGCAAGCTGCGGGAGTACATCGAGAGCAACTTCAAGGTCGAGGGCGACCTCCGCCGCGAGATCCAGGCCGACATCCGTCGCAAGATGGAGATCGGCTGCTACGAGGGGCTTCGGCACCGTCGTGGGCTTCCCGTGCGCGGCCAGCGGACGAAGACCAACGCCCGCACCCGCAAGGGCCCGAAGAAGACGGTGGCCGGCAAGAAGAAGGCCGGCAAGAAGTAACCGGAAGATCCGTAGCGGCTAGGAGATCATCGAAGACATGCCACCCAAGACCCGCTCCGGCGCCGGAGTCAAGAAAGTCCGGCGCAAGGAGAAGAAGAACGTCTCCCATGGGCACGCCCACATCAAGAGCACGTTCAACAACACGATCGTGTCCATCACCGATCCGGTCGGAAACGTGATCAGCTGGGCCTCCGCCGGTCATGTCGGCTTCAAGGGCTCCCGCAAGTCCACGCCGTTCGCCGCACAGATGGCCGCTGAGAACGCTGCCCGCAAGGCGACCGAACACGGTATGCGCAGGGTCGACGTGTTCGTGAAGGGCCCCGGCTCGGGCCGGGAGACCGCGATCCGTTCGCTCCAGGCCGCTGGCCTGGAGGTTGGCATCATCCAGGACGTGACCCCGCAGCCCCACAACGGCTGCCGCCCGCCCAAGCGGCGCCGGGTCTGAAGGCACGGGGAGGATAAGCACAGATGGCCCGATACACCGGTCCCGCGACGCGTATCTCGCGTCGTCTCAAGGTTGACCTCGTCGGCGGTGACCAGGCGTTCGAGCGGCGCCCGTACCCGCCAGGCCAGCACGGTCGAGGCCGAATCAAGGAGAGCGAGTACCTGCTCCAGTCGCAGGAGAAGCAGAAGGCTCGCTACACCTACGGCATTCTCGAGCGCCAGTTCAGCAAGTACTACCACGAGGCGGTCCGCCGCCCCGGCAAGACTGGTGAGAACCTGCTGCAGATTCTCGAGTCGCGGCTGGACAATGTGGTCTACCGCGCCGGCCTTGCCCGCACCCGCAGGCAGGCACGGCAGCTGGTCAGCCACGGCCACTTCCTCGTCAACGGCGAGAAGGTCAACATCCCCAGTTACCGGGTGACCAAGTGGGACATCATCGATGTCCGGCCCAAGTCGCTGCCGATGCTGCCTTTCGAGGTCGCCAAGGCCACCTTCGGTGACCGTCCGGTACCGGCGTGGCTGCAGGTGGTCCCGTCCACCCTGCGCATCCTGGTGCACCAGCTTCCCGAACGTGCGCAGATCGACACACCAGTCACCGAACAGCTGATCGTCGAGTTCTACTCGAAGTGATCCGTGCGGGACGACCGTCACGTGGCGGTCGTCCCGCATCGGGTCGACCGGCCGGCACGCAGGGTGTGCCGACCGCCATCGCACCGGCGTCAAATAGCGGGCGCCGGCTGGGAAAGAAGGTAAGCAGTGCTGATCTCGCAGCGCCCCTCGCTCGCCGAGGAGCCCATCAACGACACCCGGTCCCGATTCGTCATCGAACCGCTCGAGCCCGGCTTCGGCTACACGCTGGGCAACTCGATCCGGCGCACCCTGCTGTCGTCCATCCCTGGCGCGGCCGTCACCAGCATCCGGATCGACGGCGTGCTGCACGAGTTCACCACGGTGCCCGGGGTGAAGGAGGATGTCACCGACATCATCCTCAACCTCAAGGAGCTGGTCGTGAGCTCCGAGGAGGACGAGCCGGTGACCATGTACCTGCGCAAGCAGGGACCAGGTACGGTCACCGCGGGTGACATCGTGCCGCCGGCCGGGGTGACGGTGCACAACCCGGACCTGCACATCGCCACCCTCAACGCCAAGGGCAAGCTGGAAATCGAGCTGGTTGTCGAGCGTGGCCGCGGCTACGTGCCCGCCGTGCAGAATAAGCAGGCCGGAGCGGAGATCGGCCGGATTCCCGTCGACTCGATCTACTCGCCGGTGCTGAAGGTGACCTACAAGGTCGAGGCCACCCGTGTCGAGCAGCGAACCGACTTCGACAAGCTGATCCTCGACGTGGAGAGCAAGCCGTCCATCACGCCGAGGGACGCGGTCGCCTCCGCGGGCAAGACCCTCGTGGAGCTCTTCGGTCTCGCCCGCGAACTCAACGTGGACGCCGAGGGCATCGAGATCGGCCCGTCGCCGGCCGAGGCCGACACGATCGCGGCGTTCGCGATGCCGATCGAGGACCTCGACCTGACGGTTCGCTCGTACAACTGCCTCAAGCGGGAAGGCATCCACACCGTTGGCGAACTGGTCTCCCGCAGCGAGGCCGACCTGTTGGACATCCGCAACTTCGGTGCGAAGTCGATCGACGAGGTCAAACTCAAGCTCGTCGGCCTCGGCCTCGCGCTCAAGGACAGCCCGCCCGGGTTCGACCCGTCGGCTGCCGCCGCCGACTTCCCGGCGGACATCACCTGGTCAGCCGGCGGCATCGACAGTCACCACGACGACGGCCAGGACTACGCAGAGACCGAGCAGCTGTAGGAATCTGGGCAGCTGTAAGGAATCCGGCGAGCTACAGGAATTTCGGCAGGCTGGAGTGCCCCGTCGGCCAACCGGTTGACCTAACGAGGAGCAAGAAATGCCCACCCCCACCAAGGGTGCCCGCCTCGGCGGATCCCCCGCCCACGAGCGGCTGTTGCTGGCCAACCTGGCCACCGCGCTGTTCACTCATGGGCGGATCAAGACGACGCAGGCCAAGGCGCGCAGGCTCCGCCCGCTCGCCGAGCGTCTGATCTCCAAGGCCAAGCGCGGCGACCTGCACAACCGGCGCCAGGTCCTGAAGGTCATCCGCGACAAGGACGTGCTGCACAAGCTGTTCGCGGAGATCGCTCCGTTCTTCGCCGACCGCAACGGCGGCTACACCCGGATCGTGAAGACGATGCCGCGCAAGGGCGACAACGCCCAGATGGCCGTGATCGAACTGGTCGCCGACAAGTTGGTCACCACTGAGGCCGAGGCCGCCCGCGGCACGAAGTTCGCCAAGGACGCCAAGCCGGCCAAGGCAACCAAGGCGAAGACGGCCAAGGACGACAAGCCCACCGAGGCGGCGGAAACCGAGTCGGCCGAGGCTGTGTCAGACGAGGCCGAGGCGACTGCGTCCGACAGCGACGCCGCCGAGGCCGAGAAGACCGAAACCACCAGCTGAACACTGTGGTCAGTCACACGGACGAGCCCGCCGACAGTGGCGGGCTCGTCCGTGTTCGGCTGGATCTCGCCTACGATGGCACCGAGTTCTCCGGCTGGGCACGACAGCCCGGACGACGCACGGTCTGCGGGGTGCTCGAGGACACGATGTCCCGAGTGCTGCGGTGTGACGTCAGGTTGACCGTCGCCGGCCGCACCGACGCCGGCGTACACGCCACGGGGCAGGTGGCCCACGCGGATCTGCCCGCCGACGTCGACGTCGACGGGCTGGTTGCCAGACTGGCCCGGATCCTGCCGTCCGACGTCAGGGTGTTCACCGCCGGCGTTGTGCCGGCGGAGTTCGACGCCCGGTTCTCCGCGCTGCGCCGGCACTACGTGTACCGCGTCACCGATGCCCCCTACGGCGCCCATCCGATGCGCAGACTCGACACCCTTGCCTGGCCCCGCCCGCTCGACCTCGACGTGCTCAGGCACTCCTCCGCCCATCTGCTCGGTGAGCACGACTTCGCCGCGTTCTGCCGCCGCAGGGAAGGAGCTACGACGATCCGCGAGCTCCAGCGGCTGGACTGGACCCGCGCCGAGGACGGTGTGTTGTCGGCCGCCGTCTCGGCCGACGCGTTCTGTCATTCGATGGTGCGCAGTCTGATGGGAGCACTGCTGGCGGTCGGAGAAGGGCGCAAACCAGTGCGGTGGCCGCGATCGCTGCTGGCGGCCACCGAACGGGACAGCTCGGTGACCGTCGTGCCACCGCACGGACTGGTCCTCGTCGGAGTGGACTATCCCGACGACGCCGAGCTGGCGGCGCGAGCGGCTGTGACCCGCAACCTCAGGCATCCGTGACCCCGAGGTGTTAGCCGCGCTCGTCCACCGCCTTGACCCTTGTCCGACCTACGCCACTGGGCGGCGTTTCGATTTCGTCGAGTGGGAGGCCGCTGAGACACGCCGTGCCGTGCTCAGTCGCCGCGACGGACCGGTCCGAGGATCTGTTCCTCCCGCGCGTGGCTGACCAGTCTGACCGGTAGCCACAGATCCCGTCCGAGAGTGATGATCTGGTCGTCCGCCAGTTTGGTGAGCTCGGTGACCATCTGCGGTCGTAGCCGCCAGATCCGTGCCGCCAGTTGTGCCTGCGCCAGCTGCAGCCGTTGTATCAGCACCAGGTCGGCGTTGAACGCGAGCTGGCCAGCCTGCGGATGCAGGTAGGGCAGGACGTACATGGTGGTCTGCCACGGGGTGCGCGGCGGAAACAGCTCGACCGGCGTCGCGCCGCCATCGTGTACCACCAGCAGTGGACTGTCCTCGGCGCCCGCCGGGAGCTCGATCGGTGCGAGCCGGCGGATCTGGATGAGGGGAAGGGGCCGTCCGTCCGGTGTCGTGCCCGCCGCGGCGCTGAGCATCTGCCAAGCCTGCGGTCGGCCCGTCGCGACGATCACCCACGCGCCTGCGGCCATGGCGCGCAGCGCGATCTGACGGGCGAGGTAGAGACCGCCGAGGGTGACCACGCGGGTCGGCACCGAGCGCAGCAGCGAAACACTTGCCGGCTCCTCGTTCGGGTCGGAGCCGAGCAGCACACCACCGCGCTCGGCGGACGGGCTGACCGCGTCCAGCATCGCGGCGGGCACGATGTACTCCGGTGCGAGGCCGTCATCGACGGCTGTGGTCCGCGTTGTCGTCTGAGTGCCGCTCATGCCGTTCCTCCGTAGGGCAGCGTGGCAGCGAAGCCGGCCGCCTGCATGCCTTGCAGCGGGAGCAGCGACAGCCCCAGTCGCTCGCCCAGCTTGCGCAGCCGGCCCTCGGCGCTGTCCAGCTCGCGACCGGTTCTCGCGCTGATCCGGACAAGGCCGCGCAGTCCGACCTGGCCGTCCTTGCCGCGCGGCGAGATGGTCATCGTCACGGTCGAGGACAGCGCGCGGATGCTGGTGAACGCGTTGAGGCTGCTGTGCACGCCTCCCGACGGCCATCCCGTGACCGCGTAACTGCAATGACCGACACCCGACACCGTCACGCCGTCCCACTTCTCCCGAAGTCCAACGGCGCCCGTGGCACCGACCGAGGCGGTCAACTCCGCCGCGGTGATGCCGGCGCGGAGCAATTCGTCCGGCGCGAGCGGGCTGGTCTGCACGCCACGGGCCCCCAGTGCGCCCCGGACCCGGGACAGCGCGCCGATCAGTGCACGATGCGCACCGACGACACCGCCGCCCCGCTCGTGCACCGCCTCGCCGCACCGGCGCGGATCCAGCCGGACCGTGACGAGGGTGGTGCGGCGCGCCGAGGCCGGCAGCGGGCCAAGCACCTCGAGGTAGGCGGCAAGCGCCTCCGACGAGGACGGCAACACGGGACTGCCTGGGTAGCAGTGCCACAGCACGCCTATCGAGTCCAGAACGACACCCCGATCGGAAAGGCACGGCGCCAGGGCGCCGAGCGGCAGGTTCGGCGCCTTGCCGATCGGGGTGACGAGCTGCGGTGCGGGTTCGACCCGAAGCACGGCCGTCCAGGTGCCCTGGTGCCAGGCGATCCCCACCGGACGTCGCTCGTGGTCGACGGCGTGCGCGACGACGAGGTCCGGAATCACCAATCGCAGCAGTGCCACCCGAGGGTCCTCGGGGCCGATGACCGCGGTGCCCGCATCGTCCGCGGGGCCCTCGACGGCACCGGATGCCGCAGCTGGCCGGACCGACCTGACGTGGCTTCGAACGGCGTACCTCAGTGTGAGGCCGATCCACTGGGTGAACCAGCGGCCACCCCAGCGGAGCAGCGCGACGACCAGCGCCAGCAGGGCGATGCCGCCGGCCAGGGGCAGCAGCGCGGTGTTCACCGCGAGAAGGAGCAGTCCGAGGGCAAGGCCCACCTCGAGCACGACGAGATTGGTGACCGGCAGCCCACCGAAGCTCGCACCGGTCCTGAGCCGCTGGGCGGTCAGCGCGGCGCGCTTCGCCGTGGCCTCCTGCCGAGGCGCGCCCTGGTCGGGGCGCCCTGGGTGTGCAGTGGTGACGGACATCCGCTGGGTCTCTTCCCCTCGGCTCGCGGCGGTTGGGACGGGCCGATCCGGTCGGGTGCACCGTAACGGCCCCCGGGCGGATCGGTGTCCCGCTATTCTGCGGAAACCGTACCGCGACTGGGAGAGCTGCGAGCCGAGAATGCCATCAACACCCACCAGCAAGTCGCAAGTCCAGGCATATCGCTTCATGTTGCGCCGGATGGAGTCCGCGCTCGTACGCAGGGACGCGGTCATGCTGCACGATCCGATGAGCTCGCACATCAGAGCGGCGGCCATCGGCATCCTGCTGGCCATGGTGATCGCCGTCGGTTTCATCCTGTTCGGCGTGCTGAACCCGTCCGGCGCGCTGCCGTCGGACTCAGGCGTCGTGATCGGCAAGCAGTCCGGCGCGGTGTACGCACTCGTGAAGGACCAGAACACCAACCAGAAGCGGCTCATCCCGACCTTCAACGTCACCTCGGCGCGGCTGCTGCTGCTCGCGCAGGCGGGTGCCGGCTCGACCGCGAACGCCGCGACTCCTCCCGCGGTCGTTGACGACGAGGTACTCAAGGGCGTCGACCGAGGCAAGAAGCAGGGCATCGTCGACGTTCCACAGCTGCTGCCCTCGCCTGGTCAGCAGATCAGTGACGACTGGGCCGTGTGCGACACGGTCGATCTCGCGAAAACACCCGATCCGGTGACGGGGGAGATCAGCACCTCGGTGATCGCCGGCGTCGCCGACGTCGGTACCGAGATCTCCGTTGACCGACCGGTCCTCGTCGTCACCCCGGACAGGACCTACTATCTGGTCTACCGGATTCCGCCGAAGTACACCCGCGGCGGCGAGCAACGGGCCGGGATCTCGAACGCGGATGTGGTGCGGGCCAAGGTCACGATGACGGACAACACCCTGACGCAGACCTACAAGCTGTTCGCCGCGGACGCCCGGCCGGTCAGCAGCGCCGTGCTCAATGCGATTCCCCAGGTCGCTGATTTGCAGACACCCGCGATCGACGCGGTGAACCAGTCCTCCCCGTTCACGGTCAACGACCCGCGTATCGGGGCGGCCCGAATCGGGGCGGTCCTGCACGACACGAATGGCACCGGTGACGAGCACTACTACGTGTTGCTGAAGAACGGCAAGCACGAGATCAGCCCGGCGGTGGCCACCCTGCTCGTCACCAGCAACGCCGACCAGGGCAGCGAGTACCAGGTCCACCACGCGGACACCGTCAACGTCCCCAACGACGACACGCTGCAGCCCTATGACGACTTCCCCCAGCGCATCGGCAATGTCGTTGACGCGACGGAATCCTCGACGACGTGCTTCGCGTGGCACTACCGGGACGGTCGGCAGCACAGCATGGTGACCGTCGCGCCGGACATGAAGTCGATCATTAAGGACAAGACGCCAATCAGGCTGGGCAGTCCGGGCACCGCCGGGGCTAAGGTCACCGACTTCTACATGCCGACCGGGCAGGCCGCCGTCGTGCACGGAAGCACGTCGGCGGAGGAGGACAGGATGGCCGGTCCGCTCTACGTCATCTCCGATCTCGGGGTGAAGTACGGGATCGCCTCGTCGGTGGTCGGCATGTCCCCGGCCCAGGTGGCCGATGGCCTCGGACTGGGTGACCCGAGCACGTATCCGCCAGCGCCCGACCAGATCGTCGGCCTACTTCCGGCGGGCAGTGCTCTCGATCCGGCCGCCGCACTGCGGACCTACGACTCGATGACACCGCCGACTGGTGTCGGCGCCTATCCGACCGTGTCCTCAACCCCGGGAGGCTGACCGTTTCCGAGGTTGCTTGCGAGTGAGATGAATCATTTGTTCTCTATGGAAAAGGCGGCACTGTAGTTCTGGTGGTTACCTTGGTGTCGGTAGCAGTGTCGTTTTCAGAGAATGGTTCACTGATGAGCACAATTCACAAGGCTGTTGCGGCGGTGTCCGGCCTCGCACTGGCAGCCGGTATTGGCGTGATCGCGGGAAACGGTATCGCTTCCGCGGCGCCGTCGCTGGCGCCGTGTCAGGCAAGCCAGCTGTCCGTCAGTCTCGTCGGCGGATATGTGGGCCTGGGCAACAGGGCGACCGATCTGGTGTTGACCAGCTCGGCCGACTGCACCGTCCATGGCTACCCGCAGCTTTTCACCCGTGTCGACGGTGCCGAATGTCCTGTTTCCGCCTCGCAGGGGCCTACGTATTTCCGGACAGACCCCGGGGACCACGTCATGGCGCTGAACCCGGGTGATCGCGTGGTGTCCCAGATAGCATGGCACGCGGGTATCGCCAATGCGACTCCCGTCGGACCGCTGACGGTCAGGCTGCCCGATATCGACCAGCCGGTTGCCCATGATCTCGATTTCCATCTCGACAATCAGGCCGGGGACTTCGCTGTGACAGCTGTTGGTGCGGATGCCTCGGCGCACTGAACTTCCGCCAGTTCGAGGGTGGGCACCGGTCGGGGGCCGCCCTCGATGCCGATCGCGTCAGAGCCGCAGCCGTGAGGCGGGCACCCGCTGCCGCCGCTTCGCGGTGTTCATGGCGTGCACGACGAACAGCGTGATGAGCAGCAAGGCGACTCCCGTCGCGGTACCGAGCATGGCGATCACCATGGGCGAGAGACTCCTGCCGTCCAGCGTGCCGAGATCGGATGGGATCCGCTGCGCCGTCGCGGCCGCCGGCGTGCCCGGCTCACCGGGCACGACCGAGGTCAGTGCCGCCACGGGATCGATCATGCCGTAGCCGACCTGGTTGTCGCGGCCACCCGGCGCCGCTGGGTGCTGCGCGGTCATCTTGATCCGGTTCATGACCTGGTGGACGTCCAGCCCGGGGAACCTCTCCTTGACCAGTGCGGCGAGTCCGGCCACGTACGGTGCCGCGAAGCTGGTGCCCTGGATGCCCTGCACGTGGTTGTTCTCGTAGGTCTGATCCGAAAGGCCGGTCGGTGACCCGGGGTCGAGAGAGGTGATGTTGGTGCCGGGTGCGGCCACGCTGACCCACGGGCCCCAGACCGTGAAGCCAGCCGGCTGGCCAGCCTGTTGGGCGTCGGTGGTGGTTGTCGCGATAGCGGCGACCGAGAGCACGTCATCGGCGAACCAGGCCGGTGACTCGATCCACGTCGGTGCGTTCGGGTCCGGGTTGTTGTTCTGCGTGCCGCACGGCTGGCCCTGTTGCTGCAGGTTGCCCGCCGCCGCCACGAGCACGATGTTGCGTTCCACCGCGTAGTGGATCGCGGCCTGCAGCAGTTTCTGATCCGGTGTCAGGGTCGTGCCGGCGGTCGCGGGGAAACAGGCCGCCAGTGACATGTTGATCACCGTGGCGTTGTGGTCGACAGCCCATCTGATCGCGAACGCCAGTGTTGTCGGCGTGCCGGCCCCGGTTTCCTGCTGTCCCTCCTTGGTACGGCGAATGACGCTGCTCGACTGTCGGATGGACATGATCTGGGCGGACGGCGCCATGCCCTGGAAACCGATGTCCGCGGGAGTGTTCGCGGCGATGATGCCGGCCACCTCGGTGCCGTGGCCGTCACAGTCGCGCGGGCCGGCAACGCCGAGGTAGTCGGCCTTGGCGTCGGTCAGCTTCAGGTACTGGTGGTCGTTCACGCCAGTGTCGATCACGGCGACGGTCTGACCTTTGCCTGTGGCGAAGCGGTGCGCCTCGGGCAGCCGCAGCCATTGCTGGCCGGCCGGGTAGGCCTTGAGGTCGGCCTGCTGGAAGGAAGTCGCACACTGCACGGACTGCTTGAGCTGGGAACCGTCCGTGCCGACGCCCGGTCCGGGCGGTGGCGTTCCCGGCGCCGGCGGGTCGCCGTTGTACGGCGGTGGTACCCCGGCGGCGATACCACTCGGCGAGTCCTGTGCGGACACGGGTGCCAGGCCGGGGCCCACGATGCTCACCAGGACCGCCGCGGCGATGGCCGCGAGCCGTGTCGGCGTCCTTCGGATGCGCATGTGATCCGCCTCAGAAGCCGAGGTGCCGCAGCGTGCTGTACAGGTCCATGACCGCGAGCGCGAGCGGGACAACCGCGGCGATGCAAACCGCCTCGAAGAGATCGACGGACCGGCGCAGCACCGGAGAGAACTTCCGTTTCGGGAAGAGCACGCCGAGCGCGAGCGCGGCGGCGCCGAGCAGGATGAACGATCCGGTCACCCACAGCAGTCTGCCGACCGGGTCGGCAAGGACCAGCCAGCCGACAAGGACTCCGGTGCCAGACACGATGCCGCTCACCAGCAACGCCAGTGCCTGGCTTCCGTTGGCATACGTGCGCGACCGCAGCATCATCACCAGCGTCACCACGACGGCGAAGATCGGCCCCCACACCGTGCCGGAGGTCGACGCGATGGCGGCGGCGATCGCGGCCGCCACGCCACTTCCGATGATCATGCCGGTCATGAACTCGTGGGCGAGGTTGGTGCGGCGCTCGATCACCGCGTAGTCCGGGAACCCGCCGTCGTCCTTCAAGTCTTCCGCGCTGCCCGGAATGGTCGGCAGTGGCAGCTTGGCAAGCTGGATTGTCATCCTGGGTAGCCAGGACAGTGCGACGAGCCCGACAGCGGCGGCACCGGCCGCGATGCCGGCGACTGGCTGAGTGTCCAGGATGGCGCCGACAAGGAACGCGAGCGCGCCGAGCGTCGAGGCGGTCACCGTCGCGATGAAGACCTTCACGCCGGAACCGACGACGAGGACGCACGCCCAGGACACGATCATCACGAGCACGCAGGCGAGCAGCAGGTTCCACCGGCCCGGCTCGCCGGGAACCACGTAGAGGCCACAGACGAACGCCATGGGCAGCCCGCCGGCCGTCGCGACGATCAGGCCGGTGACCGGCGCCGCGTACACCCTGGCCAGTACCGAACCGACCGTGACCGAGGCGATCATCACGATGCCGGAGGTGATCGCGGCGGCGATCGAGTTGCCTCCCGGTACGAGTGAGCCGGACAGCAGCACGGCGACCGCCGCGCCGAGCAGCGCGAGCACAGTGGCCACGTGGCCGATTCGCTTGGCGGTGTCCGGGGTCCACGGCCGGAAACTGTCCGGGCTGACCGCGGCGATCGCGTCGACGACGTCGTCGTACAGCGGTGGCGGCGGATTGTCCGAGCGCCTGCGCAACTGGAGCAGATCGCCGTCGACGACACCGAGCGAGGCCAGTGTCCTGCTCGGGTCCAGTGGGCTGTCCCCGATCTTGGCAAGACACCAGCCGCCGTGCCGAGCCCCGCCGTCAGGCCTTGCCTCCCTGGCCATCTCCAGCAGTGTCGGCATCAGATCGGCCACCGCGACATCCGAAGGCAACGCGACGTCGATCCGCGTTTGTGGCGCGATCACCGTCACCCGGCTGAACACCGTCGTACCAGTCGCCACAGCGTCCCCTAACCTCAGCCTGACTCCCGCGTCCGCACGCGCAGTTATATCCAGTCTCGGATCCGGTCGCGACGGTGCCCGGGTCACAGGTACCCGATCCGGACCATTCTCGACCGAACCGCCGACAAGCGGTCGGTCGGCGCCCCTAGTATGGCCGCACCGGACTGCCAGGGTCGGCGGTTCGGTCGAAGACAGTCGAACGGGTCCCGGCATTCGAGATCCTCTGACCGAAGGGGTGTCCGGTGAGCACGCTGCAGTTCAGGCGTTTGCCGCGGCTGGCGGCGCCCCGGCCGCCCGGCGGTGAGGTCCACCTCGAACCGCCGCCCGAGTTGCCGAGGGTCGTTCCCGGCAACATCGTCATGAAGGTCCTTCCGATCGTCATGATCGTGGTATCGCTCGGGATGATGGGCTACATGTTCACCGCCTCCGGCGGCAAGAACCCGCAGACCATCATGATGAGCGGCTTCATGCTCATCTCGACCGTCGGCATGATGGCCGGCGGCGGCGGCCGGGGTGGCGGCCAACGCAAGGCCGAGATGAACGAGGACCGCAAGGACTACCTACGCTACCTCGGGCAGATGCGGCAGCGAGCGAGGGACGCGGCCACCGACCAGCGTGCCTCGCTGGAGTGGAACCATCCCGACCCGCAGGTCCTGTGGTCGTTGGCCACCAGCCGCAGGATGTGGGAGCGCCGCCTCGCCGACCCGGACTTCTGCCACGTCCGGATCGCCCGCGGGGCGCAGCGGCTGGCCACCAGGCTCGTACCGCCGCAGACCGGCCCGGTCGACGAGTTGGAGCCGATAGCCACGTTGGCGCTGCGTCGGTTCGTGCGAGCGAACTCGATCGTGCCGGACCTGCCGACGATGATCACTATGCGTGGCTTCGCCGCCATCTCGCTCGCCGGCGACCGGGAGCTGACGCGGGCTCTGGCAAGGGCGATGCTTGGCCAGCTCGTGACCTTTCACTCCCCTGAGGACCTGCTGGTCGCCGTGGTCAGTTCGGGGCGTTCCAAGGCGGAGTGGGAATGGGCGAAGTGGCTGCCGCACGCGCAGCACCCCACGATGGTGGACGGCATCGGCCAGCTGCGCATGATGAGCGGTTCGCTGCGCCAGGTCGAGCAGTGGCTGCACGAGTTCACCAAGGACCGCCAGCGGTTCCAGCGCAACGCGCCGCCGCTGACCGACCAGCCGCACATCATCGTCGTCATCGACGACGGCGAGGTCACCCGTGAGGAACAGATCATCCTCGACGAGGGCTTCGCCGGGGTGACCCTGCTCGACCTCTCCGATTCGTTGGGCAACCTGCCCGCCCGGCGCGGTCTGCGGCTGGTTGTCGAAGTGGACCGGCTCGGTGCCCGCAGTGCCAGCGGCGTCGAATGGTTCGGCCGGCCGGATGGGCTGAGCGTTGCCGAGGCCGAGGCGCTGGCGCGGCGGCTCTCGCCGTACAGAATGGGTGCCCAGCAGGCCGACTCGGGTGGTGAGGACCAACCCTTGCTCACCGCCAATCCGCCGATCCTCGAGCTGCTCGGCGTGCAGGGTGATCCGATGACCTTCGAGATCGCCCAGGCGTGGCGGCCGCGACCCAAGTCGGACCGGTACAAGATCCCGTTCGGCATCGGCGAGTTCGGCCAGGCGGTGGAGCTGGACATCAAGGAGGCCGCCGAGGGCGGTATGGGGCCGCACGGCCTGTGCATCGGTGCCACGGGTTCGGGCAAGTCGGAGTTCCTGCGCACCCTGGTGCTCGGCCTGCTCGCAACGCATTCCTCGACCGCGCTGAACATGATCCTGGTCGACTTCAAGGGCGGTGCCACGTTCCTCGGCCTCGATGCCGCGCCGCACGTCGCCGCGGTCATCACGAACCTGTCCGGCGACCTGACCCTTGTCGACCGGATGAAGGATGCCATCGCCGGGGAGGTGGCGCGGCGCCAGGAGATCCTGGCCAAGGGCAACTACAAGAACGTCTGGGACTACGAGAGCGCCAGGGAGAAGGGCGCCGACCTCGATCCGCTGCCCGCGCTGTTCATCTGCATCGACGAGTTCTCCGAGATGCTGACGGCCAAGCCGGACTTCATCGACATCTTCCTGCAGATCGGCCGGGTCGGCCGGTCACTGCAAATCCACATGCTGCTGGCCTCGCAACGGCTGGAGGAGGGCAAGCTCCGCGGGCTGGACACCTACCTGTCCTACCGGATCGGTCTGAAGACCTTCTCGGCCTCCGAGTCGCGTGCGGTACTCGGTGTTCCGGATGCCTTCGAACTGCCGCCCATTCCCGGTTCGGGCTATCTGGCGATCCAGGGTGAGCCAATGACTCGGTTCAAGGCGGCCTACGTGTCCGGGCCGTACCGGCCGGCCGGCATGATCCCCAGCGTCGCGACGCCGACCGCGGTCGGCGGTGACCGGCGGCCGAAGTACTTCGTGCCTGATTTCGTCGAGATACCCAAGGAGCCGGAGCGGATCGAGGCGCCTGTCGCGGAAAGCAAGCCCGACAAGGAGGACAGCATCGAGCCGAGTGTGCTCGAGGTCATCGTCGGACGGTTGGCCGGCCAGGGTGCCCCCGCGCACCAGGTGTGGCTGCCGCCGCTCGCCGAGCCGCAGTCGATGGACATGCTGCTCCCGCCGTTGGTCATGACTCCGGATCGCGGATTGTGCCCGCAGGGGTTCCAGGGATACCTGCAGGTGCCGATCGGCTTGGTGGACAAGCCGTTCGAGCAGCGGCGGGATCCGTTCTGGGCGGACTTCTCCGGTGCGGCCGGGCACGGAGCGGTGGTGGGCGGGCCGCAGTCGGGTAAGTCGATGCTGCTGCGCACCCTGGTCATGTCGATGGCGCTCACGCACACCCCGCAGGAGGTGCAGTTCTACTGCCTCGACCTCGGCGGCGGCACCATGGCCCCGCTCGAGGGCCTGCCGCACGTCGGGGGCGTCGCCGGACGTCTCGATCCGGACAAGGCACGCCGGATGGTGGCCGAGTTGACCACACTGATCGCCGAGCGGGAGCAGCGGTTCCGCGCGGCCGGCATCGACGGGATGGTCGAATTCCGCAACCGCAGGCGCCGCGGCGAGATAACCGACGACCCCTACGGCGACGTTTTCGTGATCGTCGACGGCTGGCTGAACTTCCGCCAGGAGTTCGAGGTCCTCGAACAGTCGATCCTGAACC
>Ga0213875_10001256_pt1 | contig 17094 bp, 15 predicted proteins | sample BarmaccomBMRX_R8_FD_160105 | JGI IMG/M metagenome (GOLD analysis project Ga0213875, IMG submission 160105) | Root-associated microbial communities from Barbacenia macrantha in rupestrian grasslands, the National Park of Serra do Cipo, Brazil - RX_R8 | ecosystem: Host-associated > Plants > Roots... | reverse complement strand
ATCGTCAATACCTCCTATCGGGCCAGCGACGGCCAGCGAGCGCGCGCGGCAATAGCGGCTGCGCACGGCACCACCAGTGCGCCGGGAAGGACGTGCTGTTGCAGATCAGCGCCGGTACTGCGCGTCGCTGACCTTCTCCATCCAGTCGACGGGCGAGCCGTTCAGCTTTTCCTGGACCGCGATATGACACATCGCCGTGGTCGGCGTGGCGCCGTGCCAGTGTTTTTCACCGGGCGGGAACCAGACCACGTCGCCCGGCCGGATTTCCTCGACCGGCCCGCCCTCGCGCTGCACCCAGCCGCAGCCCGTGGTGACGATCAGCGTCTGGCCGAGCGGATGGGTGTGCCACGCCGTGCGCGCGCCGGGTTCGAACGTGACCAGCGCCATCGCGACGCGGGCCGGTTCCGGCGGGCTGGACAGCGGATCGACCCGCACGGTGCCGGAAAAATAGCTTTCCGGTCCCTTGCCGGACGGCTGTGAACCCGCTCGCTTGATCTCCATCGGCTCTCTCCCTCTTTGATCCGGCCGGACGCGCGCGTTGCGTGCGAGGTAGCGGCCGCGGTCACGACAGGCCGATCTCGCCGTCGACGACATGCTCCAGGCCGATCTCAGGCAGGGACAGCGTGACGCGCGGCTTCAGCACCGCGTCCTCCTTCACCGCGCCGCTCGCCAGCGCGGCACGCACCGCCGTCTCGATCTCGCGCTGCGAGGTCACGCCGACCACCTTCAGGAATTTGCGTATGTCCATGTTGAACCGGTCTTCGTTCATCGCGGCCTCCCTGCGGCTGTGCTCGGTGTCGTGCCGCCGCCGCCGGGCGCCGGCGAGACCGCGCGACCCGGATCAGTCCAGCGTCTCCAGCAGCCCCGCCATCAGCGCCGCGCGGGGGGCAAGCTCGCGCCAAAGAATGTGCTCGTCGCTGGTGTGGGCGCCGGCGCCCGGGCAGCCGAGGCCGTCCAGCGTGGGAATGCCGAGCGCGGCGGTAAAATTGCCGTCCGAGCCGCCGCCGCGCTGCTGGCGCGGCATCGCGATGCCGACCGTCCCGGCGATCGCCCGCGCCTTTTCGTAGAGGCCGAGGATCCCCGGGCTCTCCGCGAAGGGCGGCCGGTTCATGCCCCCGGTCACCGTCACCGTGCAGCCGGGCGTCAGCGCGCCGAGGCCGAGCAACAGATGCGCCATCCGCTCGCCGTCCGCGGCGGTAGCCACCCGCAGGTCGATCTCGCAGCGCGCCGCCGCGGGGATGACGTTGGGCCGGGTGCCGCCGGCGACCGGCGCCACGTTCAGCGTGATGCCGCGATCGAGGTCCACCATGCCGTCGATGCGCAGGATCTGGTGCGCCAGCTCCACGACCGCCGAGGCACCCTCGGTGAAGGCGCTGCCGGAATGCGCGCCGCGGCCGGCCACGGTCATGCTGAACCGCCCGACCCCCTTGCGCGCGGTGACGCAGGCGCCGGTCGCGTCCGCCGGCTCGGGGATCAGCACGCAGGCCGCCTGGCTGCCCTCCCGCTCGATCAGCGCGCGGCTGGTCGGGCTGCCGACCTCCTCGTCCGGGGTCAGCAGCAGTACGATCGGGCGCTTCGTCGGCACCTTCTGGGCGAGGATGCTGCGCACCGCGTGCACGGCGAGGAAGCTGCCGGCCTTCATGTCGTAGATGCCGGGACCGTGCGCGCGCTCGCCCTCGATCCGATAGGGCATGCCGGCGAGCGTGCCGAGCGACCAGACCGTGTCGAGATGGGCGGCGACGAAGATCGGCTTGCCGGTGCCGATGTTCGCCGAGGCGGGCGTGCGGGCGATCAGGTTGTCGCCAAAACCGTCGCGGCCGGGGATACGGGTCAGCTCTGCGCCGGCGCGGCCCAGCTCGGCCTCCGCCAGATCAACCAGGCGGTTCACGGCGGCGGGATCGGTGGTCGGCGTCTCCAGCGCGACCCAGCGCGCGAGCTCGTCGAGCAGCGCCTCGGCGCTGCCGGTGTCGGTCTGCGGCATCCGGCGCTATCCGTTCAGCGAGGGGACGATCAGCTTCGCACCCTGCCCCACGCCGCGCAACGCGGGCCGGGCGGGTCGGCGCCGAAAAGTGGAAAATCGGCGCGCGCGTTCGCCTGCTACTTGCAGACGCAGCATTTTGATGCGGCGCACCAAGGAGTTGGTTGAACCGGCCCGGCAATTGCGCCAGATACCCCTCGGCAATATCAGCGGAGCCGACATGTCCGGCACCTACATCGAAGACCTCGCCGTCGGCATGTCGGCCAGTCTCGGCAAGACCATCACCGAATCCGACGTACAGATGTATGCAACCGTCAGCAGCGACACCAACCCGGTGCACCTGGACGAGGCGGCGGCCGCGGCTTCGGTGTTCAAGCAGCGGGTGGCGCACGGCATGCTGTCGGCCGGGCTGATCAGCGCCGTGCTCGGTACCCAGCTTCCCGGGCCGGGCACCATCTATCTTGGCCAGACCCTGAAATTCCGGGCGCCGGTGAAGATCGGCGACACCGTCACCGCGACCGCCGAGGTGACGGCGCTCGACCCGGCGAAGCGCCGCGCGACCCTGCGGACGATCTGCACCGTGGACGGCAAGCCGGTGATCGAGGGCGAGGCGACGGTGCTGGTGCCCGCGCGGCCCCAGCTTGCCGAGGTGGGGTGACCCCGGAGCTCTTCCGGGACTGGCGGGCCACCCCTGAGCGGGCCCGCGGGGCCAGCGTCGCGCTCGGCAATTTCGACGGCGTCCATCGCGGCCACGCCAGCGTGGTGCGGGCCGCGCACGCCGCACGGCCGGACGCGCCGCTGGCCGTGCTGTCCTTCGAGCCGCATCCGCGCGAACTGTTCCGGCCGGACGACCCGCCGTTCCGGCTGACCCTCTCGGCGGAGCGGGCGGCGGCGCTGGGCCGCCTCGGCGTGCGGCTGCTGTTCGAAATCCCGTTCGACCGCGGCTTCAGCGAGCTGTCCGCCGAGACGTTCGTCGCCGAGGTGCTGCACCGCGGCATCGGCGCCCGCCACCTGGCCTGCGGGGCGGACTTCGCGTTCGGCCACCGGCGCGGCGGCGACGTGGCGCTGCTCGGCGCGCGGGCGGAGGCGCTGGGCATCGGCCTGTCCGTGGTGCCGCCGGTTTCCGACGCCCGCGGCCCGATCACCTCGAGCCGCATCCGCCGGCTGCTGCAGGACGGCTATCCCGAGCGGGCGTCGCTGGAGCTCGGCCGCTCCTGGTCGATCCGCGGCGTCGTGACCCCGGGCGACCGGCGCGGACGGACGATCGGCTTCCCGACCGCCAACGTCCCGCTCGGCCGTCACCTCGAGCCGGCGCGCGGTGTCTATGCCGTGACGGCGCGGCTGCCCGACGGATCGACGGTGAAGGGCGTGGCCAATATCGGCCGCCGGCCGACCGTCGCCGAGGGCACCGAGAGCCGGCTGGAAGTGCACCTGTTCGACTTCTCCGGCGACTTGTACGGCGCCGAAATTTCAGTCGCGCTGCGGCACTTTTTGCGCGAGGAGCGGAAATTTTCCGGGGTCGAAGCGCTGCGCGGGCAGATTACGGCCGATGCGGCGGAAGCGCGGCGGTTGCTGGCGGCGCCGCAAGCAGGGGAGCCGCACTCGGCTTTGCCGAACGCAAGGCGCTCCGAGTGAGACTGACTTTCATCGCAATACCGTCGGGCACAGCTTGGACATGAAACACCCGGCGCACCCACGGTGATCGACGCATCGATCACCAGGCTCACAGCCGGCCTTCGCTGATGAGGTCCTTGATCTTCAACCCGCCCAGCGTGACGCCCTTGCGGATCGCGCGCAGACCGCGCGCGGCATTGCGGGCGCGGTCACGGTCGACGCCCGGCGCATCGGGGGGCACCAGCCTGGCCACGACCTTGCCGCGGCGGGTGATGACGATCTCTTCGCCGGCTTCCGCCCGATCGAGCAACTGGCCGAGCTTCGTCTTGGCTTCAAACGCGCCGATCTCCTTCATGCCGCCTCCGCGCCTCTCTCCCTGCTTTTGTCCGTTCGCCGCCCTGGGCCATCGCTGGGCCGCTTGACCGTGGCCGGGCCGGCTCCGCATAGTCTCGGGGATGGCGACGAGGAAAATCTTGCGGCGAATTACCGGCTTGGCCATCTAGGCCGGCCCTCCCCGTTCGCGTTCCGCGCCCAGACCAGCGATACCCTGGGCGACCTTCGCCGCGAGGCCCCCAATGAGCGACCAGCGAGACTACCGCGACACCGTCTTCCTGCCGCGCACGTCCTTTCCGATGCGCGGTGACCTGCCAAAGCGCGAGCCGGCGATCCTGGCGCGCTGGCAGGCGATGCGGCTGTGGGAAAGGCTGCGCGCGGCGTCGCACGGGCGGCAAAAATTCACGCTGCATGACGGGCCGCCCTACGCCAACGGCCACCTGCACATGGGCACCGCGCTGAACAAGATCCTCAAGGACGTGGTGAACCGCGCGCGCCAGATGGCGGGCTACGACGCCGATTACATCCCGGGCTGGGACTGCCACGGCCTGCCGATCGAATGGAAGATCGAGGAGGAATACCGCGCGTCCGGCCGCGACAAGGACGCGGTGCCGGTGCTGCAGTTCCGCCAGGAGTGCCGCGCCTATGCCGAGCACTGGATGGGCGTGCAGCGCGAAGAGTTTTCCCGGTTGGGCGTGCTCGGCGACTGGGACCATCGCTACGCGACGATGGACTTTCCGTCCGAGGCGGCGATCGCCGCGGAGCTCGGACAGTTCCTGCTGAACGGCGCGCTGTATCGCGGCCTGCGGCCGGTGATGTGGTCGCCGGTCGAAAAGACGGCGCTGGCCGAGGCGGAGATCGAGTACCACGACCACACCAGCCCGACGATTCTCGTGCGCTTTCCTGTGGTCGCAACACCGCGTCCCGATCTGGCCGGCGCGAGCCTGGTGATCTGGACGACCACCCCCTGGACGATGCCGGGCAATCGCGCGATCGCGTATGGACCGGAGATCGACTACGCGGTGCTCCGCGTGGACGGGGTCGCGGACGGCTCGCGCGCGCGCGTCGGCGAGCGGCTGGTCGTGGCGCTCGCCCTTCTGCCGGCGTTCTGCGCCGAGGCAGGCATCAGCCTGCACCACGTGCAGGAGGTGCTGAAGGGCGCCGAACTCGCCGGCACGGTCTGCGCCCACCCGCTGCGCGGGCGCGGGTATGATCATGATGTCGGCGTGTTTTCCGCTGACTTCGTCACCACCGAGCAGGGCACCGGCCTCGTGCACGTCGCCCCTGGCCACGGCGAGGAGGATTTTGCGCTCGGCCGCGCCCAGGGCATCGCCGTGCCCGACACGGTGGGACCGGACGGCACCTTCAATGCCTGGGTGCCGATCTTTGCCGGCGTGCACGTCTACAAGGCGGCGGATCCGGTCTGCGCCGCGCTCGAAGACGCCGGCGGGCTGCTGGCGCGCGGCAAGCTGGTACACTCCTATCCGCATTCCTGGCGCTCGAAGGCGCCGCTGATCTTTCGCGCCACCCCGCAATGGTTCATCCGCCTGGACGGGCCGGAGCGCATCCGCGAAAAAGCGCTGGACGCGATCGCGGCGACGCAGTTCGTGCCGGAGGCCGGGCGCAACCGCCTCGGCAGCATGGTCGCCGCGCGGCCGGACTGGTGCATCAGCCGCCAGCGCGCCTGGGGCGTGCCGATCCCGGTCTTCGTCGAGCGGGCGAGCGGCGAGCCGCTGCGCGACCCGGAGGTGGTGCGGCGCATCGTCGCGGCCTTCGAGCAGGAGGGCGCGGACGCCTGGTATTCGTCCCCGCCCAGCCGCTTTCTCGGCCAGGAGCGCGATCCGGACGCGTACGAGCAGGTGATGGACATCGTCGATGTGTGGTTCGAGTCCGGCTCGACGCACGCCTTTGTGCTGGAGGCGCGCGGCCTGCCTTGGCCGGCCGATCTCTACCTGGAAGGCACCGACCAGCATCGCGGCTGGTTCCAGTCCTCGCTGCTGGAAGCTGTCGGCACGCGCGGCGTCGCGCCGTTCAGGGCGGTGCTGACGCACGGCTTCGTGCTCGACGAGCAGGGCCGCAAGATGAGCAAGTCGCTCGGCAACACCGTCGCCCCGCCCGACGTGCTGCGGACCTACGGCGCCGACATCCTGCGGCTGTGGGTGATGATGTCCGACACGACCGAGGATCTGCGCATCGGCGGCGAGATCCTCAAGCAGCAGGCGGAGCTGTACCGGCGCCTGCGCAACACGCTGCGCTGGATCCTCGGCAGCCTGGACGGGTTTTCGCCGGACGAGCGCGTCGAGCCTGCGGCGATGCCGGAGCTGGAGCGCTGGGTGCTGCACCGGCTGGCCGAGCTCGACGCGCGCATCCGCACCGCCGCCGAGACCTATGAGTGGACCGGCGTCTATCCGGAGCTGCACGCGTTCTGCGCCGGAGACCTCTCGGCGTTCTATTTCGACGTGCGCAAGGATGCGCTCTATTGCGACCGGCCGGACAGTTCCCGGCGGCGTGCCGCGCGCACCGTGCTCGACCACCTGCATCGCTGCCTGGCCACCTGGCTCGCGCCGGTGCTGTGCTTCACCGCCGAGGAGGCGTGGACCGGGCGCTTCGGGGACGGCGACAGCGTGCACCTGCACGACTTTCCGACGCTGCCGGCGGCCTGGCGGGATGACGCGCTGGCCGCGCGGTGGCAGCAGATCCGCGCGACGCGCCGGCTCATCACCGCGGAGGCCGACCGGGTGCGAAAGGAGCAGGGGTTCGGCTCTTCGCTGGAAATGCGCGCCTGGCTCGACCTGGCGTCCGAGGAGCGGTGCATGGACGAAGCGGGTTGGGCGGAGATCGCCATCGTCTCCTCGGTGGCGTTCGAGGAGCGCCAGCGGACCGCCGACTCGCGCCCGGGCGCGACGCTCGACCGCGCACCCGGGAAAAAGTGCCTGCGCTGCTGGCGGGTACTGCCGGAAGTCGGCGAGAATCCGGCGCACCCCGACCTGTGCCGGCGCTGCGCCGACGCGGTGGAGAGCGGCCTGCTGCGCCGCGCCGCCGCGTGAGCCGCAACGGCCGCACCGCACTCGGGGTCGTCGCCGCGGCGGTGGTGCTCGGCGCCGACCAGGCCAGCAAATACTGGGTGCTGCAGATCCTGCATCTGCCGGAGATCGGCCAGCTTCGGCTGCTGCCGGTGCTCAGCTTGACCATGGTGTGGAATCGCGGCGTCACCTTCGGCCTGCTCAACGGGTTCGGCGCCGGGGGGAGCGCGTGGGGAAGCTGGCTGCTCGCGGCCGTCGCGCTGGCCATCGTCGTGGCACTCGCCGCCTGGCTGCGCCGTGCCGAGGCGCGGCTGGTGGCGGTGGCGCTCGGCGCCATCGCCGGCGGCGCGGTCGGCAACGTCATCGACCGGCTGCGCTTCGGCGCGGTGGTGGATTTCATCCACGCGCACGCCTATGGATACTCCTGGTATGTGTTCAACGTGGCGGACGCGGCGATCGTCTGCGGCGTGGCGGCCCTGGTGCTGGACTCGCTGCTCCGGCCCGGCGGCACCCAGCGCGGCGACCAGCCCGGCAAACCGCGCGAGGACCGGCTTGCCGGGGTGCGCGCCCGCCGCTAAGGAGGCGGGCCCATGATGTCTCGCACCACGATCGCCATCGGACGCGTCCGGACCACGCTGGCACTCGGCTGTGCGCTGACGCTGGCCGGCTGCGGCGGCGACCCGATGCGCACCTTCGGCCTCTCCCGCGACGCGCCCGACGAGTTCCAGGTGACCACCCGCGCGCCGCTCTCGATGCCGCCGGACTTCAACCTGCGGCCGCCGACGCCCGGCGCGCCGCGGCCGCAGGAGCAGAGCGAGCGGCGGCAGGCGGAGGCGGCGCTGGCGCCGCAGCTGGAGCTGAGCGGCACCGCCAGCGCCGACAGCCCCGGCCAGGACGCGCTGGTCGCCGCCGCCGGGCCCGCCGCGCCCGGCGATATCCGCCAGCGCGTGGACCGCGAGGCCAGCCTCGACCGGCCGGGTGAGAGCTTCACCGACCGGCTGATGTTCTGGAAACCGGCGCCGCTGCCCGGCACCGTGGTCGATCCGACGCGCGAGGCGCAGCGGCTGCGCGAGAACGCCGCCCTCGGCCGCAGCGTCGAGGCCGGCGACACGCCGATCATCCAGCGCAAGAGCGGCGGCGGCTTCCTCGGCAACATCTTCTGACCCGCCCGCCTACTCCGGCCGGTCTTATTCTGAGCATTCGGCGCGGTCCGGCTTGACCGGCCCGGCTTAACCACAACGCCACGCCGCCTGCTATAGCTTTGCGCATGGACGCGAATCGCCTGGCCGCTGCGTCGCCCGGCCGCATCCGCCTGCTGCCGGAGGGGCTGGTCAACCGCATCGCCGCCGGCGAGGTGATCGAGCGTCCGGCGGCGGCGGTCAAGGAGCTGGTGGAGAACGCGCTCGACGCCGGCGCGCGCCGTGTCGCCGTGGCGCTCGAGGGCGGCGGCATCGACCGCATCGAGGTCACCGACGACGGTGCCGGCATGGACGCGGCCGAGCTGGCGCTCGCCGTGCAGCGCCACGCCACCTCGAAGCTCAGCGACGACGGACTGGTGCGGATCGCCACGCTGGGGTTTCGTGGCGAGGCGCTGCCAAGCATCGGCGCCGCCGCCCGCCTGGCCCTGGTCAGCCGGCCGGCGGGGGCGGCGCACGCCCATTCGATCCGGGTGGAGGGCGGCGCCGTCTCGTCGGTGGCGCCGGCGGCCGGCCCGCCCGGCACCAGCGCCGTGGTGCGCGACCTGTTCTTCGCCACACCGGCCCGCCGCGCCTTCCTGAAACACCCGCGCACCGAGGCCGGTCACGCCGAGGACGCAGTGCGCCGGCTCGCGCTGGCGGCCCCTGGGGTGGCGTTCCGGCTGGAGAGCGAGGGGCGCGTGGTGTTCGACCTGCCGGCGCAGGACCGCGCCGTTCGGGTCGCCGCGCTGCTCGGGCCCGAGGCGGACCTGCCCGTCGCGGCGGCGCGCGACGGTGTGCGGCTGGCCGGCTGCGCCGCACCGCCCAGCGTCACGCGCGCCAGCAGCCTCGCCCAGGCGCTGGTGGTGAACGGGCGGCCGGTGGCCGATCCGGTGCTGCGCACCGCGGTGCGGGTGGCGTATCGCGACGTCATCGCGCCTGGCCGGCACGCCGTGCTGGCGCTCTATCTCGACCTGCCGGCCGAGGCGCTGGACGTGAACGTGCACCCCGCCAAGGCCGAGCTGCGCTTCCGCGACCCGGCCGGGGTGCGCGGCCTGGTGATCGGCGCGCTGCAGGCGGCGCTGGGGCAGGGCGTGCGGGCGCCGGCGGCGCCGCGCGCCGGGCCGGGCCGCTTCGGCCTGCGCCTGGTGCCGCCACCGGCTCCCGCCGCGACGGGCCTGGCCGAGGCGCAGCTGCCGCTCGGCGCAGCCGCCGCGGTGCGCGCGCTGCCCGCCGCCGAGGGGGTCGCCGACCAGCCGCTGGGTGCGGCGGTCGTCCAGCTGCTGGACACCTACGTCGTCGCGGTCGGCGGCGATGGCGGGCTCGTGCTGGTCGATCAGCACGCGGCGCATGAGCGGCTGACGCACGAGGCGCTGCGCGCCCAGGCGCTGGCCGGCGGCGTGCGGTCGCAGCCGCTGCTGCTGCCGGCCGTTGTCGAGCTGGCGCCGGCCGAGGCGGCGCGGCTGCTCGCGCGGCAGGCCGAGCTGCGCGCGCTCGGCCTCGAGCTGGAGGCGTTCGGCCCCGGCGCGCTGCTGGTGCGCGCGCTGCCGGCGGCGCTCGGCGCGCCCGACCCGGCGCCGCTGCTGCGCGACCTCGCCGACGAGTTTTCCGAGATGGAGGAGGCGACCGCGCTGGCGGCGCGGCTCGACGCGGTGCTGGCCCGCCTCGCCTGCCACGGCTCGATCCGCGCCGGGCGACGGTTGAGCGGGCCGGAGATGGACGCGCTGCTGCGCCGTATGGAGGCCACCCCCCGCGCCGCCACCTGCAGCCACGGCAGGCCGACCGTGCTGAAGCTCGGCCGGGCGGAGCTGGAGCGGCTGTTCGGACGGCGGTAGAGCAGGATCGTCCTCTCGCGCAGGACAAGGGAGCGGTTTGCGTCTCGCTTGAACGGCACCGGCGCGCGGGCGCAGGATGCGTCGCCCCCGAACCGCAGCAAAATGCCGCTCGTGAACACGCGAACCGTCTTCGCCTGCCTGCTCGCCGCTTCGCTGCTGCTCGCCGCGCCGGCGGCGCCGGCGCAGGACCACCCCTCCGCCGAGCATCCGGCCCCCGAGCATCCGGCCGCCGAGCGTGGGCATCCGGGCCCGGGCGTGCTCGGCTTGCTGCCGGCGGATTCCGTCACGACGCACAGCATCGCCCTTGCCGGCCGCACCCTCGCCTACACGGCGACCGCCGGCACCCTGCCGCTCTATGACGAGCACGCCGAGCGCATCGCGCTGGTGTACTACACCGCCTATGTCGCGAAGGGCGCCGACCCGGCGACGCGGCCGGTCACCTTCGCCTTCAACGGCGGGCCGGGCGCCGGCTCGGCCTACCTGCATCTCGGCCTCGTCGGCCCGCGCATCGTCGATTTCGGCCCGGATGGCGGCGGGGCGACGGCGCCGAAGCTGCGCGACAATGCCGAGACCTGGCTCGATTTCTCCGACCTCGTGCTGATCGACCCGATCGGCACCGGCTGGAGCCGCACCGCCAATCCCGACGACGGCAAGAAATTCTGGGGCGTGCGCCAGGACGCGCAGGCGATGGCTAAGGTGGTGGCGCTGTACATCGCCCGCAACGGCCGCGCCGCCGCGCCGAAATACCTGCTCGGCGAGAGCTACGGCGGCATGCGCGCGCCGAAAGTCGCGCAGGCGCTGCGCGCCGACCAGGGCGTGATGGTCTCCGGCCTCGTTCTGCTCTCGCCGCTGCTGGATGGCGGGTTTTCCTGGGACTACGCGCTCGGCGCGGCGCTGGAGCTGCCCTCCCTCGCCGCGGCGGAGATGGAGCGCACGCACAGCTATGACGCCGGAAAACTGCCGGAGATCGAGCATTTCGCGCTGACCGACTTTCTGACCACGCTGGCCGCGGCGCCGCCCGACGATCCCGCAAAGAGCCCGGTCTTCGCCCGCGTCGCCGCGCTGACCGGCCTGCCGCCCGACCTGGTCGCGCGCAACCGCGGCTTTCTGCGCAATCTCTATGTCAAGCACTCGGACGACCCGGCGCACGAGCTTGTCAGCCGCTACGACGCGGCCTTCGCGGTCGGCGATCCGTTCTTCGACTATGACGGGGCGCGCGGCTCCGACCCGATCCTGGACGGCTATACCCGCGCCTTCGGCGGCGCCTTCGTCGGCTATGCGCGCGACGAGCTGGGTTTCAAGACCGACATCACCTACGAGCTGCTGTCGCCGCAGGTCGGCCACAACTGGGACTGGAACCAGCACGGGCCATGGGACGCGGTGAGCGTGGCCGGCGATCTGCGCGAGTTGCTGGCCTACGAACCGGGACTGCGCGTGCTAGTGGCGCACGGCACCAGCGACATCCAGACCCCGTACGCGATCAGCCGCTACGTGCTCGATCACCTGCAAAAGCTCGGCGCCCCGGACCGGGTGCAGCTGAAGCTCTACTCGGGCGGGCACATGGTCTATCTGCGCGAGGCCTCGCGCCTCGCCTTCTCGGCCGACGCCAGGGCTTTTTACGCGGAGTAGCGCCCCCCACATACCCCGGCACAGCCGCCGCGGAGGGAGAGCATGTCGTGGTTGACCAGGGCCCCGGCCCCGGACGCAGAGAACTATGAGGTCGCCCACAGCGACGAGGAGTGGCGCGCCCAGCTCACGCCCGAGCAGTTCCGCGTGCTGCGCAAGCACGGCACGGAGCGCCCCGGATCGAGCCCGCTCAACGCCGAGCACCGGCCAGGCCGGTTCCTCTGCGCCGGCTGCGGCCAGTCGCTGTTCGACGCGCACGAGAAATTCGACAGCGGCACCGGCTGGCCGAGCTTCACCGGGCCGCTGCCGCAGGCGATCGCGACGACCGAGGACCGCAGCCTGTTCACGATGCGCACCGAGGTGCATTGCCGGCGCTGCGGCGGCCATCTCGGCCACGTGTTCGAGGACGGGCCGGCGCCGAGCGGCCTGCGCTACTGCATGAACGGCGCCGCCATGCGCTTCGAGCCGGCAGGTTGACCACCGGTTAAGCGGCGAAACTGCTACGCTCCTGGGGTGTTGCTCTCTGACGAGCCATGACGACCTACGACACCGGCGCCGAAACGCCCGCCGAGGCGGGCGTCATCCTGACCCGCGATCTCCTGCTCGACGACTCGCTGCAGCGGATGGTCACCCGCGCCGCGCCGGGGGTGCAGTGGTGGAGCGAGGCCGAGCGGGCGCATTCGCTCGCTTCCACCCTGGCGCTGCGGCCGCTGCCGCATGACGGGGTTTGGCTGTTCGCCTACGGCTCGCTGATCTGGAACCCGACGATCCACTTCGCCGAGCGGCGCGTCGCGCGCATCCGGGGCTGGCACCGCGCCTTCTGCCTGGCGACCGCGGCGGGACGGGGCACGCCCGAGAATCCCGGCCTCGTGCTCGGCATGGACCGCGGCGGCACCTGCACCGGCTGTGCGTTCCGCATCGCCGAAGCCGATGTGACCGCCGAGCTGGCCGTGCTGTGGCGGCGGGAGATGCTGGCCGGCAGCTACGTGCCGCGCTGGCTGACGGTGCGGGCGCTGGACGGCACGCCCTTCGCCCGGGCGATCGCCTTCACGATCGACCGCGCGCGGCCGAGCTACGCAGGCGCGCTGACCGAAGCGGAGACGGTGCGCCGCCTGGCGACCGCCCGGGGCGCGCTCGGCAGCGGCGCCGAATACCTGTTCCGCACCCGCGACGGCCTGCGCAGCCTCGGCCTGCGCGACCGCACCGTCGAGCACCTGGCCGACCAGGTGGCTGCCGCCCAGGCTGGCGCGGCCTGAGCTTGCCTCCGGCGCTCGCGACGCCGTGACGGCGCCGGACATCCGTCTGTAACAAAGCCCGTCGAGGATGCAGGCGGCGCGCCGGCGGCAATCGGCCTATAGAGGGCCGCGCTGCCGCCGGCGGCGCGGCGGCAAGCCGGTAGAGTTGGAAACACGGAACGATGTCTCTCAGCCTGCCGGAGACCGCCGGGTCGGCCAGGCCGGCATGATCAGTCCGGCATGATCCGCCCGGCATGATCCGCCGCCTGCGCCGCGCCGGCCTGGCCGGGGCGTGCGCCGCCCTGCTGGCCGGCTGCAATCTGGGGCCGCACTACGCGCGGCCGCGGCTGGAAATCCCCGCCGCCTTCCGCGCCACCCCGGCGACGGCGGCCGCCGCCTGGCCGGCGCCCGACTGGTGGCGCGCCTTCGGCTCCGCGGAACTCGATGCGCTGATGCAGGCGGCCGAGGTGCAGAACTTCGACATCGCCGCCGCGATCGCCCGGGTGCGCCAGGCCGACGCCCAGGTGCGCATCGCCGGCGCGCCGCTGCTACCGGCCGTCAGCGCCACCGGCAGCGACACCTGGAGCAAGGCGTCCACCCAGCGCGGCGGGTCCGGCTTCTCGAGCTTCGGCGGACGCGGCAGCGATCAGTCGCGCGAATACAGCCTGGCGCTGAACGTCAGCTATGAGCTCGATTTCTGGGGCAAGAACCGCGCCGCGCTGCAGGCGGCACGCGCCACCGCGCTGTTCAGCCGCTTCGACCAGCAGACCGTCGCGCTCACCGTGCTCGCCGGCGTTGCCACCAGCTACTTCACGGCGCTCGCGCTGCAGGACCGCCTGGCGGTCGCCGAGCGCAACCTCGCCGACGCGAACGACAGCCTGAACGTGATCCGCGGCCGGCTGTCGGTCGGCACGGCGACCGCGCTCGACCTCGCCCAGCAGGAGGCGCTGGTCGCCGGCGTGCGCGCCAGCATCCCGGCGCTGCGCAGCCAGCTCGAGCAGGAGGTGATCGGGCTCGGCATCCTGGTCGGCCGGCCGCCGGAGGCGATCCAGATCGCCGCGGGCACCCTGAACGCCATGCCGCTGCCGGTCGTCGTCCCCGGGCTGCCCAGCGCGCTGCTCGCCCGCCGCCCGGACGTCGCCGCCGCCGAGGCGCAGTTGATCGCGGCGAACGCCAACATCCGGTCCGCCCGCGCCGCCTTCTTTCCCTCGATCCAGCTCACCGGCTCCGGCGGCTGGCAGAGCCTGGCGCTGACCACGCTGTTCGGGCCGGGCGCCACCGCCGCTTCGCTTGCCGGCAGCTTCACCCAGACCCTGTTCGACAACGGCCTGCTCGCCGGCCAGCTCGGCAACGCGAAGGGCCGCTACGACGAGCTGCTCGCCGACTACCGCAAGGCCGTGGTGCAGGCCTTCACCGACGTGGAGAACGCGCTGACCGCGCTGCGCTATGCGACCGAGCAGGAGGCGCTGGAGCGCGACGCGGTGGCGACCGCCCAGCGCGCCGCCGACATCGCCCGCGCCCAGCTCGCCGCCGGCACGGTCGACGTCACCACCGTGCTCACCGCCGAGCAGACGCTGTTCACCGACGAGGATACGCTGGCGCAGGTGCGGCTGGCGCGCTTCGACGCTCTGGTGAACCTGTACAAGGCGCTCGGCGGCGGCTGGCAGCAACCGACGGAGACTGCCTCGGAATGAACGAAATCCTCGTAGAGCCTCGGACCCGCCCGTCCGTCAGGGAGGCGCCGATCCGCACCGTGACGCGCCGCCGCGCGGTCGCCGGCCTGCTCGCGCTGCTGGTGCTCGCCGTCATCGTTTACGCGGTGGTGCGGCCCGCCGCGACGCCGACCGGCAGGGCGCGCAACGGCGCCGGCCAACCGATCCCGGTGCTGGTCGCCGCGGCGCAGCAGCAGGACGTGCCGATCTACCTGGACGGGCTCGGCACCGTGGTGGCCTACAACACCGTCACCGTGCGGCCGATGATCGACGGGCCGCTGACCGAAGTCGACTTCCGCGAGGGCCAGGACGTGCGTGTCGGCGACGTGCTGGCGCGCATCGATCCGCGGCCCTACCAGGCGACCCTCGACCAGGCGGTCGCGAAGAAGGCGCAGGACGAGGCGAGCCTCGCCAACGCGAAGCTCGATCTCGCGCGCTACGTGAAGCTCGCGGCCACCGCCTACACCTCGGCGCAGACCGCCGATACCCAGCGCGCCACGGTCGCGCAGGACGAGGCACAGGTGAAGCAGGACCAGGCGAGCATCGACAGCGCCCGCACGCAGCTCAGCTACACCACGATCGTGGCGCCGATCAACGGGCGCACCGGCATCCGCCAGGTCGATGTCGGCAACATCGTGCACACCACCGACAGCAACGGCCTGGTGGTGATCGCCACGCTGCAGCCGATCTCCGTCATCTTCACGCTGCCCCAGCAGGACCTGCCGCAGGTGACCGCCGCGATGCAGGCGGCCAAGCCCGAGGTGCTGGCGATGCCCCAGGGCGACCCCCAGGGCGATGCCCAGGACGCCACCGCGCGGGTGCTGGACACCGGCCGGCTGGAGGTGGTGGACAACCAGGTCGATCCCGCGACCGGCACGATCAAGCTGAAGGCCACCTTCCCGAACCCGAAGCTGGCGCTATGGCCCGGCGGCTTCATCGATGTCCGGCTGCACGTGCGGACCGAGCGCAACGCCATCACCGTGCCGCCCGTCGCCATCCAGCGCGGGCCGGCGGGCGACTACGTCTACGTGCTCGATGCCGGCGATACCGTGAGCCGGCGCACGGTGACGGTCGGGCACGAGGATCTGCAGGCCTCCATCGTCACCGACGGTCTGAAGCCGAGCGAGCAGGTGGTGGTGGACGGGGCCTCGCGCCTGACCGACAAGGCGCACGTCACCGTCGGCGACCAGAACGCGACGCCGGGCACGGCGCCGACCGCCGAGCAGCACCGCCGCACGCCGGAGTCCGCCACCCGCCAGGGGCGGCATCGACCCGGCGCGAGCTGAGCGCATGAACATCTCCGCGCCCTTCATCGCCCGGCCGATCGCGACCTGCCTGCTCGCCGTCGCCGTGCTGCTGGCCGGCGCGCTCGGCTATCGCGCGCTGCCGGTCTCGTCGCTGCCGGAGGTGGACTTCCCGACCATCGAGGTCACCACCCAGCTTCCCGGCGCCAGTCCCGACACCGTCGCGACGCTGATCACCGCCTCGCTGGAACGGCAGTTCGGGCAGATTCCCGGCCTGGCCAGCATGATCTCCATCAGCTCGCAGGGTACCAGCCAGATCACGCTGCAATTCGACCTGACGCGCGACATGGACAGCGCCTCGCAGGACGTGCAGGCCGCCATCAACGCGGCGGCCGGCACGCTGCCGACCAACCTGCCGTACCCGCCCGTCTATTCGAAGGTGAACCCCGCCGACGCACCGATCCTGACCTTGGCGCTCACCTCCGACGCCATCACCATCGACCGCGTCAGCGACGCCGCCGACACGCTCCTGCAGCCGAAACTCAGCCAGATCGACGGCGTCGGCAAGGTCACCGTCGAGGGCGGGCTGCGGCCCGCCGTGCGCGTGCGCATCGACCCGGCGCGGCTCTCCGCCTACGGGCTCGGCATGGAGGACGTGCGCACCGCCGTCGCCAATTCCAACGTGGACGGCGCCAAGGGCGGCTTTGACGGCCCGCGCGAGGCCTTCGCGCTCGGCGCCAACGACCAGCTCGTCTCGCCGGACGCCTATCGCGGTCTCGTCATCGCCTGGCGCAACGGCGCCGCCGTGCGGCTCTCCGACGTCGGCACCGTGGTCGGCGGCGTCGAGAACGACCGCGTCGGCGCCTGGTACCAGGGCACGCCGGCGGTGATCCTCGACATCCAGCGCCAGCCCGGCGCCAACATCGTGCAGACGGTGGAGCACCTGAAGCAGGCGCTGCCGCAATTGCAGCGCGCCATTCCCGCCGCGATCAAGCTGGCCATCGTCACTGACCGCACGGAGACCATCCGCGCCTCGGTCGCCGACGTGCAGTTCACGCTGGTGCTGGCGACCGTGCTGGTGGTGCTGGTGATCTTCCTGTTCCTGCGCTCGCTGCGCGCCACCATCATCCCCGGCATCGCGCTGCCGCTCTCGCTCGTCGGCACGTTCGGCATCATGTCGCTGTGCGGCTACAGCCTGGACAACCTGTCGCTGATGGCGCTCACCGTCGCCACCGGCTTCGTGGTGGACGACGCGATCGTCATGATCGAGAACGTCGTGCGCTACATCGAGGACGGGGTGCCGCCGCTGGAGGCCGCCT
>Ga0213875_10001255_pt1 | contig 17106 bp, 18 predicted proteins | sample BarmaccomBMRX_R8_FD_160105 | JGI IMG/M metagenome (GOLD analysis project Ga0213875, IMG submission 160105) | Root-associated microbial communities from Barbacenia macrantha in rupestrian grasslands, the National Park of Serra do Cipo, Brazil - RX_R8 | ecosystem: Host-associated > Plants > Roots... | reverse complement strand
CGCCCGCGAGAAAGCCGCATGACGAGGATCATCGACGCTCACCATCATATCTGGCGGCGCGCCGACCTTCCTTGGCTCGAGGGGCCGATGCAACCACGCATTTTCGGGCCCTATGAGCCGATCAGGCGCGACTACACGATCGAAGAGTATCTCGCCGATATTGCCGGCTGCGAGGTGATTGGATCCGTCTACGTCCAAGCCAATTGGCGCAAGGACGCCTTCGAGGAAGAGGTCCGTTATGTGCAGAGCGTGGCCGACGAGACCGGCTTTCCACAGGGGATCACCGGCTACGCGGATTTTCTTGCCGATGACGTCCGTCCGCAGCTCGACCGCCTCAGGCCGTATCGCTCGATGCGCGGCGTGCGCATGCAGCTCCATTGGCATGACAATCCGCAATACCGGTTTGCGGCAAAGCCCGACCTCGCCCGCGACGCGATGCTCCAGCGCAATGTGAGCCGCCTTGCCGACTATGGCTGGCTTTTCGAGCTCCAGGTCTTTGCGGAGCAGATGCAAGGTGCGGCGGAACTTGCGGCGAGCGCGCCGAAGGTGACATTCGTCCTCCAGCATGCCGGGATGCTCGAAGACCTTTCCGCCCAGGGATGGGCGCGGTGGCGAAACGGGATGCAGCGCCTCGCTGCCTGCGCCAACGTGATGGCGAAGCTCTCGGGGCTTGGCACATTCCTCCACCGCAACGATGCCGCCCATATCGCGACCGTGCTGAGCGACACCATCAAAATGTTCGGCCCTTCGCGTTGCCTCTTCGGATCGAATTTCCCGATCGAGAAACTTTGGACGAGCTACGAGGACCTTGTTGCGGCGTACCGGAGCGCGATCGAGCCCCTGGGAAACGAAGCCGCGCGCGCAGTGCTCCACGATAACGCGGCGAGGATCTACAGGCTCGGCTGAACAGGAAACGTGATCCGACAGGAGGAACGCATGGCCCTCGAAATCAAGATCCTGGACTATGGCGACATCGAACTCGAATCGAGCTTCCTGGTGCTTGGACGCGATTGTGGCCGCACGCGCCGTGTTCCGACACTCGGCTTTCTCATCCTCGGCGGGACTTGGCCGGTCTTGGTCGATACGGGCTATCGCTCCAATCAGATCATGGAGACGCTCGGGATGCGGGGCATGCAGTCCTACGAAAACATGATCGAGAACCAGCTGAAGAAGCACGGATTGAGACTCGCCGATATTCGCTACGTCCTCCATACGCATCTGCACATCGATCATGCCGGCAAGGACGATCTCTTCCCCATGAACACGAGCGTGGTGATCAATCGGCGCGAACTCGAATATTCGGTATCCGGACTGATGCATCCGCAATATCCCGCAATCGACATCAAGCACCTGATCGATCGCCTGCATACGAAGAGCGCTTTGCGCTTCCTCGACCTGGAGATTTCCGGGCCGACCGAACTCATGCCGGGCCTCGTCTGCGAGGCGGCAGGCGGGCATACCGAGGGTTCGATGAACGTCATCGTCAAGACGAACGAGGGCACGGCGACGATCTGTGGTGACGTGCTCTATGACATCAACGATCAGCTCGTCGAACCCTTTCGCGAGATCGGCGATATGGAGCCGCGTGTGACCGGCAACCACGGCACGACGAAGCGTCAGGAAAAAGCAGCGATCAAGAAGGTAGTCGCGAGTTCCCGCTTCGTCCTGCCGGTCCATGATCGTCCGGCGCTGATCGAGGCCGGCCAAGTCGTCGGCCGTTTGCAGGACGTCGTCCCGGGTCCCATGGTGCAATCCTTGCCGCGACGGCAATGGTTCCCGGCCTGAGGAAGAGAGGGTGCAATGAGCCATTCAGCGCTGCGACGCGAATTCTCCGAATTGATCGACCTTGACGCTCGCGTCGAGCGGCTGGCCGGCGGCTTCACCTTCACCGAAGGGCCGATCTGGCATCCGCGCGAGGATTATCTGCTCTTCTCGGACATGCCGGCCGATGTGAGGCGCCGTTATGACGAGGGCAGCGGCGTGCGGGAGGTCAAGCGCCCCTCGAACAAAGCCAACGGCATGACCTATGATGCCGATCTCGCCCTCATCATCTGCGAGCATGCCACATCGAGCCTCGTGCGCGAACGTGAAGGCCGGCGCGAGATCATCGCCTCGCATTTCGAGGGCCGCGAGCTGAACAGTCCGAACGACGTCTGCGTGCACTCCGACAGCTCGATCTACTTTTCCGATCCCTGGTATGGGCGCATGCCCGTTTACGGGGTCGAGCGGCCTCGGCAGCTTGGCTTCCAGGGCGTCTTTCGCGTGCCGCCGAGCGGCGGCGAGCCGCAGCTTCTGGTCGACCGCAATCTCTTCGAGCAGCCAAATGGGTTGTGCTTCTCGCCAGACGAGCGCCAGCTCTACGTCAACGACACGGTGCGCGCCCTGATCCGTGTCTTCGACGTCAGGCCGGACGGAACGCTGGGTCCCGACCGGATCTTCGCCTCGGGCATCCGGTCGGAGCTCGAAGCCGGTGTGCCGGACGGCATGAAGTGCGACAGTGCCGGTAATATCTGGGTCACGGCGCCTGGCGGCGTCTGGGTCTATTCGCGTTCCGGTGCCTTGCTCGGGAAAATCAAGGTTCCCGAACTCGTGGCCAATCTGCACTGGGGAAAAGCGGACTGGCACACGCTTTTCATGTGCGCGACCAGCTCGCTTTATGCAATGAAGACGAAGATCGGACCACGCATCGAGCCCTTCATGCGGTCCAAGGCACGCGCGAGCACCGGAACGTCGCCCACAACTGCGCCTGAGCGGGCGAGCCCGAAAGGACAACTGCGGATCGACCCTTCCCGCTGCGCGCTGATTATCCAAGACATGCAGAACGATGTGGTGATGGAAGGCGGCGCCTTCGCCTCGTCAGGCTCGCCGCTGCATGCGCGCGAGCAGAACGTGATCGAGAACATCCGCCGCCTGGCCGAAGCCTGCCGCGCGCGCGGCGTCATGGTGATCCATGTGTGGTTCATCGTCGAGCCCGGCGCCCCCGGCCTCACGCTGAACGCACCCTTGTTCGAGGGGATCGCCGACCAGAAAGCCATGGTGCGAGGTGGCTGGGGAGCGGCGCCCGTCGCGGGACTCGAGCCGCAGCCAGGCGATCACGTCGTTGAGAAAATGCGCATGAGCGCCTTCGAGGGCAGCAAGCTCGAGACCGTGCTGCGGGCGGGTGGCCGCGACACCATCATCGATACTGGCGCTTGGACGAACATGTCGATCGAGCACACGGCCCGCACGGCAGCCGACAAGGGCTATTTCGTGATCGTTCCCGAAGATTGCTGCTCGACCATGAATCCTGACTGGCACCGCGCCTCGATCGACTACGCCCTGCAAAACGTGGCCGCGGTGACGAAGACGAGCGAGGTCATTGCTGCGCTCGGATAGGGTCGCGGCCGCTCCCGCACAGTTGCGAGCCCGACAACCACTCCTGGGGCGAAGAGCGCTCGCTCTCGGACACGCGTCTCGCGCATGCTGCCGACAAATTGCACTGGAGAACATGTCGTTGCCCGGCCCGTTACGCGGTATGGCGTTCGTGCGTCACACCTCGGTCCCGATCATCCGGCCGGCAGCGGCAAACCCTCGTGCGCGAAGGCTCGCTGCACCGCCGGCCTTCCGGCGAGGCGCACGGCATGCGCGGTCCAATGGGGAAAGTCTTGCGCCATGTCGAAACCAAGCGCCGGGCCACGACCCCATGTCCAAAACACCAGCAAATAGGGGTCGACGACGCTGTAGCGCTCCCCCAAAGCCCAAGGCCCCGCGCCGATCTTCGCGTCGACTGCGAGCCACAGCTCGCGGCATGTCCTTTTCGCCGTAGCGGCGACATCCTCGATGGCGCGAGGGTCGGTCGCATAGCGCGAGGCACGTCGCAGATGCGCGAAAGCGATGTGGATCGTGGATGAGAGCCAGTTCAGCCATTCGGCGCAGCGGGCCTCCTCGCGCGGATCCCATGGCCAAAGACCGGAGGAAGGATGACGAGCCGCGATGTAGCGCAAGATCGCCGGAGCCTCGGTCAGCACCCAGTCGCCATCGGTGAACGCGGGCACGCGCGCCTTCGAATTCACGCGCAGATACTCGGCGCTGTTCTGCTGGCCGGCTGCGAGATCGACGCGCGAGAGCTCAAACCTGTCGCCTACTTCCTCGAGCACGATATGTGTCGCGAGCGAACACGCTCCTGGAGAGTAGTAGAGTTTCGGCACGCTCATCTCACCCCCGCTTCACCGTTGACTACGGCGTTCATCGTTCCGCTCGTGCTGAAGCCTATCGGCGCATCGACGAAAATTTTGTAGATCTGCGAACGAGGTTTGTCCTGATCGGCTTGGTTGACGTAGCGGATCGAGCTCTTGCCGACGAGCGTGCGCGGCAGGATCATGACGCGGATGAACCGACTCGTACGATCGGCGGCTGCCTGAGCGAAGACCGGATCAGGCCCGCTCTCGAACCAGGCGCCTCCCGGCCCATAGGCGGTCGATCGGCCTTGGGTGTCGATGCGGATGCCGCCTTCGATGAGGCAGCGTATGCCGGGGCCCTGATGCACATGCGTAAAGGCGCAGGCTCCAGGCGGAAAGGCGACGCTGTCGCCACGAAAGAGGAGCTCACCTTCGGGCAAGGTCGTAAGCGGTGCCGTGAGCTTCACCGACGATCGCAAGCCCTCCCCGGCGAGCGCGTCCGCCGGCGGTCCGTCAGTGAGATCGAAGCGCCAGAGCATGGCGCCCGACCGGTTGCCGCCCTCGAGGTTGACCGCAGCACAGCCATGCCACGTGTCTTCATCGGCGAGACCCTGCTCACCAATCGAGAGCGAACCTCGTACGACAAAGACCATGCGGGGCGCGACCGGCAACCGGATCCTGGTGCCGCTCGACAGGATGTCCTCGTATAAAGTGAGATGCGCGACCATGACCTGGGCAGTATCGATTGCGCTTTGAGCAAAGTCCATGCTGGACGGGCGCACGCCTCGTCATCAGCCAAGCAACGGAGTTGAAGCATGCAGCGGGTCGAGACCGGAGCCTGCTTTTGCGGCGCGATCGCAGCGCAGATGAGCGGTGAGCCATTCTGGGTGTGCTATGATCACGACGATGATTGCCGCCGCGCAATAGGCAGTCCATTGACAATCTGGGTGGGCTACCGCCCGAACCAATTCCGCCTGCTCAAGGGCACCCTCTCCTCCTATTCCAAAACACAAGGGGTCGTCCGCACCTTCTGCGCAACTTGCGGAACTTCTGTCGGCTACTCCGATGAAGGCCTTGCGGACGAGCTTTATTTCACCATCGGCTTCTTCGATCATCCGGAACGTTTTGCACCGGCAGCTCATGCCTATTGGGACATGAAATTGCCTTTCGTGCAGTTCGCCGATGATCTTCCCAAGATCGACAGATATTCCCGGCAACGCGATCCTTCGCTCGGATTCCCCGACGGACGCGTCAAGACGAGGTGATGTCAATAATAAGACCTCTCGAGCCCCACCCGTTACGGCGGCTCTTCGCTCGCGCCCTAGGCCTTGGCCGGTAAAAAGGCCGTAGCGAGGGCCGCTACGATAACGGCGACTACGCCCCAGATGACAGCGGCCTTCCAATGCAGGTGATGCGTCAAACCGGGAGCGTGCACGGCTGCGATGGCGGCCAAGATCACAGCCAGGCCATAGCCGTAGAGCCTTGTACCCATCATTTTCCATTCTCCTTCGATGAGGCCGTCACGCCGCAGGTGCTCAATCGAACCACGGCATGACGGCAGCGATTGCGAGTAATGGAATTCAGTATTTCGGCCCCTCTAAGGCAAATCCTGCGCGAGCTGAAGGCAACCTTCCGGCTGCGGGAACTCAGTTCCTCAAGCCCCGGGCAGCTCCTGGCGTAAGGCTGGTGTGCCCCTCGGCGGAAATGAAAAACCCTCCTCCCGAAAATGGAAGGAGGGTCGAATAAGATCGTCTGATCTTGTTCAGCCCTTCGTTGCGTCCTTCAGGGCGTCCTTGGCCTTGCCAAACGTGTTTTGCACTTTGCCCTCTGCCTTGTCCGCCTTGCCTTCCGTCTGCAACTGTTTGTCACCGGTGACCTTCCCGGCAGTGTCCTTGACGGCTCCTGCCGCCTGTTTTCCGGCTCCCGCGATACGATCCTTATCCATACCAAATCTCCAGGATTTCGATGGTTGCTGACATGGAAACCCCCATGCCGCTGCGCCGGTTCCCAGCTGGCGACCATTGAGAGCCAGGGAATTCCGCTGTGGTTGCCCCCCATCTTGGCTTTAGGCGGCAACATCATCAGCGAGGGACAAGGCTCGGCGCGATCCTGCTGAAGCAAGGTCGAACGATATCGAGCCAAAGCAGCGACGGTGCGGCCGGGCGCCGAGACCGTGGCAGCGACAAACCGATTTGACCTTACCTCGGGTCCGCTATTTTTTGCCCCTCGACTTTGATGAGCGATCGGCAGCTTCCTTCGCGAGCCGCTGAGCGCGAAGTCGGGAAGTTTTAGCCGAGTCAGCCGCGCGACGGCTGTCCTCTTGAGCCATCACATCGGCGGTCCGTTTGTCGTCTCGGAACGCTTTCTCAGAGGGCGTCGTGAGCTTGGGTCGATCCGCCATTTGCGCTTTTCCTCAACAGCACCTCGACTCGCACTTTAGATGGGCGAGGCGCGACTCGTCACGTGGGCCAATCAGGTGTTGGGAGCATCTTGATATCATCTTTTGAACGATGCCGAGCGCGGCAGCGCTCTGGGCGATACTGTGAAGGCTGGTCGCAATGTTTAGAGACGTGGCGAGTTGCGCTTGTTGAGTTCGCACAATCGTCCGACAGGCCGGGGCGCAAACACGGGCGACCGACCTGAGAGTCGCAATCGTCAGTGAGTGGCTTTTGGTTTTTTTATGCACGCCTCTCCCGCCGTTCAGGAATGGGGGCTATTCGTCAATGTATTTCCTGCGATCCGGTTCCAGTATTGGCTTCGCTCGACGGGTCAACCGCTTCTCTTCATCAGTCATTCCTATCACTCTTTTCCGCCAGCAGCGACGATGCGCTCCAGGATCATCTCGGAAGACTCCGAGATGCTGAGAATATCTTCTCTCCCGATAAACTCGATGGCGGCTCCCTCGCTCTTTGCAGCTGGTCGGATAATCGCGATGCTATCGGCGTTGTCGATGACCATCGGACCATCCGGCGCGAGCGTCAGCTTCAACAAAGCCGCCATGGTGCCTCCGTGCCTCCTCGAAGACGAAGACAGCCCAAATCTCCCAACTGGCCGACAAAGCAATCTGAGCGCCATATCATTCTTTCACCAGTCCAGCTAGTTACTTGGTGAGCGCGCCGGGCTCGAACTCGAGACCTACTGATCGAAAGTCGTTGCCCAGAGAATTTGAAGCAATCTACGGCTGCACGCGTGACATCCAATCGATAGGAGATTCAAACTCTCACATTTAGCGGAACGAATGCTGCCCACTCTTTTTTGTCGCGCTGAGACTCACCCGCTCATATGCGCGGACATAATCCTCGGCCATGCGAGCGGACGTGAACCGGCTTTCGAAGGCCTGACGAATTCGTTTACGATCCAGAGTCTCAATTCGACCTATTGCAGCACTCGCTTCGGCCTCCGTCTCTACAATAAAGCCAGTCACTCCCTCCTCGATAATCTCTGCGACGGACCCGCGTCTCCAGGCAATCACCGGAGTTCCACATGCCATTGCCTCTATCATCACAATTCCAAATGGCTCCGGCCAGTCGATAGGAAACAACAAGGCAGCGGCGCCCTGGAGCAATGTTGCTTTCCCCTGATCGTCAACTTCTCCGATGAACCGGATGGTGCTGTGATCGACCAGGGGCTCAATTTTTTCTTCAAAAAACTGATTTTCACCCCGCGGCACTTTAGCCGCGATGCGCAAGGGAAGACCGGATGCCTGCGCCAATCGGATCGCGACATCTGGACCCTTCTCCGGGGCAATACGGCCGAGAAACGAAAGGTATCCCTCTGATCGGTAAGATGGCCGCAACAGATCCGGTGGAAGACCGTGATGGATTGTCCCGAGCCAATTCAGATCAGGGAGCGGTTGTCTCTGGCTTTCGGAGATCGAAACAAAAGGAGCGTTCGGAAATTCGCGCACCATTTGGTTCAGGTATTTGAGGTCGAGCCGTCCGTGCAGCGTCGTCACGTGTGGCACACCAAGGCGAGTGATGAGCGGCAAATGAACCCAATCCGTATGACAGTGAATGACATCAAAATCGGTGGCTTGCTTGGCAACGCTTTCCAGGAGAGCGCTGAGCACGGCCAAAGGATCCGGCCGGGGGCGGCTCAGGCGCGTGGCCCGAGGCCAGACTGGGACGAGCCTTGCTGACGTGCGGGAATTCCCAGCCGCGAACAATGTAACTTCGTGACCGAGTGCAACTAGCTCCTCTACAAGCCAGGAGATAATTCTCTCGGTGCCCCCATACTTTGCGGTGGAACGCTTTCGGCTAGCGGAGCAACCTGGGCAATTCGCATGGGCGCAGTTCAGCTCCTCAGCTCCGCTTGCGTGGGTACATAATACGGACTTTGAGGAATACTGTTCCCGGCCCAGTCTGAAACGTGATGGGTCGGTTACCTAACTCTCCTGCGCCAGGGCCAGCCCGGCCCGTGTGACGGCTGCAAAGCCTTCAGACGAGGTGAACCAGCAGACGAGCGTTACCTCGCCCATCCTTCAGCTTGCTCCACGCGCATCTCGGTCATTTCGGAGCTTCACAACAACGGCGCGGGCTTGCGATCCGGCTTGTAGTATTCGTCCGCATTCGGCAAGGCTCCGCTCCAGGCTACCCGTTCTTAAGCGGCGAGGCTTGCGCCGCCAGGGCCGGGGAGACCGAACAGGTTCAAGAGCACGTCGGGCACCGCGGAACGGACGCGGGCCTTGCCTTCACGCATTTGCATCGTTGAGAAGGAACGGCGCTCGCCTCGTTGAAGCGAAGGCGGACCTCGTCGCCTATTTCAAGCGCATTCAAAAGCGCTTCTGATCTCCATCACCCTGCGGCCCTGTTGCTTGTGAGGCTCCTCCTTCGTCTTCAATCCGATCAGCCTTGGGCCGCGCTTGGATCACCCTCCTGAAACTTTGTGCATTGGTCTTCGTAGCTTCTGGCACCTGAGAACAGACAATAGAAGGACAACCAGGATGTTTTCAAAGAATACCGTCCGCTTCGCCGGCGCCGCGCTTTCAATCGCCGCTGCTAGCTTCACGCTCTCTCCGACCCACAGCCTCGCCGAAAGAATTGTTACGGTCGGCGGCGCACCGATGTACCCTTCGAAAAACATCGTCGAGAACGCGGTTCATTCGAAAGACCACACCACCCTCGTTGCGGCCGTCAAGGCGGCCGGCCTGGTCGACACGCTCGAAGGACCTGGCCCCTTCACCGTCTTCGCCCCCACCAATGAGGCTTTCAAGAAACTGCCCCCGGGAACGGTCGAAACTCTCGTAACGCCCGAGAACAAGCCGACGCTCACGAAAATCCTTACCTACCACGTCGTGCCCGGCAGGCTTTCTGCGCAAGAGCTCGCCGATATGGTCGACAAGGGCGGCGGCAAGACAATGTTGAGGACAGTCGAGGGCAATGACCTAACGGTGATGCGTAAGGGCGATCGCCACCTCACGCTTACCGACGACAAGGGCGATGTCGCGACGATCACCATAGCAGACGTGTTCCAGTCAAATGGTGTGATCCATGTGATCAATACGGTGATGCAGCCCTGATTGGGCGACCGGAGAAGATGAGCTCGGAAGCTTCCGGTGAGCGGATGCTTCCGAGCACGTTCAGCGTATCGAAGGCCCTGGCGATAATTGCGAGGCTTAATGCTGATGTTTGCTCTTTGGCAGCGAAGCACGAGACATTCTCTGCTGGCGTTGCCTCGGATTCCGCTAATCTTGGTTTCCGGAGAGAGGTCGCTGGACGCAACGCATGACATCTTCGCACGAGATCGGCGAGCTCATGACGCGGGTCGCGCGCCAAGATAAGGAGGCGTTCGCGGAGCTTTATCGCGCGACCGCGGGCAAGCTGTTTGGCATTGCGCTTCGCATTTTGCGGCGACGCGATCTCGCCGAGGATATCCTCCAGGAGGTCTACGCCAAGATTTGGCAGCGGGCTGGTGAGTTCGATGCCGCGCGTGCCTCGGCGATCACCTGGATGGCCACCATAGTTCGAAATCGCGCGCTTGACGAGGTGCGGCGAAAGCCGGACCTCTCGATGGGGGACCTTCCCGAAGGCTTCGAGCCCGTTGCCGAGACTTCCGACCCTCTCCGTGCGCGCGAGCAAGGCGAGAACCTTGGCCGGCTCCTCGCCTGCCTCGAGAAGCTCGAACGATCCAAGCGGCAGATGGTGCTGCTTGCTTACTGTCATGGGTTGAGCCGTGAGGCGCTTGCCGCGCGCTATAACGCGCCCGTGCCCACCATCAAGACCTGGCTCCATCGCGCGCTTGCGCAGCTTCGGGTATGTCTCGCGCCATGAGCGACGCAGAGGAAATCGAGGCTCTTGCCGGCGAGTATGTGCTCGGCACTCTCAATGCCGCCGAGCGCGCCGCCGTCGCCGCCCGGAGATCGCGCGAGCCCGCCCTCGAGGCAGCCATCCTCACTTGGGAGCGCCGCCTCGCTCCACTCGATGGAGGAGCGCCGACAGTCGAGCCGCCGCATGGGTTGTTCGAACGCATAATGACCGAGATCGAGGGCCTTCCCGCCCGAGAGGCAGGGGGGGCCGAGATCATCGAACTATCGCGGCGCTTGCGGCGATGGCGAACCGCAGCCTTGGCGGGCGGGGCCGTCGCCGCCACGCTGGCCGTCGCGCTCCTCCGGGAGAACTTCCGAGACGAAGGGGTCCAACGTCCTGAAGCTTCGAATTACGTTGCCGTGCTGCAGAAAGATGCCGCCTCGCCGGCCTTTCTGGTTGAGGTCGACTTCGACTCCCGCATCCTCACCGTGCGGCCGGTCGCGGCCGCGGGTCAGCCGGGCAAAAGCTATGAATTGTGGATGATCCCCGATAAGCCCGGCCCCCCGAAGTCGCTGGGCGTGATCGCCGATAATGGATTCACGGTGCGCCCCACGCTTTCGGGCTACGATGCTTCGGTTGTCGAGAACGCGGTTTATGCGGTTACGCTTGAACCTCGCGGCGGCTCACCCACCGGACAGCCGACGAGCCCGCCGTTATGGACCGGCAAGCTCGTCCGCGCCACGCCGTGAAGGTTGACCGTCTCGCTTGCAAGCTATTTCGACACCTCGATGATCCGAGTGCCGAATGCAGCCGCCTCGGCGATGCGATGGCAGAAACCGGCGGCAACGCCCGATGATTTCTCCGCCCCGAACATCCGTTGCAGCTTCCAGCCGAGAAGATACGGCTTTTCCGCCCGCGTCAGCTCGTTCAAGAATTCCAACGCACATGGTAGTTGGTCACTGTGGGATTGAGGCGGACCGGGATGCGTATCCTTCACAAGGCGATCATCGCGGCCATAGCGATCACGATCGCGATCATCAGCGCCGCCACCACCTTCGGACTTCGTTTCGCGATGCTCGTGGGTTTGCCACTGCTCATCGGCGGCTTGGTATTCATCACATGGCGCGTGGTCGTAGCGAGGGAGCGTAGAAGTTGGGCCGAGAAAGTGAAGGCAGCCCGCCGACACGAGGATCTGGAATAGGGGTCCTCTCGCGCGGGACCTATCAGCCGTCCTTTAATTCGGGGACGCCGCGTACGTCAGAAAATTGCGTCCCAAGGCACTGATCCTGACCTTGTCCTCGGGCAATCTCTCAACGTAGCGGCTATTGAAGAGAAAGACGCACCAATTCTCGAACGACACTGATTTAATCCAGGAAAACTTCTGTGCCGCCCGATTATAGATCTCCCTGCCTTGTCCAATCGGAACGATGCCGTGGTAGTTCAACTCTTTGAGGGCGACGATCTGCGATCCAAAAATCAAGCGATAGTGTAGCTCATGCCACCGCTCAGCGCTCCTTTGAGCGAAACCTCTCAGAGCCCAATCTAGCTGTGCGCTTACGTCGTGGGGGAAGCTACGTTGGAGCGCCTGCCGTAATTCCTATTCAAAAGGGTGTATAGAGGAGAAGCGGGCGGACAAGTTGCAGGTTCTGTTGAGACGATCTCTGTCAGTTGCGGGGATGTTGCTTGTCTAGCTTCTGCTTGTTGCTGAACGTCTGCTATGACCTCGATTCCTGGTGCTTTTATCCCTCGCCCTCGGTCGATGAACCTTGCTATCGGTCGAAAGAAGATCGCGAAGGCAGCGATCGCGATGACGATAGCAGCTCCAGGCCATGATTCCAAAATTGCAGCTACCATATCCATTAAGCTTTCTTTCGCCGAGCGATTCTCGTCCGCCCTTCTTGAAGGGCGCAGAAGCGAGAACTGAAACAGGTCAAAAACTACAAAATGACTACAAAACGAAGCGTAGCTGGTTACGCAATTTCCTGTAAGTCATTGATTTTGTGGTGAGCGCGCCGGGGCTCGAACCCGGGACCTACTGATTAAAAGTCAGTTGCTCTACCGGCTGAGCTACGCGCTCCGGCGGCGTGGTGGTAAGCCGGGCATCCCATCCGGTCAATAGCTGCCCGAAAGGCGGCGATTCGACCCCGGCGGGGGACTGTCCATTTTTCCCCGGATTTGGGCCGTAAAAGCGTTCGCAGCGGGCCCGCCAGAGGGAATCACCTTGATCAGGAACTTGTGGCAGATGACGGGTTTGTCGAACCGGTCTCTCGATTGCTTTGAGGATCGTGCCATGCAGCGTGCACTACATGCGGCATTTTTGGCCGCCCTGATGGCTCTCGTCTCCAGCAATGCGATTGGGGCCAACGACCTCGACATTGCGTGGGGTACGAATTCCAGCTCCGCGGACGGGAATCCGTCAATCACCATCGGGCCGAACCGCAAATTGATGGTCGTCCTGCCGAAGCCCGTCTTGCAGGGTGCGGAAAGCGCGGGGTTCTCGACACAGGCCACCGTGCAGTCCTTCCTTCAGAAATATGGACCCCGGCTTTGCTCGCAGATATTGGACCTCAATGCTCCGCAAAAGGATCTGAAGATCGAGCTGCGCATCCTCGACCGGGAGTCGAAAGAGAGCCGCTTGCTCGTCGTCTCGCCTGAGCATGAGGATTTCGTCCTCGATTACATCCCCACCAATCGCGTCCACTGCGTCGCGCCGAGCGAAAACGTCTCGTAGCGGATGTCGCGCTAGAACGGCCAGCTCCAATTCGCCACACTCTGCATGTCTTCTCCGTGACGCCGGACAAATTCGCGATGCGCAACGAGCGCATCTGAAAAAGCCTTCCTCACATGGGCGAATGCAGAGCCGAGGCTCGGCACGCGATCGATGACATCGATGGCCAGGTGGAAGCGGTCGAGACGGTTGAGCACCACCATGTCGAACGGCGTGGTCGTTGTTCCTTCCTCCATGTAGCCATGCACATGGAGATTGTCATGGTTGGCTCTCTTGTAAGTCAGGCGGTGGATGAGCTGCGGATAGCCATGGAAGGCAAAGATCACGGGCTTGTCCGTGGTGAACAGATCGTCGAATTCCTCGTCGCTCAAACCGTGCGGGTGCTGCTCTTTGCTTTGGAGAGCCATGAGATCGATCACATTGATCATCCTGATCTTCAAGGCAGGTATTTGCTCCCGCAGAAGACTGATCGCGGCGAGAGCCTCGAGCGTGGGCACGTCACCGGATGAGACCATCACCACATCGGGTTCCCCGTCTCGATCGTTCGAAGCGAAATCCCAGATCCCGATACCCGCGGCGCAATGTGAGATCGCCTCGTCCATCGACAACCATTGCGGAGCGGGCTGCTTGCCGGCAACGATCACGTTGATGCGATCATATGTGCGAAGGCAATGGTCGGTGACGCAGAGCAAGGTGTTGGCGTCCGGCGGCAAATAGATGCGGGCGATGTCGGCCTTCTTGTTGGCGACATGGTCGATGAAGCCAGGGTCCTGGTGGCTGAAACCGTTATGATCTTGCCGCCAGACATGCGAGGTCAGAAGGTAATTGAGCGAGGCGATCGGGCGCCGCCAGGTCAGTTCCTGTGAAATCTTGAGCCATTTCGCATGCTGGTTGACCATCGAATCCACGATGTGAATGAAGGCTTCATAGCAGGCAAAGATCCCGTGACGTCCGGTCAGCAGATAGCCCTCGAGCCAACCCTGACAAAGATGTTCGCTCAGCACCTCCATCACGCGCCCCTCCTTCGCAAGATGAACATCTTCAGGAAGGATCGGCTCCATCCACACACGCTCCGTCGCCGCAAAAACCGCATCGAGCCTGTTGGATGAAGTCTCATCAGGCCCCATGAGCCTGAAGTTTCGGCTTTCCAGATTGAGACGAATGACGTCGCGCAAATATTCCCCCACCACGCGCGTGGCTTCTGCTTGAACCTTGCCGGGACCGGACAGGGCGACCGCATACTCGCGAAAATCGGGAAGCCGGAGGTCGTGTTTGAGAATACCTCCGTTGGCATGCGGATTCGCGCCCATGCGCCTTGTCCCTTTCGGGGCGAGGGCTTGCAGCTGCGGCATCAAGGTACCTCGTTCATCGAAGAGCTCCTCTGGCCGATAGCTGCGCATCCAAGACTCGAGCTGGGCGAGATGCGCAGGCTCCTTCTCGAAATCGGCGAGGGGAACCTGATGGGATCGCCAAAAGCCTTCCGTCTTGAGGCCGTCGACTTCCTTGGGTCCTGTCCAGCCTTTCGGACTTCGCAAAATGATCATCGGCCAGCGGGGCACTTCGCCGTTCGAGGAATTTTGTGGGGCGCGTTTGATCGCGCGGATGCGCTCGAGCACCCTGTCCAGCGCCCATGCCATTTTCTGATGCATCGATGTGGGTTCGTGACCTTCGACGAAGAACGGATCGTAGCCCAAGCCCGAGAAAAGGTCCCTGAGCTTTTCGTCGTCGAGCCTTCCCAGAATTGTGGGATTGGCAATCTTGTAGCCGTTCAAATGCAAGATCGGCAGAACGGCTCCATCACCACGCGGGTTGAAGAACTTGTTCGAATGCCATGAGGCGGCAAGCGCGCCGGTCTCGGCTTCCCCGTCACCCACGACGCAAGCGGCAATGAGATCGGGATTGTCGAACGCGGCACCGAACGCATGGAGCAACGAATATCCGAGCTCGCCGCCTTCGTTGATCGAACCCGGCGTCTCGGGAGATGCATGGCTCGGAATTCCACCGGGAAATGAGAATTGCCGAAACAGGCGCCGCAGCCCCTCTTCGTCACGACCGATTTCGGGGTAGATCTCCGAATAGGTACCCTCAAGATAAGTGTTCGCCACCATGCCCGGCCCACCATGGCCGGGGCCGCAAATATAAATCATGTCGAGATCATCACGACGAATGACGCGATTGAGATGAGCGTAGATGAAATTTAGGCCGGGCGTCGTGCCCCAGTGGCCGAGCAATCGTGGCTTGATGTGCTCGAGCCGGAGCGGCTCGCGCAAAAGCGGATTGGCCAGAAGGTAGATTTGGCCAACCGATAGGTAATTCGCGGCGCGCCAATAAGCGTCGATGAGTCTCAGCTCTTCTTCGGACAATGGCGCGTTTTCCGTGGCTCTATCGAAGGTATCTGCCCCCTGAAGATCGGCACGTGTCGTCATGGCGTGTCTCCACGGGTTGAACTGCAAAGGAGCGAGAGATTGCCGGAAAGTGATCCATCAACGTGACGGTCCAGCAACAGTTCATCTCAACTGACCAGAAGGGCCGAGACATGGCGAGCGATCATCAGGGCCTCATCTGTCGCAATCACCCAGACGGAAACTCTCGAGCGCGGCGTGGAAATGAGGGGTTTTCCGGAGGTGTTCGCCGCGTCGTCGATCTCAATGCCGAGCCATGCTGCGCCGTCGCAAACGGATCGGCGGATCTGCGGCGCGTGCTCGCCGATGCCTGCCGTGAAGACGAGAAGATCCACCCCTCCGAGCGCGGCGGCGAGCGATCCAAGCTCCCGGCAAATACGGTAGACGAAGAGATCGACAGCCTCCGCCGCATCGGTACTTTTGCTCGCCAGCAGCTCCCGCATATCGCCGCTCACGCCTGAGACGCCGAGAAGTCCCGACTCACGATAAAGAAGGTCGCTGATGGCTGACGCCGCAAGACCCTTCTCCTGCATCAGGTAAAGCACCACGCCCGGATCGAGGCTTCCGCAACGCTCGCCCATCGCCAACCCGTCGAGCGGCGTCATTCCCATCGTCGTGGCGACGCTCTTTCGCGCGTGCATGGCGCACATGCTCGCCCCATTCCCAAGATGGGCAACCACCACTTTGCCGTCTGCGAGCTGCGGTCCGACTGTCTCGGGAAGGATGCCGGCGATGTACTCATAGGACAATCCATGAAAGCCGTAACGGCGCACCCCCTCTTCCGTCATGCGCCGAGGAAGAGCGAAGTGTGCCGCCTCTCTTGGCTGGGTGTGGTGAAAGGCCGTGTCGAAACAGGCAATTTGTGCCATTCGCGGGTGCAGTCGCGAAAGCGCTTCGATGGCCGCCACGTGATGGGGCTGATGCAGAGGCGCCAGAGGGATGAGCCTGCGCAGTTCCGCGACGACATCGGCATCGATCCGAACGGGAGCCGTGAAGCGAGCACCGCCATGCACGATCCGGTGCCCGGCCGCGATGATGTCGCTGCCCGAGAATTGCTGCTCGATCCAGCTCAGAACCACCTTCAGAGCTTGCTCGTGACTCGTTTCGGGGCGCAGTTGCCTATCGACCAGAACGGTGCCGCGGGCGTCCTTCGCGATGAGATGAGCTCGATGTCCCAAACCTTCGCATTGTCCTTCGCAAAGAACGTCCCCACGCGAAGGTCGACGGAGCGCTCCGAAGAGTGAGAATTTGATACTGGATGAGCCTGCGTTGAGAATGAGAATGGTTGGATTCACGAGGACGCCCTTACGCCTGGACCCTCCGGAAACGCATCGTAGACCAGCCGCGCCGCCACGATATCCTCGATCGCGAGGCCAAGTGATTTGAACACTGTGGTCGAAGGCCGAGGAGGCGATTTCAAGCCCGCGATGATTTCACCGGCCTCTGCAAAGATCGGCGCATTCGATAAGATCACGTCGCCGGCTTCCTTGAGCGCGGCCTCCCGCGAATCCACGACGAGGACGTTGCGCATGACGTCGTCGTCCAATTCTCGCCAAGTGGGTCGTGCAGCTCCG
>Ga0213875_10001254_pt1 | contig 17118 bp, 14 predicted proteins | sample BarmaccomBMRX_R8_FD_160105 | JGI IMG/M metagenome (GOLD analysis project Ga0213875, IMG submission 160105) | Root-associated microbial communities from Barbacenia macrantha in rupestrian grasslands, the National Park of Serra do Cipo, Brazil - RX_R8 | ecosystem: Host-associated > Plants > Roots... | reverse complement strand
ATATATTCCGTTGGGAACCGCCGTCAAGGATCGTCGCGGGCTCAGCTCAGCCGATAGGCGGTGCGGGCGTTGTCGCGAAAAATCTTGCGCCGCTCCTCCTCGCTCATGCGGATCTTGAAGGCGGTTTCGGGATCGTCGAAGTCCCAGTGCGGATAGTCGGTGGCGAACAGCAGCCTGTCCCAGCCGATCCAGTCGATGATGCGGCGCATGTCCTCGGCCCGCTCCGGCTCGTCCATCTGCTGCGTGGTGAACCACATCTGCTCGCCGATATACGCGGAAGGCGGGCGCGTCAGATGCGCCACCTCGTCGCGCATGCGCGCCCAGTGCCGGTCGAGCCGCCACAGCAGCGAGGCCGCCCAGGCGAAGCCCGCCTCGACGATCACCACCCGCAGGTCGGGGTTGCGCGCCAGCACGCCCTCGCACACCAGGCTCGTCACCACCGCCTGCTGGGAGATCGCGACTTCCTGGTGCTCCTCCGCGTAGAACGACGCCCAGCCGGTCGGCGTGACGGCGTGGCCGTTGTAGCCGGAGGTGTGCAGCCCGACCGCGAAGCCGTTGCGCGCCGCCGCCTCGTAGATCGGCCAGTAGCGCCGCCGGCCGAGCGGCTCGATCGAGTGGGTGATCATCGAGACCTGGACGAAGTCCGGATTGCCCGCCCAGTGCTCAATCTCGGCGACCGAAGCCGCCGCGTCCTCGCCCGGCACGACGACCGCGGCCTTCAGCCGAGGCTCCTTCTGCGTCCACTCCCGATACTGCCACTCGTTGATCGCCCGGCAGATCGCGGCGCCGAGATCCTGGTCGCGCTGGTCCATTCCGCTGGGCGAGAGCAGGTGCAGGAGGCCGTATTCCACGTCGTAGCGGTCGAGCAGCTGTTCCTGCATGAACGCCAGGTCGGAGCCGGGCGGACCGCCGTTCGCCGGCCATGCGTCCTTGCGCGACAGCGCAGGCGCCGCCTTCGGATAGGGTGCCGAATGCACATAGGGCACCGGCCGGCGCGCGCCGTAGGTCTCGAGATGGCGACGCCATTTGGCCGACAGGTAGGGATAGAGATCGGTTTCCGAGCGCATCGCGTGGTGCACGTCGCAGTCGATCATCTGCAGCCGCGCCTGCGGCCGGGTGGCGGGTTCGCGCAGGTCGGAGCTCAGGCTCATTGCACGGTCTCCTTCAGCCTCGGATAGGTCTCGAGGGGATTGTCGATCAGCATTTTCCGCACGAGGTCGGCGGACAGCCCTTCGGGCACCGCCTGCACGCCATCGAAATGCCAGTGCGGATAGTCGGTCGAAAACAGCAGCACCCGGTCCGAGCCGATCTGCTCGACCGCCTGCTGCAATGCCGGCGCGTCGGGCGGCGCATCGGCCGGCTGCAGCGTGAAGCGCACGTGGTCGCGGATGATGTCGGCCGGCGCACGATCCACCCAGGGGATCTCCGAGCGCATCGCCCGCCAGGTCTTGGTGGCGCGCCAGAGGAACTGCGGCAGCCAGGTAAAGCCGGTCTCCGACAGCACGACGGTCAGGCCGGGAAATTTGGTGAACACGCCCTCGGCGACCAGGCTGAGCAGCTGCGCCTGCGCCGCGTGCGATTGCACGACGTAGTCCTCGAGATAGTAGGAGGGCCAGCCGTTGCTCGTCGTGGCGTGCCGAAAAGTGCTGCCGGCGTGGATGGCGACCGGCAGGCGGTAACGCTCCGCCGCGGCGTAGATCGGCCAGTAGAAGCGCCGGCCGAGCGGCATCTCGCAGCCGGCGGGCAGCAGCACCTGCACGAAGCGCGCATCGCCGGCGCGCCGCTCGATCTCCTCGACCGCCAGCGCGGGGTCTTGCAGCGGAACGACGATGGAGGCGCGCAGCCGGCTCTCGCGGTCCAGCCACTCGCCGGCGATCCAGTCGTTCACGGCGCGGCAGAGGCCGGCGGCGAAATCGGCGTTGTAGGCGGCCTGCACGGCGTAAAGGCAGTTGCAGATGGCGTAGCGGGTGGCGAACGCGTCCAGCGCCTGGGCGCGCAGCATCGCAAGGTCGGTGCCGGGCTTGTCCTTGGTGGGCCGCCAGTCGGGCCGGCTGTTGGCGGGAATCGTCGGCGGGAAGCTGCTCGGGTCCATGCCGCCGATGCCGCGCAGGCTGACCTGCTCGCGCCAGTGGTCGTCGAGATAGGGCAGCAAGGCATGCATGCCCGGCACCGCCGGATGCATGTCGCAATCGATCGCGCCGGTCGTTGCCGTCGTCACTGGGGTCCTGGCTCCCGCGGGGCGCGCCAGGCGCTCCGGCGCGCGCAGGCTACCGCCGGGCCCGCTTCGGGGCAACGGAGGGCAGGGCGGCGGTGGACCTGTTGCGGCCGGCGGGCTAGGAATCGGGCCATGTGCGGCATCACCGGATTGTTCCTGAAGAACCCGGAGCGGCGGGGCGAGCTGGGGCGGCTGACCGCCGGCATGCTGACGACGCTGAGCGATCGCGGGCCGGACAGCGCGGGGTTCGCGGTGTATGGCGAGGCGGCGCCGGACGCGCTCAAGCTGACGCTGCGCCTGCCGCGCGGTGCTGACGCGAACGCGCTTGCCGCCGCCCTCGGGCGCCGGCTGGGGGCCGACATCCCGGTCACCGTGCACGACGACCACGCCGTGCTCGCCATCCCCGTCGCGCAGGAGGCCGCGGCGCGCGCGGCGCTGTCGGCGATTGCGCCGGAGGCGCGCATCGTCGGCGCCGGACGGCGGATGGAGCTGTACAAGGGCGTGGGCCTGCCGGCCGAGGTGGCGGCGCGGTTCGGCCTGCCGTCGATGGCCGGTAGCCACGCGATTGGCCACACGCGGATGGCGACAGAGTCCGCGGTGACCACCGCCGGCGCGCATCCGTTCTCCACCGGCGCCGACCAGTGCCTGGTGCACAACGGCTCGCTCTCCAACCACAACGCGGTGCGCCGCATGCTGGCGCGCGAGGGCATGCGGTTCGAGACGGAGAACGACACCGAGGTCGCCGCCGGCTATCTGAGCTGGCGGCTGGCGCAAGGCGCGCGGCTGGACGAGGCGCTGCGCGCGACCTTGTCCGATCTCGACGGGTTCTACACCTTCGTCGTCGGCACCGAATCCGGCTTCGCCGTGCTGCGCGATCCCGTCGCCTGCAAGCCCGCCGTGATGGCGGAGACCGACGACTACGTGGCGTTCGGCACGGAATACCGCGCGCTGGTCGACCTGCCGGATATCGAGCGGGCGCATCTGTTCGAGCCGGAGCCGCAGCGCGTGTATTTCTGGGAACACCGGGAGTGACCGAGGCGCTTTCGGTCGATCTCGCCGAAACCAGCCTGCGCGACCTGCACGCGACGCTGCACGCCCTGCCCAAGGACACCAACCGCACGCTGTGGCGTGTCCGCAATCCCCGCGGCAAGCACTCCGTGGCGGTCGGGCTCGACGCGCCGATCAGCCTGCGCATCGAGGGGCATGTCGGCTACTACGCGGCGGGGATGAACGCGCGCGCCTCGGTGCTCATCGACGGCAATGCCGGGCCGGGCGTCGCCGAGAACATGATGTCCGGAAAGGTGCGCGTGCGCGGCGACGCGAGCCAGTCCGCCGGGGCGAGCGGCCGCGGCGGCCTGCTGGTGATCGAGGGCAATGCCGGCGCGCGCTGCGGCATTTCCATGAAGGGCATCGACATCGTCGTGCGCGGCTCGGTCGGCCATCTCAGCGCCTTCATGGCGCAAGAGGGATTTTTGGTGGTCGGCGGCGACGCCGGCGAGGCGCTCGGCGATTCTCTCTATGAGGCGCGCCTGTTCGTGCGCGGCCGCGTCGCCAGCCTCGGCGCGGATTGCGAGGAAAAGCCGATCCGCCCTGAAGACCGCGCCGCGCTGGAAAACCTGCTCGAGCGCGCCGGCTTTTCCGAGTTGCGCGCCGGCGATTTTCGCATGTACGGCTCGGCGCGGCGCCTCTACCATTTTCACGTCGACAACGCGAGCGCGTATTGAGCGCGCCGCGCTCCCTGCCGCGCTTCTCCGCCACCTTCGACCGGCACGCGATCGCCGAAATCCAGCGCGCCGCGGCGACCGGCATCTATGACATCCGGGGCGCCGGCGCCAAGCGCAAGCTGCCGCATTTCGACGACCTGCTGTTCCTCGGCGCGTCGATCTCGCGCTATCCGCTGGAAGGCTACCGCGAGCGCTGCGACACCAACGTCGTGCTCGGCGCGCGGCACGCGAAGCGCCCCGTCGAGCTGCAGATCCCCGTCACCATCGCCGGCATGAGCTTCGGCGCGCTGTCGGCGCCGGCGAAGGAGGCGCTGGGGCGTGGCGCCAGCATCGCTGGCACCTCCACCACCACCGGCGACGGCGGCATGACGGAGGAGGAGCGCGGGCATTCGCGCACGCTCGTCTACCAGTATCTGCCGTCGCGCTACGGCATGAACCCGGCCGACCTGCGGCGCGCCGACGCGATTGAGGTGGTGGTCGGCCAGGGCGCCAAGCCCGGCGGCGGCGGCATGCTGCTCGGACAGAAGATCACCGAGCGCGTCGCACGCATGCGCAACCTGCCGGCCGGCATCGACCAGCGCTCGGCTTGCCGGCATCCCGACTGGACCGGGCCGGACGACCTAGCGATCAAGATCGAGGAGTTGCGCGAGATCACCGCTTGGGAGAAGCCGATTTTCGTGAAGGTCGGCGCCAGCCGCCCCTATTACGATACGGCGCTGTCGGTGAAGGCCGGTGCGGACGTCGTGGTGCTGGACGGCATGCAGGGCGGCACCGCGGCGACCCAGGAAGTGTTCATCGAGCATGTCGGCCTGCCCACCCTCGCCGCGATCCGCCCGGCGGTGCAGGCATTGCAGGACCTCGGCATGCACCGGCGCGTGCAGCTCATCGTGTCCGGCGGCATACGCGGCGGGGCCGATATGGCGAAGGCGCTGGCGCTCGGCGCCGATGCGGTGTCCATCGGCACCGCCGCGCTGATCGCGCTGGGCGACAACGATCCGGAGCAGGAGTACCAGAAGCTCGGCACGACCGCCGGCGCCTATGACGACTGGCACGAGGGCCGTGATCCCGCCGGCATCACGACGCAGGATCCCGAACTTTTCGCGCGCCTCGATCCGGTCCTGGCCGGCCGCCGCCTCGCCAATTTCCTCTCGGTGATGACGATGGAGGCGCAGGCGATCGCGCGCGCCTGCGGCAAGAGCCACCTGCACAATCTGGAGCCGGAGGACCTGGTGTCGCTGACGCTGGAGGCGGCGGCGATGACGCGGGTTCCGCTCGCCGGGACCGACTGGTATCCGGGCAAGGAGTTCGCGGACGGACGCTGATCTCATGGGCGCGCCGCAGGCGCGGGCCTTGAGTGCGGCGCGCGGACAGGATCACAATCACCAACGCCCTGGCAGGTCCACGGCGAAGGACCAACGGATGAGCAGCACCGCGCCTGCCCGCCTCGCCGATGCCGCCGCCGAGCGGGGCATCAAGTACTTCCTGATCTCCTTCACCGACCTGCTCGGCCGCCAGCGCGCCAAGCTGGTGCCCGCCGCGGCGATCGGGGCGATGCAGCGCGACGGCGCAGGATTCGCCGGCTTCGCCGCGTATTTCGACCTCTCGCCCGCCGACCCCGACCTGCTCGCCCTGCCGGACCCGGCTACCCTGATCCCGCTGCCGTGGAAGCCCGACGTCGGCTGGCTCGCCGCCGACCTGCGGCTGCGCGGCATGCCGCTTGACCAAGGGCCGCGCAACCTGCTGCGCCGCGTGCTCGCGGAGGCGGCGGGTGCCGGCTACGTCATGAAAAGCGGCGTGGAGTGCGAGTTCTTCCTGATCACGCCGGACGGCCGGGCGATCGCCGATGCCGCCGATCGGGGAGCCAAGCCGTGCTACGACGCCGCCGCGCTGATGCGCCGCTACGACGTCATCGCCGAGCTCTGCGACGCCATGCAGGCGCTGGGCTGGAGCCCCTACCAGAACGACCACGAGGACGCGAACGGCCAGTTCGAGATGAACTGGCAGTACGCCGACGCGCTCACCACCGCCGACCGGCACGCATTCTTCAAGTTCATGGTCCGCTCGATCGCCGAGAGGCATGGGCTGCGCGCGACCTTCATGCCGAAACCGTTCCTCGACCTCACCGGCAGCGGCTGTCACGCCCATGTCTCGCTCTGGCGCGGCGAGCAGAACCTGTTCGCCGGCGAGGCGGACCTCTCGCCGCTCGGCCGGCAGTTCGTCGGCGGCGTGCTGCACCACGCGCCTGCCCTGTGCGCGCTGCTCAACCCGACCGTGAACTCCTACAAGCGCATCAACGCGCCGGTCACCGCCTCGGGCGCGACCTGGTCGCCGAACACGATCACCTGGTCGGGCGACAACCGGACGCACATGATCCGCGTGCCCGCCGCCGATCGGTTCGAGCTGCGGCTCGCCGACGGCGCCGCCAATCCCTATCTGCTCCAGGCGGCGATCCTGTGCGCCGGGCTCGAGGGCGTGCAGGTCCGGCGCGACCCCGGCCCAAGGCTGGACATCGACATGTACACGCAGGGTCACACCGTCAGCGACGCGAGGCGCCTGCCGCTGAACCTGCTTGACGCGCTGCGCGCGCTCGACGCGTCGCCGCTTTTCGCCCAGCGCTTCGGCAAAGGCTTCATCTCCGCCTACGCCAGGCTGAAGCAGCGCGAGTGGAACGAATACTGCCGCCAGCTCACCGACTGGGAGCGCGACACCACGCTGGATTGCTGAAATGAAGGGGCCTGGGGCATTGCCCCAGCGGGGTCCAGGGGCAGCGCCCCTGGCCTTGGCCTTTATGCGGTAAGCCGGCGAACCGCCTCCGCCGCGTCGGGCCGCGCCCAGTCCACGGCGCCTTCGATCCGCCCGCGCTCGCGCCCCTGCCGGTCGAGAAGCACCGTCGTCGGAATGCCGTGCGCGCCGAGCGCGTCGATCACGGCGCCGAGCGGATCGAGCCACACGCCGAGTCCGCCGATGGCGTGCGCGCGGTAGAACGCCTCGACCACCGGCGCGCCGCCGTGATCGGAGGAGAGCGGCAGCACGATGATCCCCGCGTCGGCCACCGCGGCCGCGAGCTTCGCCAGCGCCGGCATCTCGGCCACGCACGGCACGCACCAGGTGGCCCAGAGGTTCAGCACGACGCCCTTGCCGGCGTATTCCGCGAGATCGTGGCGGTTGCCCCGGGCGTCCAGGAAGTGCAGCGCCGGCGCGGGCTTCGGCGGATCGGCGAGCGTCATCGCGCCGATGTCGCGCATCTCGGCGGCGCGCGGTTTGCGCGCCGGCCCCGCCGCCGCTAGGGTCGCCAGCCCCGCGCACGCCAGCCAGGCGCGCCGCGTCAGCATGGATGCGCCGCCGTGACCGACCCCACCGACCGGGCCAATCCGCAATGGGGCGGCCGCTTCGCCGGCGGCCCCGCCGCCATCATGCAGACGATCAACGCCTCCATCGGCTTCGACCGGCGGCTCTGGCGCCAGGACATCAGGGGGTCGCTCGCCCACGCGGCGATGCTCGCGAAATCCGGCATCATCAGCGTCGAAGATGAGCACGCCATCGCCGGCGGTCTAGAGGCGATCGCGCGGGAGATCGAGGAGGGCCGCTTCCCCTTCGACGAGGCGCTCGAAGACATCCACATGAACATCGAGGCGCGGCTGACCGAGCGCATCGGCGAGGCCGGCAAGCGCCTGCACACCGGGCGTAGCCGCAACGACCAGGTGGCGACGGACTTCCGGCTCTGGGTGCGCGACGCGATCGACGGGATCGACGCGCAGCTCGCCGACCTGATGCGCGCGCTGGCCGGGCGCGCCGCCGAGCACGCCGCCGACCCGATGCCGGGCTTCACGCATCTTCAGGCGGCCCAGCCGGTCACCTTCGGCCACCACTTGCTCGCCTATGTCGAGATGTCTGCCCGCGACCGCCTCCGCCTCGCCGACTGCCGGCGCCGGCTGAACGAATGCCCGCTCGGCGCCGCCGCCCTCGCCGGCACCTCCTTTCCGATCGACCCCGCGGCGACGGCAGCCGCGCTGGGCTTCGACCGGCCCTGTGCCAATTCGCTGGACGCGGTGTCGGACCGCGACTTCGCGCTCGAATTCCTCGCCGCCGCGGCAATCGCCGCGATGCACCTGTCGCGCTTCGCCGAGGAGCTGGTGATCTGGTGCAGTCCGCCATTCCGCTTCGTCGCGCTGAGCGACGCCTTCACGACCGGCAGCTCGATCATGCCGCAGAAGCGCAACCCCGACGCGGCCGAGCTGGTGCGCGCCAAGGGCGGCCGCGTCGCCGGCGCGCTGGTCTCGCTGCTGACCGTGCTGAAGGGCCTGCCGCTCGCCTACGGCAAGGACATGCAGGAGGACAAGGAGCCGGTGTTCGACGCCGCCGACGCCTGGGGGCTGGCACTCGCCGCCACCGCGGGTATGGTGCGCGACATGCGGCCCGATCTGGCCCGCATGCGCGCCTTCGCCGGCGCCGGCTACGCAACGGCGACCGACCTCGCGGACTGGCTGGTGCGCGTCCGCCGCCTGCCGTTCCGGCAGGCGCACCACGTCACCGGCCGGCTGGTCGCGGCGGCCGAAGCGCGGGGCGTCGATCTTGACCGACTGACGCTCGAGGAGATGCAGGCGATCGAGCCCGGCATCACCGCGGAGGTTGTTTCGGTGCTGACCGTCGATGCGTCGGTCGCGTCGCGCCGGCACATCGGCGGCACCGCGCCGGAGAACGTCGCCCGCGCCGCCGCGCGCTGGCTGGAGGCGCTGGCATGAGGGGGGCGCTGGCATGAGGCTGATGATGGCGCTGGCGCTGCTCGCCGCACTGGCGATCGGCGGCTGCGGCAAGCGCGGGCCGCCATCGCCGCCCGGCCCGCCCGACCAGGTGACCTACCCGAAGGTCTACCCGACGCGCTGATCCGGCGCCTCGCCGCCCGGCGGGCCGTAAAACATCACCCAAGTGCCGAAATCCTCGGTGAACTCCTCGAACCGGTGCTCGATCCCCGCGGCGACGAACAGCGCATCGCCCGGACCGAACGGCACGCGCGCCTCGCCCCGCCGGAACCAGCCGCTGCCGGAGACGACGACATACACCTCGTCGCGGTCGTGCGGGGTCTGCGCGTCATGGCCGCGCGGCGCGTACCACCGCAGGTCGAGCGTGCCGTGCGACAGCAGCCGCACGGAGCGTTCGCCCGGACGCGGCGTTCCGGCGCGGGCTTCGTCGAGTGCGATGCGAGGGGGTGCGGACACGCGGGCCTCCGAGTTTTCCCCGGTTACGCTGGACGATAGTCGAGCCGGGGCCAAGCGCCTTGAAGCCGGGTCGAGCAGCTTTGCCCAACCATCCCCGCAGAGGCCACCCCGGGCGACCCTCCCCTCCCGCCGGCTTCCGTCCTATTCTGGGCGGAGAACCAGGCGGCAAGCCGGGAGCAGAGCATGGAGGGAACCCAGGCGCCGCGCGCGCCCGAACGCCGGCACGGGGGAGCCGGCCACCCCGGCGCGGGCCGGCAGCGCGCGCGGGCCACGCCGAAGGGACGGCAGGTCGAGCCGGCGGCGCGGCAGGAGGTCGCCGCGCTGCTCGGCGACCGGCCGCGACGGCGCGACCTGCTGATCGAACACCTGCACCTCATTCAGGACCAATACGGCCAGATCCCCGCCCGGCTGCTCGCGGCACTGGCCGAGGAGATGCGACTGCCGATGGCGGAGGTGTTCGAGGTCGCCTCCTTCTACGCGCATTTCGACATCGTCCACGAGGACGCGCCGCCGCTGCCGCCGCTCTGCCTGCGGGTCTGCGACAGCCTGCCGTGCGCGCTCGCCGGCGCGCACAAGCTGGCCGACGCGCTGGCGCAGGCCGCCGGGCCGGAGATGCGGGTCGTGCGCGTGCCCTGCGTCGGGCGCTGCGATGTCGCGCCGACCGTCGAAGTCGGGCATCGGTTCATCGACCACGCGACCCCGGAGACGGTGCTGGCGGCGGCGGAACAGCGAAACACCGCGCCGCACATCCCGCATTACGTGGACTACGACAGCTACGTGGCCTGGGGCGGCTACACACTGCTGCGCCGGCTGCGCGCCGGCGAGATCAGCCACGACGCCATCCGCGACATCCTCGATCGCGGCAACCTGCGCGGGCTCGGCGGAGCGGGGTTTCCGATCGGGCGCAAGTGGAAGACCGTGCGCGCGCAGCCGGGGCCGCGGCTGATGGCAGTGAACGCCGACGAGGGCGAGCCCGGCACGTTCAAGGACCGCTTCTATCTCGAGCGCGACCCGCACCGGTTCATCGAGGGCATGCTGGTCGGCGCCGAGGCGGTCGAGGCCGCGGAGATTTTCATCTATGTCCGCGACGAGTACCCGGCGGCCCGCCACATCCTCGCAACCGAGTTCGCGAAGCTGCCGCCGGGCGGCCCAGCGCTGCATCTGCGCCGCGGCGCCGGGGCGTATATCTGCGGCGAGGAGAGCGCGATGCTCGAGAGCATCGAGGGCCGGCGTGGATATCCGCGCCACAAGCCGCCGTTCATCTTTGCGCAAGGCCTGTTCGGACGGCCGACGCTCGCCAACAATGTCGAGACGCTCTGGTGGATCCGCGACCTCGTGGAGAAGGGGCCGGACTGGTGGCTGCGTCACGGGCGCAATGGCCGGAGCGGGCTGCGCAGCTACTCGGTGTCCGGGCGCGTGCGCCAACCTGGGGTGAAGCTGGCGCCGGCCGGCATCACGATCCGCGAACTGATCGACGCGTATTGCGGCGGCATGCAGCAAGGCCACCGGCTGCTCGCCTATCTTCCCGGCGGCGCGTCGGGCGGGATCCTGCCGGCGCGGCTGGACAACGTGCCGTTGGATTTCGGCACGCTCGAAGAGTACGGCTGCTTCATAGGTTCGGCCGCGGTGATCGTGCTCTCCGACCAGGACGATGTGCGCGATGCCGCGCTGAACGTGATGCGGTTCTTTCAGGACGAGAGTTGCGGCCAGTGCACGCCCTGCCGCATCGGCACGCAGAAGGCGGTGGCGCTGATGCAGCGGCCGGACTGGGATCAGGCGCTGCTGAAGGAATTGTCGCAGGCGATGCGCGACGCCTCGATCTGCGGGCTGGGCCAGGCGGCGCCGAACCCGGTTCTGAGCGTCATGACGTATTTTCCGGAGGTGTTTTCGGCATGACCGGCTTCGAGCTGGATGGCGTGCCGGCCGAAGCGGCGGCCGGGGAGACGATCTGGCAGGTGGCGGCGCGGCTTGGGACGAAGATCCCGCATCTCTGCTACCTTCCGTCGCCGGGCTATCGGCCGGACGGCAACTGCCGGGCCTGCATGGTGGAGATCGAGGGCGAGCGTGTCCTCGCGCCCTCCTGCCTGCGCCTGCCCGTCGAGGGCATGAAGGTGCGCACGCAGACCGAGCGCGCCTTGCTCGCCCGAAAGATGGTCATGGAGCTGCTGGTGGCCGACCAGCCGGCGCGCGAGCGCGCGCACGATCCGGAGAGCGAGTTCTGGGGCTGGGCGGAGCGGGTCGGCGTGACGCAGAGCCGGTTCCCGGCGGCGGCGCGGTGGGCGGCGGATACCAGCCACACCGCGATGTCGGTCAACCTGGATGCCTGCATCCAGTGCGGGTTGTGCGTGCGCGCCTGCCGCGAGGTGCAGGTGAACGACGTGATCGGCATGGCCTATCGCAATGCCGGCGCAAAGGTGGTCTTTGATTTCGACGACCCGATGGGCGAAAGCACCTGCGTCGCCTGCGGCGAGTGCGTGCAGGCCTGCCCGACCGGCGCGCTGATGCCTTCCGCGTTGCTCGACGCGCAGCAGGTGCGCGAGCACTACCCCGATCGGTCGGCGGACAGCCTGTGTCCGTATTGCGGCGTGGGCTGCCAGGTCACGTACCACGTGAAGCAGGATCGGATCCTCTACGCCGACGGGCGCGACGGGCCGGCGAACCGCAACCGGCTCTGCGTGAAAGGACGGTTCGGCTACGACTACATCAATCACCCGGACCGGCTGACCCTGCCGCTGATCCGGCTGGAGGGCGTGCCGAAGCACGCCGAGGATGTCGTCGATCCCAGGAATGCGTGGACGCACTTCCGCCAGGCGAGCTGGGAGGAGGCGCTGGATCGCGCGGCGGCCGGGCTCGTGCGGCTGCGGGAAATGCACGGGCGCGATGCGCTGGCGGGGTTCGGCAGCGCGAAAGGGTCGAACGAGGAAGCCTATCTGTTCCAGAAGCTGGTGCGGCTGGGTTTTCGCAACAACAACGTCGATCACTGCACCCGGCTGTGCCACGCCTCCTCGGTCGCCGCACTGATGGAAGGGCTGAATTCCGGCGCGGTTACCGCGCCGTTTGCGGCGGCGCTGGACGCCGAGGTGATCTTCATCATCGGCGCCAACCCGGCGGTCAACCACCCGGTCGCCGCCACCTTCATCAAGAACGCGGTGAAGCGCGGAGCGAAGCTGATCGTCGCCGATCCGCGCGGCCAGGCGCTGTCGCGGCTGGCGACCTACGAACTGCGCTTCCGGCCCGGCACCGATGTGGCGCTGCTGAACGCGCTGCTGCACACCATCATCACGGAGGGGCTGACCGACCGGCAGTACATCGAGGCCTACACCGAGGGCTTCGAGTCGCTGGCCGCGCGCATCGCCGACTTCCCGCCCGAGCGGATGGCCGAGCTGTGCGGCATCCCCGCCGAGACGTTGCGGGCGGTGGCGCGGCTCTACGCCAAGTCCCGCGCGTCGATCATCTTCTGGGGCATGGGCATCTCGCAGCACGTGCACGGCACGGACAATTCACGCTGCCTGATCGCGCTCGCCTTGACGACCGGGCAGATCGGCCGCCCGGGCACCGGCCTGCATCCGCTGCGCGGCCAAAACAACGTGCAGGGTGCCTCCGACGCCGGGCTGATCCCGATGGTCTATCCGGACTACCAGCCGGTGGATGACGGAAAGATCCGCGGCTTCTTCGAGTCGTTCTGGCGCGCCGACCTGGATGCGCGCGGCGGCCTCACGGCGGTCGAGATCGTGGACGCGATCCTCGCCGGCACGATCCGCGGCATGTACATCGAGGGCGAGAACCCCGCGATGTCCGACCCCGACCTGCACCACGCGCGAAGCGCGCTGGCCAGGCTCGAGCACCTCGTCGTGCAGGATCTCTTTCTCACCGAGACCGCGTGGCACGCCGACGTGGTGCTGCCGGCCTCCGCCTTCGCCGAGAAGACCGGCACGTTCACCAACACCGACCGCCGGGTGCAGCTCGCCCGGCCGATCGTTCCGTTGCCTGGCGAGGCGCGGCAGGATTTCTGGATCATCCAGGAGATCGCCCGGCGCATGGGCCTGCCGTGGGACTATGCCGGGCCGGCCGACGTGTTCGCGGAGATGGCGCAGACCATGCCCTCGCTCGCCAACATCACCTGGCAGCGCCTGGAGCGCGAGGGCGCGGTCACCTACCCGGTGGACGCGCCGGACCAGCCGGGCAACGAGATCATCTTCGCCACGGGTTTCCCGACGGCCAGCGGGCGCGGCCGGCTGGTGCCGGCGGGCGTGCTGCCGCCTGACGAGGTGCCGGACGAAGAATTCGACATGGTGCTCTCGACCGGGCGCGTGCTCGAGCACTGGCACACCGGCTCGATGACCCGCCGCTCCGGCACGCTCGACGACCTGGAGCCGGAGGCGATCGCCTTGCTCTCGCCGCAGGAGCTGGCGCGCCGCGGACTGGCGGCGGGCGAGATGATCCGGGTGGAGACGCGGCGCGGAGCGATCGAGATCAAGGTGCGGGCGGATCGGGACGTGGCGGCGAACATGGTGTTCATCCCGTTCTGCTACGCCGAGGCGGCGGCGAACCTGCTGACGAATCCCGCACTCGATCCGTTCGGCAAGATACCGGAGTTCAAGTTCTGCGCCGCCCGGATCACCGCAGTCGCGGCGATGCAAGCCGCGCAGTAGGGCGGGATCGGGCTCACGTGCTGGGAATGCGGAACGGGAAGCGGTAGTCGAACGGCGAGGGTAGCGGGGTAGTCATCGCCTTGCGCTCGGGAGAGAGCAGCACCTCCTCGACGAAGGCGTCGGGATGCACATCCCCGGCCTCAAGCGCCGTGATGTAGGTCTGGCGGCTCGCTCCCTCCGGCCAGCGGCCGAGCGCGAACTGGAACACCGAGTCGACGAAGCGCTGGGCCCCCATCGCCTCGCACTGCCCGGCGAAGTCGAATCGCGGGAGGTTCTCGAGCACGTCCTCGTCGCGCCAGGTCGGCCGCGGCGTCAGCACCAGCAGGGGCGAGGCGAGCGGCTGGGACAGGCGGGACGGCGCCTCCAGCGCGAACGGCGCGCCGACGGCAACGCCGAGCCGCGCCTCCACGAGCTGCAGTACGACAGGGCCGGGCGGCAGGCTCACCCGCAGCCGGGCATAGAAGCCGCAATGACCGAGGCCCATGCCGGCCTGCAGCAGATCGGCGCGGAAGGCGTCGGCCAGGGCCTCCGCCACAACCTCGCCGTCGCGTAGGACGCGCACGTGGCAGCGCTCGACCCCGTCGCCCCGCCAGGCCCAGCCGGCGATCTGTCCGCTCTCGGACACCCGGTCGATGCCGCCGAGAACCTGGGGCTCAGCCGGGGCCTCTGCCGCCGGAACCTGCAGCACGGCGGGCGCGGCGGGCGGGGTCGCGGCAGCCGGCGCCAAAGTCCGGGTTTGCGGCCGCTCGCCGGCGGCCTCGACAGGGCCCGCTTGCCGCTCCGTCTCGGCGGCCCACCGGTGATGCGTGCGCTGGTGCTCGCCGGCGGCACGTGACGGCCGTGGCCCGCCGGGCTGTTCGGCGGGTTCCGGCTGGTCATGCCGATCGTGCCGGTGCCGCAGCTCGGGGAGGCGGTCGCTCTCCCGCAGGATGTCGGCGGACACCTGCTCGCCTTCCGCGGCTTCGATCGTGGTGCCCGGCATTCTGGCCGGTTCGGCCGGCCCAGGCATCCGGCCGGCGTCTTCCGCCTTCTCGGAGCTGGCTTGCCGATTGGCGGCGTCATCCTCCTGCGACACTGGATTCCCTGCCCTGGCCCGGAGCCGTGCCGCCGCGCCTTGCTTCTGCGAAACCGCTCGTATACACGAACCCGTGCTGTCGCGTCAGCTCGGCCCTCGCTCAGGCCAGGCCGCTTTTCGCCGGCGTCGCCCCGTTCCGGCCAGCGCGGGGCCGACGAGAGCCCGGTGACCCCGCCCGACGTTCCCATGGCCGATCCCCCCCGCGCCGAACCGATGGCCGATCACGCCAGCGCCTGGTCCGGCGGCCTGGTGGTCGCCTCGGCACCGGTCGATCTCGGGGCGTATGCCGCCGCGGTCCTGCCGATCGAGCAGTTCCGCTTCGGCCAGCTGCTGTTCGGCTTCGAGGCGCAGCTCTCGGCGTTCGCGCGGGTGCTGCAGGAGTGCGGCTGCTGTCCGGTCTTCGCGCCGGCGCCGGAGCTGTTCTCGACGACCGAGAGCTACCGCCACCTCGCCTACCTCGCCGGCGTGCATGACCGGCTGCCGGGGGTGATCCATGTCCGGTTCGGCATGGCGAGCCATGTCCGCCTGCTGAAGAACGCCGAGAACCTGGTGGCACTCGCCGAGCACCAGGTCTGTCGGCCGGTGAACCCGACGCCGCATCCGTTCGGCGCCGGCGACTGGCTGCCCGCCGGGGTGTCGCGGGTGCTGCTGTACGACGCGGCGCAGGCCGCGGCCGCGCGCTTCGGCGGCGAGGCGGTGCCGACCGACCTGTTCCCGCCGCACTACGTCACCCTCGATGTCGAGCGGGCCATGGCCGCGGCGTCGGGAAACGCGGCGGAGGCGCGCGGCTTGTCCCTCTGCTCGCTCGCCGAATACGAGCCGCTCGTCTGGTCAGGCGAGCCCGCGGATTGCCAGCGGCGCGCTTCGCGCGACTGGCGTGCCGCGATGGCGCGCGGCGGGGAGGGATCCGGCGGGTTCGTGCTGGTGCCTTGGAACCTTGCCCATCCGGCGAGCATCGTCCCCGACCTCGTGCTGAAGCTCTGCCGCTCAGCCGGCCAGGGATGGGACCGGGGGCCGGCGGAGTGCCGGGTCGTGCTGTTCCCTTACAACGCGACGCCGCTTACCGGTCAGGCGATCGGCGACCTGCTGGCGCGGCTGCGCGAGGGCCTCGGTGGCGCGACCCTGCCGCTGCGCCGGGTGTTCCTCGCCCGGCTGCACGCGCTCGAGGCCGCCGGGCTGCTGGCGGCGCTGTTCCCGCTGGCCTGGCTGGAGGCAGGGGACCCGGAGTGCCGCTGGAACGAGGCGCGGCTGGCCGCCTTCGGCATCGGCGCGGCGGTGATCGGCGGCAAGGGCCCGCCCGAGGACGGGCGGCTGGCCGCCCCCGGCGACGAGACGCTCGGCATCACCGTCTCCGACCAGTTCGGCGAGCGCCTCTACGTGGTTCCGACGCTCTCGGTGCGGGGTCTGGCGGCGCTGCGCGCCCGCTCGCTCGGGATGATGCGCGAGGCCGCCCAGGGGGCAATCCGTCCGGGAGCCCTGAGGGCGCCGGCCGATCCGGCCCTGCTGCGGGCCTGAAGCAGAGCATGCAGGACGCGCTCGCCCCGCTCTGCCAGGAGATCGAGCAGGCCGGCTGGATGCTGCACTACGACGTCTCGACCCTGCTCGAGGCGAACTGGACCGGCATTCCCATCGTCGCCGCGGCGCTGGCGCGCGTGCTGCTGCGCCGGCTGCCCGGCAATCTGCGCTTCTTCCACGATCACCTGCTGGTCGACACGGCGGCGGTGAGCGACGCGCTGGGCCGCGGCAGCGGCATCTTCCTGGGGCGCGATCTCCGGCAGGGCCGGGCGCAGGCGCCGCTGGCGCTGTTCGAGAGCGAGGCCGGGGCCGTCACTGCCGGCATCTATCCCTCGGTCAAGCGCGTGAGCCAGCTGTTCGCGGTGGAGTGCAGCCTCTATCACGACGTCTCCACGCTGATCACGCCGCAGTTCCACACGATCGAGAACATCCGCCACCACGGCCGCGGCCTGGTGGACGACATCCGCACCAATGCCGTCACCTTCGGCGTCTCCGAGGCGACGGTGGGCGACCTGCGGGCGTATCTCGGCGCCGAGGCCGACCGCACCTTCGTCGCCTGCAACGGCGTGGAGTGGCCGTGGTGGTACCCGGTCCAGGCGGAGAACGACGTGGATCCCGGGCGACTCGACCGCTACCTGCTGGTGCTCGGCACGCTCGAGCCGCGCAAGAACCTCTCGCGGGTCTTCGAGATGCTGGCGATGTTCCCGGAGGTGCTGGAGAC
>Ga0213875_10001253_pt1 | contig 17124 bp, 16 predicted proteins | sample BarmaccomBMRX_R8_FD_160105 | JGI IMG/M metagenome (GOLD analysis project Ga0213875, IMG submission 160105) | Root-associated microbial communities from Barbacenia macrantha in rupestrian grasslands, the National Park of Serra do Cipo, Brazil - RX_R8 | ecosystem: Host-associated > Plants > Roots... | reverse complement strand
GCATCGGGGCGAGTGCTGCTGTCGCTGATCCCGATCTGAACTAACGGCCGCGAGCGGCGGCGCTTCCTTTATTCATGTTACGGGCGACGGTGTCGCTGCCGATCGGGGCAGTGTCACTGGTCTCGATCTTGCGGCCTGTCAACCTCTGTGGAACGTTGCGATGACCAAACCATCTGATGACACGACCATTCCCACTATGCCATCGCGGCGCCGCATGTTGGCACTGAGTGCCGCCGTGACGCTGACTTCATTTGAACTCGCCGGTCAGCGAGTCTGGGCCGGCGGGCGCTTCCCTAAACCCGCGAGCGCGCTTGCCGAGCCACCGATTTGCCACGCCACCGTCGATCATATCGCGCCGCAGGGTGCTCCGCGCGAACTCAAGCTGACATGGAACGCCAATGCGATATGCACGGTCGGCGTACCGGTCGCCGATCAGCGCGGCCTCTTCGCCAAGCATAATCTGAAGGTGGAGCTGATCAATTTTGGCGGCTCGACGGATCAGCTGCTGGAAGCAATCGCGAGCGGCAAGGCCGATGCCGGCATCGGCATGGCATTGCGCTGGCTGAAACCGCTGGAACAGGGATTCGATGTGCGCATCACGACCGCCACGCATGGCGGCTGCATGCGGCTGCTGACCAATGCCTCATCGGATATCACCGGAATTACCGGCCTCAAGGGAAAGACGGTCGGCGTCACCGACCTTGCCGCGCCGGACAAAAACTTTTTTTCGATCATGGCCGCCAAGGCCGGTGTCGATCCGGTGCGTGAAATTGAATGGCGCGCCTTCCCGGCGGACCTGCTGCCGGTGGCGCTGCAGCGCGGCGACATCCACGCCTTTACACAAGGCGACCCGCTCGGCTGGATCGCGCGCGACCGGGACAATCTGCGGCAGATCGCGACCAATCTCGATGGCGAGTATGCGCATCGCGCCTGCTGTGTCCTCGGCATCCGCGGCAAGCTGATCCAGGAAGACCGCGTTACCGCCGCCGCGCTGACTCAGGCGCTGATCGAGGCGCAGGACTGGGTCATGGCCAACACCGACGAGGCGGCGGCGATCTTCGCGCCCTTCGCGCCAAAGGCAAAGCCCGAGCAGCTCGCGGCGATGCTGCGCAGCCATACGCACAATCATCACCCGGCCGGTGCCGAGCTGACCCGTGAAGTCGGTCTCTACATCCGCGACCTGAAAGATATATCGGTGATCAAACCGAGTACCGATCCCGACCGTTTTGCGGCACGGGTGACCGCCGATGTGCTCTCGGTCTGAGGGAACAATCGTGTCTTTCCCCGACATTGGCGGTCCGATCACCGCGCACCACCCGGAGGTGGCGGCGCAAGCCTATGCCCCATACGCGCCAAAAATTTCGACCGATGAGTTAGCGGCGCTGCTGGCGACGCATGCCGATCACATACATCCGATCGGCGACGATTACCGTCACCAGATCGCGCTCTACGCCGATGAGCTGAAAGCCGTCCATGTGCTGAAGCCCAGCACCGATCCGGTGAAATTTGCCAACAAGGTGTATGCTGATGTCATTGCTTGACCACACCACGGCGCGCGATGCGGAAGCGGCCGAAAACTGGGGCAATACCGCTGTACCGACAGATGTCGCAAAACCCGGGCCTGCGGTCGAGGATGTATCCTCTGCCCGGCAGCCGCTGTGGATTGTCGGCCTGGCGGCCGCGATCGTCTGGATCGTTGCCGCCATCTTCACCCAGCGCTGGCCCGATCTCGACGATTGGGAGCGTACTGATCTGCTCGCCGAGTTGATGGCGGCGGTTGGCGCGTTGGCGCTGGTCGCCGCCGGTGTCGAGCGGGTAATCGGCCGTCCGATACAACGATTGAGGCGGTTTGGCCCATGGTTGGTCGCAATCCCGCTGGGTCTCGCGTTGTGGGAGATCCTGACCGCGAAATTGGCAATCCTGCCGCGGCCCTTCTTCGCGCCGCCGCAAGGATTGCTCGAGGTCTTCACCGATGATCTGGGGCGGCTTGCGGACAGCGTATGGCACTCGCTGCGCTTGCTGGCCGGCGGCTATGCCATCGGCGCCAGCACCGGGTTTGTCGCCGGCGTAGCGATCGGCTGGTCGCGGCTGGTCGGCTACTGGGCACACCCGGTATTGCGGCTGCTCGGGCCACTGCCGGCGACGGCGTGGCTGCCGCTCGCGTTCTTCATGTTCCCGACAAGTTATAGCGCCAGCACCTTCCTGATCGCGTTGGCGACCTGGTTTCCGGTGACGGTGCTGACCTGGTCCGGCGTCGCGGGCGTCAACAAGGCCTATTACGACGTTGCCCGCACGCTCGGCGCCAATTCGCGTTTTCTAGTGCTGAAGGTGGCAGTGCCGGCGGCGCTGCCATCGGTGTTCATCGGGCTGTTCATGGGGCTGGGCGCGTCGTTCTCGGTGCTCGTCGTGGCCGAGATGATGGGCGTCAAGTCGGGGCTCGGCTGGTATCTGCAATGGGCCCAGGGCTGGGCCGCTTACGGCAACATGTACGCCGCCCTGCTGGTGATGGCTCTGATGTGCTCCGGCCTCATCACGGCCCTGTTCCGGGTGCGCGACCGCGTGCTTTCCTGGCAGAAGGGCATCGTCCAATGGTAGCCGAACTGCGTATCGATGCGGCGCCTGCCCAGGCGTTTGCCGCCGGAGCCGCGCTCGACCTGCGCATGATCAGCCACCACTTCGAGCTGAAGACCGAGACGCTGCCGGTGCTCGACCAGGTGTCGCTGCGCATTGAGCCCGGCGAGTTCGTCGCCCTTCTTGGTCCCAGTGGCTGCGGCAAGTCCACCCTGCTGCGGCTGGTCGCTGGACTGGAGCCGCCGGCAACCGGCGAAGTCCTGGTCGATGGCGAGCCGGTCACGGGTCCGCACCCCTCGCGGGTCGTCGTGTTCCAGGACCCAACTCTCTATCCCTGGCGCACCGTTCGGGCCAATGCCTCCCTGGGTCTGGAGGCGCGCGGTGTATTGCGGCGCGAGGCGCATCGCATCGACGAGGTGCTGCATCTCGTCGGACTTACCGGGTTCGCCGATGCCTATCCGCACCAGCTCTCGGGTGGCATGGCCCAGCGCGCGGCCCTGGCGCGAGCGCTGGTGAATGACCCGCGGCTGCTGATCCTCGACGAGCCGCTGGGCAAGCTCGACTCGCTGACCCGCATCGCGATGCAGGGGGAACTCGTGCGCCTGTGGCAGCGCCAGGGCTTTACGGTGCTGATGGTGACGCACGACATCGAGGAAGCCTTTCTGATGGCGCATCGCGTCGTCTTGTTCAGCGACCGCCCCGCGCGGGTGAAGTCGGTCCTGACAAATGACCGCCCGTATCCGCGGCATCGCGACGATCCACACCTGATCGAGCTGCGTCGCCGCGCGCTCGATCTGCTCGGTCTGGAGAGCGCGTGGTGATGCGGCCGACCGGGCAGTGCGAAGCTTTACGCGCCCAGGGCGCCAGCCCGGAAACGCGCGCTGCATCGATCGCTGGAAAGGCTCCGCCGAGCAGCTGAGGCCGCTGATTCTCGCGCTGCAGGAGGCGTGTTGGGCAAGCAGGGGGGCACGAAGGTCTCCTGCCATCCCCTCGACGGGGACGGCCTGGAGGGACCTGATCCCAACGAACGGCGGTCGATCGCACTCACAGGATTTTTTCGCCGAACCCGATATTAGTTTCGTGCGCTAAAGCACTTAAATCGGCCAATTAATAAAATTAAGATCGTGATCTTTTATAAACATGCCCGCGCTGAGACATCAGCATCGGGTATGCTTGGTTAGCAACCAGACCCAAACCTCTTCGGCAGCGAGTTTTCTTTAGACGCGCATCCAGTCGTTCGCGGTAGAATAATGCTGTAGTGCTGCTTTTGCCTCGACCGCCGCACTCGCCTCATCCCAGGCCGCACCCTGCCGATTATATCGGGCGCGATCCGTGGTAGGGAGAGCCTTAGCGAGCGCCGCTTCGAGCCGCTGGAATACCGCTCGCGGCGCACCCCATCGCGTCGCTGGCGGCATGACGGACCAGGCATAGCCCGCCAAGCGGGCCGCGCCAGCCACATCCCCGGCCTCGATACGCAACAGCGCCAGTGTCTCCATGCCGCGGGCAAGCGCGCTGTCGTATCCGATGCCGGGTGCCATCGTCACGACTTCGCCAATCGCGTCGCTTGCTTCTCCCGGCAGATCGGCCATCGCCAGATGGGCGGCCAGCGTGCAGGTCAGCGGTGTACGCGGGCCCAGCGGCAATATCCGCCGTAAGTGGCGAAGTTGTAACAGCGCCTCCTCCGCGCGGCCGAGCTGAAACAGCAGGTCGGCCAGGTTCGCTCCGCCGTTGGTCAGGCCGTACCAGTAGCCGGTACGCCGGGCGAGTTGCATCGCCTCCTCGTAGGCGGCCAAGGCAGCAGCGTTCTCGCCGGCCCGCATATGCAGGTCCCCCTGGCGGATCAGCACCAGTGCCAGCCACTTGCCGGGCATCACCTGGCGCAGCACCGCTTCCGCTTCGTTCAGCCAATCCACCGCGACGGCCGGCGTTTCCGGGCGCATGGCCGCGCTGGCGGCCCGCCATAACGCCGCGCCCAGGCCTACGCGGTCCGATGTCTGCCGAAGCAAGGCAACAGCGCGCTCGGCGGAAGGCAGGTTCTCCCGATCGGACTGCCGCATCTCACGCCAGGCGTGGCCAAACCATACGCGGCCGGCGACTTCCGGAGATGTCTCCGGACCGATCCGCTGCACGGCCCGATCAAACCACGAGCGATATTCGCGTAAGGGCAGGTTTGGCAATTCCCACCAGAGTGGCGTGCTCGCGCCAATGAGGCGCAGCCCCACATCCGCGTCTCCTTCAGGACCGAAGCACCAGTGCAGCGCCGAGCGCAGCTCCGCCGCGGCGGCCACCAGAGGCGGCAGCCATTCCGCGGTCGGCATCGTCGGCCATGCCTCCGCCGCGGCGTCGAACACAAGTGCGTAATGCAGGGCAAGACGGCGTTGAAGTCCGGTATCGCCGCTCTCGGCAAGGCGCTCCCGCGCATAGTGTCGAATAGTCTGAAGAAAGCCGTAGCGCGCAACCCCGGCGCTGGTGTCAGCGACAACCAGTGATTTATCGACCAGCCCCGTCAGCAGCTCAAGAATCTCCATCCCGGGCTCGGACGCAACGGCCTGCACCGCCGCGAGATCGACGGGACCGGAGAACACCGCCAGGCGGCGAAACAGCACCCGCTCGTCCTCGGACAGGAGCTCATGGCTCCACTCCATCGTGGCATGCAGGCTGCGGTGTCGCGGGGGCACCGTTCGGTTTCCGGTCGCCAAAAGGCGCGGGCCTTCATGCAGCCGCGCCGCAAGCTGTGCCGGGGTGAGCACACGCAACCGCGGAACCGCCATTTCGATCGCCAGCGCGATCCCATCCAGCCGATTGCAAATCTCGATAACGGCTGGAGCGAGCGCGTCGTCGAACGCAAAGCCCGGCACGCTGACACAGGCGCGCTCGACAAACAATCGGATCGCATCGAAGTGCAGTGCGTCGACCGCCCTCATCGCCATGCTCTTATCCGGCACCGGGTGGGGCGAGAGGTGAAACAGCCGCTCTCCGGCGACACCCAGCGGCTCGCGACTGGTGGCAAGGATGGTAATCCCGGGACAGCGGTCCAGGATGGACCCGGTCAGTGACGCAGCCGGCTCCAGCACGTGTTCGCAATTGTCGAGCACCAGCAGCAGGCGCCTTCCGTGCAGAAACTGCGTCAGCTGCTGCACGATAGGCTGTTCCGCGCCGCCGATCGGAAACAGCGACGCTATGTGATCGACGGCTTGCGCCGGATCTTCAACGCTGGCGAGGTCGGCGACAACGACACCGTCAGGGAACGATGCCGCCGCATCCTGTGCCACCTGCAGAGCGAGCCGCGTTTTCCCAATTCCGCCGGCCGCGGTGATGTTAACGAGCGCGTGCCGCGCGAGCAGCACCGTCACCGCCACCCGCTCCTCGACGCGGCCAATGAAGGTGCTCGCCGATCGCACCGGGATGGCGGCATACGCGGGCCGGACAGTTTCGTCAAACCGCGCGGTCGGACTGGGCTGTGCCGCCGTGCTGCCGTCTTCCCCCGCGACGATCAGCATGTAGCCCCTGCGGGGGATGGTCTGGATCATCGATCGGCCGTCGCCCGTTGTGCCCAGCACACGCCGAAGCGCTGAGATGTGGACGGCCAGGTTGTTTTCTTCGACCAGTCGCCCTTGCCAGACGGCGTCGATCAGGTGCTTCTTATCCACGACCGAGCCGCCGCGCGCGGCAAGCTGTATGAGAATATCGAGCGGGCGCCCCTCCAACTTTACCGGAGCGCCGTCCCGCCTTAGGGAACGCCGGTCGGCATCGAGTCGAAATAGGCCAAAGCTGACGACGGTCACGAGGACTGATTTGCCGGCGCTGATAACAAGGGGATGTCCACTCCAAATCGTCCAACGCCAAACGGCGTTCTCTTGACGCGCTGCGGAATCGGCGCCCAAGACAACTTCCTGGTTTGGATGATGAACACTTCGAGGGCCAGAACGATGCGTCGTATGGCTCCTAAAGTGAGGATGGCGGCAGATCATGCGCCGCAACGTCAAGAGCAGGACCTGCATTGGCGCTGCCCGCATTGGCGGGCACGCGCCTGGAGCTGTGGCGTCCTATTGACGCCATCGCGCACCCCCGGCAGGCTGCGGCAAAAGCGACAACACCGTACCGGGAGGATGCCGTGAAGCTGATGTGGTTTCACCTGATGCCGTACACCGAGCTTCCTGACGATTTTCGCGACAAGCATCCCTCGGTCTGGGTCGATATCCACTCGACATTGTTCGACCCGCGGCGCGCGCATCACATGTACAACGACTTCATGGACGAGCTCGAATATGCCGCCGAGTGCGGGTTCGATGCTGTCTGCGTCAACGAGCATCACTCAAACGGTTATGGGCTGATGCCATCGCCCAACCTGATCGCCTCGTCCCTGGCACGCCGCACGCGCGACACCGCGCTCTGCGTCATGGGCAACAGCCTCGCGCTGTATAATCCACCTACCCGTGTCGCCGAAGAATTCGCCATGATCGACGTGATCTCGGGCGGGCGGCTGATCGCCGGTTTCCCGGTCGGCACGCCGATGGATACGTGCTTTGCCTATGGCCAGAACCCGTCGATGCTGCGCGAGCGATATCTCGAGGCGCATGATCTGGTGATGCGCGCCTGGCAGGAGCAGGACACCTTTGCCTTTAACGGCCGCTACAACCAGCAGCGCTACGTCAATATCTGGCCGCGCCCGATCCAGCGGCCGCACCCGCCGGTGTGGATCCCGGGCGGCGGCTCAGTCGAGACGTGGCAGTGGTGCGCCCAGATGGATTACGTTTACGCCTACCTGTCCTATTTCGGGTTCAAGGAGGGGCAGGCGACGATGTCAGGGTTCTGGAACGAGATGGCGCGTCTCGGCAAGGACCGGAACCCGTATCGCGCCGGCTTTCTGCAATTCGTCGGTGTCGCCGAGAGCCGCCAGCAGGCCTTCGACCTCTATGCCGAGCCGGCCGAGTACTTCTATGGAAGATGCCTGCGGGTCGATCCGAAATGGGCGATGCCGCCGGGCTACATCACCGAGGCGACGCAGCGCGCCGGCATCCAGGGCCAGATCGGCCGCGCCGCCAGCCTCGACGCGCGTCAGAAGGCGCGCGCGACAACCGAGATGAAGGACATCGTCGATCGCGGCTATGTCATCATCGGCTCGCCCGACGAGGTGGTCGAGCAGCTGACCGAGGTCGCCACCGCGCTCAATGTCGGGCATCTGATGCTGCTGTTGCAGTTCGGCAGCATGGGTAAGGACTTGGCCAAGTACAATACGAAGCTCTTTGCCGATAAGGTGTTGCCGCGATTGCAGCCGCTCTTTTCGGAATGGGAAGACCGCTGGTGGCCGGCGCCGATGCAGCGGACCGAGCGGGCCGAGCCGGCGCCGTTCGCCGCTTCGATGGCGGCCGAGTAATCACAAACAAAGATTGGGAGGAAACAATGCGGTATCTGCTTGCGGCGACAGCCATCGGGCTGGCGCTTTCCAGCGGCGTGGCCGGAGCGGCCAGGGCGGCGGATGTCCTGACGCTGACCTCGTCGGCGATCCAGGATAACGGCACCCTGGCCACGAAAAATGCCTGCGGCGACAAACAGCGCAGCCCGAATTGCGTCGGCGAGAATGTGTCGCCGCCGCTCGCCTGGTCTGGCGCTCCCGACGGCACCAAGAGCTATGCGCTGCTCCTGATCGACCCCGAGGGACGCGCGCCGGCCGGGGTCAACCATATGGTCATCTATGGAATTCCGACGGATGTGAAGGGGTTTGCCGAGGGCGAGATCAGCCAGCCCTCGGAAAAATATGTCGGCGGCAAGAGCACGATGGGTGTCGCCACCTATACCGGGCCGGGCACGCCACCGGGCACCGACTGGCACCATTACACCTTTGTGCTGATCGCCACCGATCTCGACCCGAAAGCGCTCCAACCCGGGTTGACCCGCGAGGATTTGACCACGGCGCTCAAGGATCACGTCAAGGCGTCCGCCGGTCTGGTGACGCGCTTCCGCCACCCGACCTGACCTGCGAGAGCCGCGACTTCGGAAAGCCCCTCTCCCGCACCGCGGGAGAGGTTGGTGTTGCGGCTTGACCTTGCCGTCCGGCCGGCCTAGAAACACCGGCTTCTCATCACCGTATACGCAGGCGAGGTGCGGCAATGGCCCGCAAATGCCCCATTTCCGGCAAAGGTGTCTTGGTCGGGCACAATGTCAGCCACTCTAACATCAAGACCAAGCGCCGGTTCATTCCGAACCTGCAGACCATCTCGGTCCTGTCCGACGCGCTGGGCTCCGTGCGGCTGCGCCTGTCGACCAATGCGATCCGCACGATCGAGTTCAAGGGTGGCATCGACGCCTATCTGAAGGAGATGCCGGACGGCAAGTTGCTGCCCGAGATGCGGCGGCTGAAGCGCCGCATCGAAGGTGCGGCGGAGCGCAAGGCGGGTTAGCCGCTCCCTCACGTTCGCGCGAGCGGGTTCTGCGCGGCTGAGATTGTCCCTATCCTGCGGGCCGACGTTCAACCGATTGAGGGATTTCGCATGGATGGGATCGCGCCCGAACTGTTGACGATGGTGCCGCGCACCAGCTTTTCGCGGCGCGGCGTACTCGTGACCACGTTGGTCAGCGGGTTCGCGCTATCGGCCGGGCCGGTCTCGGCGCAGACCATCACCACCGACGGTAGCGGCCTCACCGCCGGCGAGGTCAAGGTTAAGACCAGCGACGGTGAAATTCCCGCGTACCGCGCGATGCCGGCAACCGGCGGGCCGTTCCCGACCGTTCTGGTGGTGCAGGAAGTCTTCGGCGTGCACGAGCACATCAAGGATGTGTGCCGCCGCCTCGCCAAGCTCGGCTTTTTCGCCATCGCACCGTCGCTTTACGCGCGGCAGGGCGACCCATCGAAATACACCGACACCGCCAAGCTTCTCGCCGACATCGTCAGTAAGGTGCCGACCGCCGAGGTGATGAGCGACCTCGATGCGACGGTGGCTTATGCCAAGGAGAGCGGCAAGGCCGACGCCGCAAAGCTCGGCATCACCGGCTTTTGCTGGGGTGGCTTTGCCACCTGGATGTACGCGGCGCACAACCCCGCGCTGAAGGCGGCGGTATCCTGGTATGGCCCCGATCGGCAGAAGAGCGAGATCATCCCGCAAAACCCGATCGACGTGATCGCGCAGCTCAAATGCCCGGTGCTCGCGCTTCACGGCGGGCAGGATCAAAGCATTCCCAAAGACACGATCGAGAAGCGCCAGGAGGCCTGTAAGGCCGCCGGCAAGACCTGCGAGTTCAAGATTTACCCGGATGCACCGCACGGCTTCAACGCCGACTACCGGCCGAGCTACCGTCCAGACAACGCGAAAGACGCGTGGGCGCGTATGCTGGCGTGGTTCAAGCAGAACGGGGTGAGTTGATACCGGGCGATGGCGGTTGTCGAGCTTGAGGCGCTGACAAAAAGATTTGGTGAGGCGATCGCGCTGGACGGCCTCACCCTCACTATCCCGCACGGCTCTCTGGTGTGCCTGCTCGGCCCCTCCGGCTGCGGCAAGACCACGACGCTGCGCCTTGTCGCCGGCTTTGCCGACCCCGATGGCGGCACCATCAAGGTCGGAGGCCGGATCGTATCGGAGCCCGGCCGCAGCCTGCCGCCGGAGCGGCGGCGCATGTCGATGATCTTTCAGAGCTATGCGCTGTGGCCGCACATGACGATCGCCGACAATGTCGGCTACGGCCTCAAACTGCGCAAACTCGATCGCGCCGACCGCGACAAGCGCGTCAAGGTGATGCTCGACGTCGCGCATCTCGGCAACCTCGCTGAGCGCTACCCGCACGAATTGTCGGGCGGCCAGCAGCAGCGTGTCGCCCTGGCGCGAGCCCTGGTGGTTGAGCCCGAGACATTGCTGCTCGACGAACCGCTGTCCAACCTCGACGCCAATCTGCGTGAGGAGATGCGCTTCGAGATCCGCCGCCTGCACGACGCCTACAAATACACGACAATCTATGTCACGCACGACCAGTCCGAGGCGATGACCACCGCCGATACGATCGTCGTGATGAATCACGGGCGGGTGGAGCAGGTCGGGTCACCCGAAGACATTTATCAGCAACCCTGCTCCGAGTTTGTTGCCCGATTTATCGGCGGCACCAACATTCTGCGCGGCCGTGCCGATGGGGCCGGAATTGCCGATTGCGGCGCGATATCGCTGCGTTGCGGCGCCGGCGACACCGCCGCGTCAGGCGATATCGCGGTGTCGATCCGTCCGCACGATGTCGGGATCGCTGCCGCCGGAGATGACCCGGTCGCACCCAATGCTGCGATGGGCCGCGTGTTGCGCCAGGCGTATCTTGGCGCTCAGCGCGACTACCTCGTGAGCCTCGCCGATGACCAGCAGGTGCGTGTCATCACCCCCATGCAGGTCAATATCCCGGTCGGCGACAGCGTGCGATTATCCTTCCCGCCCGAACATTGCCGCGCGCTCGTCGCGTAGCCGCGATTTGCAACACACGGGTCGCCGCGGTTCGCGGGCACCCAATGAGGAAACCAAGAATGAAGATGTCCTGGGGATTGTCGCTTTGCGCCTTTCTGTTTGCCGTTCCCGCAGCGCTGGCCGCCGCCCCGGCGCCAACCGCGATCACGCCCGAGCTGACTGCCGCCGCGAAAAAGGAAGGCAAGCTCGTCTGGTACACCTCGATCGAGTTGCTGACCGCGCAGAAGCTGGCGAAGGCGTTTGAGGACGCTTATCCCGGCATCAGCGTGCAGGTCGAGCGCAACGGCGCCGAGCGTAATTTCCAGCGCATCGAGCAGGAACGCGGCAGTGGCATTCACAATGTCGACGCCGCCGAGGCTTCCGACATGGGCTCTTTTATCCTGTGGAAGCGGCAGAATTGGCTCGCGCCGTTCGTGCCCAAGGATGTCGCTGATCACTGGCCGGCGGCACAGCGCGACGCCGACGGTATGTTCGCCACGGTTCGCTTCAACCTGTCGCCGATCGTCTACAACACCCGCATGGTCAAGGCCGAGGACGCACCAAAAAGCTTCGCCGATCTGCTGGATCCGAAATGGTCAGGCAAACTGGTCAAGGCGCATCCCGGCTATAGCGGCACGATCATGACAGTGACCTATGAGATGGAAAAAAATCTCGGCTGGGATTACCTGCAAAAGCTCGGCAAGCAGCACATCATGCAGGTGCAGTCCGGCACCGAGCCGCCAAAGAAGGTGGCGCAGGGCGAGCGCCCGGTGATGGTCGATGGCGGCGAATATCTGGTCAATCAGATGAAGGCGTCAGGCGCGCCGCTGGAGATCGTCTATCCGACGGAAGGTACCCCGACGATCCCGGGCGGTGCCGGCATCTTTGTCGATGCACCGCACCCTAATGCCGCTAAGCTGTTCACGCTGTTCCTGTTCTCGAAGGATGGCCAGCAGATCATGAGCGACACGGCGTGGCTGCGGTCATTTCACCCGGATGTGAAGCCGCATGACGGCGTCAAGCCACTCGGCGAGATCAAGACCTGGCCATCCGACGCCGCGGCGATGGTCGATCAGGAAACCGACATCAAGAAGAAGTATGCCGAAGCGTTCGGCCTTTAGCTCCCATGCGAAGAAAGGGTCCGGCCGTACCGAACCCTTTCCTCGCGGCGGCTGCTACTTGATGATGACGCGGTCAGCGATCGAGTCCGGACCCACCACATGGTAATCGACCTGCACCGGGTGGCCTATCTTGACGGCGTCAAAGGTGGTTGGCGTCGCTCCGCTGATGAAGACAGTTGTCGGCGTCGTCTTGTACGTCGCCGTGGCGCTCAGCCATTGCGCGCCGAAGGTGAACGTCTTTCCCGAGCGGTCGATTGAGCCAACCTTTCCGTCGAGCTGGTCTGCGAGAGCCGGGGTGGCGATCGCGAACGCACAGACGCATAGCAATACGCGTTTACGCATTGTGGCCTCCTGTTCATCGATAGTTCAGGCATCTCCACTTGAACGCGAAGTACGCCTGTTGCCGAGCCTTCGAGTGCCCGGTCACCTGCATCTTGGATGTGCAGCCTGACAAAGCCAAGCTTATTTCATGGGCAACTGAGCGCGTTCGAGGCCAGCGCAATGGCGCGTTCTGCATGCCTTTGTGAATATATGGAAATCACGCTGCGGCCGCCTTTAAAAGCCACCACTTTGGGCGCCGCGACTCACCACAGACTTTAGACTGCCACCTAATGGTTCGGCCAGAAATCCGGCTGACCGTAGGTCGGCGATATCGTGTACCGGCATTGCGGATCGCCGCGATAGCGCTGCGGGCAGGGACCAAGGCCGCTGGTATAAGGGTCGTAACTGTAGGACGGAGGCAGCGGCTGTGCCTGAGCGCTATACGAATAGGGTGCGTAGGGCTGCTGGGCTGAGGCTCCAAACGTGATGCCGCCGACCAGAACGACCCCCAATAGAGCGACGCGAGTGAGCATTGTTTTCCCAGTCAGTACGGTTTTGATGCTACCTAGCCAACATGATGAGATGGGCGTTGTTCCGGTGACCGGCTACCCACAGCACGGCATCTACCCGCATGGCACCTCGCGAGCCAGCGCATGACGCTCGCTGTCGAGGCCGTGCCGGCGCGGCCGATGCGGCATATCGATCTGTCCGTGCCGGTGCTGGTGCTGCTCACGCTCGTCTTATGCGTCCTGGTTCTGCTGCCGCTGGGCTGGCTGCTGTGGTACGCGGTCAGCGACAAGGATGGCGTTCCGACGCTGGACAATTTTGTCCGGTTGGCGCGCGATCCGACGTTTGTCGAGCCCTATGTCACGGCCTTGGAGATCGCCGCGAGTGTCGCGGCCGCTTCCGCCGCTGCGGCGCTGCCGCTTGCCTGGCTGGTGGCCCGCACCGACCTGCCGGCACGCCGGATGATACGGACGCTGGTTACGGCCTCTTTTGTCACCCCGCCATTTCTCGGTGCCATCGCCTGGGAGTTGCTGGCGGCGCCGAACAGCGGCTTGCTCAACGGCCTTTATCGTTTCGTCACCGGCGCCGGTGAATACGATCACCTGTTCGACATCTACAACACGACCGGGGTCGTGTTTGTGATGGCCTGCTACAGCTTCCCCTATGTATTCGTGCTGCTGGCGAACGCCTTTGACAACATTCCGGGCGATCTCGAGGACGCCTCCGCCATCCTCGGCGCGACGCGGCATCGCACCTTTCGGTATGTGACCCTGCCGATGGTCTTGCCGGCCTTAATGGCGGGCGGGCTGGTCGCTTTCGTGCAGGCCCTGACGCAGTTCGGCGTGCCGGCGATCCTCGCATTGCCGGCCGGGTTTCACGTCATTACCACCAAAATCTGGGCATTGTTCCAGTATCCGCCGGAACCGCATCTCGCGGCGGCGGCGGCGATGCCGCTGCTGCTGCTGACGATGCTGTTGCTGCGTGGCCAGCAACTCCTACTCGGCCGGCGCGGTTATACGGTAGTCGGCGGCCGCTCGAGCCCGCCGCGCCGCATTCCGCTGCGCTCATGGCGATGGCCGGCCTTTGGTTTTGCGATGGCGATGTTGTCATTGCCGATCCTGTTGCCCTACGCGGCGCTGTTGAAGACGGCGCTGGTGCGCACGCCCTCCGACCCGCTCAGCCTCGCGACGTTGAGCTGGCACAATCTGCGCTTTGTCTTCGTCGATTATTCGCAGACGCAGCAGGCGCTCATCAACACCGTGATCCTCGGCGTGCTGTCAGCGACGGCGGGTACCGCGATCGCGCTTGTCGTCGGCTATGTCACCAGCCGCCGCCTGGTGGCGGGACACCAGTTGCTGGGCCTGCTCGCGACGGCGCCCGTCGCAATCCCGGGCATCGTATTGGGGGTCGGCCTGTTCCTCAGCTACACGCGGCCGCCAGTTGTGCTTTACGGCACGCTGTGGATCCTGCTGCTCGCCTTCGTGACGATCGAGCTGCCGGCCGGATATCAGCAGGTTCAGGCAGCGTTTCGCGGATTGCATCCGGAACTGGAAGAAGCCAGCCGCATCTTCGGAGCGACCCGGCTTAAATCGCTGTGGCAAATCACAGCGCCGCTATTGCGCGCCAGTGTCGTCGCCACATGGTGCTTTATCTTTATCGGTGTGATCCGCGAATTATCAGCGACAATCATGCTGACCACCGCCAATACCAAGGTGGTGTCGGTCATCATTTACGATCTTAACGAGAGCGGGGATCTCGGCGCCATCTCGGTGTTGGGGATCACGCTGTTGCTGATCACCTTCGCGGTGGTCTTTCTCGCCAACAAGCTGCCCGTACTGGGAGGCGCCCGGCCTCGGCTGGGCTGACCGTTCGCCGAAACCTCAGCGTCGGGCCTGGGCGCGCTGCAAGGTCTGAACGACCGACGGCCGATGGCTCTCCTGCGCCCAGCCGAGTGCGTCGCGTCCGGTGTAATCAGCCTTGCGCGGGTCGGCACCCTTGGCCAACAGGTTCTGCACTTCCTGGACGTTGCCGCGGCTTGCAGCCAGCATCAGCGGCGTCATGCCATTGCGGTTTTCCTGATCGACGGCGGCGCCCGAGTCGAGCAGCAATTCGACCATCTCGGCGTGGTTGCGATCAGCCGCATAATGCAGCGCCGCGTTGCCGAGCTTGTCTCTGATATTGAGGTTGGCGCCAGCGCGGATCAGGATCGCGGCGATCTGCATGTTGCCGTTGATGGCCGCCACCTGCAGCCCGGTGCGGCCGTCATCATCGAACTCGTTGAGTTTATTGCCGGACGTGACCAGTTGCTGAACCTTGGCGGCATCGTCCTTGCCCGCCGCCCGCGCGATATTATCATAGTACGAGCTGAACAGGCTGATATCGGCGCGTGCAAGCGACGATGTACCGAGACCCGCCACCAAGATTATCGCCGTGCACCAGCCCCAGCGTCCGAGCATCCCAGTCTCCTCACGGGTGACACTTCTTGCTCCGGGCTGATCTTACCAGACTGGCACGGTGCTGCCAGCATCGCGCCAGCATCCCGGGATTTCTCCGGATCACGGCCTGAAGACATCGGGGAAATTCAGGTTGAGGTCGAGCTCGATACTTTGCCCGCGCAGCTGCTCCGGCAGGGGTGGGAAGTGCCCGACCGCAACGACCATCTGCTCGATCCTGGCGTCGATATCGGGATAGTTCGAGCTTGCCGCGATCCGGGTATGGGTGATCGTCCCGTCATCCTCGACGCGTACCGCGATCACGGTTTTGCCGCGGCGATTGCCGACAAGGTCGGCTGGCAGCAGATCGAGATGCCGGCGTGTCAGTGTCACCAGATATGACAGGTACTGTCCGGTCGAGCTCTGGTGCGCCGGCGTGGCGGCCGGCGCGGTTTGCGCCGGCTTGGTTTCCACCACCGTACTTGCGGCGAGCCTTGCCTCTGGTTTCGGTGGGGCAGCCTTGGGTCTGGTGACAGCCGCGCGGACCGGTTTGGCGATTTTCAGCGGCGGCGGTTGAGGAGGGGGAACCGGCGTTGGCGTAGCGACTGGTGGTGGTGGCGGCGGCGTGGCGGCCGTCGGCACCGGGGGCGGAATATCGCTGGGTTGCGGGGGTGCGGCGGGAGGTTCCGCGGGCTGGTCCTGGACCGCCGCCATCGGTGCGGCTTCGGCCTCGCTTGTCGGGCTTTCGGTGGTTGGTTGCTCGAGCACAAGCTGAACCGGAACCGCTCCGCCCAGCGGCGGCACCGCGCTCGCCGTCAGTGTCAGTAGCAGTAGCAACGGCAATGCATGCATGCCAAATGACCCGGCCAGTCCAAACGGCCTGACGCGGGGTGGCGGCTCGAGCAGTTCCTCGATTTCCTCAGGTTCAGAGGCACCGCGTGCCGGATCCAGAAGGACAACATCATCGAAATCGATGAAATAGGGGCCAGTCGCGAGCAGCGGCTCAGCCGTATGGCTGTCCGGTGCAGAGATTTCCGCCAGATCGAAGTCGACCTCGTCAGACTGATCGTCCGGCCACACTGTCAATCCGTTCGCCGCACAGGTTACTGAGTCAATCCCCGCATCAGGATACACGCTCGCGGTAAAACGTGCCGCATCAGTGATATTGCGGGAACGGGAAGTCGTATTCGAGCGGCATGCTGCCGGACTGGTACCATTGCGGCAGCGGTGGAAAACGATGGACCGCCGCCACCATCTCTCGCACTTTACTGTCGATATCCGGGTAGCCCGAGGAGCGCATGATGCGGACTTGGGATATCGTGCCGTTGTCGAGGACGATCAGGGTCAGCACGGTCATCCCGCTCCGTCCCGACAGCAGCGACCCCGGTATCGTGCTGGTGTAGCGGCTGATCAATTCAGCGCAATAGGCTAGATACTCGTCGCGGCTCGCCGCAGGCCCCGGAAACTGTGCCTCGTGGGCGGTGGGGCGCGGGTTGAACGGCGCGCGCGCGCTGACCGATTGCTTCGGCCGCGAAGGTGACAGGTCGAGGGTTTGCGGCGGCTCGGTATCGGGTTCCGGCAGCGGCGGCGCCGCGTCCATTGTCGGCTTCGGCAGTGCCGAGGTCAGCGTGATGCTCTTGGGCGGCGTCGGAGGCGGCGGCGTCGGAGGCGGCGGCGTCGGAGGCGGCGGTGCCGGTGGCGGCGGCGCCGCCGATGCGGCGGCGGCGACCTGCTTTTCCTCTGGTTTTTTTTCCTCTG
>Ga0213875_10001252_pt1 | contig 17132 bp, 15 predicted proteins | sample BarmaccomBMRX_R8_FD_160105 | JGI IMG/M metagenome (GOLD analysis project Ga0213875, IMG submission 160105) | Root-associated microbial communities from Barbacenia macrantha in rupestrian grasslands, the National Park of Serra do Cipo, Brazil - RX_R8 | ecosystem: Host-associated > Plants > Roots... | reverse complement strand
TGCCGCATGATGGCGCTCCGGTTGCCACGCCGCTGGATTGGAAAGAAGTGAAGCGAGGACTCAGGCCGGAAGATTTTCGCATAGACAACACGATTGCGAGGTTCGAGAGCGTTGGGGATTTGTTCGCTCCCGTTCTGAAGGGTGGCCAGAAGTTGGAAGATGCTCTGGCGCTTTTGCATAACGAAGGTGGCGTTCGAGTTTCTTGAAACAAAAGCGGTGCGCCGAATTTCGCTAGGGCCGCAAAAACAAGAGTTCTTTGAAATCTGGTACATCGGAGCTTCGCCTTTCAACGCGTACTGTTCTTGGGTAAGCTCGGAAACTGCCGCGACACGCTCATGTAACGGGCGGGTCTGCCAGTACCGGTATTCCTCCGCTTTCAGTTCCTCAAAGTCCTCGGGCTCTGTGTACTTGCGGATTGTTTTATCCATGCCGTGTTTCTAGCCTAGGGAGGGCAGTATCTAATTGGCAGCCGATGTTCTTGACCGGGATCTCGGGAGTCAATTACAGTGATATCGATCTAATGCTATGGATGCTCAAGTTGATGCAATGAACTTTCGCGTATTGGAAGAACGGCTTCAGCGATCGGAGCGCTGGGTTCGGCTCAGCATGATCGGATGGGGCATAACGGTTACCTTACTCGTAGCAGCAATTTTGACAAGCACCGTTCACGCTCGGCAGCCACAAACAGACAAATTGCGGGTTCGCGAGCTAGCGATTGTCGATGAAATGGGTAGAGAGCGGATTGTAATTGCGGCGCCTCTTCCGAATCCTGTCGTGAACGGTAGAGTTGAAAAGCGGATTCGGGTAGTTTCTGCGGGAGTTCAATTCAAGGCGCCGGACGGTACTGAACGAGGCGGCATTGCAGCCTCGGACGATGGTTCATTTATGTTCGGTATCGATGATGAGAGAGGCCACGAACGCGCGCACCTGTACTACTTGCCAAGTCGCGGATCGGGCGTTTATCTTCAGGACGGAAACGACAAGGAGAGCGTATCGCTTCTGCTTCCTGCCGGCGGGCGTGATCCAAAGTTAGTAATGGTTGATGAGGGCGGTAAGCAGATAGCGGAAATGCCGCCGCAGAAATAGCGATATCCGCGCCAGTCTGCTACGCGATTTTCAATTTCTTAAGCTTGATGCGCTCGCGGTGAATGTGCGCAAGATCGTACTGGGCCTGTTGCAAAAGCCAGCCTTCCTCCGTGCCACCGAAAACTTTGGCCAGGCGCACGGCCATTTCAGGAGAAATGCCGCGCTTCCCGTTCACCAGTTCCGAAAGCGTGTTGCGGGTGACGCCGAGAGCTTCCGCCGCATCCGTAATCGTCATGCCCATAGGTTCGATACACTGCCGCAAAACAACGCCCCCGGGGTGCGGCGGGTTTTTCATGGTCATGGGTCGTTCTCCCTTTTTAGTAGTAATCGACATAATCAACGTCCTCAGCGTGGCCCTCGGCAAAACGAAAAATCACTCGCCAATTGGCCCGGACAGTCACCGCCCAGAAACCTTTGAAGCTACCTTTCAGGGGGTGCAAGCGAAAGCCTGGTAGGTCCATATGGCTAATAGTTGGAGCGGCGTGGAGTGTTGCCAGAATATCCAGCAGCTTGCCAATATGTTCCGGATTCACGCCGCTTGGGTCGTCCTGTTCGAAGAGCCGTTTCAATCCCTTATGGCGGATTGTCCTTATCATCTTGAACCGTAACCCGCCACGTGGCGCGTGTCAAGATAATTCTAGCGTGTCAGATTAAGCCTTTATGACACGGCGTCTATTTCAAAAGCCAAGTTCGCTGTGTGACCCCAAGCGCACCAATTCAAGAGTGGCGCTGTCAAGTTTGCGATAGATCAGGATCAGATCGGGTCTTATGTGACAGTCGCGATGATCGCTCCATTCACCGGATAAAGGATGGTCAAAATTCCGGCCGGGCAGGGGCGTGTCATTGACGAGCAAGTTCACGACTTCCATAAGAAGCGCGTCGAGTTTCCTACCGTGTTGACCGGATTTTTCGCGTCGATAGTCTCGCTTGAAACGAGTGGTGTATTTAATCTCCCGCATTGAGGCTGCGGAGTAAATCTTTTGGTTTTCCGGCCTTGACGAGGTCACCGCGGCGGGCGGCTTTCATGGCAGCGATCGTTTCAGCGTTGGGGTTCAATGGCTCGAAGGGTAGCGTTTTTTCTGCCGCAACTCGCACCATCAGCAAGCGGAAAGCATCGGACACGGTGAGGCCAATTTTTTTCAAGGCGGCTGCTGCCTGTCTCTTGGTGCGTTCGTCGATGCGGGCGCGGACAACGGAGGTGTGGGTCATAGCGGCGAATCCTTCTGAGCCACATTGTAGCCCACTATAAAGGTGTAGAAAATGGGTCGCGGGAAAGTCTGCGATCAAGGGATCAAAGCGGAGCGCGAGTTTTTTAACAGCATCAGCCTTTTTATGAAGCCGGGAGTTATTGGGGTATATCCACTTCCGTGTAGCTCCCTGGGATCACGACGTCAATCGCTGCCATGATCTTTGCGATCGCTGCTCTTACGTAATCCCAATTGTTCGTGCTCAGGACCAATATGGCGATTTTTCGGCCCGTGAGGTTCTGCTGGTATCTGATCTCCTGATCGGCAGTGATGAATAACTCGTAGGCAGCTTCTTCCGCTATCGTCAGCAATGCGCCATTCTTTAACCCTGACCAGCCTTGAAGGGCACACGGTCACGACCGTGTGCCCTTCGATGAGCAACCGAAGTTTTTGCGGCACACTCTCATCGAGGATGATTTTCATCCGGCGCGCAGATGTTCGAGTGACTGGGTGCTCTTAGCGGCGAAGTCGAGGACGCACTGAACCTGTTCCCGCGTGACGTGGAAATTTTCCACCACCTCTTCGATGGACGAGGTTTTCAGGTTCTCAAAAATCGCCGACACGGGAACCCGCGTACCGCGAAACACCCATGCGCCGCTCACCTTGCCGGGGATGCTTTCCATAGCGGGACACTGCGACCAATCGAGACTGCTTGCCATGCTTTTGCCTCCTTTCATCGTAGCTTTTTAGTAAGGTTCGGCGACAAAGCGTCTGACAGATGGTAGAGTGCAAAGCTCAATCGCGGCTGGAAACCATCGCGATCTCCGGCTTTGCTGCTCCGATATCTCCGGTCTCGATGTGCCAGCGGTTCATCCAGAGGTGCAGGGTCAACAGGCCCCACAGATGATATCCGAGATTTGCTTTTCGCGAGAGATGCAGTGCGATTAGCCGCTGAATGGATTCGGGCGAAAAGATTCCTGTCCGCCGGATGGATTCCGTACTTAACGCGTCAAGCAAGAGGGGCCGAAGTGGCCCGCGCAGCCACTCATGAGCGGGAATATCTAAACCTTCTTTCGGACGATCCAGAATAGCCGTTGGGATCTTGCTTCTCATAAGCTCGCGCAAGACGCGCTTGGTAGTACGCCCACGAATCTTGAGCGACACAGGCAGGCGCGCCGCGAATTCGACAATCCGGTGATCGAGAAATGGGGGTCTGACTTCGAGTGAATGAGCCATGCTCATGCGGTCGCACTTATAGAGAATGTCGTCTGGCAAATAGTAGTGCTGGTCAACGAAGAGATAGCGGTTGATCACGTCTGACGCGGGAGGCAGGTTGGGTAAAACGCCGCACAAGGCCTTGAGGCGTTTTTGGATATCAGTTACTCCCAGGGTTCGCTGCTCATCTGAAGAAAACGCGCCGTTCCAGTAGAAGTGAGCTTCGTCGGCTGGAAGCAGCGCTCCTGCAAGAAACCGTTTGAGCTTATATTCGAGCCCGATTTTTTCGTCTGAAACAGGCAGGCGATTAACCGCATTCAGGGCTGCCCGAAGCAGTGGAGCGGGCAAACGCCGCAATCGGTTCGCGTACCGATCGGCTAAGTAAGTTTGGTAGCCGCCGAAGATTTCATCCGCGCCCTCACCGCTCAGAGCCACTGTCACGTGCTTTGCGGTCATTTGCGAAAGGAACCATACTGGGAGCGCTCCTGCGTCGGCGCTCGGCTCATCGGAATAACACGAGACTTCGTGAATCGCGCTGGTCAGATCTATTGAGCTGTTCAGGTCGAACTCATGATGGGAGGTGTTGTAATGCCGCGCCAGCGGGCGGAAGTATCTGCTCTCGTCAAATTTTCTACCGGCGAATGAGATAGAAAATGTTTTCAGCCGGCGCGATGTGGCCTGGGCCGCATAGTGAAGGATGGTGGACGAATCCAATCCACCGCTGGCCCAGATTCCCAGCGGAACGTCAGAGATGAGATGTTCCGCTATGGAGCTGCCGAGTAACTGGTCCAGTTCGCGGCACGCTTCTTGAAGCCCGATCTCCTGCGGATCAAAGACATTTTTCCAGTAAGTCCCGGCTTTGATGGCTCCATCCGTGTATTCGAGCCAAGCGCCCGGCGCGATCTTTTCCATGCCTTCGACCAGGGTGAGCGGCGTCGGGACATAGTTCAAAGAAAGGAAGTAACTAAGAGCGGTGCGTGAGAGGCGCCGGGGTATATCGGGGTGCTCGAATAACGCCTTCAGCTCGGACCCGAAATGAAGGTTTCCGTCGTGAAGCGCGTAGTACAGCGGCTTGATCCCGAGCCGATCGCGGACGAGGACCAGCCGTTGCCCGCGTTCTTGCCAGAGGGCAGCGGCGAACATCCCGCGAAGGCGCGGAAAGGCGTCGAGGTCCCACTGAACAAAGGCCCGCAACACAACCTCGGTATCGCAATGGGATTGAAAGCGATGCCCCAAGTGCTCGAGTTCCCGACGCAGCTCGACATGATTGTAGATTTCGCCGTTGAACACGATGACGGAGTCGCCGTCATCGGTGCGCATGGGCTGATCGCCGCCTTCGAGATCGATGATCTTCAGGCGGACGGCGCCGAGCGAGATGCTGGGCGACTCAAAAGTACCTTGCTGATTGGGTCCGCGGTGGTAGAGGCTTTGGGTCGCGCGCTGGAGAACGCCGGGTACTGGCCGACGTCCAAGATGCGTGAACCCGGCGATGCCGCACATTTCAGCCCCCGGGCGTCGTAAGTGGCCGATATCCTAAGCCGTTGTATCCACGCATGATATAGGCAGAGTAACACGGTTCGACGGCTACTGCGCGTGAGATCTGTCGGGCATGTCCGCCTGGAACTCTCGAAGCCCGAAAGTAGGTCGAAGTACTGCCAGTTACGTGACTAGAGCCAAGTTAGAGGCCAGTTATCCTTCGTGCGATTGATAATAATCTCTTGACGTTAGCCCGTTAGATCGCGTATACTCGCCCGAAAGATATCATTACTGCGCCGTAACTGAACCATCTTTGCGAAAGGGAGTTCTATGAGGCTTACGCTTTGGCAGATGTGTGTAGTGTGTCTTGCGGTACCCGCGGCATTGCTTTTGGGGCAAGAGGTCACGGGTAACGGCAGCGTCACGGGAAGGATCACCGACCCGACAGGCGCCACGGTTCCGGATGCGACCGTCACGTTGGTGGATGAATCCACGAACATTCCGATAACGGTTCAGAGCAACTCGTCCGGTCTTTACATATTCAACGATGTAGCGCCGGGCAAGTACGACCTGACTGTGACGAAAGCAGGGTTCCGGAAGTCGGTCGTCACGGGTCAGGAAGTGGTTACCGGGACCGGTCTTACGCTGAACGTGCCCCTGGAGATTGGCGCAACCAGCGAGACGGTCGAGGTAAAGGAAGTTCTTGGGGCAGAGTTACAGACCGAGAGCGCGACCATGGGGTCAAGCTTGGGCGGTAACGCCATTCTTCAATTGCCCACCATCAGCCGCGATGTGTCGTCGTTGGTCTTTCTCCAACCCACGTCAGCGCCCACATTCAATGGCGCGGAAAACAATATTACGAGCGGCAACATTGCCGGCAATCCGGCCGACCAGAATACGTTCATGTTGGACGGAGGAAATAACACGAGCGATCTCGATGGCGACAATGCGACCTATGTGGGTCACAACGGGTCCGGTGTCATTCCGACACCCGCGGAGAGCGTAGAGGAATTCCGGGTCAACACGAATAACGAGACAGCGGACTTTTCCATGTCGGGCGGCGGCCAAGTCATGGTCTCCACAAAACGCGGCACCAACACATTCCATGGCGCCGCCTATGACTTTTTCCAGGCAGACTGGCTGAATTCGAACGATTGGTCCAACAACTACAATGGCATTCCGAAGCCAAAGGCGCACTTCAACCGCTTCGGAGGCGCGCTAGGCGGACCTCTGGGGCCTGAATTTTTGGGCGGGAAAACGTACTTTTACACCAACTATGAGGGGCAGCGCTATCCTCGTTCTGGGCCGTTTACGGCGTTGGTCCCAACGGCGACCTTGCGCCAAGGCATCATTCAAGAGCGTGATGCCAACGGCAACATCGTGCAGTACAATCTGGCGACATCCACAGCTTGCGGGCTGAATGGAGGGGTGGCGTGCGATCCGCGCGGGATCGGTCTCAATCCCGTTGTCGGCCAGATTTGGTCGAAGTACGAACCGACGTGTAACAACTTCAATTACGGCGATAACGGACTGAATACCTGCGGCTATAACGGTAACCTTACATTTCCACTGACGAACGATTTCGGAGTAGCCCGGCTCGATCACGATTTCGGTTCCAAATGGCGCTTCTTCAGCAGCTACCGAATCTACAAAAACGTCAATCCAACGACTGACCAGGTGGACGTGGGCGGTATATTGCCGGGCGACAAATTGGGATCGCCCGCTACGGTTTCTAGCGACATCCAGCAGCCGCGGTCTTTCGTAGCTGGGATCACTGGAACCCTCTCGCCCACGCTCACCAATGAATTTCACTTCAGCTATCTTCGCAATCAATGGCAATGGTTGCGAGCCGGGGCGTTAGCGAACCCAGGCTATCCCGGCGCGATTGAAATTGGCGGCGAAAATGGACCGGGCGCTGGTCTACTTCCACTGAACGTCAACACCCAACAAGCTCGCCAGCGTTTGTGGGATGGTCACGATTACGAATACCGGGACAGCGTCAGTAAGCTATGGGGAACGCACTTGATTCAGGCCGGCGGCGATTTCTTTCACCAGCATTGGAAATTTGATCGGTACGACGATGTCGGCCTAGGGCTGACATCCTTGGTCTATGACGTAAGTGCCGATAACGTTTCCTTCACGCCGAACTTTCAGCCCATTCCTTGCTCGGCAACACTGACAGCGAACTGCTTGCCCTCAACTGAAATTGGCTCTTGGAACGGCCTCTATGGTCAGGTGGCCGGCTTGGTTGGCGCGAGTTCGATTGTCGTTACAAGAACCGGTGCGAATTTAACCGCTAATCCGATCGGCACGCCGGTTCACTCCTTTGTCGGTGACCAGACCTGGAGCATCTACTTCAACGATACCTGGAAGATCAAGCCAAATTTCACGCTGACTTATGGATTGAATTACCAGGTCCAGATGCCGCCTGTGGACGCAAACGGGGTACAAGATATTCTGACCAACTCGTCCGGTAGTCCGATCACGGCGCAAAGCTACCTGGCGGCCCGTTTGGCGGCGGCAAACAGTGGGACGGTCTATAATCCGATCCTTGGCTTTACTCCCATTGGGGACGTGAAGTCATTGGGTGGTTATCCCTATCATCCGTTCTATGGCGAGATCTCTCCGCGAGTTTCGATCGCGTGGTCCCCGAATGTGACGGGAGGGTGGCTCAGCAAGATCCTGGGCGACAAATCGACCGTCATTCGCGCTGGCTACGGCCGGTTCTATACACGTAATCTGGGTATCAATCTGGTTTCAACGCCGGTACTGGGAGACGGCTTCTTGCAGCCCGTAGCCTGTGTGGATCCCACTTCGAGCGGTACTTGCACGCAGTCCAGCGGCACTGATCCGAGCACGGCTTTCCGCATCGGTGTAGATGGTGTTCCGCCAGTCGGAAACATCCCTCAGACGCTCACGGTGCCTGTCGAACCGAATATCAATGCTGCCTTTGCGTCCCGCACGTTCACCTTAGACAGCAATTACAAACCTGGCTCGACTGATTCAATCGATTTCAGCATCCAGCGGCAATTTAAGGGAGGATACATACTCGAGTTGGGTTACGTGGGCGTCTATGCCAGGAACCTATTCCAGGGCATCGACCTTAACGACGTGCCTTGGTTCATGAAGCTCAACGGCCAAACCTTTGCAAACGCATACGACAACCTGTATTTCCAGTTGCATGGAAACCAGGCGATTACGCCTCAGCCTTTCTTGGAAGCAGCGCTGAAAGGGAGCAGCTATTGCAGCGGTTTTTCGAGTTGCACGGCAGCGGTCGCCGCGAATGAATCCGGTAACATCACCACACAATCGGTTACTAATCTCTGGAGCGACCTGGACACTAGCTTCAATTTCGGCAAGGCGTTGATCTCGAGCACCCAAGCCGGGTTCGTCTACGATGACACGTCCATCGGCTATTCAAACTACAATGCCGGAGTAGCTTCGCTGCAGAAGCGTGGCCAGAACTTAAACCTGGTGGCGAACTTTACCTGGTCCAAGGCTCTCGGCCTTGTCGGAATTAATCAGGCTTACACAGAGGCCAATATCAATGATCCCTGGAACCCAGGCGTTGATTACGGGCCGCAGTATTTCGACCGGAAGTTCACATTTAACTTCCTGACTTCGTACAATTTGCCCTTTGGCAAGGGCCAGCATTGGTCCAGCAGCCATACCTGGGTGAACGAGATTATTGGCGGATGGATTGTTTCGCCCATCTTCTCTTACGGCAGCGGCTTACCGCTGAGCGTTTACACTGGTTCGAATCAGGAGTTCGGCGAAGGCTACACTTCCGATAATGGTTGCAACGCTATTCCTCTGAGCAACACGGGGTACAGCAACTCGCCGGTTTTCGGCGTGGTGAGCAACGGTGTAATCGGCGTCCAAGGCGATCAAAGTCAGCCGGGCGGAACTGGAGTGAATCTTTTCGGCAATCCGGCTGCTGTATACAATAATTTCCGACCTGCGTTGGTCGGAATTGATGGACGTTGCGGGGGGGCCGGCATTCTACGCGGTCAGCAGCGCTGGAACCTGGATCTCGGCCTTACTAAAGACACGACGATAACCGAGCGAGTGGGCATCCAGTTCTATGCCCAGGCGTTCAACGTGTTCAATCACATGATGTGGGCCGATCCAAATGCGGGATCGCCTGCGCTCAGTCTCCAAAACCCGGCTGCCTTCGGCGTTCTCAACAGCCAATACAATGCGCTTGGCCTAGGCGGCGGCGGTGCAGCCGGGGAGTACACGCGGATCATTCAGCTCGGCGTACGAATTCGCTTTTAAGATTTTGCGCCGGTGGTCGAAAGTTCAGACAAGACGGGGCGACCCAACAGAAGCCCCGTCCGCCAGTCTCGCGAACGGCCGCACTTAAAGCAGCTCGTCTAGAGTAATCGGAAGTTCCCGGATACGCTTGCCCCTCGCATGATAGATCGCGTTCGCTAGGGCGGCGGCGCACAGTGTGATGCCGGGACGCGGACACGGCGCGGCTTGGATCAGTCTGTAAAATTGCTTTTACGTGCAGCTTTGGTTTGCCCGTAATGGGTGCATCCCAATCCGCGATCAACTCGCGACCCAGTTCATGCTGGCGATCGCTAGTGGCGAACTGATTCCTGGCAAGCGCTTACCGAGTACCCGTGCGCTAGCGAAACGCTTGCGGCTCACCGTGAACACCGTGAGTGCCGCCTATCACCAACTCGAAATGCTTGGCTGGGTTGAGTCGATTCGTGGAAGTGGAGTATACGTCCGAGCGAGGCAGAGTGAATCCGAACCTCAAGCCGACATCCTTGACCGACTCATAGTGCCCTTTGTCCGCTCTGCGCGTTCAGGAGGGTTCTCGGCGGAAGCACTGCGTGATCGGGTTAATCACTGGTTAGCGATGCGGCCGCGACGTTTCGTATTCGTCCACCCGGAACCGGAACTGAGGGCGATCATCGTTCATGAACTGCGATCGGCAATGTCGTGGACGATTGAGGATTGCGGCACTCACCGCACATCCATTGCACCGTACCTGGCCGATTCAGTGTTTATCACGGTGCCGAGCAAACAACGTACTCTCCGCGCTGTCTTGCCATCTGACGCCGAGTTGATCGCGCTGGAGGCCCGGCCGGTGGATCAAGTGTTGAGAGGATATCTTCCCATCTCTGCCAAGTTACTTATTGCGGTTGCCTCAGGTTGGCGGGGGTTCCTTGAAATCGCCCGAACGGTCCTGACGGCCGCTGGCTGCGATGCTGAGTTCCTGCTCTTTCGTGATACGAACGCGAACGGGTGGGATCGCGGGTTGGAAACGGCGTCTGTAGTGATCTGCGACGCAGTCACGGCCCAGCTCATTCCGAACAGGTGGCGCACCATCGTTTTTCCATTGGTGTCGGATGCCTCCATTGCCCGGCTCAAGAGCTTTGAGCGGTTTTACTGTGATTAAGACACTTTCGAAAGTGTCGTCATTTGCCTCATTTGGACGCATGGCCTGGCTTAGTATCGGCGCATGTGGACTTATAGATTGCTGGTTGGCATTGCCGGCCTGTGCAGCATCGCCATGTTAGCAGACGGCCAGACGAACGACTGGCGCTCGGTTGAAAATCTTGCTCCCGGAACAACAATCAGCGTGGTTAAGCGCACTCGATTGGACTGCGATCTCGTAAACGTGACGGATTCCGAGCTTACGTGCGATCATTCCATCGCCGGAGACATGAGAAGGTATGTGTTCAAACGAGAGCAGGTCCGCGAAGTCCGCCTGGAAATGCCGCAGCACAATCAATGGGTCAAGGGTGCCGCCGTGGGCGCTGCTATAGGCGGGTTACTGGGTTTTTTGGGCGGACGCCAATTGGCCGACCCCGAAGCGCGGGCCTACGCCGGCTTTTATGGAATTCCGATCGGCGCATTCGTAGGCGGGTTCATCGGACATGGGATTCACCGACATGGTGCTGTCGTTTACCGCCAGGCCTAAGCGTAGTTGTGACGCGAATGAAGTGGTACTCAAAGCAGCTTGTCGAGCGTAATCGGAAGTTCCCGGATACGCTTGCCCGTCGCATGATAGATCGCATTCGCTACCGCAGCGGCGCAGCCCGTAATTCCGATTTCACCGATTCCGTGTGCTCCTAATGGAGTGTGCGGATCTGGAATATCGAGGAAGTACGCCTCGATCTTCGGTATGTCGGCATTGACCGGAAGATGATACTCGGCAAGGCTTGGATTGACGATTCGTCCAGTCCTTTCATCGAAGAAAGTCTCTTCCGTTAGGGCCATTCCGATGCCCATAATGATGCCGCCTCTAAATTGGGAGACAGCCGTTTTGGGATTGAGAATTCGACCGGTATCGAACGAACCTACCCAACGGGAGACTCGGGTTTCGCCGGTCTGTTCATTCACGCGTATTTCGCAGAACTGCGCGCCATACGAACCCATGGAGTATTTCATGGTTTCCAGAGGCGGCCCCGTTTCGGACTCGGCCTCGACAAAGTCCTGCTTCAAACGCGACAGGATCTCGACATAGGTTTCGCCCGTTTCCGGTTTATCTCTGCGGAAGAGTCCTCCATCGCAGGCTCTGACCTCATCGAAATGCGATCCGGACAGCGGTGAATTCTGGTCTTGCTTAGCCGATTTCAATAACTCCCGGTGGAGTTTCTCGCAGGCTTGTTGCACCGCCAGTGCGATGCTGACGGTCTGGTTCGAACCGCCCGCAACGGGCGCTTGCGGCAGGTTCGTGTCTCCATATTCGAAGCGGATTTTTTCCAACGGAAGCCCTAGCCGCTCCGCCGCGTGCTGGGTCTGAACAGTGGCTGTGCCCATGCCCATCTCCTGAGCAGAACTTTGGATCACGGCCGTTCCGTCGGCGTTGAGTCTAACTCTGGCTGCGGCCGGAAAACGGTATGCCGGGTAGAAAGCTGTACCTACGCCTTGGCCCACAAGCCATTTGCCGTCTCGCATGGAGCGAGGCTGGGCCGGCCGATTCTGCCATCCAAATTTTTCTGCGCCCAGCCGATAGGCTTCTTTGAAATGGCGGCTAGAGAACTCAGTGTGCTTTGCCGGGTCTTGATCTGGATCGTTCCGCAAGCGCAATTCGACTGGGTCGATCCCCAATTCATAAGCGAGCTCATCCATAGCGGACTCGAGCGCGAACGTGCCGATGGATTCTCCAGGCGCCCGCATGAAGGTATTGGGAGTTGTATTGAGCCGTACTAGCTTTTGGGTGAGGTATAAACTTTCAGTGGCATACAGATGCCGGGCAGGAAAGGAAAACTGTTCTGCGAAGTCGTTGGCAAATGAGCTTGCGGTAGTGCCCGTGTGAATTAACGCCGTGAGCTTGCCGGTTTCGTCCGCAGCCAGCGCCACACGCTGCTCAGACGGTGTTCGACCACCGACGGTTCGAAACACTCCTTCGCGCGTCAAGACCAGCTTGACGGGCTTGCCGACAACTTTAGCAGCCAAAACGCAGAGTTGCACGTGGCCCCACATGGAGCCTTTGCCCCCAAAGCCGCCGCCTACAAATGGAGCAAGCACCCGGACATTCTCTTTCTTCAGCGAGAACATTTTGGCCAGTGAATCAGCCACGCCGCGAACAAATTGGCTGGTATCGTAAACCGTCAGTTGGTCGCCATTCCATGCTGCTGTCGTTGCGTGAAGCTCAATGGCATTGTGGTTAAAGCGCGGAGTCGAGTACACGTGATCCACTTTGTATTTCGCTTGCGCGAGAACTTTTTCGGTATCGCCGCGTTCGACTTCCGTGTCTTCGCCCATGATGTTCTTGGGCGTCTCCGCTTGAGATTTCGCAGCCTCGAATGAGAGTGCGGCCGGTTCTTCGTCGTATTCGATTTTGATCAGCGATGCCGCATGCTCGGCTCCGTCGAGCGTGTCGGCGATAACTACTGCGATCGCCTGCCCATTCCAATAAATCTCGTCGGTATTGACCACGTTGGCGGTACTGGCGGCAGCGTCGGTTCCACTGGAGGGACTGAACAGCGGAGGGTCCTTCATCTTGGGTGCGTTCTTATGGGTGATCACGGAGAGAACGCCTGAAGACTTCTCCGCTTCGCTGGCATCAATTTTCCGAATTTTTCCTTTGGCGACCGTACTGAAGGCGAGCGATGCGTAAACCAGAGCTTCCAAGGGAAAGTCGGCTGTGAATGAGGCAGCACCCGTCACCTTTTGCGGACCGTCCAGCCGGTCGATTGGTTTGCCTACAATCCGATGCTCTTCGCTGAGCTGATCGCGATCCCGGTCCGGCACGAACTGAACGACTGCTTGCGTCACCTTCGAAAAAATGCTCATTGGACTTCCGCCTTTCCGGCAAGTTCCATTAGAACGTCAACAATGGTCCGCTTTGCCAATTCAACTTTGAAGCCGTTATGGGCGAGAGGTTTCGCCGCTTGCAACTCGAGCTCTGCCGCTTCTCGGAACGTTTTTTCTTCCGCGGGCCGGTGGAGTAAGAACTGCTCAGCGGCAGTTGCACGCCAAGGCCTGTGCGCCACTCCTCCTAAGGCCAGTCGAGCGTTTTGGATCCGACCGCCCTTCACGTCCAGCACGGCAGCGACAGAGACCAGGGCGAAGGCATAGCTCGCGCGATCGCGAACTTTTCTGTAGAGAGATTTCCGAGCGTCGGGAAAGTTCGGGAGATCAACGGCCGTGATCAGTTCATCCGGGTTCAGATTGGTGTCCTGAGAAGGCGTGTCGCTGGGAAGGCGATGAAATTCCGTAATAGGAATGCTGCGCTCTCCGTTTTTTCCCGTTACCCGAACGACTGCGTCGAGGGCAGCCATCGCGACACACATGTCGGAGGGATGCGTTGCAACGCATTGTGATGAGGCTCCCAAAATCGCGTGAATTCGATTAAATCCATCGATGGCATCGCAACCGCTGCCCGGAGTGCGCTTATTGCACCGCGCCGCGGAATCATAGAAGTAATAGCAACGAGTCCGCTGCATCAGGTTTCCGCCTGTGGTCGCCATGTTTCGCAGTTGGGCGGAAGCTCCCATCAGAATCGCTTGCGAGAGGACGCGATAGCGATCCCGAATCAGCGGATGCGCAGCCAAATGACTGTTGCGGACCAGTGCTCCAACACGCAAACCCCCGTCGGGCAGTTCTGTTATCTGATTCATCGGAAGCCGAGTGATATCGATCACTGCATCCGGCTGTTCAATGCGTTCTCGCATCAGATCGACGAGATTCGTGCCGCCGCCGAGGAACTTCGCATTGTTCGTTTCCCAGAGTGCATTCAGAGCACGTTGCGAATTTTCCGCTCGGATATAAACAAAGTTGTTCATCGGCTCAGCACCTCGAATGCATCGCGGATTGCTTCGTTGATTCCGACATACGCGCCGCACCGGCACAAGTTCCCGCTCATGCGCTCCTGGATTTCAAGATCAGAAAATTCTATATCTTTGGCCTCCAGTTCCGTGACAGCACTTGGTGCGCCACCGCGGAACTCCTCAATCATTGCGGCGGCCGAACAGATCTGACCGGGTGTGCAATACCCGCATTGAAAGCCATCATGCTTGACGAAAGCCTGCTGCAGAGGATGTAGGCCATTCGCATCCGCCAAGCCTTCGATGGTTGTAATTTTCATGCCGTCATATTGGACCGCTAAGGCGAAACACGAATTGATCCGCTCTCCATTGACTAAGACGGTACACGCTCCACAGGCGCCTTGGTTGCAACCCTTCTTCGTGCCCGTTAACCCGATATGCTCCCGTAGAGCATCGAGCAGAGAGACGCGCGCCTCCAGTTGGAGTTTGTGTTCCCTTCCATTCACGTGCAGTGTGACGGAATGCGCGGCCAGAGGCGAATCCATACGTATTGTGTTTCCCCCGCCTGAGCTTATCGCACGTATAGACTGATGTTCACAGAACGTGACAATGAACGGTCTCGGCCATAATATAGGCATGAAAAGGGGGAAGGCAGCCATGGGCCTTCAAGTCAGGCCAGAGACCGAAGCGAGGATTAACGCCCTCGCCGCGGCATCCGGTGTGTCGGTGGATGAGTACCTTGCGGCACTGGTGAATAGGCAATTTCTGGACGAGGAGTCTGCCAGTTCTCCACAAAAAGCATGCGCCAACGGGCCACAGCACCCTATCTGGGAAGTCATTGCCGAGAACATGAAAGACGTTCCACCGGAAGACTTCGCCGCTTTGCCGAAGGACGGCCTCAGCCAGATTGATCACTATGTTTACGGCGTTCCCAAGCGAAGTTCGTGACCGCTGTTTTCGCCGATACGTTTTACTGGGCAGCTCTTACCGCTATCGATGATCCTGCGCATACCCGCGCAATGGAGCTCAGCCGTTCGCTTGCACCAGACAGAATCATGACAACGGACGAGGTGCTGGCGGAGTACCTGACGTTTTTTCCGACTGCTAGCGCCAAAATCCGGGATCGCGTTGGACGTAATGTCGATACGCTGATAAACAGCTTCGAGGTTCGCATTGTACCCCAGAGCAGGGAGTCTTTCCTTGCGGGCCTTAAAGTTTATCGCGCACGTCCCGCTAAAGGTTACAGCCTGACCGATTGCATCTCTATGATCACGATGAAGGGGGAAGGACTCACGGACGTTCTCACCAATGACCGACATTTCGAGCAAGAAGGCTTCCGGATGCTGTTTCGGTGACAACAAGAAATCCTGAGGCGTCTCAAGGACCGACCGGTTCCCCGGGACGGTTCCATTCGCTCACCAAATAGCCTGCCTTTACTGCCCGATAATCTCTAGAATTCCGGCATCGGGCCCGGACCACGCGGCTGATCCCTCGTGGCTCAGTTTCTGAGCGCCGTCGTCCCAATGCAGGCGGGTGATTTTGCTCGCTCCTTGCTCGTACGAATATGTCGTGCCATCGTCATCATAAAGAGTGAAGTCGGTGGTCGCTCCACGATACACTCTAACCTTCGCGATTTTCTGCGTTTGAGCAGTGCTGTCGATCGGCTCGCCGAGCGGAACGATTGAGCCTGCGCGGACAAACAACGGCAAAACATCGACAGGGGCGTCCGCCTGAACGGTCTGGCCGCCGTGAATCCGCTCATTGGTCCAATAGTTGTACCAATCGTTGCCGGCCGGGAGATAAACGGCGCGGCTGGTGGCGCCTTGTTCCGTTACCGGAGCTACCAAGAATGCGGGACCGAACATGTACTCGTCGCGGAGATCGGCTACCTGCGAATCATCTGGAAAATCCATGAACAGCGGGCGCATGTAAGGCGCGCCGGTCTGATATGTCTTGTACGCAAGTGAATAGATGTAAGGCATCAATTGGTAGCGCAAGCGAAGATACTTGCTCAGGATGGGTTCGGCTTGTTTGCCATACGACCAGACTTCGTTATACCGGCGGCTTCCGTGCGTTCGGAAGATCGGCTGAAAGGCGCCATATTCAAACCAGCGGGTGAATAGCTCCGGGTAATCGTCGTCATTTCCAACATTCTCGCGCGCATCGGATGGATCGATTAGCGGGGCGTGCTCCGGGTGATGCGTGCCGGGCAGATACTGCCAGCCGCCGACATCGGTGCTCCAGTAAGCCATGCCCGAAGCAGTGAAATTCAGGCCCGTGGGAATTTGCCGCTTGAGCGTGTCCCAGGTGGGGAAAATATCGGACGACCAAAACATTGCGCCATTCCGTTGCGCTCCGAGATAGGAATCGCGCGAAAGAACGAGAGCGCGGCGCTTCAGATCACGGCGAAACCCGTCATAAATAGCCGCGGTGTGAAACAGAGGATAAACGTTGAAATAGCGCGTGCCCGGCCCGATATGGAAGAAGCTGCCATTCGGAGGCAGATCGGGTTCCGTTTCATCCGTCCAAATGGAATCGAATCCTTTATCGATGAAATTTTCGCGGGTTACATTCCAGTACCAGCGCGCCGCGTCGGGATTCGTAGTATCGATGTCGGAACCTGCGCGATCGTAAGGCAGACCGTTCGTGGGCGTGCCATCGGCCAAATGCTCGAACCAGCCATTCTTGAGGAGAAGATCGTAGTAACGCGTGCCCGGATTGAAGCGAGGCCAAACGCTGATCATCGTTTGCAAACCCATCGCGTGTAATTCACGGTTCATGGCTGCGGGATCCGGCCATTTGTCGGGGACCATATCCAACTGGCCCATTTTTGAGAAATAGAACCAGTCCACCACCAACACGTCGATAGGCAAATGGCGCTCACGATAGCCTTTCGCCACTGCAAGCAGTTCGGCTTGGGTCGAGTACCGCTGCT
>Ga0213875_10001251_pt1 | contig 17144 bp, 15 predicted proteins | sample BarmaccomBMRX_R8_FD_160105 | JGI IMG/M metagenome (GOLD analysis project Ga0213875, IMG submission 160105) | Root-associated microbial communities from Barbacenia macrantha in rupestrian grasslands, the National Park of Serra do Cipo, Brazil - RX_R8 | ecosystem: Host-associated > Plants > Roots... | reverse complement strand
CTTGTTCCTAAAAGACGAAAAGTTTTACACCTCGGCAGGGATTACTGCAGGGATTGACCTCTCGCTTGCGCTGATTGAAGAAGACCTAGGGAGACAGGCCGCTCTCCGAGTAGCGCGAGAGCTCGTTGTTTATATGAAACGGCCTGGAGGGCAGGCACAATATTCAGAGCCTCTGCGCTTTCAATCAGCTGCTACGGACGCAATGCGCGAAGTCGACGCATTTATCCGCTCACATCTTGACGAGAAACTCTCCGTCTCGATGCTGGCGCGTTGTGCGTGCCTCTCGGAGCGTCAATTCAGCCGCCGGTTCCAGCGTTCCTACCGGACCTCGCCGGCTGTCTACGTCGAACGGCTCAAGCTGGACGAAGCTCGATCGCGCCTCGCTGAGACAGGCTGCAGGATCGATCAACTCGCTTCTGCCCTTGGCTTCAGCAGCGACGACGCCTTTCGCCGAGCCTTCGAAAGACAGTTCGGCATTCCGCCAAGCCATTACCGCTCTCGGTTTGGACGCGAAGACGGAATCAGATCACTATCGAGGCTCCCTGCATGAAGTTTCCTCTTTGCTGTTTGTTCCTTTTAGTCAGTTCGACCCGCGTCCTTGCTGCCTCGCTTCCCCGTCATGCATCCCCGGCAGAGACAGCTCGATTGATAATCGATGAAACAAAAGCTGCAGCCGGAGGAGATCGCTGGGATGCAGTCCAGGAGATTGATGGCGAAGGTGAAAAGACAAGCTTCGGCTTGTCCGGAGGCTTTCGTACAAGGGGCCAGCTAACGACGGGCTTTTTTACGCATGAGGCCAAATACAGCATTTTTTCCAATGCTGAGGGGCTGGACAGAAATGGACGCTGGCGGCTGGACAACTCCGGCCAGATCCATCCTCTCAACTCGGATGAGGCAAAGACAGTAGCTTTGAGTGAGTCCTACATCTCCAGCCGGGGCTATTTCTATCCAGGCCGATTCACGGCGAGCTTCGACGCATGCAAACTGCCCAGCAGACCGCAGCAGTCCTGTGTCTGGGTCACTCCAAAGGGTGGCCGCGCGCTGGCTCTTTGGATCGATGCGAGCACGCATCAGATCGAAAGGATAGAAATGGAACTGTCAGTAGGCTCTGAGAGCGTGCAGTATGGGGACTATCGCAGTGTCGACGGCATACTGTTGCCGTTCACGATCGTCGTCGATCACGGGGACGAGTCAGAAAGTGGCACCGCGCATATGAGCGCATACCATCTCATGACAGCAGGCTCAACGAATGAGATTATCCGCCCACAAGTCACCTTCACCGACACCGGAATCGGGTCTGGTGCGGCGGAGACAACAACGCGGGGCTATTTGGATCAGCCCTCCGGGTTCTTCATCGTCGAAGCCAGGATCAACGGGCAGGGACCTTACCCATTCATCCTCGATACCGGCGGACACGACATCCTAACGCCAGAGATGGCCCGTCGTATCGGCCTCCCTGCCATCGGGAAGGGTTTCAGCACCGGAGCGGGAGCAGGATCGTCGCCTACTGAGTTTACGAGCGTCTCAACTCTTTCCATCGGTGAAGCTGAAATGAGGAAACAACCTTTCACCATCCTGCACATTAATCTCGGAACCACGGCGGCAGCAAAGGGCAAGAGAGCCCCAATAGCCGGCATTCTAGGGTTGGAAGTGTTTGAGCGCTTTGCAATCACCATGGACTACAAAGCACAAACGGTTACGCTGCGACCAGTTGACCCCTTCGAGTATCACGGAACCGGGACGGGGGTTCCACTCCGATTTACCAGTGACATGCCTCTGTGCGCTGCGAGCATAGAGGGTCACTTAGGAGTGTTCGGAATCGACACGGGAAATAACACTGAGGTCATCGTCTACCATCCGTGGGCTGTTGAGAATGGCCTCGGTCCACACCAACACGCAAGCGGCATGGAAGGCGATTCCGTCGGGGGCGGTTTGAAATTGGCAAGGGGCCACATTCAAAAGTTTGTGATCGGAGGCTTTGATCTCGGCGCTCTCGATGTTCTATTCTCATCGGACACCTCCGGCAGTCTTTCCGCGCGCGCCGAGGCTGGTAACGTGGGAAACTCCATCTTGTCCGGATTCACTGTTACCTTCGCATTCCAATTAGGAACTATGTATTTGGAGCATGACGACCGGTAGCTTCTTGAATCATTGATGCCCTGACCCTGCTTGTTCCCTTTCCATTCACGCGTTCAAATAGCAGCCCGGCCAGAAGGTGGCCGGTCACAGTTGACCAGAACTGGGATCATCAACCTTTTGGAATTACTACTGAACTCATTAGACGTCCTCAGTTAGCAATGTGGTAATTTGCTCGCCCACATCAGGTGATTTTGTCAACTCGGCTCGGGATCGTCGGCGGCTTTGGGTGAGGGCTCTACAAACTGCATTATCGGGCTAAACCATTGTTCATGTGCGGAGGAGATCTGAGGCGAGATGCGAGTTGGGTTTGGTTGTGTGCCGGAGATCCGCCTACCGGCAAAACGGAAGCCGTGCGCTGTTTAAGAACGGCTGATAGGAGGGAGTTGTAAGCCGGGCACTTTTCACATTGTGCTAACGGTCTTCGAAGCCGCACTCAGTTGGTTGTCCTCTCCCGAGAATGAGCTTCAGGGGACCAAGGGACGGAATTGCCCTTAGCAAGATCCGCACCTTGCCGCAGGGTGAGCATTCATATCTAGAGACTTTAGACGAAGGTCTGTAGCCGAATCCTTCTCCACAACAAAGACGGCGCGGGTAGAAGAAAAGATCTGTCTCATCGAATTCGGCAGTCGTCGTGTCCCTCGTTTGATGATTCGGCCAAAAACTGCAATCGCGATCCACCGACGGGCTCTCATTCCAGGGTTTCCGGTCCGCTCCTGGTAGTCGATCGCGCAACTCCGGCAGCCCGAACGCCGATAACTTGGCGGAAACGAGGAACCCGGGAGCGCAAAACGATGGAAGTTCGATCTGTAGGTTATTCAGATACCAGCAGCGCCACTACGAGTGGATCGAGCAATACCTCGCCAACACACAATGCACCGCCGCCGCAGAATTGGGGCGAATTGGCGAAGTTGATTAGCGAAAACGCCTACTGGAACGATTCTTCGAGTTCGACGCCGGCTGCTACTCACGAGACATCGACCTTCGGATTGAACCCCAAAACGTCGTACGACCCGAACAGCCCTGCCGACTTGAACAGCAATAACGGGCGGATTGCGGCAAACGGAGTGTTGCGCCTCGAGCAATTTGGGCCGGGTTACAACCCGCAAGCGGAGGCGCAGATCGTCGCGCAGACCCTGGGCCAGCACAAAAACGATCCTCAATTTTTGCAGGAATATTTGGGCACTCTGGGATCGCAACGAACGGCGCAAATCTTCAGTTATCTCGCCAGCCCGGGAGCGGTGCAGACGCCTTTTACAGGCGTTAACGGCGCGAGCCCGCAGCAGTTGAAGCAGGAATACCAAAACGTGGCCGACAGCTTGACGACGCTCGTCAAGAACAACGATTTCAGCGGTAACGACATGCAGCAGTTTGTCAAGCAATTCGCGGGAACCAACCCGCAGGTGAACTTCTTCGCGAAGGACGTGCTGAGCAAAGCGTCACCGCAGGTGAATCAGATGTTCTTCGAAGCCGCAGCGAAATATGCGGAGGACAACTCGGGCACGAGGGCCGGGCAATCGATGGCGGCCTACGCGATGCAGGCGCTCTCGCAGACTTCCAATCCGTTTTCAGAGTTGAAAGATCTTTCGGGGCAGCAGCTTTCGACGCTGGTATCGGCTGCAATGAAAGGCGAGGCCGCGTACGGGAATCCACCGACAATCGATGAGTTCGCGAAAACGGGCGTCTTTCGAGCGCAGAACGGGCAAGGCGACCCGCTGAACGGCCTCACGAATCTGATGTTCGACGCGGCATATTCGGATGTCGGCGATCAGTTTTCGCCCGCGCCGCTCTCCGCGAGCGACGGCCAACGGGTGATGTCCACAATGTTTGAGTCGGCGGTCAACACTCTGGGGAACGATCCATCTGTCAAGTCGTTTTACGGCCAGAGTACTTCGATGAAGGATGCCTTGTGCGTGGATTTCCAGCAGGGCTACGATTCGATCCTGAAGGATTACACGGCTTCGAACGGAGCACTCACGCCCACCGGTTTGTCTGGGCTCCGGGAATTCTTCGCCGATGGCGTTTTCAGCTCGCCTCCCAGTGTCTACGCCGGCGGTGTCGTTTCGATGATGCGGCAGAAACTGAACAGCTACATCACAGATGCAAATAAGAACCTGTCCGGGAAACCGGCGGACTGGTTTACCGGGTTCTCGTTGGGTGAACAGGCCGAGGCTATGGCAGCGGGGCTACAGGAGTCGTTCGCTTCCATCCTCAGCGGGTCTCAGCAATCCGATCAAGCCACACAAAATCTGATAGGTTCCCTCCTCACGGTCGGTGAAGCGGCGGGCGGCGCAGTCGGACCGGAGGGTGCTATCGGTGCGGCTATTGTCGGCGAGGCGCTGAGACTTGTGGTCGGCGGCCCCAGCCCGGATTCATCACAGGTCCAAGCTATCGCCGATCAGCTAAAAGCCCACGGAATCGATGTGAACGGGTATTCACAGGGTGGGCTGACCGATTTGGAAAATAACATCCGGAACTCGAATTACTTTCAACCCTTCGATCAGGGTTTGTCGAGAGCTTTCATCGATTACAGTAGCGCGACGGCGAATTAGACTCAACGTACCGCTTCAATAAATTTGTCGAGAGTGCGCGCGGTTGCGGCGAACGCGGGCTTTAGCTGATCCAGGAAAGCTGCCGTGGCTAGGCAGACGAAGCCGAGGCCGACCAGCGCTTTTGCGGTGAACGATTCAGGGGCGATGCGGAGCTGCGACGCGACCCGGCCAGCGCTCGCGAAGGCCACATCGACGAGGAAAATCGCGAGTACGACGGGAGCCGCAATTTGACAGCCCAGCAATAATGCGTCCGCGCTGGTCCTGGCGGCCTGTTCCGCGAGCGGCAGCATTCCGGGCGCCATCTGCGGCATTTTCCAGATAGGGAGTTGGCGGAAGCTGTTCATCAATGCCGCGATGAACATCAGATGGCCTTGCAGCGCGAAGAAGATGACCAGCGCGGCCTGGAATTGCAACGCGCCTAACGCGGAGGGGTGAGCTTCGAGCTGTGGCGCCAGGAAAGTGATTTGGTTGAGGCCGCGTTGTGTGTCCACGATGGTGCCTGCCATCTGCACGCCGTAGAAAACGAGCTGCGCCAGAAAACCTAGTGTCGAGCCGATTACGGCCTCCTTAATCAGCAGCGCGACGAACAGCAATCCCGACGGCGGCAAGTTCTCCGGGCCGCCAGAAAGTCCCGGCAGCATCGCGAGGCTCAGAATGAGCCCGATGCCGGCTTTGATGCGGCCCGGTATCGACTGACCACCGAGAAACGGCGCGAAGATGACAGCGGCCGTGACTCGGGCGAATACTAACGCGTACAGGGCGAGCCAAAGACGGATATCGAAGTGCAGACCTATGCCGTTCAGCAAAGACTGCGCAGCGGACAGCAACTGCATTAGTGCACAAGCGGGATGCTATCGAACAACGTCTGAGCAAAGCGGACGGTTTGCGCCATCATCCAGGGGCCGAGTATCGCGAGCGTGATCAAGACGCCGACCACTTTAGGGACATAGCTGAGCGTTTGTTCCTGCAATTGCGTGACCGCCTGGAACATGCTGACTGTGAGGCCGATGACGAGGCTCGCCAGCATGGGCGCGGCGGAAAGGAGCAGAACCAGGAACAGACCTTGTCGCAGGAGAGTGATGATGGCGTTAGAATCCATGAGCGCAAGCCTCTATGCGTAGCTGAGCACTAAACCGCGGACGACAATGAACCAGCCATCGACGAGAACGAACAGCAGGATTTTGAAGGGGAGCGAAATGACGCTCGGCGAAAGCATTGTCATTCCCATTGCAAGCAATACGTTGGCTACCACCATGTCGATGATGATGAAGGGAAGGAAAATCAGAAATCCGGCTTGGAAAGCTTCTTTCAATTGACTCGTGACGAAGGCGGGAATGAGCACTTGAAAGTAGTCCTTCCCGGGCTGCGGGACATTCGTTGCGGGCGCGGCGGGACTCTTGTTGCCCTCTTCGAGACGCGCTCCCAAATTCATAAACAGTAAGCGATCTTGTGGGTGGGCATGTTTCGCGAGAAATCGGCGCAACGGTTCTTTTCCTCTATTCACAGCATCGAAGAGGTTCTTGACGCTCGCTTCAGAGAAGATATCGCGTGTATCGCCGATCGCGCCCGCTTCCTGGTACATGTTCCGCGCGACCGGAGTCATGATGAACAGGCTTAGAACGAATGCGAGTCCCGTGATCACCTGGTTCGGCGGAACGGCCTGCGTGCCAAGCGCATTGCGAAGGATGGAGAGAACAACGGAAATCTTGACAAACGAGGTCAGCATAATCAGCACGAACGGCGCTAAAGCGAGGCCGCCCAAAACGATGACGAGTACGACCGGATTGGGGATGCCTGATTGGGCCGTCGCAGCGGGAGGCATTACAACTTCGCAACGGACGCGGGGTTGCTCTTTTGATGCCAGGCGGAACACTCGTCCGCGCTGAGCGAAATCAGATGCTGGACGCCTGCTTCAGAACTCGCGAGCAGCATATACGAGCCCGCGGCTTTGACGATATAGAGGGTTCGTCGCGGCTCGAGCGGAAAACGGGCGCAGACTTCAATAGGGCCGGTTGCGGGTTTGTTCCACATGGAGATTTTCGGAAGCCAGAAGCGAATGGCGACGATTGCGAGCGCCAGAATACCGCAGAGGACCAGCATGAGCCGGGCATATTCGGCCCAGCCTATCGAAACAGAGGTCATGGCGCATTCCAATTTACGATGCGAACGCCCAGGCGGCCTTCGACCTCGACCAACTCGCCTGCGCCTGCAATTTTGCCGTTCACGGCAAGCTGTACAGGTCCGGATGGCTCGCGGTCGAGTTCGACGATGCTTCCGGGCGTCAAACCATTCAGTTCCGCCAATGTCATTTCAAGTTCGCTGAGTACGATGTGCACGCGAACGGGAAGCGCAGCCAAGTTGGGCTTTTGGGAATCGCTTTGCTCAGAGTTTGGCGCTTGGCTTTCCATCGCGACGTTGTTCCTTTCAAAATAATCTACGATTCTCAGCCGCAGTGGATCTGACTGCAACGGCGCGACGCGCCAACCGCTCTCGCGTCCACCCGGTCGCGAAGGCAGCAGAAGACAACGCGTCGAAGTAATGAGAAGAACGTCGCTGATTTCAAGATCGGTCAGATCTTTAAGGCTTAGGTCGGAGTAGCCCGCCGTGACCGTTACCGGCCATGAGACGGGTATTTCGGATAGTTCGCTGCGCTGGCGGAAATCGCGAACGTTTCGCAGCAGGCGGGTCGGAAGGAAGATCGCGATCACTCCAGTTGTTTCGGGCAGCCCGAGGACGCACTCGAAGGAAATTCCCGATTCGCCTTCCTCGGGAGCCTCGAATGGAAGGAGCGAGAAGTGATACGGGAAGTTCAGCTCGCGATTCGCGCGCTCCAACACGGAAAGCAACAGAAACTCGAAAAGCCCGGCATCGGCCGGTATGAGATGGTCGGCTTCGGCATGACTGATTCCAGAGACCAGCGCCCTTAGAAAGTCTTCTGACGCCCGCAGGACTGCCGTACCAATATCGGGCGACACCTTAACGCTGAAAAGGCGCGTCCCGCTGAGGTCGCGAGAGCGGGCATTGATCCAGGTGATGATTTGCGGCCGGCTCGTTGCTACGCGGATTGGTTCATGTGGCGTCCAAGCTTGCTGAGTTGAGAACGTGAACTGATCAGGGAAGATCAAAAACTGCGCGCTTTCCTTAAGGGCGATAGGGTGATCTCGGTCGAGCCTTGCGTCATTGAGATACGTGCCATTCGCACTGCCTAGATCCTCGAGAAAATAGCGGCCCTTTTGTTTTGTGATTCGCGCGTGATGCCGGCCGACACCGGCACGCGGAATGACCACGTCGTTATCGGGTTCACGGCCGATCGTGATTTCGGCTTTCTGGAAACTTAGCTTGCGGCCGCCGCCGGGCTCGATTTGGTTCGTCTGCTCGAGGACTATGATGCGCTCGCCGGCCGTTTCGAGTAACGCTCCGAGTACTTCTTGAACCCACACCGGCCAATCGGCGCCCGCGCGGAATAGATCCGCAAAACGGTTGATTAACTCAACGTCCGTTCGGGAGTACGATGTTAAGCCGTCGAACATACGGACAGGAGTCGGCAATTCGAGCAAACTCATCCCGCCCACCTAACAACCCGGACTTCGGACACTGGAACGCCTTTGTTTTCGAGTGCCGTCCGTAACGTCGCAAGGTTCTTCTGCACGACGCTCGCGATGCGGGTGACCGGGGTCAAGAAGTTGATGGCGATAGATCCTTGCTGGCTCTGGATGGTCACGCGCAAGCCTTCGAGGGTTTGCGAGTTGAATTGAATGTCAACCGATTTTGTCCCGGCTGCCTGATGAGAAGAGATGTGATCCACGATCTCCGAGGCTAGCCGCTCTATATCGAGAGACGCCGGCGCAGTTGCGACGTTTTCGGAATGGGGTGCGGGCAACTCAGAGTTCGGATTCTCACCGAGCACATTCATCGCCGCGATGGATTCTGTTCGTTTTTGTGCCAGGATCTTAGAAAACGCGTCTGCCTTGTCGGGCTTGCCTTTCGAGCCGGCAAGCCGGTCATGCGCGTCGAGACCTGGTTTGTGGATTCTCATACGCCGGCCCGCCCGCTCAGATACATTGTCGTTCCGAGTTCGTCCTGCTCGAGTTGTTCCTGTTTGGCGGCGGCGGCGAGAAAACATTTTTCCAGCTTGTCACGGTACCGGCTCAGCTTCTCGGCCTCGCGGAAGCACTCCAGCGCATACGTTCGCGCGTCGCCGAGGTGAATTTCCGCCTCCTCCACTGCGAACTTCTGAACAAGCGTGCGCTCGTGCGCGGCGCTTAGGTCTTTGCGCAGAGCCGCGAGATAGTCGTTCTTGCGCTGAATATCGGCGCCGATGTTCGTTACCGCAACCATCAGCAGGTCGTCATGGGTACGCAGGATCGACGATTCGATGCGTTTCTCGCCCTCGACCAAATTGAGGAGAGTCGCGCGCTGTTCGTCTACGATGCGCTGTTTTTCGACGACCGCGGCTTTGGCCTTCGTCTCCATCTCGCACTTCTGATCAAGCAGGGTTTGCAAGCGAAACGTGAATGCCGGCATGGCCGATCAGAACCTCAGAAGATCAATTTCAGGCGCTCAACCGCTTCGGCGCCCGGCAGACGATCGGCGATTGATTGCTGCAGGAAGGAGTTCACAGCGTTGATCTTCGAAATTGCGAAATCCACTTTGGGGTCGCTGCCCTGGCGGTAAGCGCCCAGGAGAATCAAATCCTTCTGCTTTGCGTAGGTCGCGAGCACTTCACGGGTCTTGGCAGCGGCCTGACGATGGTCTTCGTCTGTAATGGCCGGCATAACGCGGCTCACGCTTTCGAGCACGTCGATCGCGGGGAAATGTCCGAGCGAGGCCAGTTCGCGCGACAGGATAATGTGACCGTCGAGAATGGAACGCACTTCGTCGGCGACGGGCTCGTTCATATCATCGCCCGCGACCAGGACAGTGTAGAACGCGGTGATGGAACCTCGATCGGAGTTGCCGGTCCGTTCGAGAAGCTTCGCGAGTTCCGCGAAGACGGACGGAGTATAACCGGCCCTAGCAGGCGGCTCGCCCGAAGCCAGACCGACTTCGCGTTGGGCGCGCGCGAAGCGCGTCACGGAATCCATCATCAGCAGAACACGTTTGCCGCGATCGCGAAAGTATTCGGCTATAGCGGTGCCGACGTACGCGCACTTGAGCCTGACGAGAGAGGGTTCGTTCGAAGTCGCGCATACTACGACGGAGCGCTTCAGTCCTTCCTGGCCCAAGCTCTCTTCGAGAAAATCGCGGACCTCGCGGCCTCGTTCGCCGATGAGCGTGATGACATTGACATCGGCGTCGGTGTTGCGCGCGATCATTCCGAGCAAGGTGCTCTTGCCGACTCCGGCGGCAGCGAATAGACCGATGCGCTGGCCTTCGCCGCATGTGAGCAGAGCATCTACGGCTCTCACGCCGATGGATATGGATTTTGCAATTCGATTCCTCTGCAGCGGGCCGGGGGGGCGGCCGTAAACAGGATATTCTTCGGAGCAATCGAGCGGCACTCGTTCGGAGGTGTCCATGGGTTCACCCAACCCGTTGAGCACGCGGCCGAGGAGTCCTTCGCCGACGCGAATGGTCAGCGAACGGCCGGTCGGAACCACTTCGCTCTCTGGGCCGATATCGGACAACTCTCCGAGGGGCATGAGGAGGACATCGCCACCTTGGAATCCGACAACTTCGGCTTTCACCAAGGCGGAGCGCGAACTCTGGATCAAACAGAGTTCACCAACTCGTGCTTCCGGAACTGTGGCTCTCACAAGCAGGCCGATTGCTTCTTTGACGCGCCCTTTCGAGCTGACCGGCGATATCGCTTCGATCTTAGTCAGATACCGGGCAAGATCGATGGTGGATGACGTGCTCATGTTGCCGCTTCGAGAGTCAGAGCGCGTTCCACGTTGTTCAACTGCGTCTCGAGCCGCGCATCGATGATCCCGATATCCGTTTCGACGATGCAGTCGCCTTGCGCGAGAGAGGGATCGCGGATTACTTCGATCTCGCGAGCCGCATTTGTTGAGGCGCGCAATGCGGGTAGGCGTTCTTCAAGAACCGCTGCGTCCGCCGGATGCACCTGAATGACAAGCTTCTTGGCGCGGCGGGCAGAGCGCACGGCTTCCTTGACAATGCCGACGACACAATCGGGGGTGGTACGCAGCTCCTCCCCGATAAGTTTCTTGGCGATGCGCACGCCGAGTTTGAGCACAGCAGTCTCGTTTGCAGCCACGTAGCGGTCGCGCGACTTCCAGGCATCTGCGAGGGCTTCGTACCATTCGGCCGCTCCGCTCCGATACCCTTGTTCCTGCGCCGACTCGAGAATCTCCTGGGCGTTGCGCCGCGCTTCGCTCACGAGGCGTTGCGCTTCGTCTCGGGCCTGGGCGACGATCTCGTCCGCTTGCCCACAGGCGATCAGCACATCGCGCTTCACGATAGAGGAATGGCCCAGCGATTCGAGCGTTCGCGCTTTGATCAAGTTCGACGACACAGCTCACCCACCCGCCGCAACAGAGAGTTCGTCCCCTCGACGCCGTTCACACCAGAGTTGTCGAATCCCTTCAGGCGGCATGCCTCTCAACGGTTCGAGCGCTGCTTCTACTTCTTCCCGCTTTGCTGTATCGAGGAGTTGAAGTATGCGCTCCGCCAGACCGGCGCCTTTGAGCGCCAGAGCGTAGGAAAAGACTTCAGCGGACGTCATATCAGGCTTTACCTTCAACACGGCTGTTCGCTTCGGAAAGCTGCGCCAATTGGCGCTCGAGTAGCCGGATTCGAAAACCGCGCCGTTTGTTCACGACCAACGTCGAGAGCGCCCCGATGCTCGTGATGACGGACAGCGTAAGCGCGGCGAGTGTGGTCCAATCGCGCGCCGCGAACGGGCCCATCATCTCGTCAGGCAAGGGCTTCTCGTTTGTTTGTTTCTGTACGACATCGACGTTTTGTGCCGCTAGTCCTTCGACGCCTTTCGCCACGAGCCCGCGAATTTCGTCGTCTGTGAGCGGGGGATGGTCACCGCGATAGCGCACCAGAACGGAAGCGGTCGTTACAGCTCTATCTTTCTCGTCGATCAGAGCACTGTTATCGGGTAGAACAACATGCACTCGCGCGTCAACCACTCCCGGCACAGATCGAAGCGTTCGCGTCAGTTCTCCGGCAATACCCACCACCATACGCGCCTTCTCTTCGGTAGCGGTCGGAATCATTCCCGAGTTCTTGAACACCTCGTTCAATCCCTGGACCTGTTCGTGGGGCAGGCCGTGTTCGCGAAGCATTTTCCAGGCCGTTACGGTCTTCTCGCTACCGCCTTTGACGTTCACACGCCAACCGGTGTTTTCTCTTTTGCCGGCTGACTCAGGTTCGGCAAAGGCGTCGATGCCTCCTTCGCGAAGTGTAACGACAATCTCCTGCGCATCGCGTTCGGAAAGGCCGGTTTCGATCGTGCGGCTACACGCCGCGAACAGAACGAGAAGTGGCAAGATGAACAGACAACGCCGCATCGTCCTTGTTAAATGCTATTACCTCAGATTTGAGTTTGCAGCAGAGTTCGAACACCGCTGGTTGTCTGGTCGACAACTTTAGAGACCAGCTCGAGCTCCTCCTCAAGTTGATAGATGTCGTTCTGGAGCCTGAGTAGTTGCACGGGATCGTTGTTTGCTGCGCTCTGCTGAAGGCTGTCGCCGAGCGCGCGGAACTGGGAGTTGAGGAGATCGAGCCGGTTTTGCAGCAAATCGGAGGCGCTGGCAGGCTCTATGCCGGCGACCCGGGAATTGAGAGTAGAAAGCGATTTGCCGGCTTGCTCCAACGAAGGTTGCAGAGCATTGGCAGCAGCGGACGACGAAACTGCGTTCGGAGACGGCGACGATTGCTGCGCGATCATTTGCCCCGGGGCTGGTCCGTACTGGTTTGCGGCCTGCTCTTGCAACCTGCTAAACGCGCCCGAGCTTCCCGGTGGAGCGGATGCCGTCTGTGTCGGCGCGACTTGGCCGGTATTTGCAAGCGTAAGTGCCGGCAGTGGAGACATTGTGTTTGCCTGATTATCGGGGGCGGGATGGGGAAGTTGCTACGCAAGATGTAAAGATTGGGCGAAGCGCATAGCGGCTGATCGGATGCCATGACGAACCTAATTGAGCCGCATATTTCGTATGCGCACGCGGTCGCAGCCGAATTGCTGGCTCGTTTTCCTGCACACGTCGACCGGCAGGAGGTGCGGGCGGCGGCCGAGTATGGCTTGGTACAGGCCGCCAACGCTTACGATGCGAGCAAAGGCGTCGCATTCACCACCTTCGCCTACTATCGGATCCGCGGAGCGGTGTTGGATTTGCTTCGTGAAACGGTGCGGGTTAGCCGTTTCGAACAAGCGGCGAACGAATACATGATGGACTACACGGCGGGCGAGAGTGCCGGCGCAGTTTCGTTTCCCGAGGTGAAGAACGTGGCGGCGGGGATTGTCGCCAGCTACTTTCTTTCGCTAACTGACTCTCCGTCGGAGCAGATTACGCGGACTGGCGAGGTGCCGCTCGTCAGTTTGCTTAGGCAGGAACAGCAAAAAGGAATCAGAGAAGCTCTCGCGACGCTTCCTGAGAGGAACCGCAAGGTTCTCGAAGCGTACTACTTCGAAGATCTGACGTTGGAGGAGATCGGCAAGCGATTGGGCCTGTCGAAATCCTGGGTGTCGCGAATGCACGCGAAAGGACTGGAAATGCTACGCCCTGCGGTGCAGCGAACGCTCGCTGCGCGAGGTGACAAGCCCCGCGCATAGAGGGTCGTGCTCCGCGGAGGATACTGTTTGTATTGGCAGTCTCGTTGGATCACACGCTAACCGCGTATTTGGCGGATGCGCCGGCGGAATCCTCGGTCCTGCGAATTTTTCGCAGGATTCTCGAGGCCGTCGATGCAATCCATGCGGCGGGTTCTTTGCACCCTCCCTTATCGCCTGAAACCATTCGTTTCGACGCTTCCAATCAGCCGCACATACCGTCTTCAAAACCGGCGCACGAAAGCGCGGACACGGTGGCGTTCGGCTCTCCGAAATACTCTGCGCCGGAGGCATTTTCCGGCCGCGACAAGATGTCTTCGTGTGAGGCGATCGATTGCTACGTGCTCGGGTTCATGTTTTATGAAATTCTCATCGGCAGGCGCTCATTTGTTGCACAATTTGGGGCCATCGAGAATGGGCCGCCTTCTTCATGGCTGAAATGGCACGCCGATAGAAGCGCAAGAGTGCGCCCCTTGAGCGAAGTTCGTCCAAACCTCGGTCACTTCGCGGGTGTGATTGACGGAATGACGAAGAAGGACGCGGCTACACGCATTACCAGCATTTCGCAGGTCCTGCGCGCATTTACTAGCCTCGACATCCAGACGACGTCGAATGTCGATCCTGTGGCGTCCCCCGGCGGACGCGAAATCAGCTTCATGCGTGAGGGAATGTCTCGAATCACAGGTTGGTTTGGGCGACTTGCGCGTTCTCGGAAATGGCTGGTTGCCGCGGCCGCCATTCTGGTTGCCGTTATCGTTGGGCTCGCCTTGCTGCTCGATCACCAGAGATCGCCTGAACCACTCCGATCATCCGCGCCGGCGATGCCGCCCGTGAAAAAACCGATCACCCAATCTATGCCGACGCCTGTGCACGCCGCGCAACCGGTTGGCGTAGACGAGAACTTGCAACGCGAGATTCCCATGGATTCTTTGCCGGCCGGATTGATCAAGCTTGATCTCGCGCCGGGCAAGCGCTCTCTGCTCATTCCCGTAAAGATCAGCGCGAATGTGCCTGACGCCCAGATCGTGATCAACGGCGAAAAGCTCAGACGCAGATTGGACAACGGCATGCGCGTGGTGCGCTTGCGTGCTGGCGAGTATCGCGTGAAGTTGGTTCGCCCGGAGTACCAGGATTCCGCGGAGCAGACCGTCGTGATCACTGGCGAGGAGCAGGCGCAGCAGCTACAGTTTACGTTGGCGCGTGTTGAGAGCCCCCCTCCGGCGACCGTCAGTTCAACTGCTGCTCCGGATCTGCGAGCGGATTTGGAGGCGCTCAACATCAGCGAACCCGCTCTCAACGACAGCACGCTCGGAGTGCGCGAGGATAAACCGGATGCAGTGAAAACAGAACGGACGCCGGCGTTGAAGCCCACCGATTTCTTTGAAAACGGGCAGACGTGGACGGTAGATTCCCAAGGGTGGTGGACGCACGCGCAGCCGGGGTACAGCTTCATGCGCGCCAACCAGGGAACCTTTACGTTCGATATCCTCAAACCCTCCGGTCTATTTTCTAGAAAAAAAGTGTCGCTGGTCATCGACTACAAAGGGGAAAGCAATCGCGTGCTCTATACAGTCGATGAGCATAGGTTGCGACGAGACGAGCGCGCTCCTGGCCCGCATGCGGCCGATTATTCAGTTCCTCTCGGAATTCCCACGGGATCGAATTACCGGCTTACTGTTGAATTGTCACCCGACCGGGTCATTATCCGGAACGCCGCGGGTACAACGTTGGACAATCTCGCGTTGGCCGATCTTGCAAGCGGGAAGGTTGCATTCTGGGGAAAGGTAAAGCTTAGGGTAGTCGAAGCTAAGTACGGGGCGAGTGCAGGCGTCGGCCCTCAGTAGCCCGTATCAGATTCAAAACATTTGGTCGGGGCGGGGCGATTTGAACGCCCGACCCCCTGCGCCCAAGGCAGGTGCGCTACCAGGCTGCGCTACGCCCCGACTGGTGTGTGCTTACTTGATGGTACAGTGTCCGCGCTTTATTCCACACGCAGAGCTTGCATGGGATCGACCGTCGCGGCGCGATGGGCTGGGAGCGCGGCCGCGATCACTGTTACCACAGCCACAACAATAATCGCCGATACGTAGGTCATCGCATCACTGCTCGATACGTTGTACAACTGGCTGCGGAGTGCGGGCGCGAGTAGCAACGAGGCTGGGATTGCGAAGACGAGCGCCAGCGCGACCAACACGCCTACTTCGCGCAAGATGAGTTGCGCGACCTCCAGCGGCTTCGCACCGAGCGCCATCCGGACGCCGATTTCGCGCGTGCGCTGCGCGGTCGCGTAAGCGAGCACTCCGTATAGCCCAATCGCCGCCAGCAGGGTTGCGATCACGCCAAAGCTCGACGCGAGCATCGCGATCACCCGCTCGGTCGTAAGTGTGTCTTCGATCTGTGCATCCATGGTGCGCAGACCGTCGACAACGAGCTTGGGATCAGCATTATGGATGGTTGCTCGGATTGCGTTTTGCGCAGTCTGCGGCGGCATCACGGTGCGGACGTAGAACGCAAATCCCGCGGGCGAGCCGAGAGCGTCACCCATCTGTAGCGCAGGGCGAAAGAGCGTGCGAATGACCGGATCGCGCGGCGTCGCGTGACGCGAGTCCTTCACGACGCCGACAATGACGGCCATCGATTTTGCACGCCCTACATAGTGGCCCAAGGCATTTTGCGCCGAACCGAAGTAACGGCGGGCCAGCGACTCGTTGACAATCGCCACCTGCTGGCTCGTCGCGGTGTCGGCTGAAGTAAATTCGCGGCCGGTGATGAGCGGAATGCCGAGCGTCGAGAAGTAGCCTCGCGTTACGTACGGGAGTTCGGCGTCCATATCCTCGTCCTCCTTCTCTGTATAGCCGGCGACTTCGATATTCCCGGACGTGTCATCGGCGGCGAGTTCGGGGTCAGACGTTGCGGCGATCGACCGAACGCCGGGCAACGCAGCGATGAGGTCGAGCACCCGTTCGCGAACCGCGGGCGCTTGCGTCGCCGCATAACCGGAAAACTGCGGGTTCATCATGAACGTGACCAGATGATCGGTCTTTATGCCGGTATCGACTAAGTGCAGATTGCGAATGGTGCGCACAAATAAGCCGGCGCCCACGAGGAGCATGAGACTCAAGCCGATTTGCAACACGACGCAAGTACGGCGGAACGCCAGCGACCCTCCTTCGGTGGTTGAGCCGTGGCGACGCATCGCTTCGAGCAGATCGGGTCGCCAGAATCGTGCGGCGGGTGCGAGGCTAAACAAAAGGCTGACGCAGAGCGTCGCTGCTAGCGTGAATCCTAGAACTGTGGCGTCGAGTTCGCTCGAGAAGGGCGTGTTCGGATGGCCGCTCGAGATCCAAAACACCAGCACTCGCACGAGCTGAGGGGCCAAGATGATTCCAAGGACTGCGCCCGCGAGACCCAGCAGCAGCCCTTCGAGAAACAGTTGCCGCACCACCCGGCCGCGGCTTGCGCCCAGAGCGTAACGCATCGAGAATTCGCGAACCCGAGACGCGGCGCGGACCAGGAGCAGGCTTGCGGTGTTCACGCACGCCATCGCAAGCACCAGCACAACCATTCCCATGACAACCAGCAGGGGCGTTCGCATTTCGGTGCGTAGCGGCGAGAAACCCTTTGCGCCGTCGAAGAGCATCAGGCGTGTTTTCCCGAGAAAATCTTGGCGCGTGCGCGGCGTTTGAGTTCTCAGCTGCTTGAATTCCTCGGAG
>Ga0213875_10001250_pt1 | contig 17154 bp, 16 predicted proteins | sample BarmaccomBMRX_R8_FD_160105 | JGI IMG/M metagenome (GOLD analysis project Ga0213875, IMG submission 160105) | Root-associated microbial communities from Barbacenia macrantha in rupestrian grasslands, the National Park of Serra do Cipo, Brazil - RX_R8 | ecosystem: Host-associated > Plants > Roots... | reverse complement strand
TATCGGCACGTCGCTGCTCACCACGTTTATCTCGCGACAAAATCAAATGCACCAGCAGGCATTCGCCGCGCACACCGACCACGCCAATGGAAGCTTCAATCAGCTCCTGAGCGCTTTCACGGGGATGTTCTCGGCGCAAGGCTACGACGCGGCAACCGCAGCTCAGAAGGCGCTGGCGATGGCGTATCAGACAGTGCAGTCGCAAGCGAGCGCGCTCAGCTTCGTGAACAGCTTTTGGATTATGTCGGTGATCGTAGCTTGCCTGACGCCGCTTCCATTCATCATGCGCCGTCCGCGTGCCGGCGAGGCTCGTCCAGGCGCCGCGCACTAGCAACTCAGTGCGTTTCGCGTGCCATACTCATTGAGGCAATGGCCGAGAATAGCAAGCGCATTGTTGTTGCGATCGACGGTCCCGCGGCGGCCGGCAAGAGCACCGTTGCCCAGAGAATCGCCGACAAATTGGGCTTTGTCTATATCAACAGCGGCGCTATGTATCGCGCCATCGCGCTGTGGGCGCTCCGCTTGCATATCGACCCAAGTGAGCAGTATCGCGTAGAACAGTTGGCCAACGAAGCCGATATCGAATTTTCGGCCGACAATGCCCGCGTGTTTCTGAATAGCGAGGACGTCACCGACGCTATTCGGGATTCGCGCATCTCCGATGCAGCATCGAAGCTCTCGGCCTTTCCGGGCGTGAGGCGAGCTTTGGTGAAGATTCAGCGTCGCGTTGCAGAGAAGAATAACGTCGTGATGGAAGGGCGGGACATCGGCTCCGTGGTTTTCCCGCATGCCGAGGTGAAGATTTTCCTTGATGCGGAGACGCCGGAGCGTGCCCGGCGCCGCGCTCTCGAGTTCGAGCAGCAAGGCCACCCCGCGGATCTCGCGATGGTAGCGGCCGATTTGAAACTCCGCGACGAACGCGACCGCAATCGCACGGAAGCCCCGCTTGTTCAGGCGCCCGACGCAGAATTTCTCGACACCACGAATTTGACGCTGGATGAGGTGGAAGACCGCGTTTTGCGCCTGGTTCGGGCGCGCACGTCGAACGGCAAAGGCGCGATCGCCTGAGCGCGCTCGGGTAGCGACTAATTTCGCTATACTGACAGCAGTTCCACCAGGAGTTCGTTTTATCCCATGTTCGATCTGTTTCGAAGCCGCGAGAGAAGTGTGCGCATCTTGCTGGGCGCGCTGCTGGTGCTGGTCGCGGCGTCCATGCTCGTGTACCTGATTCCCGGCGGTCCGGGAGGGACATCCGGCGGCAATGACAATGTGATCGCGACCGTCGGCGGCGACGCGATCACCGCTCAAGATCTACAGCGTGCAGTGCAGCGGATCACCCGCGGGCAGGCAAATCTTCCGCGCGCGGTGCTCGCCATGTATGTTCCTTCGCTTGTGGATCAGTTGATTGAAGAGAAGGCCATGGCGTACAAGGCCCGGCAGGTTGGGCTCAGAGTGTCGGATCAGGAACTCGGCGATGCGATCCAGACTGAATTCTCGAGCCAGCTCGGCGGCAAGTTCGATATGAACATCTATAAGGCCGTGCTCGCTGAGCAAGGGATGACTGCTCCCGATTACGAAAACACGCGTCGCGAGGCCATGCTCGCGATGCGGTTAGAATCTCTCGAGATGCAATCGCTGGTGGTGTCCGATGAAGATGCCAAAGCCGAGTATCAGCGCAAGAATCTGAAGATCGGCCTCGAATATCTCGCGTTTGAAGACAAGGCCTTCGAATCGAAGGTCAAAAAAGATCCGGCCGCGCTGAAAGCCTATTTCGATAAGAACCGCTCGCTATTTCGAACTCTCGAAAAGCGTGATTTCAATCTAATCGTGGGGACGACAGCCGACTTCGTCAGCAAGGCTAACATCTCAGACGATCAGCTTCGCAAGCAGTACCAGGACGAGATCGATAGCTATCGTGTTCCGGAGCGTGTGAAGGTCCGCCATATCCTAATCAAGACCCAAGGCAAGCCGAAAGACGAAGCACCGAAACTGAAGGCGAAAGCGGAGGGGATTCTCGATCAACTGAAGCACGGAGCGGATTTCGCGGATCTCGCCAAGAAGGATTCCGAAGATCCTGGTTCCGGCTCGAAAGGTGGGGAATTGGGCTGGATCGTACGCGGGCAAACCGTCCCCGCGTTCGAGAAAAGCGCGTTCTCTCTGAAGCCTGGCGAGCTGAGCGGGATCATCGAGACCGAATACGGTTATCACATCATCCAGGTGGAAGAAAAGCAGCCGGGGCACACGCAATCCTTCGAGGAAGTGCGGCCGCAACTTCTCGCTTCCGCGCAGAAAGAGGCCGGAACCCAGGATCTGCAGAAAGCCATGTCGGCGGCGCACGCGGAAATCCAGCGTAATCCGTCGCAAGCCGACGAGATCGCGAAGAAGTACAACGTCAGGATCTTCAAACTGAGCGGCTTTAAGAGCGGCGACGTGCTGCCGGAGGTGGGTACGAATCCCGAAGTGCTCAATGCCGTGAATTCGACAGCCAAGGGAGCGGTCAGCAAAGTTGTCGACCTCGAGAACCAGGGCAAATCGGCATTCGCTGTCGTGACGAACATCGTGGCCGCGCACAATGCGGATTACGCGGACGTTCAGAAAGATGTCGAACAGCGGTACGTGACCATGGAAGCGTCGCGCTTGGCGCACGAGGCGGCTGACGCGGCGGCACAACGCGCGCGCAAAGGCGAATCGCTTGAATCAATCGCGAAATCATATGGCCTGACCGTCAAAACGGCGGCGCCGTTCACCATTAGCGGAGCGGCGGAAGGCATCGGATCCGCGTCGCTGTTCTCGAACGCATTCAAGGGGAAGGCCGGCGACATAGTCGGCCCGGTCGTTGCGCAATCCGGCCAGTTCGTGTGCAAGGTCTCGGACAGAATTCCGGCTGATATGAGCCAGTACGCAAAGAATCGGGACGATATCGTGCAACAGTTGATGTCGCAGAAGCAGAGCATCGATGCTCCGCTGTTTCGTGAGAGCGTTGTCGACGATCTGAAACACCGCGGAAAGATCAAAGTGAATCAGCCGAATATCGATCGCATCATCAGCTCCTATCAGTCCTGACGGTGATCGCACCTTTTATCGATTTCATCCGTAGTCTTACGGACCCGGAGAAGCTGATTCATCTCCTCTCGACCGTGCTGACCGGTTGGATCGGGTATGCCGTCTTATTTGGAATCGTGTTCGCGGAAAGCGGGCTCCTCGTGGGCTTTTTTCTTCCCGGCGATTCGCTGCTCTTCACCGTTGGCGTTGTCGCGGGAGCGGGCAGGCTCAAGGTTGTCGAGATGGTCGCGATGCTTGCGTTCGCATCGATTCTCGGGGACGGTATCGGTTTCCTGCTGGGGGGAACCGTAGGCTACAACCTGTTCAATAATCGGAACTCACGCATTTTCCGGCGCGAGTATCTCGATCGCACGCACGATTTCTACGAGCGTCACGGCGGCAAGACGATCATCTACGCGAAATTCGTGCCCATCATCCGCACGTTCGCGGCATTCATCGGCGGCGTTGCCAAGATGCGCTACACGCGCTTCCTGACGTTCAACGTCGTAGGCGCGATCGGCTGGGTGACGAGCATGATCACGCTCGGCTATACGCTGGGCGGCGTGCCTATCGTGCGGCACAATTTCGAAAAGGTTGTGCTCGCGATTATTGTTGTCTCGCTGATACCGCCTGCGATGCAGATCTTCCGCAAACGGGATCAGAAAAGCGCGAGCTGAGCCTCCGGCGGCACGGGCGCCGTGACGAGATCCAAGTCGCGAGACGGAATACCTACGCGCGCGCGAATATTCTCGACCATGCCGCGAATGCGTTCCGGATATGCGCCTTTGAGATACGCGCCTGCTGCGTAGCTTTTCTCGTAGCGTTTGACAAGATGCGGAAAGTGCCGCGCGAGAAACGGCGTGAAGACGCGCTCCGCGCACGGCTTCAGAAACAGCACACTCGCTCCAAACCGGACGGCGCCGGCTTTCTTCGCCGCTTTCGCTACTGCTTCAAGATTGCTTTCCGAATCCGTAATGAGGGGTAAGACGGGATTCGCGATCACGCTGACGGATAGACCGGCAGAGGCAAGTTGGGTCGCAGCCGCGATCCGCAGATCCGGACGGGGCGCATAGGGCTCAATCAGCCGGGCCAGCTTCGCATTCAGAGTGGTTACGGTGAGCGTGATGCCGACCTCGTTGTGTTCCGAAAGACGCTGCAGTAGATCGATGTCGCGCGTTACAAAATCCGATTTCGTCGTGATGAAGACTGAAATGCCGCGCATCCGCTGCATCGCTTCGAGCACCTGCCGCGTTCGGCCGAATTTCCGCTCCGCGGGCTGATAGGGGTCCGTCGCGGTGCCGATTCCGATTATCTGGCCCGGCTTAACCGACCTAAGTTCGTGTTCGAATTCCGCCGAACTCCAATCTTTCGCGTAGATCTCGGTTTCGAACGCCTCGGGGTCGCGCCGCTCGAGGAACTCGTGCGTGAAGCGTGCATAACAGTACTTGCAACCGTACTCGCAGCCTCGGTAGGGATTTATCGACCAGTGAAAGGGGACTCTTCGAGAATCGCAGTGGTTCAGCCACTTGCGCGTGGGCAGGGTCCGGTACTGGACGCGCTGCTTCTCAGATAGCGAAGTGCCTTCAGCTGCTAGACGTGCAATGCCGACGAGATGGGGGAACTCGGCCACAGAGCACAACCTCTGCAGCTATATTCGCTCTCTGTTCGCCTGTTGTCAAGATCGACGTGCGACCCGCGTCTCAGGAAGCGAGTAGGGAAATTACGCCTTTGTGGCGCAGACCGTTCAGCGCGAGGCCGTGGCGGCCGCGGACGCCGGTCTTTTCAAAGATATGCTTCAGGTGAATTTTCACGGTGCCTGGACGAATGCCAAGCTCCTGAGCGATCTCGCGGTTCTTGAATCCCTGTTCGACCAGTTCCATCACCTGGTGCTCGCGCGGTGTGAGGTCGGTTCGCATCTGTGGTTCGAGAGCGATCGCTTCCCGGAATACGGAATCCTGCATCCAGCTTCTACCTTGCGCGACCGCACGCAAGCAGGACAGAACAGTTGCGCTGTCGGCAGACTTACGGACGATTCCCTTCGCGCCAACTTGCAGAAACCGGAGCGCTTCGGCTTCGGTAATCGACATGCCCCAAACGACCACGGCCGGTACAGTAGAGCGCGACGCGCCGTGCTCGGCGGGCAACTGATTTAGGGCATCGAGAACGGTCTTCGCACCGAGACCTTTATCGATGATGAGCACGTCAGTTTTTTCGGCTTCCGGGCTCAACATCCACTCTGCCGGCGAGGCATGGGCAGAACCGAACGCTAGATCCTGGGTCTCTCCCAGGAGATGATGAAGCCCCTTGACAGTGAGCGGTTGGCTTTCGCAAATTGAAACTACTCTCTTCTTACCGTGGCCTAAATCGAGATCCATAGTGTGCCTACGCTCCTTATCGGACGAGGTTCTCTCTCACTTGAGTGGAGGCGTAGGCGAATTGCTCTCCTGGTTGGTAATATTCGCGGAGTACAATTATTACGGATTTTTCCGAAAGCGAGTCGGATGCTGTCGAAAGCCGTTATTGCACCAGTTGTTGCAGCGCTCGGATTGACATTGGCGTGCAGCAATCAAGATCGGGAACGCGAGCGCGAGAAGACGCGGGCGGCTGCGGAGCGAATGCGCGCCGATGCACGCAGGCTCGCGAGCGATGCGAAGCACCAGGCACAGAGCCTGGACCACAATATCGGCCGCGCTCTGCAGGGCGGACCGGGAAACGGCCACGACGCGATGAGCGGGGCGTCGGCAAAGCTGGACAATGCCGCGATCCTTGCGAAGGTGAAAACGAAGCTGGCGGCGGATTTAGGGTTGTCGACGGTGACCAACATCAACGTGGACGTGCACGGCGGCCTCGTGACGTTGAGCGGGACGGTGCCTTCGGAGGATTTCCGGAAACGAGCCGAGGAATCTGCGATGCAAGTCAGCGGCGTCGCGCGCGTGACGGACGATTTGCGCGTCAGCCCCTAGCCCGGGTGTCTGCACAGGTATGTGCAGAGCGAGTGGTTCAGAGGCAGTTATCCATTTTCGTTAACCAATCTCGCCGTCCTGATAACTGTCACTAAGAGCACTGCTAACCCGATGAAAACCCAGGCAGCAGTACGCACGGGCAGAGACGTGCATTGCATCCACGGGGGACATGGATAGCGTGCTGCTGCTGGACACACTGCAGCATTCGTGCTATCACTGTCTACCTCCCGACCATTAGGAACAAACCAGGAGGAAAGATGCACCACTCATACCACCGCGTATTATGCCTGACATTACTCGCATGCGCAGCGTACGCTCAGAAAACAGTCACCACCACCGGAGGTACGGCGAACAACGTCGCGAAATTCTCCGGGACGACCACCATCGTTGATTCCGCAATCTACGAAAACAACGGGAAAGTCGGTATCGGCACCACGTCGCCCGGCGCGACGCTGAACGTGGTCAACGCGCCCACTGCGACTTCGGGCACTTTCATCAACAGCTTTCTGCAAATGTCGCCGAACCCGACTGCGGCCTCGAGTGCCGAATACATAGGTCTCGATGTGGACACCGCAAGCAAACTTGGGAGCAGCTTGAATTTCAGCTCTCCGCTATTCGGATCGCTGTTTGCCGTGGATCACTACGGCACCGGGACCGTCGCATCGGCGTACGGTCTAGAAGGCCAAGTGTCGAATCGCAGCTCGGGCATTTTGACCGACGCCTATTCACTGTGGCTGCAGGTGCAAAACACTGGGAAAGGAACCATCACCAACGGCTACGGCATGCGCGTGGGTGCGCCGGTCAACACCGGCGGCGGCAAGATCACGAATTACTACGGGATCTATCTTGAGTCGCCGACGGCCGGCAGCACGAACTACGCGCTATATTCGGCTGGCGGGACAAGCTACTTCGCCGGCAACGTCGGCATCGGGGTCACAGCGCCGACCTCGCCATTGACGGTGAAGGGTGTCATCCAATCGACCAGCGGCGGATTCAAATTCCCCGACGGAACCACGCAAACCACTGCCGAGGCCACCGGCCCTCGTGGACCGACCGGACTAACCGGACCGACCGGACCGCAGGGTCCCTCGCTGAGCCTGCCGTACTCGGGCACCGTAGGCTCCGGCTCGGTAGCGTTCCAGATTCAAAATACCGGTGGTCCAAGCAGCAACGGAAACGTCCCACCCGGGAACGCAATCGAAGGCGATGGAGGGGGCGGCGGGATCGGAGTTGTCGGGGTCGGCAGCGACAGCTACTGCATGGGCGACTACGGGTGCTGGAGCGGCGGTGCCGGGGTGTCGGCACAGGGCGGCGGTTTCGGCGGCCCGTCGGCCGCTAATGGTGGTGACGGCATCGACGCGACCGGCGGCAGCACCCCGGTGGGCTCCGGCGGATACGGAATCTCTGCTAGTGGCGGGCAGAACTATGACGGCACCGACAATTACGCTGGCTACTTCAACGGCGATGTCGACGTAACCGGTACGCTCTCGAAGTCCGCCGGTTCTTTCAAAATCGACGATCCCGTCGATCCAGCGAACAAGTACCTCTATCACTCCTTCGTCGAATCACCCGACATGAAGAACATCTACGACGGCGTTGTGACAACCGACCGCGACGGCTCGGCGACGGTAACCCTCCCCGACTGGTTCGAGGCGCTCAACCGCGACTTCCGGTACCAGCTCACCGTCATCGGCCAATTCGCGCAAGCGATCGTTGCATCAAAAATCGCGGGAAATCGCTTCACGGTCCGCACCGACAAGCCAAAAGTAGAAGTCTCCTGGCAAGTCACGGGCATTCGCCAGGATGCCTACGCGAACGCGCACCGCATTCCCGTTGAACAGGACAAATCGGAAAAAGAACGTAACCACTATCTCCATCCCGAACTGTTCGGCCAAGCCGAGGAAGGCAGCATCCTCAACGCCGATCGGCCTGATCTGTTCAAACGAATGCAACAGAGTCGCGCCGCAGCGTCAAACGCACACCGGTAAGCCGGTTGTGAGGACGCGCCGGGCGGGTTGAACACACCGCCCGGCTCCGTCCGGATAGTACTTGTGTTACTGGACAGGTGTCATCACTCGTGCTATTCTTGCCTCCCACAGTAGGGAGAAAACATCATGCATCACCTGTCCCACCGCCTATCCTGCCTCGCATTGCTCGCCTGCGCGGCGTACGCACAGAAAACCGTCACCACCACCGGAGGCACAGCGAACAACGTCGCCAAATTCTCCGGTTCGACGACCATCGTCAATTCCGCGATTTTCGAAAACAACGGGAACGTCGGAATCGGGACCACGTCCCCCGCTTACCCGTTCAACGTCGTCAACTCGCCGACCGGAACCTCGGGCGCCTTCATCAACAGCTTCCTGCAGCTGACCCCCAGCCCAACAGCGGCGAGCAGCGCGACCTACCTCGGCCTCAAGGTCGACACCGCGACGGAAAGCGGCAGCAGCCTCAATTTCAGCTCTCCGGTGTTCGGTGCGCTCTTCGGCATCGACCACTACGGCACGGGGTCCCTCGCATCCGCCTACGGTCTCGAAGCACAAATCGCGAACCACAGCACAGGCACTCTGACCAACGCCTATTCGCTCTGGCTCGAAATGCAAAACACCGGAAAAGGAAGTATCACGAACGGCTACGGCATGCGCATCGGCGCGCCGGTCAACAGCGGTGGCGGCACGATCACCACTTACTACGGGATCTATCTCGAATCGCCGACTGCCGGGAGCACCAATTACGCACTTTATTCGGCAGGCGGGACGAGTTACTTCGCCGGCAACGTCGGCATCGGCGTCACGGCGCCAACCTCGCCATTGACCGTGAAAGGCGTCATCCAATCGACCAGCGGCGGATTCAAATTCCCCGACGGAACTACGCAAACGACTGCCGAAGCGCAGGGGCCCGCGGGTCCGGCTGGGCCGATCGGGGCAACGGGACCGCAAGGTCCCTCGCTAAGCCTCCCGTACTCCGGCACCGCAAGCTCCGGCTCGGTAGCTTTCCACATTCAAAATACCGGCGGTCCAAGCAGCAACGGAAGCGTCCCACCCGGGAACGCGATCGAGGGCGATGGGGGCGGCGGCGGGATCGGCGTTGTCGGGGTCGGCAGCGATAGCTACTGCATGGGGGACTACGGGTGCTGGGAGGGCGCCCCCGGAATGTCGGCGCGGGGAGGCTCTGACGACTGGGGCACCAGCGGCGGCGACGGCGTCGTCGCAACCGGCGGATACAGCTTTGTCAACGCAGGATATGGAATCTCGGCGAGCGGCGGAGAAAACTCCGACGGTAGCTATGGCTACGCAGGCTACTTCGACGGCAATGTCGACGTAACCGGTACGCTCTCAAAAGGCGCGGGCTCCTTCAAAATCGACCATCCGCTCGATCCCGCGAACAAATATCTGTACCACTCGTTCGTTGAATCGCCGGACATGATGAATATTTACAACGGCAACGCCATCATCGGCGCCGGCGGTACTGCGAAGGTCACTCTGCCCGACTGGTTCGAAGCGCTGAACCGCGATTTCCGATACCAACTCACCTCAATCGGCGCGCCGCAGCCCGGTCTGCACATAGCGCGTGAGGTCGATCACAACGAGTTCGTCATCGGAGGCGGTGTACCCGGCGTCAAAGTTTCCTGGCAAGTCACGGGCATTCGTCAGGATGCCTACGCCAACGCGCATCGCATTCCCGTTGAACAGGATAAATCCGAGAAGGAACGCGACCACTATCTACATCCCGAGTTATTCGGTCACCCGGACGAGGAAAGCATCTTGAACGCAGACCGTCCGGATCTGTTTAAACGGATCCAACAGAGTCGCGCCGCATCAGCGAACGTAGCCCGGTAGATTCGAGATTGTTAATCCGCGTGAGGTCCGCGGCGTCACGATTTCAGGTTGATTGTTCCACGGCAATTGGGCGCGCCGCACCGGCATACGACGCGATCTACGTTCTTCGCGAAACGATAATCAATGGTCAGTTCTTCTCCGCGCCGGATGTCCTTCTTACTCATGTAGAGGATGTGACCCTTGATGATGCGCGCCACCAGGTTTGGCTCGCAGCAATGATTAATATATTCGGCGCCCGAGCCGCCGACCGATCCGTCGATGGTCCAGTAATCGTCGAGCGTGAACAGCCGGTTTAGCTTGCTTGCGAAGGCGCGCCGCCTCGTCTCGCGGCGGCTGATGCGCTCGCCTGTGTATTCGATGACTTTGCGCCGGGACGGGATGAACTCGGCTGCGTAGACGCCCCAACGATGAATTTTGGAGGGGCCGACACGCAAGCGGAATTGAGCGAATTCCGGATCGATCGACTTATGCGTGTTGCCCGGCCGCGCCACTGCTCTTTTTTATAACGTCGATTAACTCTCGAACGGCATCCGCACTTTTTCTGAGCGCCGCTTGCTCGCCGGACTCGAGCTTCACTTCGAAAATCTTCTCGATGCCGCGCGCTCCGAGCTTGACGGGAACGCCGACGAACACTCCCTCGATTCCATATTCGCCTTGCAAATAAGCCGCGCAGGGCAGAACCTTGTTCTTGTCCTTCAGGATCGATTCCACCATTTCGGTCGTCGAAGCAGCGGGCGCGTAATAGGCACTGCCGGTCTTCAAATACTTAACGATTTCAGCGCCGCCATCGCGCGTTCGTTGCACGAGCCGATCGATGGTGGCTTGATCGGCCAATTCGGTAAGCGGAATGCCGCTCACGTTCGTCAAGCGCACCAGCGGCACCATGGTGTCGCCGTGCCCGCCGAGCACCACGGCCGTGACGTTCTCGAAGGAGACGCCGAGCTCTTCCGCGATAAACGTACGGAAACGCGCCGTGTCGAGCACTCCGGCCATTCCGATAACACGCTCGCGAGGAAAACCCGATACGGTCATGGCGGTCCAGCACATTGCGTCCAGCGGGTTCGTGACGAGGACCAGAATGGCGTTGGGCGATTGCCGCACCGCCTGCTCGGTGGCGCTCTTGACGACTTCGTAATTCGCCATCAGCAGATCGTCGCGGCTCATCCCCGGCTTGCGCGGAAAACCGGCGGTGATCACGACCAGGTCGGAGTCGGAAGTCTCGTCGTAACCGTTCGATCCGACGATGCGCACGTCGTAGCCTTCGACGGGCGCCGACTCGAGCATGTCCAGTCCCTTGCCCTGGGGCACGCCTTCGACCACATCGACCAGGACAACGTCCGCGAGTTCCTTCTGCGCGATCTTCTGCGCGGTGTTCGCGCCGACATTTCCCGCGCCTATAACCGTTACTTTCCTTCGCATACCGAACCGCCAGTATAGCGGTTCAGTTTGTCACATTTAATTGCGAGACGTGTGCCGTGGCCGCTGCCGCAAGCCCTCGCAAGTTGTAGCCGCCTTCGAGAACGGAAATCAGGCGGCCGGAGCAGCACTCGCCGGCCAGCTCCATCATGAGGCGCGTGAGTTCGCGGAAATCATCATCGTTCAGACGGAATTGGCCGAGCGGGTCGCCAATTCGCGAATCGAATCCTGCCGAGATGAGGATCAGGTCCGGCCGGAAATTCCGAGCTGCGGGAACAAGACGATCTGTGAACGCGCCGATGACCTCGCGTGCGCCGGATCCGGCGGGCAGCGGGCAATTGATTGTCGTGCCCCGCGCGGATCCTTCGCCTTCTTCGGACGAAAGGCCTGTGCCCGGATACCACGGCCACTGATGCGTGCTGAAGAACAGTACCGATGCATCGTCGTAGAAAATATCCTGCGTGCCGTTGCCGTGGTGAACATCCCAATCGGCAATGAGAACGCGGGCGGCGCCGTATTGCTTTTGTGCATAGCGCGCCGCGATCGCAACCGTGTTGAACAGGCAAAAGCCCATGCCGCGCGAAACGCTCGCGTGATGACCGGGCGGGCGAACCACGCAGAAGGCGTTGCGGACGGCACCGTCAAAAACAGCGTCCACGGCCGATAGCGCGCATCCGGCAGCGAGACGCGCCGCCGTAGCGGAATGCGCGTTGAGGGACGTGTCCCCGGTCGTGAGCTGATCGAATCCTTGCGTCACCTCTGCGTCAATAAGCGCAATGTATTGGCGGGAGTGGACTAGCGCGAGATCATCATCTGTTGCGCTGTGTACCGCGATCGGAAATAGATCTGCTAGCAAACCGGAAGCTTCGAGCGCATTCATGACTGCGGTGTAACGCGCAGGCTGCTCGGGGTGACCTAGGCCAGGATCGTGCTTCTGCATCGCAGCATCGGCAGCGATGCCCGTCCGCAATTTCATTCGGGACTAGCGTCCCGCGCCGGCGGCTTGGATACTGACGAGGTGTTCCTCGCGGACGGGTTCGACGGAGAGCGTCTGCTCGCCGCGGAAGAAATCAAAGTACGAGATCTGGTGAACGCAAGATACGGTGCAGAACGGCGCGCACGATTTTTCCGTGATGTACTCGCGGCGGATGTCTTCCAGGGTGTAATCTTCGAGCGGCTTGGCCGGGAAGCCGCGCTGCTGCGAGCAATAGTGCACCAGGCCGTGTTCGCAAACGTACAAATAGCGCGCGCCCGCGCGGCAGCGCCAATTGCTCGGCTTGCCGTTTGCGATGTTGTCCTGAAAATAGTTGACCTGTGAGAAATGGCGCTTCTCGAACTTCTTCATTTCGAGATAGACTTCGCGTTCGCGCTCCGCGAGCGGGCGTAGTTGGCCGTCGCCGTCGTGAATGATACCGACTGTCGACGTGAAGCCCAGCTCCATTGCCCGCTTCCCGACGACCAGCGCATCTTCCGGATTGCGAATGCCGCCGCCGAGGACGGAGTTGATGTTGACGTGGAAATCGGCGTGCTCGGCGAGAATTTGCAGCTTTTTGTCGAGAACCTTTAGACTCTTTTTGGAGACGTCATCGGGCATGACGTTGTCAATGCTGATCTGCAAATAATCGAGCCCGGCGTCGTTCAGGCGGCAGATGCGCTCGGCCGTGAGCAGGTACCCGTTCGTGATTAGGCCCGCTAGCGCATGGTTGCCTCGAATGCCGCGAATGATGTCGTCCAGTTCCGGGTGGAGCAGCGGCTCTCCGCCGCTCAGCGTAACGACGCCTGTTCCCAGCCGGCCAAGCAGATCGACGCGATGCAGCATCGTATCGAGCGGCACCGGTTTCGAGTAATCATCGTACTCGTTACAGTACTTGCACGCGAGGTTGCACCGGCGGATAGGAATGATGTGCGCCATGATCGGGTGATCCGTATGCAGGGCGCCCCAAACCATCAGCCTTGCCTCTCGAAAATGCCTTGAGAGCGCTCGGGTGCGGGGATATCGTGTAGGATTCCGTTCGGACATCCGCAAAGACCCTATTTTAACCAAGCGTTCATCGTAATCTGAGGCAGGGTACTCCGACGAATGGCCGAATCTCCTATCACTCCTCGTAGCGAGGACTTTGCCGCATGGTACCAGGACGTTGTTCTGGCCGGCGACATGGCCGAACCCGCCGAGATTGTTAAGGGTTGCATGGTCATCCGCCCGAACGGATATGCGATCTGGGAGCTGTTGCAGCGCGAGTTCGATCAGCGCTTCAAGGCGACAAACCATCAGAACGTCTATTTCCCGCTGCTGATTCCACAGAGTTTCCTCGAAAAGGAGGCCGAGCACGTTGAAGGCTTTTCACCGGAATTGGCGGTCGTGACCATCGCGGGTGGAAAGCAGCTCGAAGAACCGTATGTCATCCGGCCCACATCGGAGACGATCATCGGCCATTTCTTCGCGAAGTGGATACAGAGCTGGCGCGACTTGCCGATGCTGATGAATCAGTGGGCGAACATCGTGCGTTGGGAGCTGCGGACGCGGATGTTTCTGCGTACGACGGAATTTCTGTGGCAGGAGGGCCATACGGCGCACTCGACGCACGAGGAAGCGCTCGAGGAAGTGCTGCGGATTCTGGATATCTATGCAGAAGTCGCCGAGGATGTCATGGCGATGCCGGTGATTAAGGGCGCGAAAACGCAGGCCGAGAAATTCGCCGGCGCGCTGAGGAGTTACGCCATCGAAGCGATGATGCAAAACGGATTGGCGCTGCAAGCCGGCACGAGTCATGATTTGGGGCAGAATTTCGGACGCGCCTTCAACGTGCAATTTCAGAATCGCGAGGGGCGGCTCGATTATGTGTGGCAGACGAGCTGGGGGGTGAGCACGCGGCTGATCGGCGGGCTGATCATGTCTCATTCGGACGACAAGGGCCTCGTGATTCCGCCGAAACTCGCGCCGGTGAAGGCCGTCGTGGTGCCGATTTTTCGCAAGGACGAGGAACGAGCGCGGGTGCTGGAAACGGCGGAGAAGATCGCCGGCGACACGGGCGCGAAAGTCGATGATCGCGAGGGGTTGACGCCCGGCGCAAAGTATTTCCATTGGGAGCGCCGCGGCGTGCCGGTCGTGATGGAATTGGGGCCGCGCGATGTGGCCGCGGGGAACGTCGTGCTGAAGCGGCGCGATACGGGAGCGAAGGAAACGGTTGCGCAAGCCGGATTATCCGAGCGAGTGCATGCCACGCTCGCGCAAATACAAACGAATCTGCACAGCCGAGCTTTGGAACGGCGGAAAGCGAACACTGTAACGGCGGATTCGATCGGCGAGGTGGACGAAATTTTGCGCGACGTGACGGCGGAAAAAGGCGGCGGCAAATTCGTCATGGCGCATATGAAGGACGATCCCGAGTGTGACGCACGACTCAAGGAGATGAAGGCAACGGTGCGATGCATACCGCTGAAGGACGAATTTGGCGGCCCAGGCAAGTGCATCATCACCGGCGAAGAAGTTTCGCAGCGGGTTGTAATTGCGAAGGCGTATTAGACGCGCAGTAAGCAGCCATTCACCGACGAAAGTGTGTTCTCTGCGAAAATGAAGAGAAATGGATGCGACTACGCTCATCGCCGCCAGTGGGGCGATCGTCGTCCCAGTGACCGCTTTGCTGTTGAACTATCGCGGTTTTAATTCGCTCGAAAGACGGCTGGAAGTCATCGAGCACGATCTGAAAGACTTCTACAAATCGCTTAGTGAACACGACAAAGAGATTGCGCGCCTTAAAGACCACACGGGCTTTAAATAGGCTGCGCTAACGTAGCAGCTCTTCGATCTGAACTCTCGCTTCCGTGCCCTCGTCGCGGTACTTGACGATGACGGGCGTGTAGAGCGAGACGCCCCAATCGCGGCCAATTCCGGACGTAACGGCGCGAGAGCCGGGGATGACGACCGCCTCTTCGGGAACGATGAGCGGCGTGTCTGACGTCGCGCGGTGGACGGTTTCGCGTACCAGATCGTAAATGCCGGTTGAGCGATTGAGTATCGTGCCGCTGCCCAAGACAGCTCTTTGCTTGACGACGGTTCCTTCATAAAGCCCGCAATTGCCGCCGATGAGCACGTCATCTTCGACGATCACGGGCAGTGCACCGACCGGTTCGAGGACGCCGCCGATCTGCGACGCTGCGGAAATGTGACAGCGGCGGCCGATTTGCGCACAGCTTCCGATGAGCGCGTGGGAATCGACCATGGTTCCGTCATCGACGTATGCGCCGGTGTTGATGTACATGGGCGGCATGCACGTGACGCCCCGGCCGATGTACGCGCCGTCGCGAATGCTCGAGCCACCCGGGACGATGCGGACGGCGTCGGCGAGCTGGATTCGTTTTAGCGGGTAAGTGGACTTATCAAATGACTGCGTCGCCACTTCGACGATCGTGCCGATGCGAAAACCGAGGAGGATGCCTTTTTTCACCCATGCATTTACACGCCAACCGGTCGCTTGCGAAGCGTCGAGTTCGGCGGCGCGAATGGCGCCCGTGTTCAGCAGATCGATAAAGCGGCGAAATAGCTTCTGGTGTTCGGGCGAGTAACTTTGCGGCGGGGAATCGAATAGCTCTTCGATCGTGTGAGCGATTTCGTTCAAACGTGCGCCCCGGCGAGCAGGCCGAGCGATTCAAGAGCGCGCTCGATCTTGTCTTGAGACGCTTGCGCGGGCGGGACCATGGGCAGCCGCCAGACGGGCTGTACCAGGCCCATCCGCGACATCGCGAACTTCACAGGTCCAGGGCTGGTCTCAATGAAGTTCAGCTCCATCAGCTCTTGCAATTTCCGCTGCAGTTTTTGCGCTTGGCGGAAATTACCATCGAGCGCGGCGTGTGTCAGCTCACCGAATTCGCCTGGAGTCTCATTTGCAACCACTGAAATAACTCCGCGTCCGCCGAGCGCGATGAGCGGGAGCGCAATCGCATCATCTCCGGACAACACCACAAAATCTTCGGGCACGCGCGCGAGGATGGCCGACATTTGGCTGATGCTGCCGGACGCTTCCTTCACGCCGACGATGTTCTCGATTGGAGCCAAGCGCGCTAGCGTCGCGGGCTCGACGTTCACTGCCGTGCGCGACTGGACACTGTAGACGACGATTGGAAGCGCTGTGGATTCGGCAATGGCGCGGTAATGCTGATATAGGCCTTCTTGCGTGGGCTTGTTGTAGTAAGGCGTGACGGAGAGAATGCCCGACACGTGGAGTTTTTCTAGTTCGGCGACGAGTTCGATAACTTCTTGGGTGTTGTAACCTCCTGCCCCGGCGAGCACCGGCGTGCCGCCCGATTCTTGAACGGTGATTTCGACAATCCGAAGATGCTCTTCGTGCGTCAGCGTGGGGCTTTCGCCGGTGGTGCCGCAAGGGCAGAGGAAGTCGATGCCCGCAGCGAGCTGGCGGCGAATTAATGCGCGGAGGGTAGGTTCGTCGAGCGACAGATCAGGCCGGAAAGGCGTCACGAGCGCGGTGCCGCAACCGGTAAACAGGCTGTTAGATTTCATGGCCGGCTTTCCGTCCCGAATAGTACCTCATCGAACGTGTAGATGCCCGTGCGGCCGATGATCCAAGCGGCGGCGTGCAAAGCGCCTCGTGCGAAAGCTTCGCGGCTGCGCGAAGTATGACGCAACGTGATCGTTTCCGCCGCGGAATCGAAGCCGATTTCGTGCGTGCCGGGGTGCTTCCCGGCGCGGTTGAAGCCGCTATCGATGGGCCGCGTCCAACCGCGCTCCCGCATCGCATTCACAAGCGTCTTCAGCGTGCCGGAGGGCGCATCTTTCTTTGCGCTATGGTGGATTTCCCAGGTCCAGGCTTCGAATTCCGGATTGGGTCCGAGAAGCTCGGCCGCCACGGCGGCAAGTCGCCTGAAGACGGCCATGCCTG
>Ga0213875_10001249_pt1 | contig 17160 bp, 14 predicted proteins | sample BarmaccomBMRX_R8_FD_160105 | JGI IMG/M metagenome (GOLD analysis project Ga0213875, IMG submission 160105) | Root-associated microbial communities from Barbacenia macrantha in rupestrian grasslands, the National Park of Serra do Cipo, Brazil - RX_R8 | ecosystem: Host-associated > Plants > Roots... | reverse complement strand
TGTCGAGCGTTCCGGCGACGATCACCGGGGCCACGCCGCCGCGATGGATGGGACGCAGATCGACGGCAGGCGATGCGGCGTCCACGGACGCTTTGGGCATGGCGGTTCGTGTGCGCGCAGCCGCTTCGATCTGTGCGACGGATGCAGGTTGCGACCAGCGTGTAGGCGTCGACGGGTTCGAGAGATAGACGCGAACCGCACCCCGCTGCCTCGCAGGCCGAGCTCCATCTTCGCGATGTGGTGTTGCTGCAAGCGCTTCAGCGATCTCTGCCTCTCCGTGCTGGCCGACCCCGAGCAGCCTTTGCTGCAGCTCACGGTCCGCCTCGAGACGCGCCGCCTCCATGATCCGGTTGATCCGGCCGTTGATCATGATCGCGACCTTTTCGGCGATGGCCGTCGCGACGCCGATATTCTGCTCGACCACAAGCACCCCGATATCCCCCTGCTCGCCGAGATTGACGAGCATCTGCTCGACCTGCTCCACGATGACCGGCGCCAGGCCCTCTGTCGGCTCGTCCATGATGAGGAGGCGCGGATTGAGGAGCAGCGCACGCGAGATCGCGAGCATCTGCTGTTCGCCACCAGAGAGCTGGTTGCCCCGATGGCCGCGCCGCTCCGCCAACCGTGGGAAAACGTCATAGATGCGCGCCATCGTCCATTGCGAGCGTCCGTTGCCGGCCGCGAGCTGCAAGTGTTCGTCGACGGTGAGAGAGGGCCATAGACGTCGGCCCTGCGGAACATACCCAAGCCCGAGGCGCGCGATCTCGGCCGGTGTGCGCCCAACGAGCTCCTCGTCCATGAAACGGATGGAGCCGCTCGCAGTCGGGAGCAACCCCACGATCGCCTTGCAAAGCGTCGTCTTCCCCATGCCGTTGCGTCCGACGAGCGAGAGCACACCATGCGCGAGCGTCAGGTCCACACCTTGGACCGCATGGCTGCGACCATAGAGGACGTTGAGGCCCCTGATCTCGAGCAGGTTGTTCGTGCGCGGCTCAGCCATGGCCGCCACCGAGATAAAGCTGCTGCACCTCCGGATCGGCCTCGATGGCGCGCGGTGCGCCTTCCTTGAAGATGCGCCCGTTGTGCATCATGGTCACGCTCTCGACGACGCGCAGGGCGACGTCCATGTCGTGCTCGATGATGATGTAGCCGATATGGGGTGGAAGCGCGGTGAGGATTGCGACGAGATCGCCGCGTTCGTTGGGGGAAAGCCCAGCTGCCGGCTCGTCGAAAAGGATGAAGCGCGGCGCGCCAGCCAGTGCGAGCGCGATCTCGAGCTGGCGCTGCTGCCCATGTGCCAGTTCGCCGACGAGACGATCGGCGACCTGCTCGAGATGAACGAGCGTGATGAGATCGGCGACCGATTGCATGATCGCGTCGCTCGCGCGCGTGCGGATCAGTGAGAAACGGCCACGTGAGGCGCCGCGGCAAGCCAGATAGACATTGTCGCGCACCGAAAGCCGCTGGAACAGCAGCGAGATCTGATAGGTACGGCGCAGCCCGCGCCGCGTGCGCTCGTGTGGCGGCAGAGTCGTCACGTCCTCGCCGAAAAAGCGGACGGTCCCTGCGGTCGGCGGGAAATCCCCGGTCACGCAATTGAGCAGCGTCGTCTTGCCGGCGCCATTCGATCCGAGCACCGCGCGTCGCTCTCCGGGCCGCACACTGAGCGTGATGTCGCTCAGCGCCGCGAGCGCGCCGAACAGACGGGAGACGCCACGCAATTCGATCGCGTTGCCGGCCCCGGCCGCGGCGATCCGTTCGGCGACGGTGCTCAACGGCCTGTTCCCCGACGGGAGGATGCGGCGCGCGCCAGCCACCGCCGCCAAAGGCCGATCACGCCGTCAGGCGAGAACAGGACGATGATGAGGAAACCTAATCCGATGATGGTCTGGAAGCGCCGCCCATCAAGTCCGACGGCGACAAGCGCATCGAGCGCAAAGGTTCGGAGAAGGACATAAATGAAGGCTCCGATGAAGGCGCCGATCGGGTGGCCGAGGCCTCCGACGACCGCGATCACGAGGAGATCGATCGTCGCCTGGATGCCGGCGGTACCGGGAGAAATCTGGTTGTTGAGCCAAACCAACAGGATACCGCCGATTGCCGCGATTACTGCCGCGAAGGCATAGGCTGCGATGCGGTGAGCCGTGACGTTGAAGCCGATAGCCTCCATGCGACGCGGGTTGTCGCGTGTGCCCTGCAGCGCGATTCCGAAGGGCGCCCGCGAGACGTAAAGAACGGCGGCGTAGCTCAGCCCGGCGCAAAACAGGATCAAATAGTAGAGCGGGAGCGGGGACTTCCAATTGACTCCGAGGAAGATCGGCGCGGGAATCGACGTGAAGCCATTGAAGCCGTTGAAGATCGACCAGTTCTGCAGGGTCAGGTAGAAGAAGGCGCTCGCAAGCGCGAGGGTGATCATGATCGTGTAGATGCCCTCGGTGCGGGCCGAGAGGGCGCCGGCCAGAGTTCCAAAGGCGACGGCGATCAGGATCGCGAGAGGCGCTGCCACCCACCACGGCCAGAACAAGCTTATCGAAGGCAGCGAGCTCGCCCCGAGGACCGTGATCGAGTAGCCCGCGAGACCGGCGACGGTCATCTGCACCAAGCTGACCATTCCGCCATATCCTGCGAGGAACATCAGCGACAGCGCGATCATGCCGAGAACCAGCGTCCAACCGACGATCTGATCCAGCACGAAATCGGTGGTTGCAGCCGGAAGCAGCACCAGCAACAGCCCCAGCAGCAGTGTCGGTGAATGTTCCGAGAACCAACGCGACAGGGCGTCCCCGCCAACGCCGATTGGACGCGCCGTTCCGGTTTCCGAGAGGGCCATCTTCAGCGCCTCCCCAGGAGGCCTTGCGGGCGAAGCGCGAGCACGACCACCATGATCACGAAGGTGGCGACTGTGGCGTAGTTCTGGAAATAGACGAGGCCGAATTGCTCCGACAGGCCGATGATGAGGGCGCCGAGCGCCGCGCCCGGAATGGACCCCATTCCCCCGACGATGACGACCACGAGCGAAGCCAGGAGGAAATGCGAATCCTCCCCGAGTGAGATCGACTGGAAGGTACCGCCCACGATACCGGCCATTCCGGCGAGTCCGGCGCCAAACGCGAAGACCAGCACGAACAGCAGCTGGACCCGGTAGCCGAGCACCGACAACATGTCGCGATCGTCGACGCCGGCGCGGATCATCACGCCGATGCGCGTGCGGTGAAGGGCAAGCCACATCCCGATGCCGATGAGCACCGCAGCCGCGAAGATGACGAGCCTCACCCGCGGATATTGCAGGAAGATGGCATCGCCGCTCGGCTTAAGGGCGACGATGATGGGCGTCGGTACCGGTCCCGTCAGATAGTCCGGCGTGTCGATCTGAATGGCATTGCCACCCCACACCCAGACCATCAGGTCGGCAAAGACAATCGAAAGGCCGAGAGTAACCAGGGTCTGGCGCAGATCCTGGCCTTCCATGCGGCGGAAAATCAGGATCTGCATGGCGGCGCCGACGAGGGCGCAGCAAATGAATGCGACGATGTAGCTCAGGAGCCAAGAATTACTCCAGACCCCCGCCTCGTAGCCCATATAGCCGCCGAAGAGATAAAGTGAGCCATGCGCCAGGTTGACATTGCGCATGAGGCCGAAGATCAGGGTGAAGCCGGCAGCGACAAGGAAGTAGAGTCCACCCAGCGTAATGCCATTGAACAAAGCGTTGATGAACAGACGTTTCCGGCCGAACCACTCCTCGAAAGCCTGAGGCCAGGGTGCCAAGATGAGCCAAAGGCAGAAGATGACGATGATTGCGAGCAACAGCGCGGCGACGGGGTGGTGGTTGATCCAGCGACTCAGAGCATCCCCGTGCGGGGTGCCGCCGCCGGCCGTGCTCTCATCGCCAAGAGCTGTTGCCATCCGCCGCTCTCCGTTGCTCCATGATTACTAGCCGAGGCTGGCAATGGCGGCGTGATTGCCAGTCTGATTTTTTCCAGACGCGCTATTCGTTCATGACGCGCGCAACATTTCGGTAGAGCGTTGGGGGGATTCCGACATGGGAAGCAAAAAAGTGGGTGAAATGACTTTGCGAGGAAAAGCCGAGCTCGAAGCCGATATCAGTAACCGAGACCCTCGAATCCGTCAGCCGCTCCAGTGCCCGCTCGATCCGCATGGTATTCGCATAGAGTCCGGGCGTTACGCCGGTGTTTTCGCGAAACAGCTTGAAGAAATGCGGGCGCGACAGGCCGACATCGCGCGCCAACGCATCGAACTCGATGCCTTTGGCGCAACCATCGTCGATGAGCCGCAATGACTTACGGACCCTGAAATCGATCAGCATGCGCGATGATGAGAGGGCGGGGGAGCAGTCGCGCTTACGCCATGAGGCATCGAAGCTCGCGTCGAAGAGCTGGTTGAGATAGCGCTCGACGAGGCGATAGCTGGCATTGGTCACGAGCACATGGGCGAGGCTCGCGGCGATCGAGCGGATTGTCGTCCCCATCTCGATCCGGTTGGCGCCGAAGCGGCGGCCGTCTCTGCCCTGTTGGTCGTGGTCGAGCCAGCGATCGCAGATATAGGCCACGAGGAAGATCGAGGGCTCGCTGCCCATGCCAGGATGAAAAGAATGGGGCTGCCAGGGGTTGATGGCTACTCCTTCGGACTGATCGACGAGATGCGGGACATCGCAGATCGTGACGGTGGCGGGAGTGCCCCTCAGCAAAAAGGTCAAGTGTCCTTCTCGATGGGCGTGGGTACGCATGGGTCGATCGAGCCGATAGACCGTAACGCGGCCGAACGCTCCGTGACAGACCGCCAAGGCAGTGCTCATCGACCACCTCCCAAGTAATTGTCGTGTTTTTGTAAGATTAAACGCTGGTGCAGGCAAAATGACAAGGTCAAACAGGACTCAAGTATAGACGACCAGACTCGCAGACATGGTCGGCCCACAGATGAGCTCTCTCGGCGGGGATTGGGGGCCGCGCGGAGGTTGCGCTTCCGACGCCCCACGCGGGCTTGTCGCGTCCGGTCAGCCGCTGTTACCGTCTTGCGTCTGTCCACATGGCGCCGATCACGCCCGGACAAGACGCGCAAGCTGGACCAGCCGGCGCGGGGCATCGCTTGGTGGCGCGTGAAGTCAAATGGCGCAAGAACACAGGAGGAATACCCAATGCGAAAGGGCCTTCTACTCGCCTCGACGGCATCTATCTTTGCGCTTCTCGCCGGCCTGTCAGCCCATGCAGCCGATAAGATAAAGATCGGCGTCAGTGCGACGCTCGAAGGCACCTACACGGTGCTTGGCGAGGACGGGATGCGCGGTTACGAGCTTGCCGTAAAGGCGCATGACGGCAAGGCCGGTGGCAAGGAGATCGAGACTATCGTCGCATCCACTGATGCCAGTCCGGATTCGGCGGTACGTGCCGCCAAGAAGCTCGTCGAGCAGGACAAGGTCGATGTTCTCATCTCTCCGCTTTCCGGAGCAGAGGGCATCGCGATTCGCGACTACTCGAAAACGCAACCGCAGATCACCGTCATCAACGCCTCATCCGGCGCCCTGGAAACCACCTATGTCGATCCGTCGCCTACTTTCTACCGATTCAATTTGGACGGCGCTCAATGGCATGCAGGTCTCGGCGACTACATCTACAACACGAAGCATTACAAGAAGATAGCGACAGTCGCCGAGGATTACGCCTTCACCTACACCCAAGTGTTCGGGCTGGCGCTCGAATTCTGTCAACTCGGCGGCCAGATCACCAAGCGCTTATGGGTGCCACTTGGAACCAAGGATTTCGCATCGACCATCGCGTCGCTGCCGGACGACGTCGATGCCATTTATCTGGGGCTCGGCGGCGCCGACGCCGTGAACTTTCTCAATCAGTACCAACAGGCGGGCGGCAACGCCAAGCTCATCGGCGGCTCGATCATGGTCGACCAGACGGTTCTGTCGTCGAAGGGGAAGGCGAAGGAGGCGCTGATCGGCACGGTCGCGGCCAGCGGCATGGCGGATGCCGATCCCAATCCGAAATGGCAAGCCTTCGCGAAATCTTATCAGACCATGCCGAAAGAAGGTTACTTCAAGAATGCCTTCGCCGGGCCGTCGCTACTCGCGATCAGCTACTACAATTCGGCGGATGCGGTGTTCAAGGCGCTTGACGAGGTCAAGGGTGACCTCAGTGACAACAACAAGAAGTTCCGCGAGGCGCTCAAGAACATGGTGCTCGATGCTCCAAATGGAAAGATCACGCTCGATGAAAATCGGCAGGCGATCGGCACCAATTTCATCACGGAAGTTGTCAAGGACCCCAACGGAGACCTCGTCAGCAAGGTGGTGAAAGTCGTGCCAAATGTGCAGGAGCGGCTCGGATTCTCGAAAGAAGTCTTCGACAAGATCGGATTGCCTGGCCGGGATGTCCCGGAGTGCAAGAAGAGCTATCCTTAGAGGCGATTGCAAGATCGCGCTTGCCGAATCCTGAAAAGGGGGTGAACCGGTTTGCGCCGGTTCACCGGGCGACCTTGCCAGACGGGCGAGATGTGCATGTTGGTCAATGGCCAGAAAATGACTCAAGCGATGCCCCTTGCGTTCGGCACGCTCGCAGGAATCGCGACGGGAACTTCTTCCCGAAGTGCTCAGCCATGATTGTGATTGACGGTCGTGTTTACTTCGGTGCCTCTGGTCGCTTTGGCAGAGGCCCTTCACGCCTTCTTATCTCTCGGACGCCGGTGCGTGGTCGACAACGCGACGGCGGCTTTTCGTTGTTGCCAGCGGCATGAAGCGTGGATCGATAGCGGGCGTAAGGGCGCAGACCCTTTGAGCCCGAGCGCGATCAGTCAGCATCAATCAAGTGGGTGTGCTTCGTGAACAGCGCGATCTTTTCTTCGTAGGTAAGCCGCACCGGTCGTCGGCATCCCTCACACTGGAAGTGACCTACGGATTGAAACCACACGCCGGTTCTGACCAGAGGGCGACAACAATACGGGCAATTGAAGATGAGGCACGCACCTCGCAATCGTGGTGAAAGCGGCATCCTCTGCACCTCACCACGAGAGCGTAGAGCCGGAGCGGACGAAGCCGCATTAACCTATGTTAGTTTCCGAAAATCTTGGCAGTGACGGAAAGCAGCCGCCGTTTATGCCAATCGCATCACCCAAGATGATGGGACGCCGCCTCGCTCGGCGCTCTCTATCTCGCGCGCAAGCCGCAGACACTCGTCCTCGTGCAATTTCACCGATTGCTCGAAACTGACAAGGAGCTCTCTGGCTCCAGCCGTGTTCTGCCTCGTCCACTCCAAACGCTTGAGCCGCTGGCGTTGTTCTTCCAAGTTCGCCATCGCCTTGGCGGCGCGCCCATGAGCGGCCGCCAGTTTGTTGCGCAGGAGATCGCGGTAGCTCATCACTTGCTCCCGTGACAAATAATGCCTCGGGCAAATACCGCGGAGTCGATTTTCCCGTTCCGAGTGTGCGTTCAACGATCGCTAACGATTGTTACGAGGCGCCGATAATTCGAAAACGATGTTCTGTGGCGAGCTTGGCTGACGACGCCCTCGTCATCGGATTTCACTCCGGATCCGGGCGCGCCGAGCCGAGCCCCAAGTCAAGCATCTCCAGTCCTCATCGCGACCGCCCCGGTTTCTGTTCCGCGGGGCTTGTTGCAAGCTTCTCGTCCCGATATTTTAGGTTTCAAATATCGGAGAGGGCAATGGAAAGCGCGCCTGCACGTCATGCGCTGGTCACGGGAGGCGGCAGGGGAATCGGCCTTGCTGTCGCGACGAGCCTTGTCCGGCTGGGCGTCAGGGTAAGCATTCTCGGACGAGAGGAGAAATCGCTCCGCGCGGCGGTGGCTGCCGGCGATGCACAAAGCGCGATTGTCGCGGATGTCACGGACCCGGATGAGGTTCGCGATGCCATTGCGCGCGCGGATCGCGAAGCGCCCCTCGACATTCTCGTCAACAACGCGGGAGGGGTCGAAACCGGCCCCTTCTTGCGCCTCGACGATGCCGCCTTCGAGCGACAGCTCGCGCTTAACCTCATGAGCACCGTGCGGATGACGCGCGCCGTGCTGCCCGGCATGATGGAGCGCGGCTTTGGCCGGGTGATCAACATCGCTTCCACGGCCGGTCTCAAGGCCTACCCATATGTGAGCGCCTATGTTGCGGCAAAGCACGCCGTCGTCGGTTTCACGCGTGCGCTTGCTCTCGAGACAGCGAAATCGGGCGTGACTGTGAATGCCATTTGCCCGGGCTACACCGATACCGATCTCGTGCGCGGGAGCGTCGAGCGCATTCGCTCGAAAAGCGGCGGTTCGGCCGCGGACGTGCTCGCAAAGCTCGTCGCCGGGAACCCTCAGGGTCGTCTCGTGCGTCCGCAAGAGGTGGCCTGCGTCGCGGCCTGGCTCGTTTCGGAAGCCGCGGCCTCGATCAATGGGCAGGCGATCGCCGTCGATGGAGGAGAGACCGTGTCGTGACGCTTTTGGCGCAAAATCTGCTCGACGCCGAAACCAAGGCGCATGAGCATGAGGATCAGCATCAATCCCAGCTTCGGCTATGGCTCCGCCTCCTGAGCTTTTCGGCCCTGGTCGAAAGCCAGATCCGGCGAAGGCTGCGCGAAGATTTCGGCACGACCTTGCCGCGTTTCGACTTGATGGCGCAACTCGAGCGCGCCCATGACGGCATGACGCTCAACGAGCTCTCGAAAAGGATGATGGTGACGAACGGCAACGTGACCGGCCTGGTCGAGCGCCTCGTGGCAGAAGGGCTCGTCGAGCGTCGCCCGGCCCCGAGAGACAGAAGGGCACAGTTCGTCCGCCTGACGCCGCTCGGACGCGGCGTGTTCCAGCATATGGCCGGCGCCCACGCACGCTGGCTCTCCGTCCTCTTGCGCGGCCTCGACGAGAAGGAGATCGAGATCATGATGGCGCTTTTGGGCAAGGCCAAGCTATTTGCCCGTGGGGCGCTCGCGCGAGGCGAGGTGGAGATTTCCTAGCATGAGGCCTTTTCCAGTTGTCACGCCGCCCCTCGCGAAATATCAAGCGGCGCATTTCAAATTGTCGGTCGAAGGGAAGGTCGCGACCGTCACCTTGAACCGACCCGAGCGGAAGAACCCCCTTACTTTCGAGAGCTATGCGGAGCTCGCTGCGCTCTTTCGCGCCGCCGCGCATGAGGATGGCGTGAAAGCCTTCGTCGTGACAGGAGAGGGCGGAAATTTCTCATCGGGCGGCGACGTGCACGAGATCATCGGCCCGCTGACGAAGCTCGGCACGAAAGGGCTTCTCGATTTCACGCGCATGACAGGCGAGCTCGTCAAGGCCATGCGCGCAGCCCCTCAGCCCGTGATTGCCGCCGTCGATGGCGTATGCGCGGGCGCGGGCGCAATCATCGCCATGTCGAGCGATATGCGGCTCGGCACCGCGCGCGCCAAGATCGCCTTCCTCTTCAACCGGGTCGGGCTCGCGGGGTGCGACATGGGTGCTTGCGCGATCCTGCCGCGCATCATCGGCCAGGGCAGGGCGTCCGAGATTCTCTTCACCGGACGAGCCATGAACGGAGAGGAGGCCGAACGTTTCGGCTTCTTCAATCGGATTTGCGCGCCCGAGACGCTTCTCGGCGAGGCTCAAGCGTTGGCTAAAGACATCGCTGACGGACCCAATTTCGGCAATGCAATGACGAAGCGCATGCTCGATATGGAATGGGCGATGTCGATCGAGTCCGCCGTCGAGGCCGAGGCCGTAGCCCAAGCGCTCTGCATGCAGACGGATGATTTTCGTCGCGCCTATCGCGCTTTCGTCAAGAAAGAAAAACCTGTGTTTGAGGGGGATTGATGCCGGATCATGCCCTTCTCCGCCTTCCGTTTTTCGAGGCCCATCATCGAAGCTTCGCGCAAGCCGTTTCAGCATTCGCGAACGAGGTCGCGCCGGGCCTCGTCGATCATCGCGACGTCGATGGCTCGTGTCGGCGCCTCGTCCGAGCGCTCGGTGAGGGGGGCTTCCTCCGCCATGCGGTGATCGCGCCTCATGGCGGGGAGCGGCCCACCCTCGACGTGCGCACCCTTTGCCTCGCGCGCGAGACGCTGTCCTTCGCTTCGGGGCTCGCTGATTTCGCTTTCGCCATGCAGGGGCTCGGAACGGGGCCCGTCTCTCTCTTCGGCACACAGGAGCAAAAGGCGAGATGGCTTCCGCCGATCGCCAAGGGAGAACGCATCGCGGCCTTTGCGCTTTCCGAGCCGGACGCCGGCTCAGATCCAGCCGCGATGATCACGACGGCGGTCGCCGACGGCAACGCGCATCTTCGCCTGGACGGAACGAAGACCTGGATATCGAACGGCGGGATCGCGGACCAATATGTCGTCTTCTGCCGTACGGGGGAGGCCGAGGGTGCAAGAGGGCTTTCGGCCGTGATGGTGGAAGCCGGGACGCCCGGCCTTTCCATCGTGGAGCGTCTCGAGACCATGTCGCCCCATCCGCTCGCGACCTTGTCCTTCGAGGGATGCCGCGTGCCGATTACCAATCGCATCGGCGGACCCGGCGAAGGTTTCAAGGTCGCGATGGCGACGCTCGACGTTTTTCGGTCGACCGTGGGGGCGGCTGCACTCGGGCTCGCGCGGCGCGCGCTCGCCGAGGCGCTGGAGCGTGCTTCGACCCGTAAGATGTTCGGAGCGACGCTCGCTGATCTGCAGCTCACGCAAGGTGCGCTCGCCGAGATGGTGGCCGATATCGAGGCCTCCGCCCTTCTCGTCTACCGCGCGGCCTGGACCAAGGATCACGGAGCCGAGCGCATCACCAAGGAGGCAGCGCTCGCAAAGCTCGTCGCGACGGAGGCCGCCCAACGCGTGATCGACAAGGCGGTGCAGATATTCGGCGGCGCGGGCGTGCGCAGCGGCATGAAGGTCGAGGAGCTCTATCGCGAGATCCGGGCGCTCCGCATCTACGAAGGCGCGAGCGAGGTCCAGAAGGTCGTCATCGCCCGCGCCGAGCTTGCCGCTCATGCGGCGCAACGCTTGGCGGCCGCGAATGGGAGCCCTTGACCGGCGGATGCTGATGCTCATGGCAGGCCGGGAAGCGTGGTGCCTTTGGCCGGAACGGGTTTGCCCGCAAAATTGGTTTTCGCGATGGCTGGCGAGCGAGCATCCGGCGCAAGACGAAAGACATGATTGAGATGAGGGCGACCGAGATCGGCCCTTTGCAAAAAGAAAAGACCGAGGAGGAAAAAGTTCATGACCTTCACGACTGCCCCCTACACGGCGCATGTCGATCCTTTTGCCCGCGAGCATTTGCCGCCGCCCGCCGAGATGCCCGATTTCATCTTCATGCTCCCTGAGCTGCGTTATCCGGAGCGGCTGAACTGCGTCGTCGAGCTTCTCGACAACTGGCTCGCCAAGGGTCACGGCGCGCGTCCCTGCTTTCGGTCGCTCGACAGGAGCTACAGCTACGCCGAGTTCGCCGCGCTCGTTAATCGCATCGCCAATGTTCTCGTCGCGGAATACGGGCTCATTCCCGGCAATCGCGTGCTCTTGCGCTCACCCAACACGCCCCTGATGGCGGCTGCGCTCTTCGCCGTCATGAAGGCCGGCGGCATTGCGGTGACCTCGATGCCGCTTCTACGCGCGAAGGAGCTCGCCTTCATGTCCGACAAGGCGAAGGTGGCGCTCGCTATATGCGATCACCGCTTCCTCGAGGAACTCGAAAAAGCGAAGCTTGCGACGCCGGCTCGCGCAAAGATCGTGCCGATGGGAGGGGGCTCGAGCGAGGATCTCAATTCGGCGATCGAGAAGGCCTCGGTGGAGTTCACGGCTTGCCCAACGAGCGCGGAGGACATCTGCTTGATCGCCTTCACATCGGGCACGACGGGCGTCCCGAAGGGCGCGATGCACAACCATCGCGACATGCTCGCGACCTGCGACACTTATGGAAAATATGTCCTCGAGGCACGCCCGACGGATGTATTCATCGGCTCGCCGCCGCTCGCTTTCACCTTCGGTCTCGGCGGAGGAGCGCTGTTTTCCTTGCGCATCGGCGCTTCCTCCATTTTGTTGGAGCAAGCAGCGCCCGACAAGTTGATGGAGGCCATCCGGACGTTGAAGCCGACCGTCTGTTTCACGGCGCCGATCGCCTATCGAGCCATGCTCGCGAAGCTGCAGCCCGGCGATCTTGCAAGCCTGCGCATCTGCGTTTCGGCGGGCGAGGCGCTTCCCGGTGCCACCTGGGGTGCTTGGAAAGCGGCAACCGGCATCGAGATCCTCGATGGCATCGGCTCGACGGAGATGTTGCACATCTTCATCGGTGCTCCCGCCGGCAAGATCAAGGCGGGCTCGACCGGCATTCCCGTCCCGGGATACGAGGCGAGAATCGTCGACGATGAGGGCCGCGAGCTGCCGCGCGGATCCACCGGGCTTCTCGCGGTCCGAGGTCCCACAGGTTGCCGCTACCTCGCTGACCCTCGCCAGACCACTTATGTCAAAAATGGCTGGAACTTCACGGGCGATACTTACCGGCTCGACGAGGACGGCTATTTTTGGCATCAGGCGCGTTCGGACGACATGATCGTTTCGGCGGGATACAACATCGCAGGCCCCGAGGTGGAAGGCGCGCTCCTCAGCCATCCAGCCGTCCTCGAATGCGCCGTCGTCGGGGCCCCCGATCTTGCCCATGACACGACGATCGTGAAAGCCTATGTGGTGCTGCGTGCCGGACACCAATCCGATGGCGGGCTCGTCGCCGCGCTTCAGGAGCATGTGCGTTCCGAGATCGCTCCTTATAAATTCCCGCGCGTCGTCACTTTCGTCGAGGCCCTGCCGCGCACGGAATCCGGCAAGGTGCAGCGCTTCGTGCTGCGCGAACGCGCCAGGAGGGAAGCCGAGGAAGGAGCTGGGAGATGAGCCCACCGCAAAAACCCATAATCGTGTCTTCCACCCCTCCCGAAGAGGAGGCGGCGCCGCGAAGCCTCAATCCTGAAGGATGGCCGCGACCGAAGGGCTATGCCAACGGCATGGCGGCGCATGGGCGGGTGGTGCTTACCGGCGGCGTTGTGGGCTGGAACGTGATGGGACGTTTCCCCGAAGGCTTCGTGCCGCAGGCGCGACGCTGCTTCCAGAACATCCGCGCGATATTGGCCGAAGGTGGCGCGGAGCCGCGCCATCTCGTGCGTCTCACCTGGTACGTCACCAGCATCGACGATTACCTCGCAAACCCAAGGGAGCTCGGCGAAGCTTATCGCGCAGCTTTTGGGCGCCATTTTCCGGCGATGGCCGTCGTCGAAGTGAAGCGCCTCGTCGAGAAGGACGCTTTGCTGGAGATCGAAGCGACCGCGATCGTGCCGGACTGAGGAACCCTTTGGCCCATCGCGCCGCAAGCCCCAAGACAGTTTGGACTTACCTGATGCCTCCGAGCATCCCATGCACGCTCCAGGTCATCGCGGCGAGCACGACGATGAGCGCGAGGTAGAGCACCATGTATTCGATCCGTGTCCCCATCGGCACGCCGAAATAGGCGAGGTTCTGGGGCGAGCGCGGATCGTAATGCCAGGCCTGCCGGAGCTTCGGGATGGCGGAAAGCGCGATGACGATGAAGATTGGGCTCGGGTGAAGCAGATAAGCCACACCCATCAATGGCGCGCCGAGCAGCCATATGCGCGGGCTGAGGATTGCCGTGATGCGTCCTCCGTCAAGCGGGGACAGGGGTAGAAGATTGAACAGGTTTAGGAAGAAACCTGCGTAGGCAACCGCGAGAAACAGGTCGTTGTCCTGGACGCGCGCGAGCGCATACATCGCAAAGGCGCCGAACGAACCCACCACGGGACCGGCGATTGCCACATAGGCTTCCGTCTCGACGTCGTGTGGCTGCTCTTTCAGCGCGAGGTAGGCGCCGACGAAAGGAATGAAAATCGGCGCGCCGACCAGGAGGCCGCGCCGGCGTGCCGCCATGTAGTGGCCAAGCTCGTGGACGAGCAGGAGTGCCACGAAACCTGCCGCGTAGCGCCAACCGAAGACGCTGGCGTAAACCGCGATCGAGAGGAGCATTGTTCCGCTCGTCGCCGCAATCGATCCAAATTTGAGAGCGGACAGAAGCGTGAGCATGTCAGGACTGCGGAACGGCGATCATGTCACGCCTTCGTTCCGCTTCCGGATGACGGTCCACGACGAAACCACTTCACGATGCCCGCGCCGATCCCTGCTGCAGCGACCGCGATAAGCTTTGCGAATTTCACGACAAAAACGCCGGCGATTGCCAGAAGGCCGAGCTTTTTCGCCGCGAGCCCGCCGACAAGTGCGGCGATGCCGTAAGCGGCGATCTTGTCGGTCGAGCTATTGAAATCCTCGTAGCGCTTGCCGGGGACGAAATTCAGATTTGCCAGGAGATCGCGCGCCACCGGCTTCTCAGCCTCGATTCGGTCGAGACTGGTGATGAAATCAACGGAGAAATAGCCATCCCTGCCGAGAAGGTAGGTGTGGTAGTTTACCGTCTGCTCCGCGCTCGCGTCGGCGCCCTTGTCCTTTAGCGAAAGCGACCACACGAGCCGATGCTCTTTGGCGTCGTAGATGGGCGGCTCGATCCAGCCGACCACCTCGATTGGCGGAAAGCCACGCTGAACGCGGTTCTCATTATTCGCTTCGGTTCTTTCCTTCGTGCCGGCGAGAAGGTCGTTGGCGTTCCATTTTTGAGCCTCATCGTCCTTCACATAGCCTTCCTTTATGAAGACGATCTTTGCCAGCCAATCATCGTCATCTTTGGAGCTCGCAACGAGCCCGATGAAGGTTTGCGGATAAACGACATTGCCCATGGCCTGCATAAGGCGGGTTGCGGGCGCCTTCGGAATAAAGAACAACCCGGCGGGAAGGCTCAGAATTCCCTGGTCATTGAGAGGGATTTCCCGTGGCCCGCTCACGCGCGCCTCGTGAGCGGCAGACCAGGCAGCCTGCTCCTCTTCGGCGCGCTGCTGAGGCGAAAGCGGCTGCGGCGGTGAAGGAGATTGCTGCGGTAAAGGAGGTTGCGGCACGCTGCTCCCGGTGGGATTCGCCTGGGCGCAAGCCTCGCGATCAAATGCGAGAACGGAGGCTAGAGCAAGCATCGCGGCCAGCACGGACCTATTATTCCAGCGTCGGACAGACTCTAACAAAATCGACCGGTTCGTGAGACTAAGGATGATAGGAATGGTCTTACTGCCTATCATTGCATCACGGCGGCACGGACTGCACGAGGAAGAGGTGAGCGCACGAACGAACGCATCGAAGGTCCTGACGCCACGTCGAATAATATTGCCCCCAAACCCATGCATGCGCCCATTCGTCATTGCCTATCCCATTCCATCCCGCGCGTAGTGCCGCTCTCTCGACAGCGGAACAGAAATAGAACGTCTATTCCCAGTTCGTCAATGGGGTGATCGGAAAATGTTAGAGTTTTGGCCGAATCTGCAGGTCGAGTTCCGGGCTCCCTGCTGCAGACAATGCTAATTGCATTTGTTTCTCAAACGAGGTCGCGCGGGATCGTCTGTTCAAAGTCGCGCGTCGCGGCAAGCGCGCCGTTTTCGAAGGCGAGAAGTCTCGCACTGACGAAAAACTGTGTGGCGGTCGAGTGCATCGATGAGTGCGTCTCGATGCGGATGCACCAATTCTCGCGCCCGAGCTCGTAGGTTTGCGTGAGCCGATAGCGAGCGCTCAGAGGGTCGTCAGCTTGGATCATGAGCTCACGTTCGAGATCATGGGAAAGGGTGGTGTCGATCTCGTCGAGGCGAAAAACTCCTTCGCCGAAAAGGCCACCCTCACTTTTGGTGCTGTAGGTCGAAAGGCCTCCCACGAGGTCGAGCGTTGCGGTCCGTGACATTCGCCCTTCGCTCATGCGGCTGCGCGGCGCTTCTCTCCCACGTGAAGGCGGCGCGAAGATCACCTCCTCGTCGACCGTGGTCGAGGGGCGCACCGGCAGAACGAGCTTTGCGGGCGACCGCAACGTCAGGGTTGCGGTCTTGGGCGCCGGCCAGATGAGCGGCCAATAGGCGCTCGATAGGGCAAGGCGCATGCGATGGCCCTTCGCGAAGGCGTAGCCGCAATCATTGAGCTTGAGGCGAACCAGATAGAAGCTTCCGGGCTCCAGCGGGCTCGGCTCGGCATGGCTCTCCCGATGCGTAAGATTGAGCACGCCGTAAGAAATGCGCCGGGATGAACCGTCAGGCGCGACATCGCAAAGCCTTGCGCAGAGCTGGGCCACCCGTGTGTCCGAGGCGATCTCGATTTCGATCTCGGCCGCGCCCAAGAGTTCGACGCGCTCGGAAAGCGGATCGCCGTCGAACACGCAGGAGAAACCATCATCGATGCGCTGATCGAATGCTTCGCATCCGGCAACGCCGGTGCCCATCCATTCGCCCACGGCGAAGCCCGTCCAGCAAGGTGACGAGATCGTGACCTTGTTACCCTCGCGCGCGTCCTCGAGAAGACGACCGTCTTCGAGGTAAAGCACGCGTCGCTCGATCCGCGACGACGGCCATTGCGGCTCGCCGACGAAGCGGCCTCGCGCCTTGGCGCGCGGCCCCGGCGGGGACCATTCCTCGATGAAGGCGCGCAGCATCGGCTCCGCCATGATGCCGCGATCTTCGTCCTTCAACCAATGATCCCACCAGCGCAAAGCCTCCTCGAGGAAGCCGATGGCCGGACCCGGCACGCCGTCTTGCGGATAGACATGCGCCCAAGGCCCGATAAGGCCGAGCCTTGGCGCCTTGAGCCCTTCCAAGAGGCGCGGCACGGCGTTCGTGTAAGCGTCGGCCCAGCCACCCACCGCGAAGACCGGGCAGGTGATGGCCGAGAACTCCTCGCACACGGAGCCATGGCGCCAGTAAGCGTCGCGTCGCTGATGCGCGAGCCAAAGCGCTGGAAAAAAGGGGAGAGACTCGAGGCGCTCGAGCCATGTCTCTCGCCAGCTTTCCCCGACAATTGCCGGATCGGGAGGGCGGGCTTGATAAGCGAGCATGATCGTGCCCCACCACAAATTGTCGTTCAGCAGAGCGCCGCCCATGTAGTGGATGTCGTCAGCGTAACGATCATCGGTGGAGCAAACGGTGATGATCGCCTTAAGCGCCGGCGGGCGAAGCGCTGCTGTCTGCAGCGCATTGAAGCCCCCCCAGGACTTTCCCATCATGCCGACGCGCCCGCTGCACCAGCTCTGTCGACTGATCCAGTCGATGACTTCGCAAGCGTCCT
>Ga0213875_10001248_pt1 | contig 17161 bp, 21 predicted proteins | sample BarmaccomBMRX_R8_FD_160105 | JGI IMG/M metagenome (GOLD analysis project Ga0213875, IMG submission 160105) | Root-associated microbial communities from Barbacenia macrantha in rupestrian grasslands, the National Park of Serra do Cipo, Brazil - RX_R8 | ecosystem: Host-associated > Plants > Roots... | reverse complement strand
CTCAAGGTCGGGCAGCAGCGAGCCGAGAAGCACAGCTGAGGCTCCCCGGGACCACACTGCTACCAGCCGAGCGCAACTGTCGACGTCGTTGGCCATGGCGACGGCGACGCGACGGGCGCCAGCGGGCACCTTGGCCGCGAACTCCTCGGCCCGAGCCGCGAGGTCCGAGTAGGTCACCATCGACCCGTCCATGGTCTGGATCGCCAGCGCCTCGGGAAAGTTCGCGGCGAGCCGCGCGACGACATGCCGCAATGAGCCGTCTCCCGGCGCTGGGCCCGTTGCGGGCAAGAGCGCACCTTCTCGCTGCACCTGCGGTTCGCCTCCCGTTATCCAGTGACTTCATCTCATCCGTTCAGCCTTCTGTTTAAGAGTATACTTTTATTTCTCGATATCGATAGTTGTTGTGTGAGTGAGGCAACACCGAGCCTCCGCTGGGCGGCCCTCGCCTGCCAGGGACGTGTCATGTATGTTCGCAACAAGTGACTCTTTTTCCGCAGCTCGGCGTTGCGATTGAGCGCCCTGCTGGGCCAGCACGCCTGGTACGGGGAGGAAGATGGCTCGGATGATCGCGGTGTCCACATGACCCACCCGCTGTCCGGAGAGCACCTGCCGGACCCCGACGACGTCGCCGATCTGGCCGCGCTGGCCCTCGATCCCGCCCAGGTGGTGCCACGCCGGGTCGCGGCCTGGGCGGAGACCGCCCCGGCGCTTCCTTTCCTGACCGAGGTCACCGGGCGCCAGGCGAGCTACGGCCAGGCCTGGGACCTGGTCAGGCGCTGGGTCAGCTGGCTCGACGACCTCGGGGTGCGTCCCGGCGACCGTATCGTCTCCATGCTGCCTGCGTCCGTCGACGCCGCGGTGCTGTGGCTGGCAGCAGGCTGCATCGGCGGCCTGGAGGTCCCGGTCAACCCGGCGCTGCGCGGCGTCTTCCTCCGCCACGTCCTGTCCGACTCCGGTGCCCGGGTCTGCCTGGTTCGCCCCGAGCACGCCGACCTGCTCGCCAGCGCCGGCAGCGACGGGCTGCAGGTCGTCACGGTCGACCGGGACGGCGGCCCGGCGAACCATGCCACGCCAGCCAGCGCCCTCCGCTTCCCCGCTCCCGCCGACCCGTCCTGCGTCATCTACACGTCGGGGACCACCGGCCTGCCTAAGGGCGTGGTGATCTCCTGGGCCCAGATGAGCGCCCTGATTGGCCGCATCCCCCGCCGGTGGCTGTCGCAGCAGGACTGTGCGTACCTATGCCATCCGATGTTCCACGTCACTGGGCGGACCCCGCTGGTGGTGATGAGCGACGTCGGCGGCCGGGTCGTGCTCCGCGAACGGTTCTCCGCCTCCGCCTTCCTTGAGGACATCCGCGCCGGAGGGTGCACTACCACGACGGCGTACGTAGGCCTCATCCTGGCCGTCCCCGAGCGGGAGGACGACGCCGACAACCCATTGCGGTTCGTGTTTGGCCAGGCCAACCTCTCGTTGTCCGCGCGGTTCGCACAGCGGTTCGGCGCGCACGTGCTTGAGGCCTACGGCAGTACCGAGATCGGCTTCCCGATCGTGTTGCGGACCCCGCCGCCTGATCTCGGCCACCGCTGGATCGGCAGCCCCAGGGCGGGCTACTCGGTCCGGGTGGTTAGCCCCGACGGCACCGACGTCCCCGACGGAATCGCAGGCGAGTTGTGGGTCCGCCCGCCCGCCCGCGAGCTGATGCTGCTTGAGTACCTCAACCAGCCCGACGCCACGGCCACCGCCACCGCCCACGGCTGGTACCGCACCGGCGACGCCGCCGTCCGTCATGAGAACGGCAGTTATACCTTCGTCGACCGGATGAAGGACACCATCCGCCGCAACGGCGAGAACATCTCCTCCGCCGCCATCGAGGCGGTCATCGCCGCCGATCCAGCGGTCGCGGAATGTGCCGTTCTCGGGGTCCCCGACCCCGTGACCGGGCAGGAGGTCATGGTCGTGGCCGTCCCGTCCCGGGCGGGCTGCGACCCAGCCGAGCTGTACGACCGGCTCTGCGACCAGCTCCCCCGCTACGCCCTGCCCAGCTACATACTCCTCGCCGATGCCGTGCCACGGACGCCGACCAACAAGATACGCAAGGTCGAGCTAAGGGAATCGGTCGATCTCTCCGCCGCCTGGCGCCCGGCTGACGCACAGATGAGGAGCACGACATGACGCGGGCGATTCGAGTCGCCAATTTCTCTGGCACCCTGGGAGACCGGTTCAGCGCGCTTGCGGAAGCCGTGACCAATGAGCCCGTGGACGTGGTGATCGGTGACTACATGGCCGAGATCACCATGTCGGCGGTGGCCGCCCGGCGCCCAGGCAACGGGCGAGGGACCCGCGACTTCTACGCGGGTTCCTTTCTCCGGCAGGTCCGTCCGCTGCTCGCCACCATCGCCGGGAAGAAGATCAAGGTCGTGACCAACGATGCGGGCGTGGACACCAGGCGGGTCGCGCTCGGCCAAGTCGCCTACGCCCGCACGGGAGACAAGGGAGCCAACGCCAGCCTGGGAGTGTGGACGCCGGCCGCACGCGCCGGCGCGTACCCGTGGCTGGCGGGTTATCTCACCGGCGAACGGCTGAGGGACCTGCTCGGCCTCGGCGCTGACGTGGCCATCGAGCGTTATGAGATGCCCCGCCTGCACGGGGTTTCTTTCGTGCTTCGCGGCTACTTCGGCACCAGCGGCTCGGCGAACCTGGATCTCGACCAGATCGGCAAGTCGCTCGGCGAGTTCCTGCGCGCCCGGCACGTTGACGTCCCGGTCGCCTTCCTCCCCGCCCGCTCATGACCCGGGCACCGGGCGCGGGCGCCACGAAGCTGGAAGCCGGGCGTCCGGCTGCCCCCGTTCCCGCGGGCACCGTGATTGTGCTGCGCGATGGAGCCGCCGGGCTTGAGGTCCTCATGCTCAGGCGCGCGACCACGCTCGCCTTCGCCGCGGGCAACTGGGTGTTCCCCGGCGGACGGGTCGAGCCGGGTGACCTCGCCGAGGCGCCACTGGGGCCAGGCGGCTATCTCGGCGACCAAGACGCCGCCCGCAGCGCGGGCGCGCGCGAGGCCGCGGGAGGAAGCCGGGATCGCGCTTGATTCCGCCTCCGTCGTCCGGCTGTCGCACTGGCTGCCGCCGGCCACCGCGCCACGCCGGTTCTCGACCTGGATCTTCCTGGCGTCCGCGGACCCCACGGTGGCGGTGGCGGTGGCGGTGGACGGCGGCGAAATCACCGCCCACGTGTGGGCTCATCCCGCCGACGTGCTCAGGCGGCGGGACACCGGCGAGGTCGCGCTGATGCCGCCGACGTGGGTGTCGCTCTGGCACGTGGCGAGGTACCACAGCGCGGCTGCCGCCCTGGAGGCCGCGCGCGGCTCGGCTCCCTCTGTGTACTGCCCGCGCATGGTCACCGTCGACGGCACCACGGTTTCGGTGTACGCGGAAGACGCCGGCTACCACGATGCGACGGGCGCCGGCAACGGTTCGCGCCATCGCTTCATCCTCGACCCGGCCAGGTGGCGCTATGAGCGGACGTTCGGCCCGCCACCGCGCCGACTTCGCGGTGCCGCCCTGAAAGATTTCAGTATACTCTTAGGGACATGCTGAGCGCGCCGGCCGCCCGTCGGCTGATGGAAGGGGCGCCATGACCGACCCGGTGACGACCTACGACGAGGTCGCGCTTATCCATGAGACCGCGGCGGCGGCCGGCCTTTCCGCGCAGGACATACCGCCGGTCCGGCGCGTCTCCGTGGAGGCCGGCGGCGGGCAGCGGGTCAGCGCGCTGCTGTGGGGCGACCAGCCCGAGGTGGCGCTGCTGCACGGCGGCGGCCAGAACGCGCACACCTGGGACACGCTGCTGATGTACCTGCGCCGGCCCGCGATCGCGGTCGACCTCCCCGGGCACGGGCACTCGGACTGGCGGGCCGACCGCGACTACATGGCGTGGACCGCCGCCGAATCGGTCGCCGCCGTCATGGACCAGGCGGCCCCGGGCGTCGCGGGAGTCGTCGGCATGTCGCTCGGCGGGCTCACCACGATCCGGCTCGCCGCCACCAGGCCCGACCTCGTCACGAAGGCGGTGGTCGTCGATGTCACGCCCTCGGTGCAGGCGGCGCAGCTCGGCATGACCCGCGCCGTCCGCGGGACCACCGCACTGGTCGGCGACGCGCCCGCCTACCCGACGTTCGACGCGATGTTCGAGGCGACCGCGGCGGCGAGCCCGCACCGTGACCGTGCCTCGCTGCGGCGCGGCGTGCTGCACAACGCCAGCCAGCTCGCGGACGGCAGTTGGGCCTGGCGGTACGACCGGCTGGCGCCCGTGTCCGGCACCCCGCGGGACTTCACCGAGCTGTGGCAGGACCTCGCCAGGTCGGACGCCCCGTTCACGCTGGTCCGGGGCGGCGCCTCCCGGTTCGTGCGGGACGAGGACGCCGCCCGGTTCAGCGCGGAGAAGCCGGGCACGCCGGTGCACGTCGTCGCGGGGGCCTCGCACTCCGTGCAGAGCGACGCGCCGGAAGCCCTGGCGGGCATCATCGAGCAGTTCGTGTTCAAGGCCTGACGATGGACCTGGGACTGACCGGGCGCGTCGCGATCGTCACCGGCGCCAGCCAAGGAATCGGGCTGGCGACCGCCCGGCTGCTCGCGGCCGAGGGCACGGCGCTCGTGCTGTGCGCGCGTGACGGCGGCCGGCTCAAGGCCGCCGCCGCCGACATCGAGCGGGACGGCGCGCGGGTCAGCACGGTGCCCGGCGACATCCTCGATCCCACCCTGCCCGACCGCCTGGTAGGCGCCGTCGCCGAGCTCGGTGGCGGCGACATCCTGGTGAACAACGCCGGCGGCGGGAGCGGCCGCCTGGGGTTCGACCGGCTGACCGACACCGACTGGGAGATCGCCTACCAGCTCAACGTGGTGGCCCCGGCGCGGCTCATCCGGGCGGTGCTCCCCGGGATGCGGCAGCGCGGCTGGGGCCGCATCGTCAACGTCGCATCATACACCGCCCGGGTGCCCGAGCCGTTCTGCCTGCCGTACGCCGCGGCCAAGGCGGCGCTGGTGAATCTGACGCGCGGGCTGGCGCGGACCGCCGCCGCCGACGGGGTTCTCGTCAACTCGGTGCTGCCCGGGCTGACCGCCACGGACGGCGTGACCGAGGGATTCGCCACGGCGGTCGAGGCCACCGGGCGGAGCACCGACGACCTGCTCGCGGCGATGCTGCGCCGCGCTCCGATCGACATGGGCCGGATGGGCGACCCGGCCGAGGTGGCCGCGCTGATCGCGTTCCTCGCCTCGGAGCAGGCGAGCTGGATCAACGGCGCCGCCTATCTCATCGACGGCGGGACGGTCCGCTCGGCTACCTGACCAGCAGGGTTTGTATTCAACAACTGTCATCGGCGAGCGGCCGTCGCGGCGAGCGCCGAGGGAGGAGGGCCAATGGCGGGACCGCTCAGCGGCCGCGTCGCCGTGGTCACCGGTGCCGGCCGCGGGATTGGCGCGGCGCACGCCCGGATGCTCGCGGCGGACGGCGCGGCCGTCGTCGTGAACGACGCGGGCACCAACCTGCAGGGAACGACCGCCGGCGAGCCGGTCGCCCAGGACATCGCCGCGCTCATCCGCGCCGACGGCGGCGAGGCCATCGCCGACGTATCCGACGTCTCCACCTTCGTGGGCGCCGCCGCCGCGGTCCAGGCTGCGCTCGATGCCTACGGCACGATCGACATCCTCATCAACAACGCCGGGATCATCGGGTCGGCCGGCGTCGGCGAACTCTACGAGCAGGATCTGCTCCGGATGCTCGCGGTGCACGTGGCCGGCAGCGCTGGCACGATCCGCGCGGCCTGGCCGGTCATGAGCGCCATGCGCTACGGGCGAATCGTCAACACCACCTCCGAGGCCGCCTACGACCTGCGGATGGCCGCCGGCGCGCCCTATGCCACGGCCAAGGCGGCGATCTGGGGGCTGACCACCGCCACGGCGGGCGAGGGCATGGCGCACGGGATCACCGTCAACGCGATCTCCCCAGGCGCGCGCACCCGGATGTCGGAGTCGTTCCTCGCGGCAGGCGCCCACAACGGCCTTGACCTGTCCCCGGACCATGTCGCACGGGTGGTCGCGCTCTTGGTCAGAGAGAACGCAGGCGACATCACCGGCCGGGTCGTGCATGCCGCGGCCGGATTCGTCCGCGAGTACGAGCTGCGCCGGTCCCCCGGTACCGAGCTCGTCACCCGGCTCAGCACGGCCAGCGACCTCGACCCGCAACGTTAAAGTAGGCTCTATCGCTCAATCGCCTGCACGTCGCCGCGCCGTCAGCCCAGGAGATCTCGAGATCTTCATGCGAATTAGTGCCAAGGTGCATATTAAGTATACGCTTTGTTCCACGGGAAGGCCTTTGGGAGGGTAGCGGTGTCGGTATCTCCGGAAGAAATACAGCAGAACTACGCACGGCACTTCGAGGTCGTGGGGCGGGCCGCCACCGAGCCGGAGATCGCCGCCGCGATCGGCAGCGCAAATCCGCAGCCGGTCTTCGCCAAGCTGGTGACGAAGCGCCCGGTACGCGATCTCGGCAACAGCAGCTACGGGCTGACGCGGGTCGATGACATCCGCTACGTCAACTCCCACCACGCAGTCGAGCAGGGGCTGAAGTTCCTCGGCAGCAACCGGCCGGCCATCCCGCTCGGCCTGGACGGGCCGGAGCACCGCAAGTACCGGCGGCTGCTTGACCCGGTGTTCGCGCCCAAGCGGGTCGCACCGCTGGCCGGCCAGGTCCGTCAGCTCGCCCACGACCTCATCGACAAATTCGCCGACCAGGGCTCGGTCGACGCCTATGCCGCCTGGTGCCAGCCGCTGCCGTCGACCATGTTCCTGTCCATCATGGGCCTGCCCATGGACCAGCTCGATCACTTCATCCACTTCAAGGACGTCACCCTCGGCATCGGCATCGACCCGGATATGCCGATGGCCGAGCAGATGGCTATGCGCGGCGAGGCCGTCGGCTGGCTCCAGGCCTACTTCAACAGCGACCTCGACGCGCGTGAGCAGGAGGCTGAGGATCGCGACGACATGATCGGCTGGCTGCTCACCGCCGAGGTCGAGGGAGACCGGCTTACCCGCGCCGACATCCTGGACATCCTTGGCCTGCTGATGATCGCCGGACTGGACACCGTCACCTCTTCCCTCGCCTGCTTCCTTTGCTACCTTTCCCGCAACCCCGGCCACCGCGCCCAGCTCGTCGCCAACCCCGCCTTGACCCGCGGCGCGGTCGAAGAGCTCATGCGCTTCGAGTCGCCGGTCACCGAAGGCTGCCGCGTCGCCCGGGAGGACCTCACGCTGCCGAGCGGCGCGCACATCCCCGCCGGATCGTGGATGCACATGTCCTGGTCCGCTGCCAACCTCGACCCGGCCGTCTTCCCCGACCCGCTCACCGTCGACTTCACCCGCAAGCCCAACCCGCACCTCGGCTTCGCCAGCGGCGTGCACCGCTGCCTGGGCTCGCACCTCGCGCGGCTGGAGATGGAGGTCGCGCTGAAGGCCTGGCACGAGCGCATCCCCGACTATTCCGTCGCGCCTGGAGAGACGCTCCACTACTCCGGCAACCCGCGCGCGCCGCACCGGCTCCCCCTCGTCTGGGGCTGATCCGCCGTCGTGAGGCGTTGCTTAGCAACCGCCTCAGCCGCGCAGCGGGCGGAAGAACGCGCGGACCTCGTCCACGAACACGTCGGGGATCTCCAGCGCGGGGAAGTGGCCGCCGCGCGTTACTGGTGTCCAGCGGTGGACGTTGAACGCCGCCTCGGCCCGCGCACGCGGCGGCGCGCCGATGCGGGCCGCGCTCGCGGTCGAGCCGGGCATTTCGCCTCGCGCCTGCGGTGACGTTTCCAGCAGGAAGCCGGAGGGAACCTCGACCCGCTGTCCGGGGGCGAGCCGGACCGGGGCGTCCTTGCTCTCCTTGTACAGCCGGCTCGCGCTGTTGATCGTCATGGTGAACCAGTAGATCACGATGTTCGTCAGCAGCACGTCGCGCGGAATCACCGTATCGAGGTTCCCGCCGCAGTCGGTCCAGGCCGACCACTTCTCCACGATCCAGGCGGCCAGGCCAGCCGGCGAGTCGGTCAGCCCGTAGGCCAGCGTCTGCGGCTTGGTGCTCTGAATCGCGACGTAGCCCTGCTCGCGGTCCCGCCACCGCCGTACCCGCTCGCGGTACGCCTCGTCCTCCGCTGTGCGATCGTGCCCAGCGGAGCTCGCGCTCAGGCTGACCATGCCCATGTGCACGCCGACGACACGTCCGGGATGATCGAGGCCGAGCAGCGCCGTCACGTAGGAGCCCCAGTCACAGCCGTGCGCGGCGAACCGCTCGTAGCCGAGCGTGGCCATGAGCTCGGCCCACATCGCCGCGATGCGGCGCGGTGACATCCCGGGCTCGGTCGGGATCTGCGAGAAGCCGTAGCCAGGCAGCGACGGCGCGACGACCGTGAACGCGTCGGCCGGGTCACCGCCGTACGCCGCGGGATCGGTCAGCGGCCCGATCACGTCCCGCCACTCCACGATGGACGACGGCCAGCCGTGGCTGAGCACCAGGGGCAGCGGCGACGGCCCGCGCCCGGGCACGTGCACGGCATGGACGGCGTGGCCGCCGACGGTGCACCGCACCTGCGGCCACGCGTTCAGCGCGCCCTCCTGCGCCCGCCAGTCGAACTCGTCCAGCCAGTAGCCGACCAGGCTGCGCAGGTAATCGTCGTCGACCCCGTAGTCCCAGCCGGCGCCCTCAACGCGGGACGGCCACCGCGTGTCAAGCAGCCGCCGTCTGAGGTAGTCAAGCTCGGCGTCGGGTACGCTCACGCGGAACGGCTGAGGAATCACGGTATTGAGTATACCTTAATCGGATTCAGCAGCCTTCAGTCCCGCCACCCGGTCGCGGGTGCGGGCGAGCCACCGGTCGTAGTTCTCGGCCTTGTGCAGGAACGAGGTGCCCACCCGGGGATTGGGCAGGATGAGGAAGTGCTCCCCGGCCAGGCCCTCGATCGCGGCGTCGGCGACCTCCTCCGGGGTCTGCACCAGGCCGATGTTGCGCATGATGCCGGCGTCGCTGCCGCCCGCGGCCGCCTGCGACGCCAGGAAGTGCGGCGTGGCCACGGCGGTGGGGCACAGGCAGGAGACGCCGATGCCGTCCCGCCCGTGGTTGATCACCAGCCACTCGGCGAAGCCGACCCCGGCGTGCTTGGTGACGGTGTAGGAGAGCCCGCTGGGACCGGTGATGAGGCCGGCCGCCGACAGCACCTGGAGGAAGTACCCGCCGCCGCGCCCGGTCATCGTCGGCACGAGCCGCGCCGCCGCCCACACGTGCGCCATCACGTTGACCCGCCAGGCGGCGTTCCAGGTCTCGCCGGACGTGTCGGCCAGCCCGGCTGAACCACCGCCGCCGAACACCGCGGCATTCGAGCAGAACAGTCCGATCGGGCCGGCCTCGCGCTCGGCCCGGTCGATGAGCGCGTCCAGCTGGTCACGGCGGCCGACGTCGCAGACAGCGGCGATCCCCCCGGGAATCGACGCGGCGACCTGATGGGCCGACTCGCCATCGATGTCCGCCACGACCGTCGCTGCCGCCCCGGCGGCGGCGAAGCGCTCGCAGAGCGCGCGCCCGATCCCCTGACCGCCCCCGGTGACGACGACCACCCTGTCCCGCACGTCCACTGGCACGCACCTCCGCTTAGCCAGATGTCATTGGCTAACATGCAACGTCCCATGGCCACACCTCAGTGAATTAAGTATAATGAATTATTCCGAGTACGCGCACCATGCGATGGGGCCGAACGGTCGTCATGGCAGGCGTTGTCGCGGCCGGCGGCAGGGAACGGAGCGTTCATGAGACTGGACAGCCGCATAGCCATCGTCACGGGTTCAGGGCAGGGCATCGGCCGCGCCGTCGCCCGCGTGCTCGCCAGCGAGGGAACGGCCGTCCTCCTCGCCTCGCGCACTTTTTCCAGGGTCAAGCAGGTGGCCGACGAGATCACCGAAGCGGGAGGCCGCGCCCTGGCCGTGGGTTGTGACGTGCTGCGGCCGGGCGATATCGACGCCGCCGTAGGCGCCTGCCTGGACGCCTTCGGGCCGCCCGACATCCTGGTCAACAACGCGCAGGGCGGCCACATGGGAGGCGGCATGCCGCTGGAGGAGACCTCCCCTGAACTCGTGGAACAGGCGCTGCGCGGCGGCCTGTTCGCCACCTTCCACGCCATGCGGGCGTGCTTGCCGCACATGAAAGAGCGGGGCGGCACGATCGTGAACTTCGGTTCCTCCACGGGAGTCGGCGGCGACCCCGGCTTCGCCGCGTACGGACTGAACAAGGAAGCGATCCACGGCCTGACCAAGCACGCGGCGCGTGAATGGGGCCGCTACGGCATCACCGTCAACACCATCTGCCCGGCGGCCCTCACGGAGAACCTGCGCGCGAAGTTCCAGGAGAACCCACGCTGGCAGCAGGCGATTCTCAAGGCGGTGCCGCTCGGGCGCCTTGGCGACCCAGAGAAGGACATCGCGCCGGCCGTCGTCGCGCTCGCGACCGACCTCAGGTTCCTGACCGGCGCGACGCTGATGCTCGACGGCGGGCGCGTCCTGCTGCGCTGACGAGCATACTATTTTGTTGGAACCGCGCCCTTGCGACGGCTGGCGGAACGGCCGGCCAGGGGCGGCGACCGAGAGGAGAAGGATGATGAGCAGCCAGGCGGAGGGCGTGCCCACGTTGCTGCCCGAGGAGGAAGAGGTCCTCGGCGATCCGAGCTTCGAGCTCTGGGTGCGTAACGGGGAGCCCGCGGTGAGCGGCTCGTACTTCCTGCACCCGCCGCTGCGCGCGGTGGACGCCCGCTGGGACCCGGCCGACCGGCACCGGGTCCTGGTACGGGCCGATGACGGGTCGGAGTGGTTCGCCGCCGACGTGCCGCTCTCCGGCTCGGTCACCGTCGTCCTCCATCCGGTTAGCGGCAGCCACCCGGCCTTCCGCGCCGCCGCGGCCGCGCGCGCCGCCGCAGCCGACGCCGACGCCGACTGACAGCGCCGGCCCGCAGCGCCGACCCGTTCGGGCCGGCTCAGCACCATTCCATAGCGAAGACGCCGCCGGCCCAGGTTACGGGTCGGCGGCGGCTTCGCTGGTGTTAGGTCACTTTTCGAGTGCCGCTCCGGTGGCGCAGATGGGGCTGGTTCCCTGGGGGGTGGAGTAGGTGCCGTTCTTGGCTTCGTAGACGAGGAAGCAGTTGTCCTGGTGGGGCTGGTTCTTGCAGGGTCAGCGGGGCGGTGAGGCGGCCGAGGGTCTTGCCGTTGAGGGCGGACATCCCGTCGTAGATGTCCTGGGCGGTGGGGGTCGCGCTGACGTTCCTGGCGGCCGCGGCGAACAGCTGCAGGCCGGTCCATGTGCCCATGACCGGCGGCGGGGAGATCGCCTGGGTCAGGTAGCTGCCCATCACCTGGTCGGAGGTGGCCGTCGACGCGTTCTGCACGAACCACGGCAGGGTGCCGGTGTAGTCCCACTGCACGGGGATCTGCGCGTCCTTCGCCGTCGACGTCCCCAGCGTGCCGACGGCGGCGACGGCGGTCGGCTGGTAGTGCTGGCTGGCGCGGTGTTGAGCACCCGCTGGTTGGACGGGCTGTTGGCGCCGGGCACAAACAGCGCCTGCACGCCCGCCTGCTGGGCGGCCAGGCACTGGGCGGTGTAGTTCGGCGCCGAGGCGGTGCACGCCAGCGAGATGCCGACCGAGGCCGCGCCGGCCTTCTCCAGCGGAATCGACTGGGCGCAGGCGGCCACCTCGGCGCAGTACAGAACCCCTACTTCTTCGCGCCGGAAAGCTGTGCCACCTTGGGCTGAGCCCAGATCCCGGCGGGGACCGTCGCCTCGTTGGTGAAGAAGCTCGCGTCGCTCACGTAGGTGAACGTCGCGTCGCCCTGGTCGAGGCTGATCACCGGCACCTTCGCCGTGTCGACGTACTTCTCGAACGCCGTGTCGGTGAGGCTGGCGTCGCCGATGGCGATGGCGTGCTTGTTCTGGATGAGGTCCTGCGCGTCCTGCAGGGCCTTGGCCGCGCTGTCGGCGTCGTCTTCGACGATGACCTAGACCGGGTGCCCGGCTATGCCGCCGTGCGCGTTCACGTAGGTCTGCCGGCCACCGCGGTGATCGGGACGTCGTCGTTGGTGCCGGTCGCGCCGCTGTCGGAGCTGATCACCCCGAACACCAGTGGCGTGCCCGCCGGCGCGCCGCTCGCCGCGGCGGTCATGCCGGACGCCGCTGCGCTGGACGCCGGCGCCGCCGGGGACAAGCTCGATGACGACGAACCGCTGCAAGCCGTTATGGCAAGTGCGCTGGCGCTCGCGAGCGCCAGCCGCATGAAGTAACCTCTTTTCTCACTACACCCCTCCTAGCGTGCACAACTAACGTGCTCTAGAATCATAACTTATACTCAATTGCTAAATTTGGGCAGGAGAGGTGAGCCGCATGGACGAGCGGTTCTCGGCAGGATCACTGCTCAAGATCACGGCGGGCGATGTCACGCTCACCGCCGACGCGTTCGGCGACCCGGCCGCGCCGCCGGTGGTGCTACTGCACGGCGGCGGGCAGACGCGCCACTCCTGGGGCGCCACCGCCCCCGACCTGGCCGCGTCCGGGTGGTACGCGCTGACCGTGGACCCGCGCGGCCACGGCGAGAGCGACTGGTCCCCGACCATGTCTATGGCCTGCACAGGTTCAGCGGCGACGTGGTGCGTCTCGTCGAGTACCTGGGCCGTCCGCCGGTCCTCATCGGCGCCTCGCTCGGTGGCAACGCATCGCTGGCCGCGATGGGGCACTACCCCGAGCTCGCCCTCGGCCTGGTCCTCGTCGACGTCTCGCCGTTCCTGCAGCCCGCCGGCACCCACCGGATCCGCGACTTCATGACCGCGCGGGCGGCCGAGGGCTTCGGGTCGCTCGAGGAGGTCGCCGACGCGATCGCCGCCTACCTGCCGCACCGCCGCCGGCCGCGCAACCTCGACGGGCTGCGCAAGAACCTGCGCCAAGTCGACGGCCGCTGGTACTGGCACTGGGACCCGGACTTCCTGAAGGCACCCACCGACCAGGCGGTGCAGCGGGACGCGCTCATCGACCCCGCCCGCCTCGGCGCTGCCGCTACGTCGCTGCGCGTGCCCACGCTGCTGGTGCGCGGCGGTGAGTCCGACGTGCTCAGCGAGGATGACGCGGTGCGGTTCCTGCGGCTGGTGCCGCACGCCGAGTTCGCCACGGTAGCCGGCGCCCACCACATGGTCGCGGGCGACGACAACGCGGTGTTCGAGAACGTGCTCGGGGATTTCCTCGAGCGGCGCATCCGGTCCCGGCTCAACCTGCTGGCGCGGCACCCGGAACGGTGATATTTACATAAAGTATACTGTTCTAGAATGCTGGGGAGAGTGTGGCGAGCATGAGGGTTGGCATGCCGATCTCGTACGCGGGCGGCTTCACAGAGACGGTCGCGCAGATCGCGGACTACGAACGGGCCGGCCTGGACGTGATCAGCCTGCCCGAAGCGTACAGCTTCGATTCCGTCAGCCAGCTCGGCTACCTGGCCGCCAAGACGTCGACGGTGGAGCTCACCTCCTCCATCCTCAACATCTACTCGCGGACCCCGGCGCTGCTCGCGATGACCGCGGCTGGCCTTGACTATGTGTCGGGCGGCCGGTTCATCCTCGGCATCGGAACCTCCGGCCCGCAAGTGGTCGAGGGATTCCACGGGGTGCGCTACGACGCGCCGCTTGGCCGGACCCGCGAGGTGGCGCAGATCTGCCGCCAGGTGTGGCGCCGGGAGGTCGTCAAACATGACGGCCGCCACTATCACGTGCCGCTCGGCCCCGAGCACGGCGGCGGCGGCCTCGCCAAGCCGCTGAAGCTGATCAACCACCCCCTCCGTGACCGCGTGCCGATGGTCCTCGCGGCGCTCGGGCCGAAGAACGTCGCCCTCGCCGCCGAGCTCTTTGAGGGCTGGGAGCCCATCTTCTACTTCCCCGAGCGCGCCGGCACCGTGTTCGGAGACGCCATCAAGGAGGGCCTGGCCCGCCGTGACGCCAGCCTCGGGCCGCTGCAGATCAGGGCGGACACGCAGGTCGCGATCACCAGCGACCCCACCGAGATCGCCGCCGCCGAGGCGCGGGTCCGCAGGCACCTGGCCCTGTACGTGGGCGGTATGGGCGCGCGGGGCGCCAACTACTACAACACGATGGTGTCCCGCACAGGCTTCGAGGGAGCCGCGCGGCAGATTCAGGATCTGTACCTCAGCGGCGAGAAGGCCGCCGCCGAGGCGGCGGTTCCCGAGGAACTCATCCACGGGATAGCGCTCATCGGGCCGGCCGGGCATGTCAAGGAGCGCGTCGCCGCGTTCGCCGAGGCCGGCGTGACAACCCTCAACGCCACTCCTCTCGCCGCCACGCATGAGCGCCGTGTCGCCGACATCGCGACACTGAAGGAGCTCGGCAGCTGACCGCGGTCACGCCCCGGGCCGACTGTGCAGCAGGACCTCCTGCGTGACGGACGCGGCCAGCGTGCCATCGCGGTTGAAGATGCGCCCGGTGGCGACGCCGCGGGCCGGCCCGACGACTGAGGCGGCCTTGCTGTAGAGCAGCCAGCCGGACAGGCCGGGCCGGGCATGGAACCAGAGCGAGTGGTCAAGCGATGTAACGCCGGTCACGTCACGGCGGCCGGCCGGATGTTGCCTGGTAGGTCGCACTGTGGTCGACGCAAGCGTGAGGTCGCTGAGGTAGGTCAGCATCACCTCCGGCAGGACGCCCGCCACCTGCGGCACGCGGAAGCGAAACCAGAAATCCACCGCGGTATCCCGCGACAGCGGTACGTCGTAACCGGGCAGGCGGCGCGCCTCCATCAGGTTCCACGGGCTGAGGCGCTGGCCGGCCGGGATGTCCTTGCTGTAGGCGGGGCAGTCTTCGGGCGCCGGGACCGGCGGCGCGGGCGGGTAGTCGGTCGCGTCGGAGGTGTCCGCGGTGAACGAGCATTCCAGGGACAGGATGTGCTTGCCGTCCTGGACCGCCGACACCCGGCGGCGGCGGAACGTGCGCCCGTCTTGCAGCCGGTCTACCTGAAACAGCACCGGGCGGCTGGCGTCACCAGGCCGCAGGAAGTAAGCGTGCAGCGAGTGCGGCCGCGCGCCGGCCACCGTGGCGGCCGCGGCGGCCAGCGCCTGCGCCGCGACCTGCCCGCCGAACAGGCGCCACGGCTCGCCCGGCACGCCCCGCCCGCGGAACATGTCCACCTCAATGGCCTCGAGCACCAGTAGCTCGACGGTCTCCTTAGGTGACAGCCTGCCGCCTGCGGCGGCAGGGGTCCGGTCGTCCTCGGCGGCCAGGGAATCCATGGGGAGCACGGTACCTGCTTTCCTCATCGACACCTGTGTGAAAGCCAGCGCACGGGCGGCCCGGGTGCCGTTGGCCGCCCATCAGACATTATAGTGCACTCTATTGCAGTTGGCAGGCAGATCCGCTTCTGGTCGTGGTGGCTCTGACGGAGGTCCTTCATGATTGTGCGGATGATCGTAAGCTTGGTGCTGACGGCTGCCGCATTCGCGGTAGCGGGCAGCGGCTGTGGTGGCTCAAGCGGCTGGCGCTGTCGGGCCAGCCGGCGCCGGAACGGCTGGAGTACGCGCGGACGCACGCCACGACCGCTCTGAGGACCCAGCTGACCGAGGTGATCGGGCAGCGCAAGCTGCTGAAGTGGTCGGTGCCAGGGGCCGCGCACGCGGCGACGTTCTGGGGCTTCCTCGTGCTGATGCTGACGATCCTCGAGGCGTACGGCGCACTGTTCTCCCGGACGTTCGCGATCCCGGTCATCGGGTACCGGACGGTCATCGGGTTCATCGAGGACCTGTTCGCCACCGGCGTCCTGGCCGGGATCACCACGTTCACGGTGGTCCGGCTGCGCAACGACCCGCACAAGAAGGGCCGGGCGTCGCGGTTCCAGGGCTCGCACACCCGCGCCGCCTGGCTGGTCTTGTGGATGATCGGCGCGGTCATCGTCACGCTGCTGATCTACTGGGGTGTGCAGCAGGACACCGGCGTGTTCCCCTACCCGCACGCGTGGGCGTTCGCGTCCTGGGTCGTCGCGCGGATCCTGCACCCATTCGGCTACGGGGTCAATTCCGTGCTCAAGGCGGTCTTCATCCTGCTGCAGCGCGGCGTGGTGCTCGCCTTCCTAGTGATCGTGAGCTACTCCAAGCACCTACACATCGGCCTGGCCCCGCTGAACGTGCTGTTCGCTAGCCGGCCCAACGGGCTCGGCCCGCTGCAGCCGATGCGCAGCAACGGAAAGCTGCTTGATTTCGAGGAGGCCGACCCCGACACGGACACGTTCGGCATCGGCGAGGTAAAGGACCTGACCTGGAAGGGATTCCTTGACCTGGGTACCTGCACCGAGTGCGGCCGGTGCCAGTCGCAGTGCCCGGCCTGGCGACCGGCAAGCCGCTGTCGCCCAAGCAGGTGATCCTCGACCTGCGCGACCACGCGTTCGCGAAGGCTCCCTACCTGCTGGTAGACGCGGGTTTCACCAACAAGAAGTGACCGGGCCAGGCGGCGTTAGCGGCCCTGGAAGCGCGGGGGGCGGCGCTCGCGGAACGCCGCCATGGCCTCGGCCGAGTCATGCGTGCTGCGCACCACGGCCATGTGCGAGGAGATGAGGTCGAGCGCGGTCCGCAGGTCCGCGCGGGCCGACTGGTAGGCCGCCCGCTTGATCAGCTGCACGTTGAGCGGCGGCTGCGCGGCGATCCGGCCCGCGAACTCGACCCAGGACGCGGCGAAGTCCGCGTCATCGTAGACGTGACTGGCGATGCCGAGCCGCAACGCCTCCTCGGCGTCCACGAAGTCCCCCGTCCACAGCAGTTCCAGGGCCTTCGCCATGCCGACCAGGCGGGGCAGGAAGTAGCAGCCGCCGTCACCGGGAACGAGACCCACCTTGATGTAGCCTTCCGACAGCCGCGCCGAGCGGGCCAGCAGCCGGATGTCGCACATGAGCGCCATGTCCATCCCCGCGCCGACGGCGGTGCCGTTCACCGCCGCGATCACCGGCTTGTCCAGGTCCTCAAGCGCGTACGCGACCCGGTGGATGCGGTCGTGCAGCACCGACTTGACGGCGAGGGGGTCGCTGGCATCACCGGTGAACTCGCCCAGGTCCACCCCGG
>Ga0213875_10001247_pt1 | contig 17163 bp, 10 predicted proteins | sample BarmaccomBMRX_R8_FD_160105 | JGI IMG/M metagenome (GOLD analysis project Ga0213875, IMG submission 160105) | Root-associated microbial communities from Barbacenia macrantha in rupestrian grasslands, the National Park of Serra do Cipo, Brazil - RX_R8 | ecosystem: Host-associated > Plants > Roots... | reverse complement strand
GTCGCAGCTACGCCCGCTCCCAGACCCAATGCACCGGCTACGACGTGCTCACACGCCGTTCCGTGCGTGAAAAAATAACCACGTCCGCCTCTTGACTTAACGGACATCAGAGGATGACGGTTTTGTTGTTGCACCCGCAGCCAAACAAACAAAGCAACTTACAACATCACTTGCGTGAATTTCCGGCGCAGCACGCGGTAGAACGGGACGGGGAGGTTGTGGCCGAAGCCCGCCGCGACGCGCGCCTCGAGTTCGGTGAGCACGCGCTTCGTCACCGGCGGGATGTCGAGTTTTTGCGCGGCCGCGATCGGCAGCCAAGTCAGCTCCACCAGCTCCGCGTCGGGATGAACGACGCCCTCGACCTTGTGCACGATGAGCTGCGCGTCGGCGGCGAAGAAACGCGCATCGAACCGGCGCGGCCGGCCCGGCGGCGTGATGGCGCGGGCGATCAAATGCAGCGCCGACAGATCGGGGCGCACGCCCGCGGCCGCGAACGGATCGACCGGACCGTCGGCCGGCACGCGCGGTGCATCCTCGACCTTGCGGCCGACCAGCAAGCCCGTCTCTTCGAACACTTCGCGGATCGCCGCAACCGCGAGCGCGCGCGCCTTGTCGCGGCTCGGGCGCGATACGTACCGCATCAATTTCGCTTCGATGGCCGGATCGAGTTGGCCGGCGACCGGCACGTGGCGGTCGTGCGGCTCGACGCGGCCGCCCGGGAACACGTATTTGTCCGGCATGAAGACATGGCCGCCGTGGCGTTTGCCGAGCAGCACCTTGGGCACTTCCGCGGAGCGGTCGATCAGGATGAGGGTCGCGGCGTCGCGCGGGCGCGGCGCGGGCGCGCTCGACGCCCGCGCCGTGCGCGTCATGTGCTCTGCAAGTTCGCTCATCAGCTAGTGTCCCGATTCCGAAGTTCGCCCCAGTTGCCGCACGTCCCGAAGCGAACTTCGGAATCGTAGGACACTAGCAACTCTATGACTCTAGTGCCGCTTTGAACCCGAAGTTCGCAACCGGACTCGCGGCTGTTGTGGTGCGAACTTCGGGTTCGCGGCACTAGTCCGCGCCGCCCATCCAGCGCGGTTGCTCCTGCGCCGCGTGCTCGAAGCCATGCATGAAATGCGCCCATTGCCAAGCGACGATCGTGCCTTTGACCGGCTGCAGCAGGCCGAGCGCGAGCCCGATGATCAGCGGAATCCATATCAGCGCGTGCACCCAATAGGGCGGCGAATAAACCTCCTCGACGATGAGCACCCACGGCACCACCACATGGCCGACGATGAGGATGACGAAATAGGCGGGCGCATCGTCGGCGCGATGATGCGAATAGTCCTCGCCGCATACCGCGCAACGGTCCACGACTTTGAGATAGGCGCGAAACAGCTTGCCTTGCCCGCAGTTCGGGCAGCGGCACATGAACCCGCGCAGCAAGGCAGCGCGGGCGTCGCGTGGCAGACGGTTGGTCGCGTCCATTACAAATCCATTCCTCGCTTGTCGTTCCGGGGCGCCGCGCAGCGGCGAGCCCGGAACCCAGGAACACCTGACGAAGCAGAATCTGCTCGGTCTGTGTTCATGGACCCCGGGCTCCCTCGCTTCGCTTCGGGCCCCGGGGTGACGAGTTGTCTAACGACGCCGGCGGAAACGGTTGCGGCCCTGCCGGCTATCATTGCGGCCTCGGCCGGCCCGCCGCTGCTTGCGCAACGACGGCTCGTAGCGGCCGTCCGAGAGAATCTCGAAGCGCAGCGCGCCTGCCACCGGGATCGCCTCCACAAGCTTCACCGTGACGCGATCGCCAAGCCGGTAGGTCTCGCCGGTCGCCTGGCCGACCAGCGCGTGGGCGGCCTCGTTATAGGCAAAATAGTCATTGCCGAGCGTTCCAACAGGGACGAAGCCGTCGGCGCCGGTCTCGTCGAGCTTGACGAACAGGCCGGCGCGCACCACGCCGCCGATCCGGCCGGAAAACGTCGCGCCGATCTTTTCGGACAGGAAATGCGCGATCAGGCGATCGACCGTCTCGCGCTCGGCCGCCATGGCGCGCCGCTCGGCCGCGGAGATGCGCGCCGCGACCTCGGCGAGTTCCTTGACCTCGGTGCGCTCCGGCAGCGCGCCGTCGCCGAGTTTGAGCGCGCGGATGAGGCCGCGGTGCACGACGAGGTCCGCATAGCGGCGGATCGGCGAGGTGAAATGCGCGTAGCGGCGCAGGTTGAGCCCGAAGTGGCCGTAGTTTTCAGCGGAATATTCCGCCTGCGCCTGGCTGCGCAGCACCACCTCATTGACCAGCGCCTCGACGTCGGTTCCCTTCACCCGCGCCAGGATGCGGTTGAAGTCCGCGGGTTTTAGCTGCTGCGATTTCGACAGCGGAATATTCAGGCTCGCGAGGAATTTGCGCAGCGCGACGAGCTTGTCCAGCGAGGGTGCGTCGTGCACCCGGTAGATCAACGGCACGCGCGCGCGTTCGAGCGTCTCGGCCGCCGCCACGTTGGCGAGGATCATGAACTCCTCGATCAGGCGGTGCGAATCGAGGCGCGGCGGAATGATCACGCGATCGACGGTGCCGTCGGATTTGAGCAGCAGCTTGCGCTCGGGCAGATCGAGATCGAGCGGCGCACGTTCGTCCCGCGCGCGTTTGATCGCTCCGTAAGCCGCATAGAGCGGCTTGAGCACCGGATCGACAAGCGGCGCTGTTTCCGCGTCAGCGCGGCCGTCGATCGCGTCCTGCACCTGCGGATAAGAAAGCCGCGCGGCGGACCGCATCATCACGCGGTGAAAGGTGTGCGAACGTTTGCGGCCGTCGGCGCCGATCACCATGCGCACGGCCATGGCGGGCCGATCCACCTGCGGCCTCAGCGAGCCCAGATCGGTCGAGATGCGTTCGGGGAGCATCGGCACCACGCGATCGGGGAAATAGACCGAGTTGCCGCGCTCGAGCGCTTCGCGGTCGAGCGCCATGCCGGGGCGCACGTAGTAACCCACATCGGCAATCGCCACGGTGACGACATGGCCGGCCGGATTGTTTGAATCCGGATCGGGCGCCGCGTGCACGGCGTCGTCGTGGTCCTTGGCGTCGGCCGGATCGATCGTGACGAGCGGCAGCTTGCGCCAGTCCTCGCGCCCGGCGAGCGTCGCGGCGCGCGCCTCGTCCGCCTCGGCAATCGCGGCGCGCGAAAACTCGTGCGGCAGCCCGTGCGCATGGATCGCAATGAGGCTCACGGCGCGCTCGCTCTTGAGCGAGCCGAGCCGCTCCTTCACGCGCGCCTGCGGCGGGCCATAGCCGGGCGGCCGGCTCACCTCGGCGGCGATAAGGTCGCCGTCGCGCGCGCCGCCCGTTGCGCCCGGCACGATCGTGAGTTCGCGGCCGAGCGCCTTCTTGTCGACCGGCACCAGGCGGGCGCCGCCATCCGCGAGGCTGCGGTAAACCCCGATGATGCGATGCTTGGCGCGGTCGATGACTTTGATGACGCGGCCGCTGTGGCGGATGCCGTCGTCCTCCGCGCCGGTCTCCTCGACACGCAGCAACACGCGGTCGCCGACGCCGGCGGCTTCGCCCGGCCGCGCGCGGCGCGGCACCGGCACGCGAATTTTCGGCGGCGGGCCGTGCGCCTCCTCGTCCCATTCGGTCGGCTCAGCGATGAGTTCGCCGTCGGCGTCGCGCGCATTCACGTCGGCGAGCACGGTGGCGGGCAAATGGCCGGCGCGGTGGAGCTTCTTGCGCCGCCGCTCGACCGCGCCGTCGTCGTCAAGCTCGCGCAGCAGCGCGGTGAGCGCGGCGCGGTCGCCGGGCGCCACCGAAAACGCGCGCGCGATCTCGCGGCGGCCGACCGTGCCGGAGCGGCTGCCGATGAACTCCAGCACCTCTTCCTTGGAGGGGAGGGGGCGCGGCTGCGGATTGCGAGGCTTGGCCACGTTCAAACCGATAGTCACAAACAAACACTCGCAGCATCATGCTGAGAGAGCGTGAAACAAACACAAACGTCATCCTGAGGAGCCGGCCGAAGGCCGGCGTCTCGAAGGATGGAAGCAGGCTCCGTGCATGTGGCCATCCTTCGAGACGCTCGGCGCGAAGTGCGCCGAGCTCCTCAGGATGACGGTGTATCGTGACGCGCCGGCTACTCGGAACCCTTCGCCCGGCGCGCGGGCTTGGCGGCGTCACGTGGCGGAGCCTTGGGCTGCTTTTTCGCCGCCTTGGCCGCGCGTTTCGCCCCCTTCGCCGCCGGGCGTCGCGGCGCCGGCGCGCCCGCTTCGGCGAGGCCGTTCGTCTTCGCGGTCTTGGCCTTGCGCGCGGCCGGCCGCTTCGCCGGCCTGCCGCCGAGCGCTTCCGCGCGCGCGTCGAGCAGCGAAACCGCCTCGTCGAGCGTGATCGTTTCCGGTGTCTTGTCGCGCGGCAGCGTCGCGTTGATGCCCTCGTGGCTCACGTAGGGGCCGTAGCGGCCGTTCTTCGCCACCACGGGCCCGCCTTTGCTCGGATGATCGCCCAGCGGCCGGCCCGGATCGGGACCGAAGCGGCGCCCGCTCTTGCCCTTGAGCTTCTTGTCCGCGATCAAGCTCACCGCGCGGTTGAGCCCGATGGTGAGCACGTCGTCGCCCGACTCCAGGCTCGCGTAGGTCTTGCCGGTTTGCACGTAGGGACCGAAGCGGCCGATGCCGGCGAGGATGGGCTCGCCCGTCTCGGGATGGCGCCCGACCTCGCGCGGCAGCGAGAGCAGGCCGAGCGCACGGTCGAGATCGACGTCGTCGGGCGAAACCCCGCGCGGGATGCCGGCGCGCTTGGGCTTCTCGCCCTCCACCGCCTCGCCGAGCTGCACGTAGGGCCCGAAACGGCCGCTGCGCAAAGTCACTTCAAGTCCGCTGGCAGGATCTTCGCCCAGGCGCTTGTGGCCGTTTTCCGGATCGCCTTCACCCGGCACCGAGAGCGTGCGGGTGAAGCGGCACTCGGGATAATTCGAGCAGCCGATGAAGGCGCCGAACTTGCCGAGCTTGAGCGAGAGCCGGCCACCCTCGCAACTCGGGCATTTGCGCGGATCGACGCCGTCGGCGCGCGGCGGGAAGATGTGCGGCGCCAGCATCTCGTCGAGGGCGTCGATCACTTCGGCGACGCGCAGGTCCTTGATCTCGTCGACGGCACGGGCGAAGTCGCGCCAGAAGTTGCGCAGCAGCTCGCGCCAGGAGACCTCGTTGTTGGAAACGCGGTCGAGCTGTTCTTCGAGGTCGGCCGTGAAATCGTATTCCACGTAGCGGGTGAAGAAGTTCTCCAGGAACGCGACCACGACCCGGCCCTTGTCCTCGGGGATCAGGCGCTTCTTCTCGATGCGCACATAGCCGCGGTCTTTGAGCACCTGGAGGATCGCCGCGTAGGTCGACGGCCGGCCAATGCCCAGCTCTTCCATGCGCTTGACCAAAGAGGCTTCCGAATAGCGCGGCGGCGGCTCGGTGAAATGCTGGTCGGCGGCGATCGAGCGCTTCGCGAGCGGCTCGCCCGCGTGCATCTCCGGCAGCCGGCGGCTCTCGTCGTCCTCGCCGTTCTCGTCGTGGCCTTCCTGATAAAGCGTGAGGAAGCCGTCGAACTTGATCACGGTGCCGGTCGCGCGCAGATCGAGCCGGCGCGCGCCCACGGTCGCCTCGATCTCGGCGGTGGTCCGCTCGAGTTCGGCGGATTCCATCTGGCTCGCGACCGTGCGCAGCCAGATCAGCTCGTAGAGTCTGGCCTGGTCGCGATCGACGAAGCGCGCGACCTGGCGCGGGCGCCGCGCGAGGTCGGTCGGGCGGATCGCCTCGTGCGCTTCCTGCGCATTCTTGGCCTTCGTTTGATATTGGCGCGGGCCATCGGGCAGGTAGCGCTGCCCGTAGTCGGCACCGATCACCTTGCGCGTCGCGGCGATCGCCTCGTCGGCGATCTGCACGCCGTCGGTACGCATATAGGTGATGAGCCCGACGGTCTCGCCGTCGATTTCGGCCCCTTCGTAGAGACGCTGCGCGAGCCGCATGGTGTGCGCGGGCGCGAAGCCGAGCTTGCGGCTTGCTTCCTGCTGCAACGTCGAAGTGGTGAACGGCGGCGGCGGGTTGCGCCGGGTGGGCTTCGCCTCGACCGAGCCGACGCGGAATTTCGCGTTCTCGAGGTCACGCTTGAATGCCTCCGCCTCGGCGCCGGTGCCGATGTCGAGGCGCTGGATCTTCTGCCCGTCGGCGCCGACGAGCCGTGCTTCGAAGGTCTCCGCGCGCGGCGTCGCCAACGTGGCGATGAGCGACCAGAACTCGCGCGGAACGAAACGCTCGATCTCCAGCTCGCGGTCGGCGACGAGGCGGAGCGCCACCGATTGCACCCGGCCGGCGGAGCGCGCGCCCGGCAGCTTGCGCCACAGCACCGGCGAAAGCGTGAAACCGACGAGGTAGTCGAGCGCGCGTCGCGCCAGATAGGCGTCGACCAGCGCCCCGTCGATGGTGCGCGGATGCTTCATCGCGTCCGCCACCGCCTGCTTGGTGATGGCGTTGAACACCACCCGCTCGACCGACTGGCTCTTCAGCGCGCGCATCTGCTTGAGCACTTCGAGCACGTGCCAGGAGATCGCCTCGCCTTCGCGGTCGGGATCGGTGGCGAGGATGAGCTTGCTCGCCGACTTGACCGCCTTGGCGATGTCGGCAAGGCGCTTCTGCGACTTGCCGTCCACCTCCCAGATCATGCGGAAGTCGGCCGCGGGATCGACCGAGCCGTCCTTGGGCGGCAGGTCGCGCACGTGACCGAACGAGGCCAGCACCTCGTAGCCCGGGCCAAGATACTTGTTGATGGTCTTGGCCTTGGCCGGGGACTCTACAACGACGACGTTCATGAATATCCGGATTTTGGCGGGCGCGGCTGCCGCTTTTCGGCATGGCCGGCCCTCGGAACGGGCTGGAACATGGGTAACTTGCCCCCGCCTGTCAAATTGCGGGCCGCGGCGTCCGGCCGATCGGACGCGCTAAGTCATTGGCAGATCAAGAAGTTTAATCCTGTCGCGAGAAATCGCTTCAAGAGGGGCGAGAGGCAATAGGATACCTCCACTTTGCGGCCTGCTTACAACCTTACCGCCAAATAGACGGGGCAGGCGCATTGGTGGTCAATTGCGGCGGGGCGCCGCACTGTAGTCGCGCGTATATTAAAGAGTGAGCGGCACAAAAAAAGCGGGCCTTTCGGCCCGCCAGCTCTCACCAAAGTTCGGATCGTTATTAACACGGTTTCCAATAGCCTTGGCCCGTGTTGGCCCAGGGATCGCGGTCCGTCCAGCACATGTTGCCGCTCTTGATCGGTCCGCCAGGTGCATGCATCGGGCCGGCGTTGTAGCCGGGTCCCGGGCCGGGGCCGTAGGCCATCGTCTGCGCGGCCGGCGCCGCGGCCGGCTTCTTGTGATGCTTCTTCGCATCGGCGGGGGTGGCGATCAGGGATGCCGCGCACACCAAGGCGGTCGCGGCGGATGCAACCAAAGCCAGCTTCTTCAACGTTCCCTCCAATTGTTGGTTCGCATGTGCGAACTGTTCAGCGCAGTTCTGCAGACTTCGCCCGCGGGCGAACGTTCATCATCGTTAAGGAAATCTGAACGCGCAATGAACGGCGCGAAAGACGCGCACTTAGTTGTTTTAGCTCATCGACACGAGCCCGCCGCCGTGGCGCTCGATGCGGCCGGCAAGCTCGAGTTCGAGCAACACGCGGCGCACTGTTGCGGCGGAAGCGCCGGAGAGCCGCACCAGGTCGTCGATCGCGACCGGCGTCGGACCCAGCAGGGAGGCGATATCGCCGTGGCCGTCAGCCTCGGGTTCGGCTTCACCTTCGGTTTCGAACTGCGGTGTCTTCGGCGCCGGTTGCGCAACGGCGCCACCGAGGATGGGTTCGAGTGTCGTGATCACGTCGGCCGCTTCGGTGACGAGGGTTGCGCCCTGCTTGAGCAGGCTGTTGGCGCCCTGGGCGCGCGGATCGAGCGGGGAGCCCGGAACCGCGAAGACCTCGCGTCCCTGTTCGAGGGCGAAGCGCGCGGTGATCAGCGAGCCCGAGCGATGCGCCGCCTCGACAATGACGACGCCGACCGCGAGGCCGGAAATCAGCCGGTTGCGGCGGGGAAAATCGCGGGCGCGCGGCTCCCAGCCGAGCGGCATCTCGCTCACCGCCACGCCGTGTTCGAGGATCTCCTCGAGCAGCGGCGCATGCTCGGCGGGGTAGATGCGGTCGTGCCCCCCGGCGAGCACCGCGACCGTTCCGCTCGCAAGACTCGCGCGATGGGAGGCGGCATCGATGCCGCGGGCAAGGCCCGAGACGATGACGAAACCGGCCGCGCCGAGATCGCGCGCAAGCTGCGCGGCGATTTTGACGCCGGCCGCCGAGGCGTTGCGCGAGCCGACCATCGCCACCATCGGCCGCGCAAGCGCGGCGCGGTTGCCGCGCACGGCGATGAGCGGCGGGGCATCGTCGATCTCGGCCAGCCGCGCCGGATACTCTGCTTCGCGCAGCCCGATCAAACGAACGCCCAGCGCCCCCGCCGCGGCAATCTCGCGCTCGGCCTCAGCGCGCGAGCAGATTCTCACACTCGCCGCGCCGCCCCGGCGCGCGAGGTCGGGCAGCTGCGCGAGCGCCCGGCGCGCCGTGCCGCAATAGCTAAGGAGGCTGCGAAAGCTGCGCGGGCCGACGTTCTCACTGCGGATAAGCCGCAGCCAATCGATGCGCTCCTCATCGGTGAGGGCGGTCTTCCTTTCCTTTCCCTCGTCCGCTTGCGGGGGAGGGTGGGGAGGCGGCTGTTTGCGCTCGGCCATGGGTTCTCGCGCGGTCGGTGGGACAATTTGGCCGGGAGATTATCGGGGTTTGCGGGGTGTGACTATGCGAGCAAGAAAGCTCTATACGGGGCCTTCGCCCGTACCGCATGTTTGAAGCCTGGTGGCAGAGATCACGAATTCAACGCAGGTCGAGGAGCTGAGACAACGCGTCCTGCTGACCCTTGCGCGCTGCATCATGCGGCTTGTTGCAGGACGAATAGGCCATCGTGCGACCGAGCCCGGCGGCGGCGATCTGGTTGCCGTTGGCATCGTAGCTGAAGATGGCGCTGACGATGCCGCCGTCGATGCTGATGACCCCATGTGGGCGCGGGATAGGTCTAGGTGCCGACGTCGGATTTGAGCAGTAGATTCCTAACCGAACCTGGGCGAAGATTTTTATCCACAGGGAGGGATGAGTTACCCAGTTGAACTACTGCTCAGCAGGCAGAGCCGTTTCCGGACGAATCGTGGATGAGCCTTTCGACGTACATGTCAGGATCGGGGTCCGGTGCCTTGGCCAGATTGACTCGAATCCATCGGCTGAATGGCTTTAGTAGCGTGCGGATTTCCGAAGGGTTCATGCCGAGTCGTCGAGCGAGATCGACGACCTCGCCTGCTCTTATCGCTCCGTTGCACCGAACCCAGGGGAAGGGTTCCACATCAAGAAGTAAAACCGACAATAGGTCGTTGAGCGTTCTTACGTTCCGGATGATCGGAAACAGCTTTTCGTCCATATCGCCACGAATCTTTTTTGCCAACTCTGCTCCGGTCATTGCGGATACTCTGATAGATTCACGTAATCCCCATGACGCGAAAATGCCCAATGAAAACCTCATAAAAGTGTCAATTTGTTCGTCATACTGCAGCCCCTGATACACCTCTCCTCCATATTTCGTAATTTCTCTTATTGCAAATATTTCAGCCTGCATGTTTTTCAACCCAAAGTCCGCTGTAAGAAAATCTTTGGGCGCTCCATAAAGCGAAAAATACACTAGATGCTCGACGTCGGGCGTGCTCCAATTCGCCCGATAGACATGCCTCTTTAGTCGACTGTACCCAATCTCAGTCAATACCTTCGTTAGAGCGATCTCGTCGATCATTTTGGAGCGGATCCCATTCCTTCAACGTAAAGGGTCTCCTGGCGCGAGTTCCTTAACTGGCGCGAGTTCCTTAAATGGTATATTAGCAGCTTTGAGGCTCTCAGCTAAGGCCGTCGGTCTAACGTCGATCGCAGCACAGCCATAACAAACAGCAACGTAACCCACTGCATTAATTAAAGCACCCGATACCCGAAGTCGACCGCCGGTTGTTGCCACAACCGTATCCTTGTTTACCTGGTCACGGTTCAGATTGATGACATCAAGCATTGTACTTTTTACCTCTACGCCGATGTTCTTCTCGGTGGTTGGATCGAACACGACAAAATCGTAAACGCGTGGCGATGTAAAGCCCGGCACGTCGACATAGGTCGCCCGTCCCGAGACGAGAGTGAACCCGTTGTCGAGATAATCTTTAATAGCGCGATCGACCGCCATTTGATGCCGCGTATTGGGGTCCGCTCCTTCATGCAAAGCTTGGTTAAAGAGATACCCAAATGCCCCGGTGACGGCGCCGTTGGCGAACTTGCCGCCGCCGGCGATTAAGGCGAGGCCACCCAGTGTGCCATTGGCAACCACCGCAGCTTGGAACGGCAGCTGGTTGATAACCGGTCCGGCGAACGCAGTGACTGCGGCCGAGAGCGCGCCGGGGCCGCACTTGCCGCCGGAAGCTGCGGTAGAGGCACAGCCGACGAGCGCGTGACCAGCGACGTTGCCGAAGAATTCCGGTTTACCGAACCCCGGCGTGTGCCCGGTGATATCGCCCGCGGCGTTGAACGTGAGCGCGGTTCCGGCCGCGATGACGCCGGCCTTGAATGCAACGCTGAGGCTGCCCGAGGTGACGCCGGCGATGTAGGCGGAGGTGACGCCCACAACCAACGGCAGGAATGCGGTGCACCCAGGACCGGCCACGACACACATGGCGGAGACCGCGATCTTGAATACCGACTCGACGAGTTGCATGAACCCGCTCGGGCGCGGCGCCTGCGGATTGAGGGTGCCGATGCAGTTGCCCGGGCAGAAGCCGCTGGGGTCGGTGTAGGCGAGCGGATTGTTCCAGACGTAGCTGTAGCGGTTCCAGCTCTGCCCGCTGAGCGGATCGCCGACGACCGGGTCGGCGCTGGTCATGCGGCCGATGTGCGGGTCGTAAACGCGGCCGTTTAGATGCACGAGGCCGACGCTCGCCAGCATTTCCTGGCCGGTGAAGCCGCGGCTGGTGAGGCTCGTGATGCTGCCGGTCTGGTCGTCGGTGCCGTTGGCAAAGCGCCGCTTGCCCCAGGCGTCGTAGGCGTCGCGCGGCTCGGCCAGCGCGCCGTTGACATCGGTGATGACCGCGATCGAGCCGAGATTGTCCTGATGGAAGTAACGCAGCGTGACGTTCGTGCCCTGCAGGAAGCGCACGCCGATCATCGAGCCGCCCACCATGATGTAGTCGTTCCATTGCGTGGTGGCGGAGACGACGCGTTCCGTATGGACGCCAAAGGCGTCGAAATATTGCGTCGTGGTGACGGTCGACCCCTGCATCATTGTTTGTTTGTAGCGCTGGTGGTCGACGTCGTCGGCGAAGTTCAGCGTCAGCGCGCCTTGCGCGATGCTGGCCGGCCTGTTGGCGGCGCTGAACGCGATGGTGCGCCCGAGCCCGGTGGCGCCGGTCTGGTTGCCGTTGGCGTCGTAGGTGAAAGTGGCGCTGACCGTCTCGCCGTTGATGCTCGCCACCCCGTGCGGCCGCGCCAGGCCGGGCGCGGGATAGGTGTAATTACCGACGTCGGATTTGAGCAGCAGGTTGCCGACCGAGTCGTAGGCGAAGTTCTTCACCAGGGGGCTGGGGGAGAGGTTGATCGACGAGGAGGTCAGCCGGTTGAGCGTGTCGTAGGTGAAGGTTTCGGTAATGCCGGCGTTGCCGTCGGCGCGGCTGAGCGGGTTGCCGACGCCGTCGTAGGTGTAGGAGAAGTTCTCAACGCCGTTTCCGGAGCCGGCAACGATGCTCAACAGCCGCCCGGTCGGCGCGTCGAAGCTGCGCGCGGTGACGACGCCGTTGCCGGCGGTGTCTTGGATGAGGTGCTGCTCGCCGTCGCGCGCGTTCACCGTGTAGTAGGTCTGGCCGGTCACAGCATCAGTGATCGTCTGCACGTAACCGATACTGGTGTAGCCGTAGTTGACTGCAAAGCCGGACGGGTAGGTGACGCGGCTCAGGTGGCCGTCCGGGTCGTAGGTGCCAGAGATTGAGGCAAGCCCACCAATGTGCCAGCAACCACAGCCGCTTGGAGCGGAAGCTATTGATAACCGGCTCGACCGTCTGCGCCGCACTCGGTCAAATCCTCGGAGCCTTCACCGCCGAAGAGTGCGTCAACTACTTCAGAAACTCAGGCTATCCAACCTAAAATCATCACCCTCTAAGGTGGCCCGTCGATCATTAGGCAGGATTAATTCAGCCGGACAACGTTAGCGTGGCAGTGAACAAATACTTGAACCGCCGGTGACGGCGCCGCTGCAATCGTCGCGTTCCGCGACGAAGCGGTTTGCAGGGTCTTGCAGAGAATTTTGACGGCGCCCGTTGGAGCTGGCGGCGGCAAGGACTCTGCGATTCAATTTGGTAAGGCCATCGCAATTGCGTAGAGGGCGTCGGCACGTAGCTCGGCGTACGCAATAGAATAAGCCGCTTGGAGAGCCCGTTTGAGTACCGCCGGTGAGTAGGTTACTAGCCCGCTCTCTGCCTCGGCCTTAACAATGTCGCGGAGCACTTGGCCGCGCAACCAATCATTCTCAATCGATTGCGCGGCCTGCAGGGCTTGGTCGAAAAGGGCTACGGCGTCCTGCTTGAGCCCTGCATGCGCTTGCGCCTTCGCGAAGTGATTCATTCCGCAGCTCCTTGATGCCGTGTCGACGACAGTAGACTGGACAATCAAAGTGGCTCTATCGAGTATGAAGAAACCGTTCGACTCCTGTGTCCGGGGCCGTTCATTGTCTTGAAAACAAGGCCGCGAGAAGTACAGCACGGAAGATTGATCCACTGCCAATTTGACGTAGAGGCTGTTGCGGACGGTCCGCTGCAGCGTAGTGTTGGCTTCCTTCGTTAACCCTGCCTTGACTTGCGCATTGGCTATAGCCACCAGCAAAGAGTTGCCCAAATCTAGGGGGTCCACACGCGTTTCTATCAAGCTCGCACTTTTAAGCGCCAGCTCCAACACGTGGCGCGCTTCGACAATCCGCTCAGCTTTGATGTTCACTTCGGCAATGGCCACCAGCGCCCGGGAGCGCTCGGATGCGTCCTCAACGTTTAGCGCGATTGCGAGTGCCTCCGCAGTTCTGCCCAACTGCGCCTGAACTTGGGCGACAGAGGATAGCGCATTCGCGCGGGACCAATCCGCCTTGATCGCCCGAGCGATCTGCAAGGCCCAATCCAGCGTGGCGACCGCGTCGTTGGCGAGCCCTGCATTGATTTGCGCCTTAGCGACAAACAAAAGAGCCCTGCAGCGCGTTGCCTCTGGCCTGATGGATTGCACCAGATGCCGAGCCTCCGCGAACTTTCCGGCTTGAGTTTGGATCTGGACAACTGATTCAATCAATAACGCCCGCTCTTGCTCAACTCCGATGGCTTGAACGACCTCCAAGGCTTCGGAGACCCCACCTGCTCGGGCCTGCATTTCGGCGACACTCCGGAGGGCCTGAGCCTGCTCGTGCACGGCATCGATTGAGCGAGCGATCTCAAGCGCGTCAACGTACCTGCCAGCCTGCGCTTGTGTGAACGCAATGAAGCTGAGGGTCGAACGCCGGTCCTGTACATCCTCAATGCCGCGCGCCACCTCTACGGCCTTTTCGCGTCTGCCTGCCCGGGCCTCCGCTCGTGCGACGGCGGCGAGGGCCGAAGGACGAACGTTCGCCGGCATGCCTGCCAGCACCGATCGTGCGATCCTCAGCGCTTCGGCCAGACTTTCCGCTGCATCCTCTTGTAGGCCGAGTTCCGCCTGCGCTCCGCCGACCTCTGCCGTCGCCACAGCACGCAGCCGGTCAAGCTTGATCGAGCGGGCTACCTGCATTGCCTCCTCGATCGAGCCTGAATTGAATGTGGCTTTCCCGAGGATGATCAGCATACGGACGCGCCACAACTCGTCCGGAATATCTTTCGCGTCGTGCAAAGCTTGTTCCAGGACGCAGGCGCGATTTGCAGTCCCCAGGCAGGTCTCCCGCTCCAGGAAATTCGATCTAAGCTCCGGTACCGACGTTGCGGCCGGAATTTGCGATGTCGAATATAGAAGGCCAAGGACGAGTGCCCGGCCGATCGCGGCTCGTGTCACGAAGAACTCATGCTTCATTTCGTGCGGCGTATTTGCTCAACCCCCGCCGCCGCTACGTCAACCGTTGATGATGCGCACGAGCGTGGCGCTCAACAACAAGAAGGAGAGTGACCGCCACATTGCTCCCCTGCATTAATGCCGATCCCGCGGCAGAGGTGCGGGCCCGGAATCTATGCGTTCTGTCACCAAGGCAACATATTTCTCGTAAGGTCCTATAGGGTATCCCTTCGTCGCTGTCATTGCCATGTACGACTTGGCCTCATTCGTCCGACCAAGAATCCAATAGATGATCGGGAGTGTGTATGCCACATTGCCTATTCCGCCACCGCGCCCTTCGGCCATGGTGGCCGCAGCATTCTCTAATGTGCTATTGAATTCAATGTAGTGTGAACCGTATTCGTGAACGTCGATGAGTATTTGATCGCAAACCTGCCCAATCGTGTTTGGCTCTAACCGCAAATATTGGTCTTGCTTCAATCTGAATTCTGGATCGTCCGACCGTTCCTCTTTCAATTCATAAAGAGTGCGAAAGGGACAGGGAAAATAGCGCGGTGTGGTTTTACTAACAACACGAAAAGGCCTTGATAATTCCTCATGAATCCGCTCCACGTGCTCGAAATGGACACCCACGAAAGGCTTGACGGCAATCAATGTTCCCCATTTCAAATAACCGATGCATCCGCGCACACCAGGCCACAGCTCTCGCACGAATATTGTGTCGGAGCTATTAGTGTAGCCCATTGGCATCAGCCTCTGCTTCAGGGCAAGCTTGAACGCATCTTTCAACCCACTGCGCATCTGTCGAACCCACTCTCACTAATGCATGCCTCTTCCCCCAACAACGACATCAATGATCCCGAAGCCCCGTCCAATCGGTCTATCCGTGTAGAATCCGACTGATGCTGCGTTAGCTCCGACGGGAATCGCGGTACCTGCGCGGATATCGGGATAAACGATGCGCTGGTTCCTCGTGTAAAGTTCGTCGATATTAGGGTTGGCAATGCCGGGGTCGAACGGCAAAGTCTTAATTTCCATCCCGAACTGTGGCACGCCATCCCGAGAGGCCACAATGTCGAGCACCGCATACGTTGTGCGACCAGAGTTGAAAAAGCCGACTTGAGTTACTACAGAATAGCCGTCGGCCTGTAACCCTGCAACGTTGTATTCGACCCAATACTGATGCCACGCATTGAACACCTCGATAGGGTCGCCGGGCTCCGGGAAGGGGGGCAGCGGGCCTGGCGTGGACGGCCCCCTCATGGCATTAAACAAATACCCGAACGCCCCGGTAACCGCGCCGTTGGCGAACTTGCCGCCGCCGGCGATCGAGGCGAGACCACCGAGCGTGGTGTTCATCATCAGGCTGCCGACCGAGAAGGTTCGACCGTTGATCATTGGTCCCGCGAATGCCGACACCGCGGCCGAGAGGGCGCCCTGGCCGCACTTGCCGCCGGAAGCTGCGGTAGAGGCGCAGCCGACCAAGGCGTGGCCGGCAACGTTCGCCATGTGACCGGGCGAACCAAAGTCGAAAGTGCCGTGCTCGCCGTTCGGGCCTATTTGGGCCCCGGGCATTTTGCTCGTGATATCGCCCACGGCTTGGAACGCGAGGGCGGTTCCGGCCGCGATGACACCGGCCTTGAGCGCGACCGTGAGACTCCCCGAGGTGACACCGGCGATGTAGGCGGACGTGACGCCGACGACCAGTGGCATGAATGCCGTGCATCCCGGCCCGGCTGCCACGCACATCGCCGAGACCGCGATTTTGAACACCGACTCGACGAGCTGCATGAACCCGCTCGGCCGCGGCGCCTGCGGATTGAGCGTGCCGATGCAGTTGCCCGGGCAGAAGCCGGTCGGATCGGTGTAGGCGAGCGGATTGTTCCAGACGTAGCTGTAGCGGTTCCAACTCTGCCCGCTGAGCGGATCGCCGACCACCGGATCGGCGCTGGTCATGCGGCCGATGTACGGGTCGTAGACGCGGCCGTTGAGATGCACGAGGCCGACGCTCGCCAGCATTTCCTGGCCGGTGAAGCCGCGGCTGGTGAGGCTCGTGATGCTGCCGGTCTGGTCGTCGTTGCCGTTGGCAAAGCGCCGCTTCCCCCAGGCGTCATAGGAATCGCGCGGCTCGGCGAGCGCGCCGTTCTGGTCGGTGATGACGGCGATCGAGCCGAGATTGTCCTGATGGAAGTAACGCAGCGTGACGTTCGTCCCCTGCAGGAAGCGCACGCCGATCATCGAGCCGCCCACCATCAGGTATTCGTTCCATTGCGTGGTGGCGGAAGTGACGAGTTCGACGTGCACACCGAAGGCGTCCAGGTAACTCGTCGTTGTGACGGTCGACCCCTGCAGCATTGTTTGTTTGTAGCGCTGATGGTCCACGTCGTCGGCGAAGTTCAGCCTGAGCGCGCCCTGCGTGATGCTCGTGGGCCGGTTGGCGGCGTTGAACGCGATGGTGCGGCCGAGCCCGGTGGCGCCGGTCTGGTTGCCGTTGGCGTCGTAGGTGAAGGCGGCGGTGACGGTCTCGCCGTTGATGCTCGTCACCCCGTGCGGGCGCGCCAGGCCGGGCGTGGGATAGGTGTAGGTGCCGACGTCGGATTTGAGCAGCAGGTTGCCGATCGAGTCGTAGCTGAAGTTCTTCACCAGCGGGCTGGGCGAGAGGTTGATCGACGAGGAGGTCAGCCGGTTGAGCGTGTCGTAGGTGAAGGTCTCGGTAATTCCGGCGTTGCCGTCGGCGCGGCTGAGCGGGTTGCCGACGCCGTCGTAGCTGTAGGAGAAATTCTCAACGCCGTTGCCGGAGCCGGCAACGATGCTCAACAGCCGCCCGGTCGTATTGTCGAAGGTGCGCGCGGTGACGATGCCGTTGCCGGTGGTGTCCTGGATGAGGTGCTGCTCGCCGTCGCGCGCGTTCACCGTGTAGTAGGTCTGGCCGGTCACAGCATCAGTGATCGTCTGCACGTAACCGATACTGGTGTAGCCGTAGTTGACTGCAAAGCCGGACGGGT
>Ga0213875_10001246_pt1 | contig 17179 bp, 16 predicted proteins | sample BarmaccomBMRX_R8_FD_160105 | JGI IMG/M metagenome (GOLD analysis project Ga0213875, IMG submission 160105) | Root-associated microbial communities from Barbacenia macrantha in rupestrian grasslands, the National Park of Serra do Cipo, Brazil - RX_R8 | ecosystem: Host-associated > Plants > Roots... | reverse complement strand
TTCGCTCCGTTCGCGAGCGGCCCCGCGCGCGCCTTGGCGGACTGCCGCCCGGTCGCGCTTACGTCGTGCGGTGGCGCCCCACGTTGGCGATCAGCGCAACCAGGACGAGCGACACGATCAGCGAGGTGCCGCCGAACGAGATGAACGGCAGCGGGACGCCGGTGACGGGCCACGACGACGTCACGACGCCGATGTTGACGAACGCCTGGATCACGATCGTGAACGTGCACCCCATCGCGAGCAGCATGCCGAAGCGGTCCGGCGCTTTCAACGCGAGGTCGACCGCGCGCACCGCGAACACGACGAACAGCGCGATCACGGCGACGCAGCCGAGCATGCCCAGCTCTTCGCCGAGCACGGCGAAAATGAAATCGTTGTGCGCTTCGGGCAGGTAGAAGTACTTCTGCCGCGACGCGCCGAGGCCGACGCCGAACAGCCCGCCGCTGCCGAGCGCGAGCAGCGATTGCACGATGTGGAAGCCGGTGTTCTGCGCATCCTTCCACGGGTCGAGGAACGCGAAGATGCGCGCGCGCTTGTACGCCGACGCGCCGACCGCGTACGCGGCGGGCGGCAGCATCACCATGAGGGACATGATCAGGTGCGGCAGGCGCGCGCCGGCGGTGAACAGCAGCGCGAACGCGGTGAAGACGTAGAGCGACGCCGTGCCCATGTCGGGTTCGACCAGTACCGGCGCGGCGAGCAGCATCGTGACGAAGAGCACCGGCGCGACGCCCTTCGAGAGCGAGCGCACGTCCTCGTTGAGCTGCGCGAGCTTCGCCGCGAGGAACAGCACGAGCGCGAGCTTCCCGAGCTCCGACGGCTGGAACGACACCGAGTGGAATCCCAGCCAGCGGCGCGCGCCGCCCATCGCGAAGCCGACGTGCGGCACGAGCGTGACGACGAGCAACAGGAACGCGACGACGACGAACGGCGGCGCGAGGCCGCGCAGACGGCGATAGTCGACGCGGTACGCCACGTACGCCAGCACGATGCCGACGGCGAGGTACAGCAGCTGGCGCTTGAGGTAGTGGGCGGTGTCGTGGAAATCGGCGTACGCCGTCGCGCTCGATGCGCTGAATACCATCACGAGCCCGATCGCGACGAGGAACGCCACCGCGCCGAGCAGCAGCGCGTCCGGCGGCCGAAGGCTCGGCTCCGCGTGCGCGCGGGCAGGCGCTGCGACGCCGCGCGACGCGCGCGCGACGGCGCGTGCAGCCGCGCCGCGCGCGGGCGCCGGGCGCGTTCTAGCGTGCACCGGCGACGGGGCTGCGGAGGGCGTGAACGGCGACGGCGAACTCCTCGCCGCGGTGCTCGGCGGAGCGGAACATGTCGAACGACGCGCAGCCCGGTGAGAGCAGCACGACGTCGCCCGCGCTCGCCGCGCCGTGCGCGATGCGAACCGCGTCGGCCATGGAGTCCGCGCGCGTGACCTTCGCGCGCTTCACGACCGCGGCGATCTCGTCCGCCGCCTCGCCGATCAGCACCACCGCCTTCGCGCGCGAGCTCACGACCTTCCCCATCTCCGCGAAGTCGGTGCCCTTCGACTTGCCGCCCGCGATCAGCACGATCGGCCGGTCGAACGAGCGCATCGCGGCGATCACGGCGCCGGGGTTCGTCGCCTTCGAGTCGTCGACGAACGTCACGCCGTCGACCTCGTCGACGCGTTCGAGCCGGTGCGCGAGCGGGCGGAACGCGCGCACGCCTTCGCGGATCGCGTCGACCGGCAAGCCGGCCGCGAGCCCGACCAGCACGGCACCCATCACATTCTCGACGTTGTGCGCGCCGAGCAGCGCGATCTCCGCGGCCGGCATGACGAGGACGGGGCGCGGATCGCCCGTCGGCGGCGCGTACACGATCGACTCGTCGTTGCGCAGGTAGAGCGTCGACTGGCGGTGCGGCTCGCGCGAGAACCAGAGCGCGCGCGCTTTGATGCGGTTGCCGTCCTCGCCCGGCGCGCTCGCGACGATCGGGTCATCGAGGTTGCCGACGAACGCATCGCCGACGCCCTGGTTCGCGAAGATCCGGAACTTCGCTTCGGCGTACTCTTCCATCGAGTGGTAGCGGTCGAGGTGATCCGGCGTCACGTTCAGGATCAGCGAGACGCGCGGCTTGAACGAGCGGATCGACTCGAGCTGGAACGACGACACCTCGGCCACGACCCAGTCGTCCGCGCCGGCGCTCGCCGTCTCGCGGATCAGCGCGTTGCCGATGTTGCCGCCGACGTGCACGCGCTTTCCCGCGGCGGCGAAGAGCGCGCCGACGAGCGCCGTCGTCGTCGTCTTGCCCTTCGTGCCCGTCACCGCGACGATCGGCGCCTTGCACAGGCGATACGCGACCTCGACCTCGCTGAAGACGGGCACCCCCGCGGCCTGCACGGCGCGCACGAGCGGGTTGTTCAGCGGGATCCCCGGCGAGAGCACGGCGACGGTGACGTTCTCGAGCGCCGCAGCGAGCTGTTCCGGCGGCACGAAGCGAACGTTCGCCGCGCGAAGCTCGTCGAGCGCGTCCGCCAGCTTGTCGGGAGGCGCTTCGTCGGTCGCGACGACGGAGCCGAGCCGCGAGCGCAGCACGTCGACGCTGGCGCGGCCGCTGCGGCCGAGTCCGATGACGAGAGCGTGGTCGGTGCGGTCGAAGCGGCCGCTGGTGGATTCGATCATGCGGTGCGCGTGACGAGGACGAAGCCGAGAAGCGAGAGGACGAGCGATGCGAGCCAGAACGCCGACGTCACCGCCGTCTCCGGCCACCCGCCGAGCTCGAAGTGGTGATGAAGCGGGCTCATTCGAAAGACGCGACGCCGCGTGGTCTTGTACGACGCGACTTGAATGATGACACTCAAGGTTTCGGCTGCGAAGACGCCGCCGATGAGCAAAAGGAGCAGTTGCGTACGTGTGAGGATCGCGACGCCCGCGAGCGCGGCGCCGAGCGCGAGCGATCCGGTGTCGCCCATGAACACGCGCGCGGGGTGCCGGTTGTAGAGCAAGAAACCGAGCGCCGTCCCGACCGTCGCCGCTGCAAACAGCGGCACGCCGACGCCGACGCGCGCGATCGCGCCCGCGCACACGAGCACGATCAGCGGCGGAACGATCACACCGCTCGCGAGGCCGTCGAGGCCGTCGGTGAGGTTGACGGCATGCGTCGTCGACATCACGACGATCACCGACAGCGCGTACCACATCGACGGCGGTACGGCGCCGACGCCGAGGAGCGACGTCGTCTGCGGCCCCGCGACCGCGAGGAACACGACGGCGGCGATCCCGGTGAGCACGAGCTTCGGCAGCGCGCGCAGCCCGCGGTTCTTCTGCTGCCGGATCGCCATCGTGTCGTCCCACGCGCCGATCGCCATGCACGCGTATACGAGCACCAACAGCGCGAACGTCGAGCGCGAGGGCGCAAGCAGCAGCGCGATCAGCGGCGCGACCCCGAACAGCACGCCGCCCATCGTCGGCGTGCCGGTCTTCGCCTGATGCGTGCTCGGCGCGTCCTCGTACGCGACTTGGCGCGCGGCGGCGCGCCGCAGCGTGTCGATCAGCGGACGCCCGAGCAGCGCGACGAGGACGAACGCCGGCAGCGTTCCGGCGACGAGCACGAGCACGAGCGTGCCGAGGCCGTACGGCAGGTGCGCGAGCCGCAGCAGCAGCGGCATCATCGCCGCGGATCCTCCGCGCCCGGACCGGCGCGATGCAGCAGCGGATTCGGCCCGGCGCCGCGCCACGTGAGCACCACGATCGGCGTCTGCTCGTCGCCGTTGCCGTGCGGGTTGCCGAGCAGCGCGCGTTCGACCGCGGCGCGGTCGATGTGCGGCGATGCACCGAGCGCCTTCGCGCGGCGCAGATCGTTCGCATCGACGATCGCGACGTGCATCCCCGCGCCGTCCGGCGCGCGCGTCGACAGCGCGTCCGCGAGCTCGGTGGCGACGCGGTCCGGTTCGGCAGGGCCGAGCACGATCGCGCGCTCGTACGGCGGGAGCGTGCCGGTGTACCCGTCGATCGCGGCGATCGCTTCGCCGAGGATCTCGTAGAACACGCCGCGCCTGCCGCGCAGCCGTCCGAGCACGTGCGCGACCAAGGCCCAGAGCGTCTTGCGCGTTCCGACGGCGTCGATCACGAGCTGCAGCGACTCCGGCTGGCTGACGGTGGCAAGCGGGTCGGCGTGCCGCGACATCGTCATGGCGAGCCGCGACGGACGGATCATCTCGGCCGGGATGAACCGCGACTGCGCGATCGCGACGGCGGTCTCGGCGATCGCGACGACGTCGCCGGCGCGCGCGATGCCGCCGACCGCGTCGCCCACGAGCGCGGCGAGGTCGTCGCCGGGCGCCACGATGCGCGTGCGCACGGGGATCGCGACCAGACCGGCGGGCAGGCCGCTCTCGCGGATCGCAACGGGGATCATGCGAAGACGTTGGCCCCGAGCGCTTCGGCGATCTGCTCCATCTTGTACGTACGCGATCCCTTGAGCAGCACCGCGTCGCCGCGGCGCAAGTTCGCGCGCAGCCACCGCACCGCTTCGTCGTTGCTCGCGTACCGCACGACGGTGCCGCCCTTCGCGGCGACGCCCTGCGCCGTGTCGGCGCCGAACGCCCCGCCCGCGAGCACGACGTTCGCGCGCGACGCCGCGACTTCGCCGATCTTGCGGTGCATCGCCGGCGCGTCGTCACCGAGCTCGGCCATGCTGCCGAGGACGGCGATGCGCCGCTCCGCCTCCTCGCGTCCGAACGCGGCAAGCGTCGCCAGCGTGCCGGACAGCGACGCGTTGTACGCATCGAAGATCAATCGCACGTCGCCCGGCAGCTCGACGACCTCGTAGCGCCCGTGCGGCAGCGTCGCGGATGCGACCGCGTCGGCGAGTGCGGCGAACGTGCCGCCGCAGAGCATCGCGGCCGCGAATGCCGCGGCGAGGTTGCGCCGGTTGTGATCGCCGGGGAAGCCGATCGCGATCCGATGCGTCTCCGTCGTGCCGTCGTCACCGATCGACCACACGGCGTCGCGCTCGATGATGACGCCCCGTGCGCCTCGCGGCGGCCGCTCGTCGTCGATGCCGTACCACATCGGCGGCTCCGCGAGCGACGATGCGCGGTGGCGCGACACGGCGTCGGCGACGTTCAGCACCGCGCGGCGCGCGCTCGACGGCACGGCCCACTTCGTCTCGGCGATGCGTTCGCGCGAGCCCATCACCTCGAGGTGCGCTTCGCCGACGTTCGTGAGCAGGCCGACGTCCGGGCGCGCCGCAGCGACGAGCACGTCGAGATCGCGGTACTTGCGCGCGCCCATCTCGACGATCGCGACGCGAGCGTCGCCGCGCTCGAGGCCGCACAGAAACTTCGCGACGCCGATCTCGTTGTTCTCGTTCTCCGGCGTGGCGACGGCGTGCACGCGCGCGCCGCGCAGCAGCGCGAGCAGAAACTGCTTCGTGGTCGTTTTTCCGGTGCTGCCGGTGACGGCAACGACCGGACCGCGGACGAACGTGCGCGCGAGCCCGCCGAGGTCGAGGTACGCCTGCCGCGTGTCGCGCACGACGAGCGCCGCGCGCCCCGCCGGCACCGCCGCCGCGTCGTCGACGATCGCGCACGCCGCGCCGCGTGCGAACGCCTCGTCGACGTACTGGTGCCCGTCGAAACGGTCGCCGCGCAGCGCGAGGAACGCCGCGCCGCGCGCGATCGAGCGGGTGTCCGTCTGCACGAGCAGCTCGTCGGGCAGCGCCTGCGCCTCGCGCGTCGCCGCCTGCGTCGCGCCGACCGCGCGTTCGAGCGGGAGCTTCACAGCCGGTTCGCCTCGGCGCGCTTCGCAAACGCGATGCGGACCTCGTCGCGATCGTCGAACGCGTACGTGCGATCGCCGACGATCTGATACGTCTCGTGCCCCTTGCCCGCGACGACGACGGTATCGCCGGGCTGCGCGTCGGCGATCGCGCGGCGGATGGCGCGGCGGCGATCGATCTCGATCGACGTGCTGCTCGAACCGTTCGCGATCGCGCGCGCGATCTCGAGCGGATCCTCGCTGCGCGGGTTGTCCGACGTCACGATCACGCGGTCGGCGAGGCGTGCGGCGATCAGGCCCATCTCGCTGCGCTTGCCGGGATCGCGGTCACCGCCGCAACCGAACACGACGATGAGGTCGCGGCGCGTCGTCTCACGCGCCGCGCGCAGCACGTTCTCGAGCGCATCCGGGGTGTGCGCGTAGTCGACGATCGCCTCGATGCCGAACGCGCCGATGCGCTCCATGCGACCCGGAACGGCGCGCGTCGAGGCGAGGCCGCGGCGGATGTCGTCGACGGCCACGCCGAGCACGGAGGCGCAGCCGAGCGCGGCGAGCGCGTTGCGCACGTTGAACCGCCCGGGAAGATCGACCGCGAACGCCTCGTCGCCGACGCGGAACGTCGATCCGTCGCCGGCCAAGCGAACGTCGGTCGCTCGAAAACCGCCGGGCGCGTCCGATTCGATCGCGTACGGAACGGCGGCGTCGCCGAGCTCGCCGAGGAAGCGCGCGCCCCACGGATCGTCGGCGTTGATGACCGCCTTCGGCGCGAGGTCGAACAGGCGGCGCTTCGCCGCCGCGTACCGGTCGATCGTGCCGTGGAAGTCGAGGTGATCGCGCGTGATGTTCGTCAGCGCCGCGGCCGCGAACCGCACGTGGTCGACGCGGTGCAGTGCGAGCGCGTGCGACGACACCTCCATCGCGACCGCGCGCGCGCCCGCGTCGCGCTGCGCCGCGAGCAGCGCGTGAAGCTCGAGCGCAAGCGGCGTCGTGTTCGCGAGCGGCCAGCGGCGGTCGCGAAACTCGCCGCCGAGCGTGCCGACGACGCCGCACGGCACGCCCGCCGCCTCGAAGATCTCGCGCAGCAGGTGCGTGGTGGTCGTCTTGCCGTTCGTGCCCGTGACGCCGACGACGATGAGGTGCCGCGACGGGTGATCGTGGAACGCATCGGCGATCGCCGAGGCGGCGAGACGCGTGTCCGACACCGCGACGAACGCGGCGGGGGCGCGTTCGCCGTGCGCGAGGCTGAGCACGACGCGCTCCGCGCCCGAGCTCGCGTCGTGCACGACGACGGTGGCACCGCGGTCGACCGCGTCGTCGATGAACGCGTGGCCGTCGGTGCGCTCGCCGCGCAGGGCGATGAAGAGCGCACCCGGGCGCACCGCGCGCGAATCCGTAGTGATCGAGTCGACCGAGCGCGGGAGCGCGCCGGTGACGCGCGCGCCCGCGAGGGCGGCGACGAGCCGGGCGGTCTCGGGCATCAGCGCGCTGGTTTCGTGGCTCGGTGCGTGGAGACCAAGCGCGGCGGGCGTACCGTCGCCGGCATGATTCCGGCGTGCAGCATCGCCTCGCGGGCGAGCGCGGCGAATACCGGCGCCGCCACCTGCGAGCCGTAGATCGATCCGCGCGGCCGCTCCACCTTGACCAGGATGACGTAGCGCGGACGCTCCGCCGGGATCATGCCGATGAACGAAGCGACGTAGGCGCCGGCCAGGTATCCGCCGGCGCCTACCACCTGCGCCGTGCCGGTCTTGCCCGCGGTCGTGTAGCCGGCCACGCGCGCCGTCGGGTTGCCCGTGCCCTTGAGCACCACCGCGCGCAGGTAGCCGCGCAGCGTCGCCGCGGTGCGCTCCGAGATCACGCGGCGCCGCACGTCGGTGCCGAAGCGGCGCACGACCTTGCCGTTCGCGTCTTCGACGGCGGAGAGGATGCGCGGGCGCAGCAGCAGTCCGCCGTTCGCGATCGCGGCGTACGCGCGCGCCATCGCGAGCGGCGTGACCGAGATCGAATGCCCGAACGCGATCGTCGGCAGCGTCGAGCCGCTCCAGTCGGCCGGCGCGTTGACGATGCCCGAACTCTCGCCGGGCAATTCGACGCCGGTCGGATCGCCGAAGCCGAACTTGCGGATCGTGCGGTACATCGCCGTAGGCCCGGTGGCGAGACCGATCTCGGCGGCGCCGACGTTGTGCGAGTACGCGATGATCTGCTCGATCGACTCGCTGCCGCCGAGGTCGCCCGCCATCATCCCGTCCTCGGCGTTGTGGATCACGCGGCCGCCCACCTCGAGCGCGTCGCGCGCCGGGAACCGCGCGTTCGGCGCGACGCGCCCGCTCTCGAGCGCCGCGGCGGCCGTGATGAGCTTGAACGTCGAGCCGGGTTCGTACGCGTCGGTGACCGCGCGGTCGCGCCACTGTGCCGGCATGGACGACGCGAAGTGCGCGGGATCGTAGTCCGGCAAATTCGCGACCGCCAGCAGCTCGCCGGTCCACGGATCCATCACGATCGCGGTCGCACTCTGCGGCGACCACTTCTTCATCGCGTCGCGCAGCAGCCGTTCCGCTTCGAACTGCAAGTACGGGTCGATCGTCGTGACGACGTTGTCGCCGGCCATCGCGCGCTGCACGACTTGCGTCTCGCCGAACGGGATCGCGCGCCCGAACTGGTCGGCTTCGATGCGCACGCGCCCCGAGGTGCCGCGCAGCACGCGATCGAGCGCGTACTCGAGCCCTTCGACGCCCTTCTCGTCGGTATCGGTGAAGCCGAGCAGCGTCGACGCGAGCCGTCCCGACGCGATGAAACGCCGGCCGGTCTCCTCCGGCTTGCGGTTGATGCCGGCGAGCGCGAGCCGCTCGACGCGCTCGGCGACGGAGCGCGAGACCTTGCGCGCGAGCCAGCGGAACTGCGAGTGGTCGGCTAGCGCGGGCTCGAGCCGGTCGACCGGCTTCCCGAGGACCGGCGCGAGCTTCACGGCCGTGCCGTGCGGATCGGTCACCTCCGCCGGCACGGCGTAGATCGATTCCGACGGCAGCGATCGCACGAGCACGCCGCCGTTGCGGTCGAGGATTGCGCCGCGCTTCGCGAGCGATTCCACCGTTTCGTCGTGCTGCTCGAGCGCGAGCCGCGAAAGACGCGGCGCGTCGCGGATCTGGACGAACCCGAGCCGCAGCGACAACGCCGCCGCCAGCATGAGCAGCGCCACCAGCGCGAACTTCGCGCGGCCGGGCGCAACGCGGGCGAACGCTCGTGCGGCCATCAGTCTCCCAACCCGGGGCGGCGCACTCCGTTACCGCTCGGTCGTCGTGAACCAGGTACCGAAGAACGCGAGGCCCGAGGGCTTCGGATGCACCTTCGGCTCGGGCAGGCGCACGACGGCGTAGACGCGCGGGTCGTGCATCCGCAGCGTGCCGGCGATCGCCGCGAGGCGTTCGGGCGCCTGCAGCTGCGCGATCGTCTCGTCGTTCTGCAGCGAGTCGGCGAGCAGCGCCGCGCGTTCGCGGTGCGCTTGCGCGAGCTTGTACGTCGTCGACGTCACCGCCGCCGTCAACTGCACGTAGACGAGCATCATCATCATCGCGAGCGTCGCGAGCGACAGCACGACGAACACCGGCCGCTGGAGGCGCAGCCGTTTTCGGCGCGTCCGGCGGCGGGTCGCATGGCGCGCGCGATCGGCGCCGCGCGGTTGTGGCGCGCGGCGCGGCGCGGGTTCCTGCGGCAGCAGTTCCGGCGCGATCATGCCGCCACCGCGTCGACGCGTTCGGCGATGCGCAGCTTCGCGCTGCGCGCGCGTGGGTTCGACGACACCTCGGCGTCGTCCGCGACGATCGGTTTGCGCGTGAGCGCACGCACGCGCGGGTCGTCGCGGAAGGTCTGCTTCACGATGCGGTCCTCGAGCGAGTGGAAGCTGATGACGGCGATCCGTCCGCCGGCCGCCGTCCGTGCGAGCGCGGCGCCGAGCCCGTCGCGCAGCGCGCCGAGCTCGTCGTTGACAGCGATGCGCAGCGCCTGGAACGTGCGCGTCGCGGGGTGGATGCGGGCATGCGCGGGTGCGCGAACCGCGCGCGCGACGACGTTCGCGAGGTCGGCCGTGTCGCGCACCGGTGTACCGGCCTCGCGCAGCGCGACGATCGCGCGCGCGATGCGGCGCGACTTCTTCTCCTCGCCGTACGCGTAGATCGCATCGGCGATCTCGCGCTCGCCGCGCGTCGCGAGAAACTGCGCGGCACTCTCGCCGTGCGTCGGGTCCATGCGCATGTCGAGCGGCGCGGGGACGCGGAACGAGAAGCCGCGCTCGCCTTCATCGAGCTGCATCGAGCTCACCCCCAAGTCGAACAGCACGCCCTCGACGTGCGCGATTCCGAGCGACTGCAGCCGTGCGTCGAGGTCGCGAAAGTTCGCGTGCACCAACGTCAAGCGCGGATCCGCGAGCGCGCGCGCGCCCGCCGAGGGGTCCGCATCGAACGCGATCAACCGGCCCGACGGGCCGAGCCGCGCGAGGATCAGCGCCGCATGACCACCGGCACCGAACGTTGCGTCGACGTACGTGCCCGCCGGCCGGATCGCCAGGCCCGCGATCGCCGGCTCCGCGAGCACGGGGACATGCGGCGGCAATCAAAACAGCCCCAGGTCCGACGTGAGGTCCGGCATCTCGCCCAGCTCGCGAACGTGCTGCGCGTAGCGGTCCTTCGCCCACACCTCGACGCGCCGCATCGAACCGATCAGCACGACGTCCTTCTCGAGCCCCGCCCACGCGCGGAGATGCGGCGGCACCATGAGCCGGCCGTTGCCGTCGACGTTCGTCTCCTCGGTGTGCGCGAAGAGGTGGCGCACGTAGCTGCGGTAGCGAGCGTCCTTGTGCGCGGCGTCGTTGATGCGGCCGACGATCTCGCTCCAGTACTCGGCGGGGTAGAGCGCGAGACACGGATCGGGATGACCGATGGTGAGGAAGAAGCCGCCGCCGAGTCGCTCCCGGAACCGCAAGGGCACGACCAAACGACCCTTCTCATCAAGAGTGTGCTCGACCGAACCGGTGAACAGCGGGCGATCCGACACCAATCTCCACTAAGACCCACACAGAGCCACGTGCAGACACTATAGCCCACCAGCGTCCCGAGCGGCAACGGTAAGGCGTCAGATTTCTCAACGTGAGACTGGCGCCGGCGAACGTACGTTCGATCGCAGCGCGTCGCGGGCCGCAGCCGCGCGGTAGGGTGCGGGCCGGAAGGTCGCCTGGCGAAAGCGGCTTGCTAGGACTCCGCGCAGGTCCTCTCAGCGCAGGGCGGCGATGACCGCATGGACATCGGAGGGGTCGCGCACGATCATCACCATGTCGGCGGCATCGCGTAAGGCGGCGAGCAGAGCCGAACGGCCGAGCGTGCGATCGCGCGTCACGACGATCGCGGCGACGAGAAGTCCGCGCTCGCGCGCCGCGTGCGCAAGCTGCGCCGTCCGCGCGTCGGCGCTTTCGCCGGCGTCCGCGACGAACACGAGCATGTCCGCGTCCGCGAACGTGTCGTCGGACGCGAGCTGCCGTACGTCGTCCAGCTCCGCGCGCAGCAGCGAGCGCGCCGCTGGGCTCGCCGAACCGGCCCCGGTGATCGCGATGCGTGCGCCCGCGCGCCGCTCGGCGCTCACTGCCACGGCAGCACCGTGACGTGGATTGCGTCGGAGCCCGCTTCACCGCCGAGACGGCGGATCGCACGGTCGACGTCCTCGAGGCCGTACGCGTCGGTGCACATCGCGTCGAGCGGCACTTGGCGCGACGCGATCAGCGCGAGGGCGTTCTCGACGGCCGCGTAGCTGTGCCCGCGCACGCCGAGGATCCGAAGCACGCGCGACACGACCGCGTCCGAGTCGAACTCGGGAATCGGACGCCGCTTCTCGCCGCACAGGATCACCGTGCCGCGTTTGCGCGCGAGGCGAAGCGCGGCGGAAACCGTCTCCGGACCGCCGGACGACGCTTCGATCACGACGTCGGCCATCTGCCCGTGCGTTCTCTCGCGCACGTGCGACTCGAGTGCAGCGCCGTCCGCGACGATCGTGTCGTCCGCGCCGAGCTGCTTCGCGACCTCGAGCCGCCGCGCATCGCTCGCGAGGCCGGAGATCACCACGCGCGCGGCGCCGGCGAGCTTCGCGGCCACGACGCACGCAAGGCCCTGCTGCCCGGGTCCTTGGATGACGACCGTCGCTCCGTACGCCGCGCGCGCTTCGCGCTGCACCCATTCGAAGCCGTTGCTGAGCGGGATGGCGAGCGCCGCGAGATCCGCGGGCACGTCGTCGGGGACACGGTGCAACACCGAGCGGGGGTGCAGGTACGCGAAGCGGCTGAAGCCGCCCCAAAGCGCGGGCGGGATGCTGACCGGCGTTGAGCCGTAGCGGATTCCGCCCATCCAGATGTCGGTGGCATCGCACAGACGGAAGTCGTCGCTGCGGCAATACGCGCAATGGCCGCACGGGAGATATTCTTCCATCAAAACGCGGTCGCCCACGTCGACGCCCCAGCGTTCGCGCGCCGCGGCGCCGAGCGCTTCGATGCGTCCGACGTTCTCGTGGCCAAGGATCGTCGGCTCGCGAATGCGCCGGTACGCCGGCACATCGCTCCCGCACACGCCCGCGGCTTCGATGCGCAGCAGTCCCCCGTCGTGCGGCACGTGCGGCTCGGGAAACGCGCGCAGCTCCGTCGTTCCCGCCGCGGTCGCGACCGCCGCCGGAATCTCCATCACAGCGAGACGAACGCGGTGTTCGGCTGCAGCCGCAGCGCGTCGGCAGCACCCTCCTGGAACGGCACGTTCTTGGCGAGCAGGAGCGAAGCTGAACGGACGCGCTGCGACGCGGGGTCGAGTCCGGGCGGCGCGACACCGTCCGCGAGCGCCCTGGCAGCGCGCAGCAGCCGCTGACGCGCCATGATGATCCCGCTGTCGCTCGTGCCGAGGCGTTCGCGCAGACGGTCTTGGATCGGCCCCATGCTCTCTTGCAGCGACGCGTCCTGCATCGCGATTCCGGCGACGCCGCTGAACGACTTCTTGGCGCGCTGCGCGTCACGATCGATGAGGTAGTCGTTGCTCGCGTCCGCGACCGGCTCGTACGTGCCGGGCTTGTAGACGCAGTGGATTCCGCCGCCGGCACGCATGTCGGCGAGCTCCGTATCGAGCAGATCCCGAAGCGGATGATAGTTGATGCTCCACGCCCAGCACGCGGTGTCGTCGATCGGCACCCACGCGTGTGCGCCGATCAGGTTCTCACCGAACGGCGGGATGATCGTGTACCACGGCATCAGGTACTGCGTGATGCGCCAGTAGTAGTGCTCGTCATCCGCATTGCGGCGCGCCCCGATGTGCAAGCCGGCGTCCGACTCGACGACCTCGAACCGCGGCCGCCCGTCACGTTTGAGATACTCGTTGCCGCCGGAGTGACGGTGCAGCGGGTCGTCGTCGAGGCTGTACTTGTGCGTGAACGAGACGTGGCTCGAGTCGATCCCGCCCTCGAGCGCCTGCAGGTAGTTCGAGCGCTGCAAGCGCTTTGTGACGTACACCTGGGACGCCGGCAGGGTCGCCCACTCGATCTCCGGCGCCGCGGGGCGCACGTCCGGCGGACCCATGTACGCCCACAGCACGTCGCCGAGTTGCACGAGGGGGTACGACGCGATGCGAACCTTGTGCTTGAAGTTGCTCTCTTCCGGTTCCGACGGCATGTCGACGCAACGGCCGTCGACGTCGAACTTCCAGCCGTGGTACGCGCAGCGCAGGCCGCACTCTTCGTTCCGCGCGAAGAACAGCGACACGCCGCGATGCGGGCAGACGCCCTCCACCAGGCCCAAGCGGCCTTCCGTGTCGCGGAACGCGATCAAATCCTCGCCGAGCAGCCGCACGCGCACCGGCGGACAGTCGCGCTCGGCGAGCTCCTCGGCGAGCAGCGCCGGAATCCAGTAGCGGCGGAACAGGTTGCCCATCGGCGTGCCTGCGCCGGTCGAGACGAGCGTTCGTTGTTGTTCGGGGGTCAGCGCCATGACGTGAGCGTTTCTTTCAGCGTCGCGTGCGAGCGGGGATGAGCAGCCGTTCGAGCTCGTTAAGCAGCACGGTGAGGATGAAGCCGATCACCGCGATCGTGATGAGGCCGACGTACATCACGTTCACCTGGAGAATTTGCCAGGCGTTCCAGATCAGAAAGCCGAGACCGCTCTGCGCGCCGACCATCTCGGCGATCGCGATGAGGATCAGCGCGAGTCCGGCGCCGAGCTTCACGCCGGTCATGATCACGGGAAGCGCGCCGGGGAACGCGATCGTCCGGAACACCGACCATCCGCGCGCGCCGAAGTTGCGCCCGACGTCGAAGTACATACGGTCGATCTGGCGCACACCGGCTGCGGTGTTGATGACGACCGGATAGAACATCCCGATCGCGACCATCGCGATCTTCGACGCCTCGCCCAGACCGAACACCAGCAGGATCAACGGCAAGATCGCGCTCTTGGGTATCGGGTACGTCGCCGCGATCAGCGGGTCGACGAGCGCGTAGATCGGGCGGTAGAGGCCCATCGCCAAGCCGATGAGCAGCGCCGGAACGCCGCCGACGACGATTCCGATGGCGAGGCGTTCGAGCGTCGTGAGCGTGTTCGAGAGCAGCGTGCCGTTCGCGATCATCTCGCCGAACGTGCCGGCGATCGACGACGGCGCCGGAAAGAACCGCGTGTCGATCCAGTGCATGTGGGCCGCGATCTCCCACAGCACGAAGAGCGCTACCGGCGAGGCGATGCTCAGCAGGCGATCGCGCGTCGCGTCGCTCGGCCGCCGCCGTGCACGCGACCGCTGCTCCGCGACCGCCGCCGGCGTCGACGCCTCGACGCTCATGAAGCCTCGACCCCGGCGTCACCGCTCGGTTGTCGAAGGCTGAACCGCGCCGCGGGAATCTCATCACGCAAGTGCGCCCAGATATCGTGGAACAGCCGGCCGTACTCCAGCGTGGCCCGCAGGTCCAGGACGGAGCGCGGCCGCGGAAACGGCACGTCGACGAACGCTTTGGGGCGGCCGTCACCGCCCATGACCATGATCCGGTCGCCCAGCGTCACGGCCTCGTCGACGCTGTGCGTGATGAAGACGACCGTTTTCTTCGTCTCGTCCCAGATGCGCAGCAGCTCGTCCTGGAGCAGCGTGCGGTTCTGCTCGTCGAGCGCCGAGAACGGCTCGTCCATCAGCAGCACCTCCGGATCGCAAGCGAACGCGCGCGCGATCGACACGCGTTGCTTCATCCCGCCGGAGAGCTGATGCGGGTACGCGTCGGCGAATGCGCGCAGGCCCGTGCGGTCGAGGTAGTGGTCCACGACCATGTCGATGCGCTCCTGCGGCGCATTGCGCATCCGCAAGCCATACTCGGCGTTCTGGCGCACCGTCATCCACGGAAAGATCGAGTCGCCTTGGAACACCATCGCGTTCTCGGGACGGTTGCCTTCGCCGTGCGCGATCCGTACGCGGCCCGCCGTCGGAACCTCCAGGCCCGCGGCGATGCGCAGCAGGGTCGTCTTCCCGCATCCGCTCGGCCCGACGATGACGAAGAACTCGCCCGCCGCGACGTCGAACGAGATTCCGCCGAGCGCGACATGTTCGCCGTTGCGCAGCGCGAAACGTTTCTCGACGCTTTCGAAGACGATCTTCGCGCCGGCCATCAGGCGGGCTTGTACTTGCCTAGGGCCTTCAGCGCCGCGTCGACGAACGAACCGTCGTGCACCGCGTCCGCCGTGACGTTGCCCGTGACGAGGTTCTGCGCTTTGAAGAAGGCGAGATCTTTGCGCAGGCTGACGAGGTTGACGCGGCCGTCCGGGTCGTTGCCGTTCGGTGTCGCCTGCTCGTAGATCGTGCGGTCCTTGACGGCGGTGTACTCGGTGAGCATGTCGATGATCTCTCTGCCGTTCTTCCCGGTCAGCGAGCCGTGTCCGGTGCGCTTGTCGCGCGCGAGGCCGTCGTTGTAGAAGCGCACGGCCTTGACGTAGGCGATCATGAACCGGCGTCCGACCTCGGGATTCTTCTTGGCGAGGTTGCCGCCGTACAGCAGCACCGCAAGCTGCTGCTTGGGATAGAAGACGTCGTCCCCGGCATAGCGCACGGCGTGGCCGCTGCGCACGGCGAGCGTCGCGGACGGCTCCGTGGTGAGGCTCGCGTCGATGCTCTTGTTCGCGAATGCAGCGACGTGGTTCGGAAAACCGAGATACTCGTGCGTGACGTCGCCGTACGCAAGATGCGCTTGCGAGAGTGCCTCGTTCAGCGTCGACGAGGTGGTCGTCCCCTGCGCCGGCTCGGCGACCTTCATCCCCTTGAGGTTCTTGTACGTGAAGCGCGCGGCGAGGTCGGCGCGAACGAGCAACGGCATGTAGCCGAAGCCGTGCGGCGTCGAGCCCTTGTCGGCGACGATCTTCAGATCGATGCCTTGCAGCACGCCGTTGTAGAGCCCGGCCGACGGCGCGCCGGCGGCGACGTCGAGCTGGTTTGCGCCCAGCGGCACCACCATCTTCGCTGCCGAGTCGAACGGCGTCCATTTGATCGCGAGACCCTGCTCGCGAAAGAACCCCTTCTTGTCGCCGATGAAGAACGGCACGTCGCTGCTCGCGTTCACGGTGCCGACCGTCACGAGCTCCTCGGCCCACGCGTAGCGTAGGAAGGCGGGGGCGCCGACGATTGCCGCGCCTGCCAAACCGGAGAAGGTGCTTCGCTTCATCAACCGACCTCGTACGGCGCACACCCCTTTCCAGGCTTGCGACGTACGCGTACAGTGAAGCGTTTCCTATGTCAACATACGGCGCCGGCGCGGCCCACGTCGCGCGCGCGGCCTCGAGGTACCGCCGCGTCTCGATGAGATCTACGATCCGAGGCGCACCAGGGTCAGCTCGGCGGCGAGACGCTTGGCGTCCACGGCCTCGAGGGCGACAAGCGCCGCCCCGACTTCCCGCGCGAGCAGCGCGATCGCGTCACGCTCTTCCGGAGAGTACGGCTCCACGCGCGGAGGAAGCGTGATCAAGATTGCGCCGGTGACGTCACGGCGGCGCGTCATCGGAAACGCGATGTCCGCCATGGTGAGTTGGGGGAAGCCGGCGCGATCGATCGGCACGCGGCTCGTGCGGAGCCGAACCGTGACGGGGTGGTCGACGCCGAGAACCACCGCGCCACCCGCGAGGTTGCCCTCGTCGTCTGCGACCACGATCACGATGGAGGCCGCGCGTGCGTACAGCCGGAGGGTCTCGTTCGTCGCAGCGATCAGCGCGTCGCGCGAACGAAATTCGCACACGTCGTCCGTGAAGCGGATGATCGCATTCGCCGCGCGATGGCGGGCTGCGAACACGACGTGATCGACGATCGCGTCGACGCGTGCATGGGCCGGTCGCAGCAAGAGCCCGACGACGACGGCCAGCGCCAACTCGACGGACGTCGTCTGCAGCGGCCCGA
>Ga0213875_10001245_pt1 | contig 17180 bp, 14 predicted proteins | sample BarmaccomBMRX_R8_FD_160105 | JGI IMG/M metagenome (GOLD analysis project Ga0213875, IMG submission 160105) | Root-associated microbial communities from Barbacenia macrantha in rupestrian grasslands, the National Park of Serra do Cipo, Brazil - RX_R8 | ecosystem: Host-associated > Plants > Roots... | reverse complement strand
GTCCGCCGCGCCGCGCGGCCTCACATACCGGTGCCGGTTGCGGGGGGCGCCGGAGCCGTCCACCTCCAGTCGCGGATCTCCGGGGCGTCCTCGCCCTCGAGGCGGGTGTACGCGCGGCACGCGATCCGCTTGTCGGTCATCAGCTGGCGGACGTGCCCGGCGCGGGAGACCAGGCCAGGCACCCGGTCGATGACGTCGATGACGAGGTGGAACCGGTCCAGGTCGTTGAGCATCACCATGTCGAAGGGCGTGGTCGTCGTCCCTTCCTCCTTGTAGCCCCGGACATGCAGGTTGTCGTGGCCGTGCCGCCGGTAGGTGAGCCGGTGGATGAGCCACGGGTAGCCGTGGTAGGCGAAGATCACCGGCCGGTTCGTCGTGAAGAGGGCGTCGAACTCCGCGTCGGACATGCCGTGCGGGTGGTCGGTCTCCGGCTGCAGCCGCATCAGGTCCACGATGTTGACCACCCGCATCTTGAGCTCGGGCAGGTGCTCGCGCAGCAGCGACACCGCGGCGAGGGTCTCCAGCGTCGGGATGTCCCCGCAGCACGCCATCACCACGTCCGGCTCGCCCGGCGCGTCGTTGGAGGCCCACTCCCAGATGCCCGCGCCCCTGGTGCAGTGGATGATCGCCTCGTCCATGGGCAGCCAGTTCCACTTCGGCTGCTTGTCGGCCACGATCACGTTGACGTAGTGCCGGGAGCGCAGGCAGTGGTTGCCGACCGACAGCAGCGTGTTGGTGTCCGGCGGCAGGTAGACCCGGATGACCGAGGCCTTCTTGTTCACCACGTGGTCGATGAAGCCGGGGTCCTGGTGGGAGAAGCCGTTGTGGTCCTGCCGCCACACCAGGGAGGACAGCAGGTAGTTCAGCGACGCGACCGGGCGGCGCCACGGGATGTCGCGGGTGACCTTGAGCCACTTGGCGTGCTGGTTGAACATCGAGTCGACGATGTGGATGAACGCCTCGTAGCTGTTGAACAGGCCGTGCCGGCCGGTGAGCAGGTATCCCTCCAGCCAGCCCTGGCACAGGTGCTCGCTCAGCACCTCGATCACCCGGCCATCGGGCGCGAGGTGGTCGTCCCCCGGGAGGATCTGCCCGTCGAACTGCCGGCTGGTCACCTCGAACACGGCGTCCAGCCGGTTGGATGCCGTCTCGTCCGGGCCGAACAGCCGGAACGTGCCGGGGTTTCGCGCGATCACGTCGCGCAGCCAGGTGCCGAGGACGCGCGTCGCCCCGGATTGACCGTCGCCGGGTTGCTCGACCGGAACCGCGTAGTCTCGGAAGTTCGGCAGGTCCAGCTCGCGCAGCAGCAGGCCGCCGTTGGCGTGCGGGTTCGCGCTCATCCGCCGGTAGTCCCGCGGCACGAGCCGGGCCAGCTCGGGTATCAGCGTGCCGTTCGGGTCGAACAGCTCCTCCGGCCGGTACGAGCGCATCCACTCCTCGAGCTGGCGCAGGTGCTCGGGGTTGGTCCGCGGAGCGGGGAGCGGCACCTGGTGCGCGCGCCACGTCCCCTCGACCGGCAGGCCGTCCACGTACTTCGGCCCCGTCCAGCCCTTCGGCGTCCGCAGCACGATCACCGGCCAGCGCGGCCGGGCCGGTGCCGGCCCGTCGGCGGACCCTGCGGGCTCGGCGCCGCGCGCCCGCCGCTGGATCTCCTGGATCTCCTGGACCACGGCGTCCAGCGTCGCGGCGAGCTGCTGGTGCACGAGTTCGGGGACGTCGCCGGCGACCCGGTAGACCTTGTACCCGTAGCCGGTGAGCAGCGCGTCGAGTTCCCCGTCCGGGATGCGGGCGAGGACCGTCGGGTTGGCGATCTTGTACCCGTTGAGGTGCAGGATCGGCAGCACGGCCCCGTCCCTGGCCGGGTTCAGGAACTTGCCGGAATGCCAGCTGGCCGCCAGCGGCCCGGTCTCCGCCTCGCCGTCGCCGATGACACAGGCGGCGATCAGGTCCGGGTTGTCGAACACCGCCCCGTAGGCGTGTGTCAGCGAGTAGCCGAGCTCGCCGCCCTCATGGATCGAGCCGGGCGTCTCGGGCGCCGCGTGCGAGGGGATGCCGCCGGGAAAGGAGAACTGCCGGAACAGCCGCTGCAGGCCGGTGGCGTCCTGGGTGACCGACGGGTACAGCTCGGTGTACGTGCCCTCCAGGTACGTGCTGGCGACCAGGCCGGGGCCGCCGTGACCGGGCCCGGCGATATAGATCATGTCCAGGTCCCAGTTGCGGATGACCCGGTTGAGGTGCGCGTAGACCAGGTTCAGGCCGGGGGTGGTGCCCCAGTGCCCGAGCAGCCGCGGCTTGACGTGCCCGGGCCGCAGCGGCTCGGTCAGCAGCGGGTTGTCCAGCAGGTAGATCTGCCCGGCGGACAGGTAGTTCGCCGCCCGCCACCACGCGTCCAGCGCGTCCAGCTCACCGCGGGTCAGCGGCTCCTGGCCGGCCGCGGTCATCGACTCTCCCTGCGCCGCGTTCATCTGGCCTCCCGTCCCTCGGTCGCTCCATTACCCATGGTCCCGTACCCCCGGCACTGGAGCGCAGCGGGCCGTGGTCATCGCGGTCCGGGTCTTTCGGCCCTACCGTCCTCATCTGGAGGACCCGCTCCGCCGTGTGCCCGCTGTGCCGAAGGCTGAGGTCAGCGCGCGTAGCGGAGGCGGAGCCGGTCGGTGTGCCCGCCCCAGCTGAGGTGCAGCGTCCAGCAGCCGGGCGCGGGCATGTCCACGTACGAGGGTCCTGGGCCGTTCGGCAGATCCACGGTGGCGGTGCGTGTGCTGCCCGCGAGCGTGGCCCGGATGGTCATCGGCCCGGCCGAGACCCGCGACACCCACAGGATCTTGTTGGCCCTGTTCGGCAGCGCCGGTGCGTGCAGCGCGTTGGGCGTCGCCCAGAGGATGGCGACGATGTTGCCCGCCGCGCCCACCACGTGTGGCATGGCGATGTCCGGCGGAGTGAATCCGGATCGCGCCCACACCGGAAGCGGGGTTACGGGCGGCTGCCCGCCGCAGCCACCGGTGCTCGCGGGGGAAACCAGCGCGAGGGACGGCTGCGCGGCCGATGGCTGCGCCGGCCGCTGGGAGTTTCCGCTGCATGCCTGCGCCGCCATGAGCGAGACCGCAACCGCCGCCAGCGCGGCGGCGAACCGGCACCTCATACCCCGACGGTACGCCGGTCATGGCGCGGCGCCTAGCGACGAAGGATCGCCATTGGCGCTGCCGTACTACTGGGACGCTATGGTCGTCTCACGCGGCCAGAGGATCTGTCTCACGAGCAGTTCTGGCACTCGAGAGACATGCGTGAGGCTCTGGGAGACCCGGGTTTCACGGGCGGCGATGACACCTTGCTCGTGGCCCAGACGTTCCGGCTGGTGGGGGAGCGCGACGCGGCGCATGAGCCGGGCATCCGCTCCAGTAGGCGCCTGAGTGAACGTTGTTCGGGCCGTGACCCTCAGGGTTTGCGGGCGACGCCGGCCCAGAGGGCGGCGGGGGTCGCCGCCTCGATCTCGGAGTCCGGGCGCCACTTCGCGGTCTTCGTAACGCCCGGCTCGACCAGATCGAACCCATCGAAGAAGCGGGTGACACCCGAGTGGTCGCGCCGGGTCATCTTCTCCCCCGCGGACTCGTTGAACCGCCGGGTCAACTCGGCCACCTGCTCAGGGTCGATGTCGTTGGCCGGGTGGGAGATCACCAGATAGCTGCCCGGCACGCACGCGGCCATCAGATGGTTCACTATCCTCCTGACCTCATCATCGTCTCCGGCATACTGCAGGACCGCGACGAACATGACCGCGACCGGTTTGCTGAAGTCCAGCGTCTTGGCGGCCTCGGCCACGATGGCGTCCGGGTCACGCATGTCCGCGTCGATATACGCGCACACCCCTTCCGGTGCGCTGGTCAGCAGAGCCTTCGCATGCGACAGCACGATGGGGTCGTTGTCGACGTAGACGATACGGCTGCTCGGCGCGAAGCGCTGCGCGACCTCGTGGGTGTTGTCCGCGGACGGAATGCCCGTGCCGATGTCGAGGAACTGCCTGATCCCCTCGTCGCGGGCCAGGAACCGCACCGCGCGGGCAAGAAACGCGCGGTTGGCCCGCACCGAGAACACCACGTTGGGGTACGCCTGGATGGTCCACTCCCCGAGTTCCCTGTCCGCCGCGAAGTTGTCCTTACCGCCCAGCCAGTAGTCATAGACGCGGGCGATGTGCGGGACGCTGGGGTCGAAGTCTGGCACATCTCACATTATCCAGGCACGGTGACGGGAACGGATCCGGTCCGACCGGCCTGACCGGCCTGACCGGAAACGCTGTATGACGACTGTGACGAACTGATGCTCAGCGTGACGGTTCCGGCCGGACTGCCCGGCTGCGCTACCGCCGCAGGCACCGGGCGGCGAAGTAGAACGGCACGGGCACGGAGCCCGGCGGGCGCCGCTGTTCCATCTGCGGGCCAGGGGGCGGTTCAGCGGCCCGGTCCAGCGCCAGCCCGTGCCCGGTCAGGGAATTGAGGTAGGTCGAGATCATCCGGTGGCTGGAGCCGACCCGGCCGCGGTACCCGCTATTGCCGGCCAGCCACCATCCTTCCTGGTAGTACCCCTGATCGGGCGGCCAGCTACTGGGCGCATCGCTGTCCCAGCCGGGAAAGCAGGGATGCAGCAGGGAAAACACGAACCAGCCGCCCGGGCGCAGCAGCCGGGCGACATTGGCCAGCAGGCCGTCGAGGTCGTCGATGTCGGACAGCCCGTAGTTGCACACCACGCCGTCAAACACCTGGTCTTCCAGCACGCCCTTGGCGGTCACGTCCGCGTTCAGGTAGCCGATGCCCAGCGGTTCTGCCGCCTCGCAGGCCCGCGCCTTGGCCAGCAGTGCCGCGGAGATGTCCAGCCCGGTCAGCGCGGCGCCGCGGCGCGCCAGTTCTCGCGCCACCCGCCCCTGCCCGCAGGCGACCTCCAGCAGCCGCAGCCCGCCCACGTCCCCGGCTAGGTCCAGCAGGGCCGCGGTAGCCGGATCACCGACGGTCTTCCCTGATCTCTGTTCGTAGAAATCGGCGATTTCGTCGTAACGCGCCACCGGACCACTCACCCCTCGACCGTAACGCCTACTCCCCGCTCAGCCGCCGTGGTCACGGCCAGGTCAGCTACTGGCGAACAGCGGACCCGGGCAGGCGCAATGTTCACGATGGTGCCGGCGAGCAGAAGACTACGTTCCCGGCCTTGCTCTGATGGGTGACGGCGGGTCCAAAGCGGGTGACTCCCAACAGCGCACCGCCACCGCCGGGCCGCCCCGGCAAGCCACATCAGCACCGTCAGAGCACAACTGCCCGCTCGATCACCCTTGGTGAACAGCTGCCCGCCTTCCCCGCACGCGCGGTGACGGGCTCTGAGTGGCGAGCGAAGCTAATTCGGGAAACACCTCGTCCAGACCGGTTATCCGCATGATCTTTACCAGCGGCGGCCGGGGCGACGTCAGCCGCAGTCGGCCGCCCTCGCGCCCCGCATAGCAGGCGAGCCGTGCGAGCACGCCGAGCCCGCGTGCATCGCAGAATGTGAGTCCCGCCAGGTCAACGCTGACGGGCACGCGCAACTCGTCGATCACGTCCCGGATATAGGCGTACGCCTGATCCGCGGTCGCGATGTCCATCTCGCCCTGCACGGTCACTACGGCATGCCCGTCAGCTGCCGCGTGGTGACTAAGGCCGAGTTGCGTGGGCCGGGCACGAGGTGCTGTAGCCACTTTCCCTCCCCGGTAAAGCACCAACCGCAACCACTTTCCTCCGGTGCGTCTTCGTGTATCCAGTGCCCCCAGTCCCGCGCGAAGATGCCGATGGTCCCGTTCCCGGCCAAAACGCACACCGACGCAAGCACCCGATATCGCCTCAATCCCATCAGCATCTATCACCGATCCGAACCCTACATCCATCGCCAGAAAGTCCGTAAAGTTCTGTCGTTCGGCTTGTCATTTCGAACAGGTATGCTATACTCGAACTCAGCATCGAGCGAGCGCCGGCCGATCTGGCTGGCAAGGGGACTTCTCCCGCAGTGCGGGCCTGCCAGGCATCACGGATTCAGAGTTCAGGAGCCACACGTGCAGCGCGGCAGGAGGTGACCGCTCAGTGGCTACCCAGGCCGAAGACAACAGCCAGGAAGACGAGCCTGGCCAGCCCGCAGACGCGGCCGCCTACCCCGGTTCTGCTTCCGCGCCTGCTCCTGTTTCCGCGTGTGTTTGCGCTGGTGTGGCTGCTTCAGCCCCGGCCGCCGTGCCGGGAACGGTGGCGGACGCGCTGGCGATGATCGACGCTGGGCTCGGGTTCCTGAACGCTACGGATGCCGCCGGGCTGTCGTCGGCGGCGCAGGCCGAGGCGCTGGTCGCGCTGGGCCGGGCGCAGGCGATGCAGACCGCGGCGCACGCCGCGGTGCTGGCGGCGTTCACCGCGGGCAGCGGATACGAGGCCGACGGGTATGGCGGTCCGGTGCCGTGGCTGGTGCACGTGACCCGGGTGACCAAGGGCGCTGCGAAAGGCGCGGCCGGGTGGATGCGGCGCCTGAAGGCCCATCCCGACATTGCCCAGGCGCTCGCCAATGGGGGTATCTCGGACTCGTGGGCGCGGCAGTTGTGCGACTGGAGTGACCGGCTGCCGCGGGAGAACCGGGCGGCGGCGGATGCGATCTTGCTGGCCGCGGCGGCGGGCGGGGTGCCGTTTGCCGACCTGCTGATCCTGGCTGCGGACATGTATGAGCGGTGCCGGTCGCAGCCCCCGGACCCGGAGGAGGGCAAGCCGTTTGATGACCGGCGGGTGCGGCTGGAGCCCACCTTCGACGGCGCCGGGGTGCTGACCGGGAACCTGAGCCCGGCGTGTGCGGCCGCGCTGCAGGCTACCCTCGATGCGCTCGGCAAGCCCCGCGGCGCGGAAGACCTGCGCACCGAAGACCAGCGCAAGCACGATGCGCTGGAGGAGGCGCTGAAGCTGCTGATCGCCGCCGGGATGCTGCCGGAGCGGGCCGGGCAGCCCACCCAGGTCCAGGTCCTGACGCCCCTATCCGAGTTGCGCGGCATGGATGGCGCCCCGGCGGCCGAGGCCGCGTGGCTGGCCGCCAAGGCCGGGGAACCCGGCTACCTGACGGGCAAGGACGCAGAGGCGGCCGCGTGTGACGCGACGATCATCCCGGTGGTGGCCGGGCACCCGGACTGGGCGGTGCTGGACCAGATGGCCCAGATGTGGATCAGCGCGCACGGCCTGGACCGCGGCGCGCCCTGCGGCTGCGAGTGCGGCCAGTGCACCTGCCACCCCCCGGCGCCGATGACCGGGGAGGCGACGGCGCGGCTGCGCCGCACCCTGCTGTCCATGGCCATTGACGCGCTGTCCGGCCCCGCCGGGCTCGCCGCCTACCTGCGCACCCGGGTGCTGGGCGCCCCGTTCACCACCACCAGCCTGCCGCTGGACGTCGGGGCCGCGGACACCATCCCGGCGCACATCCGCCGCGCGGTCCTCCTGCGGGCGCGGGGGCGGTGTGAGTGGGCGGGCGGCTGTGACCGGCCCGCCGCCACCTGCGAAGTGCACCACCTGATCCCCCGCGCCGACGGCGGCCCCACCAGCGTCACGTCCTGCATTTTGCTCTGCTCGTTTCACCACCAGGTGGTTATTCACCGCTGGGGCTGGACGATGATCTTGCACCCCGACGGCACCACCGAGGCCCGCTCCCCCCGGGGACAGGTCCTGCACAGCCACGGGCCACCCGCCCGAGCCGGGTAAAGCGGGCGCGGCATACAGGCGCGGCGAGTGACAGGCGAGCCACCGGCGCGAAGGTCAGGCGGCTCCAGTCGGCTGACGCGGCGGCCGGCTGGCTGGCGGTGGCGGCTGCCTTGGCCCAACCCAACTACGCGGTCAGAGATCATCGTCCTGGCGTGCCGGCGCGTCGGATCCAAAGTACTTGTCGTCCTCCTCCACCCTCGCCACGTCCGCGGCGGCGGCTTCTTTGATCCGCTCGATCCTCGGCCTGTCGCGGCCGGTGCGGACGAGGCGGCGCGGGCGTAGACCGAGCCACGAAAGCAGGCCCATAACCGACTCCAGGGAAGCACGTGTCGCGTTGGGTGGTGATACCGAGCGTACGCCCCGGCGCACCCCCGCTACCCGCGCGGCCCGGCGCGCGGCTTCGCTGGCGGCCGTTTCAGTTCGCCAGCCGCGTGTCGCGCGCGACCTTCTCCCATGCGGCGATGTCCGCGCGGACACTGTCGAGGTGGGCGAGGATGGCGTCGATGGCATCGTCTCCGAGCGGCAGGCGCAGCGGCGTCTGGTCAGCGTCCAGCGCGGTGAGGATGGCGGCGGCGGCCTTGGCCGGGTCACCTGGCTGCGAGCCGTCTCCGGTCTGGGTCATCTGGCGGGTCGGGCCGACGGTAGCCGCGTAGTCATCGATCTGCGCGCTGGCGCGGGTGTTGGCGAACAGCGAAGTCCGGAAGTTACCGGGCTCGACGATCAGCACCTTGATGCCGAGCGGGCGCACCTCGTCCGCAAGGGCCTCCGACATGCCCTCGAGCGCGAACTTGGTGGCGCTGTAGGCGGAGAACCCGGGGGCGGACAGCTGTCCTCCCATGCTGCTCATCTGAACGATCGCCCCGGACCGGCGGCGGCGCATGTGCGGCAGAACCGCGCGGATCAGGGCCGCCGGCCCAAATACGTGGACCTCGAACAGCGCGCGGAACTCGTCGTCGGTGGTTTCCTCTACCGCGCCGACATGGCCGCGCCCGGCGTTGTTGACCAGCACGTCGATCCGGCCGTGGCGGTCCACGACGTCGCGCACCGCGGCCTCGATCCCGTCGGCGTCGGTGACGTCGAGCGGCAGCGCTTCGACTTGGCCCGGGTACGCGGTGATCAGGTCGTCCAGCGCCGCGGCCCGCCGGGCGGCCGCCACGGCTATGTCGCCGGTCCCGGCGGCCGCCTCGGCTATCGCGCGGCCGAAGCCGCTGTTCGCGCCTGTGATAAGCCAGATCCTGCTCATCGGGTCCTCTCTGTGTTGGCGGTTACGTGATCGAACGTGCGTGAAGACGCGCAGCGTCCCCCAGACCCGAGGTGCCAGCTGGCCCATGATGGGCGAAGCCACGCATGGCGTCCCGGCCAGGGGTGCGTCCTAACAGTGCCGGCACGGACGGCCCGCCGCGGCGAGGGCGGCCCGGTCCTCGTGCTCCCGCGCGGCGGCGGGCTGAAGCGCCGGCTCTTCTTCAGGGATGGGCGCGGCACCGGTCAGTTCCTGGCGGCGAACCCGGATGGTGGTGACGGCGACGAGCAGGGCGAGCAGCGCGATTCCGGCCGCGGTGAGGAAACCGCGGGCGAACCCGGTGGCCAGGGCGTGCGTCGCGAGCTGCACGGGGGACTCGGCGGGCCGGCGGCCCGCGGCGATGGCCGCGCCGGTGCTCCTGACGGTGTTGGCCACGGTGGTCCAGGCGATCGTGCCCAGCGCGGCCAGCCCGATCGCGCCGCCGACCTGCTGGCCCGTGTTGAGCAGGCTCGCGGCGACACCGGCGTCCTGCTCTGCCACGTTGTGCAGGGCGACCAGGGACAGCGGGACGAACAGCAGGCCAAGCCCGAAGGAGGTCACGAGCATCGGGCCGAGTAGCTGGCCGGGGTAACCGGCGTGCTCGGTCAGCCGGGAGAACCAGAACATCCCGCCCGCGGCCGCCGCCGAGCCGGCCACGATCAGCGGCCGTGGCCCTGCCCGCGGCACCAGTTGCGAGGCCAGCGTCGCCGCTGTCACGATCCCGGCGGTGAACGGAAGGTAGGCGATGCCCGACCGGACCGCGCTGTAGCCGAGGACCGTCTGCGTGAAGAGGGTGAGGAAGAAGAACATGCCGAACATCGCGGTCCCGATGCACAGCATGATCAGGTACGCGCCCGACCTGTTACGGTCGGCGAGTACCCGCATCGGAAGCAGGGGATGCGAGCTGCGCATCTCGATCAGCACGAACGAGACGAGCAGAACGACCGCCGCGGACAGCGATGCGAGCACCGGTGTGTCACCCCAGTGCGATACCCCGTCGGGGCCGGTGGCGGCCTTGGACAAGCCGTAGACGAGCAGCGCGACGCCGGCGGTGCCGGTGGCCGCGCCGGCCACGTCTATCCGGCCAGGGCGCCGAGGCGACTCGGCCAGCACGCGCGGCGCCGCGGCGGCCACGAGTATCCCGATCGGGACGTTGACGAAGAACACCCACCGCCACGACGCATAGGTGGTCAGAATCCCGCCCAGCAGCAGGCCCACCGCCCCGCCGCCGCCCGCCATCGCCGAGTAGACCCCCATGGCCCGGTTGCGCGGCTCGCCTTCGGGAAAGTTGGTGGTGATCAGCGACAGCGCGGTCGGCGCGATCACCGCGCCGCCGGCTCCCTGTATCGCCCTCGCGGTCAGCAGCCACCACTGGCTGGTCGCGAACCCGCCGAGAAGGGAGGCTCCGGAGAACAGCAGCAGCCCGCCGACGAACATCCGGCGGCGGCCAAGAATGTCACCGGCGCGGCCGCCGAGCAGCAGCAGCCCGCCGAAGGTGACCGCGTAGGCGTTCACCACCCACTCCAGGCCGCTGCCGGAGAACCCGAGCGCGTGCTGGACGTGCGGCAGCGCCACGTTGACGATGGTGGCATCGAGCACCACCATGAGCTGCGCCGAGGCGATGACCACCAAGGCCAGGCCCAGCCGGCTGCTGTCCGCCCTCGGGGGAGCGGTGCCGGCGTGACTCTGCTGGGGCGCAGGGGAAAGCCCCTCACCTGGCGCGGGAATCGCTGACATCTGTCCGCCTCCCTCGCGACGGGAAGATGGCGCCTGAGGTCTCACGGCGACCGCATGAATTACATAATTACACCAGCGGAACACGGCTGGCCGCAAGATGCCGGCGAGCACGTGCCCCCGGCCTCACCGCCGCGAGGTCCGGCGCGGACGGTCGCGGGCCAGTCCGCGTCCCAGGCGGCCATCCGGCGCCTGTCCGGCGCCCGCCGGATCTCCCGTCTTCGCCGGGACCTTCGTCCCACTCGGGCCGGCGGATCTGGCCGGTGATCACGAATTGTGCTCACTGCGGCGGGAGGTCCGTTGATCTGGTGGCCTAGGGCCCCTAGCGAACGGCCCCCGCGCGAGAGAGGCTGGGCTGGCGGGCCGCGGAAGTTCGCGGCGGACAGGTGAGGAGGTATGCCATGGCAACCAAGCCTGTCGTGGTGGGAGCAGACGGTTCAGAGGAGTCGCTGCGGGCCGTCGAGTGGGGAGCCCTCGAGGCGGAACGGCGCAGGTCGCCGCTGTGGATCGTGTCAGCGCCCGCCATGCCGCCCCGGATGCGCGCCCATCAGGCGTCGCCCGAGACGGTCACCACCGCGCTGCGCGGGATATCCGCGCGGGCCCTCGGCGTGGCCATCACCCGGGCCGAGGAGATCGCGCCAGGCTTGCTGATCGACACCGACCTGCTGTGCGGGCCACCCGCGGTGGCGGTGGCCGACAGCGGCTCCGGCGCGTCCATGCTCGTTGTCGGCGCCCGCGGGGCCGGCGGGTTCGCCGCGATGCTGCTCGGCTCGGTCAGCAGGTACGCCGCGACCCATGCTCGCTGCCCGGTCGTGGTCGTCAGGGAGGAGACAACCGCCGTCCACCGTGAGATCGCCGTCGGGGTACGGGATCCCCAGGACGGCACCGAGGCCCTGGCTTTCGGGTTCGAGGAGGCGGCGCTGCGCGGCGCGGAGCTCGTCGTCGTGCACTCCTGGTACGGGTTCCCCGCCACACTGCTCGCATCCGCCGGGGCGAAGGGCGCGGAGCAGCACTCCGCCGACCCGCAGCAGGTCACGGCGGAGGCGGCCGGGAGCCTCGCCGAAACGGTGACCGGCTGGCGGGACAAGTACCCGACGGTGCGCGTACGGCAGGACGTCGTGCACGGCCACCCCGCCAGGGTCCTCGCCAGCTACGCGGCCCGCGCCGACCTCGTGGTGCTCGGCAGGCACGGCGGTCCAGGCACCAGCCCGGGCATTGGCTCGATCCAGCACGCCGTGCTCAACCACGCCGGTGGCCCCGTCGCGGTGGTCCCGTCCGGCTACTGACGCAGGCTGACTCCGCCTCCGGCAGGAACACCGCGGGCGGCGTCCCTGCCCCATTTGCTGCCCTGTTGTCGCTGACCGGGCTTGTCACCGTGACTCCTGACCGCGCTGGTGGCCGGCTTTTTATACAGAACGGGCCGTGTTTCACCCCGCGAGGACCCGCAGCCCGGCCGCCGTCATCCGGGCGGAAGGCCGCCGCTGAAATTTCACGGCATCCGCTTCCCCGGCAGCCGCGAGCCAGAGGCTCGAGGCGCCCGGTCACACTGGCGGATACCATGCGACAGCCGCCGCTTGGGATACGGTCTGAGCAGTGGCGGCTGAGGAGGGATGCATGCTGGCTCCGGTCGATTGGGTGGCGGTTGGCCTGGACAACGGCGGTACGGCGAACAACGGCACGGTGCTCGACTCCGCCGGGTCCTTCCTTGTGGAGAGCCTGGCCGAGACGCCGAGCTACGTGCGGGAAGGGCCGGACCAGGCGATCCAGGCGCTGGTCGACTCGGTCGATCAGGTGCTCGCCGTCACCGGCGTGCCGGCCGGCAAGGTCCGCGCGGTGGGCCTTGACACGCCCGGCCCGGCGAGCGCTGACGGCGTGATCTCGTCCAAGGGCGCGACGAACTTCGGTCACCCCGGCTGGCGCGGCTTCGACATCCGGGGCGCGCTCGAGGCGCGTCTCGGCATCCCGGTCATCTACAACAACGACGGCAACGCCGCCGCCCTCTACGCCCATCACGTCCGTTACGGACCCGAGGCGTCCCGCCGCAGCTCGGTGTCCGCCATCGTGGGCACGGGCCTCGGCGGCGGGGTGGTCGAGGCCGGGCACGTCGTCCGCGGCGCGGCCGGGATGGCCGGCGAGCTCGGCCACATACCGATCCCGGTGGCCGGGCTGCTCGCGGACGGGCAGCCGTCGCCAAGCTGCAACTGCGGGCAGTCGGACGACGTGGAGTCCGTCGCGTCGCTGACCGGCATACAGAACAACCTGCTGCCCTTCTGGCTGACCCAGTACACCGGCCATGAGCTGGCCGGAGTGCCGCTGGCCAAGGCCGCCAAGCTGGTCCGGCGGTACGGGGAGGACGGCGACCCGATGGCGCTCAAGATCTTCGGGCAGCAGGCGATGGCGATCGGCCGGCTGTTCACGGTGGCGGCCAACTTCACCGATCCCGATGGCTACTTCCTGGGCGGCGGCGTCGTGGAGGCGGCGCCGCACTTCCGGGACTGGTTCCTGGCCGAGGTGCGCAAGCACACGGTGCTCAGGGCGGAGCAGGCCAGGGTCGCCGAGATCGCCCTGGTCCCCGATCTGGACATGGCCGGCGCCCGCGGCTCGGCGATCGCCGCCCGTGAGTGGGTCCTCGGGCAGTAACCGTGACCGCGGACCGAAACCGGGCCTGGCGGGACCTACTTCATCGTGAAGCTGCTGATCCGCAGGTCGCCGGTGAATACCAGGTAGACGTCCCGGATACCGTGTGCGCCGGCGAGGGACGCCGTGGTGGTCGTGTAGGCGTAGATGTCGCCGGTGCTGTTCACGGTGGCGGTGCCGATCACCGGGCCGCTGACCGGGTTGTCCAGCCGGATCTGGATCTGGGCGGTACCCGGCGTGCCCTTGGCGACCTGGGCGGTGAAGGCGGCCGGGGAGTCGCGGAGGCCGGCGTCCGCGAACTCGATCCACTGGCCCGCCGCGGTGGCGCCCACCGCCGTGCCGCTGGCCTTGGACTGGTCCACGAGCTGCGCGCCCTGGTAGTTGTCGAAGTTCTCGGCAAGGGTCGGCACCGTGAGGTTTCGTGGCGGGATGACCTCACCGTCCACCCGAAGCGTGGCCCCGCTGTCGACGTCGGCCAGCGAGTCGCCGGCCATCAGGTCGAACGCTGACCGCTCCACGGCCCACTTGTTCCTCGTGACGTCCCAGAACGCAAGGTCGCTCGCCCTGATATCGAACCGCACGGTCCTGGTCTGGCCGGGTGCGAGGTCCACGTTCTGGAATCCGATGAGCTTCTCCGCCGGCTGCCTGACCCGCGACCGCTCCTGGTGCTCGTAGAGCTGCACCACATCGCGGCCTGCCCGCGAGCCGGTGTTCGTCACGCCGACGCTGGCGGTGACGTGACCGTCGCCGCCCATTTCACCCGACGACAGCCGCAGGCGGCCGTACCTGAACGTGGTGTACGAGAGGCCGTAGCCGAACGGGTAGAGCACGGGCTGGGTGGAGTACATGTAGGTCTGGCCGGACTTGATGATGTCGTAGTCGAGGATGTCCGCCACCTCCGACTGCGACCGGGGCCAGGTCTGGGTCAGGCGCCCGGACGGGTTGTAGTCGCCGAACAGCACGTCGGCCAGCGCGTGACCGGTCTCCTGGCCCGCGTGAGTGGTCCACAGGATCGCCGGGTCGTTCCGCTGCTCCCAGTTGATCGTCGTGGGATAGCTGTCCTCGACGACCACGATCGTCCGCGGGTTCGCCTTCGTCACGGCCTCGACCAGGGCTTCCTGGCCGGAGGCGAGGTTCATGCCGGTGCGGTCGTGGGCCTCCCTGCCGTTGATGAACGGCATCGAGCCGACCACCACGACCGCCGCGCCGGCGCCCTTGGCGGCCTGGACAGCGCTGGCGATCCCGCTGGTGACGACGTCCCTGGCGAAGTGGGCAGCCGCGGCCGGCGTCGAGGCGCCGAGCGTGAGCGTGCCGTCGGGGGCAACCGTCACGTAAACGTTGGGCCCGAACCAGCTCTGGGTGGAGTCATAGCCGGCGTACTGCAGGACGTAGGTGCCGTCCGGCTGCGGATCGAGCTGGAACATCTGCTGGACGAACCAGCCGTTCGGCTGCGTCTGGTCGTTGACGAAGCCGCCGCTCTCATAGTTGACGTACTTTCCGTTGGCCACCGCGCGCAGCGTCAGGACGCCGTCTCCCCAGTCGAACGCGTCGAACTGCGTGGCCGGGCCCGCGCTGGCCGCGGTCTCGGCCAGCTTGGCGCCGCTGGCGCCGGTGCCCGCGGCCACGTACTTGCCGGTCGCTACGTCCTTGAGCGCGATGCGGTCGACGCCTTCGGTGCCGGTGACGGTCGCGCCCGGGCCGAGGCGCTGGGTGATGCCGTCCAGCGGCGTGACCTTGTACGGCAGGTTGCCGCTGTACCAGTCGGAGTACAGAGTGTCCTCCAGCGGGCCGATGACCGCGACCTTCTTCGTGGTGACCGGGTTCAGCGGCAGGGTCCGGTGATCGTTCTTGAGCAGGACCATCGCCTCGTCGGCGGCCTTGCGGGACAGCGCGCGATGCGCGGCGTCGTCGATCACGGCCGGGGTTATCTTGGCGTACGGGTTCAGGCCGGGCGGGTCGAAGTCCCCGAGCCGGAACCGGATGGACAGCACGTCGTAGACGGCCTTGTTGATGTCGGCCATGGTCAGCAGGCCGTCATGGAGGGCTGCCGTCACCGCGCTGATGGTGATCGACGAGTTGGTGTTGTCGGTGGTGAAGCTGTCGATCCCGGCCTTGATCGCGGCGGCGTCCACGTGTTCCAGGTCCGGGTAGTAGTTGTCGTTGCCGGCGCCGGGCAGCAGATTGTAGTTGGCGCCGGCGTCGGTGACGTTCATGAGCGTGTGTGATGACCAGCTCCGCTCGATGCTGTTCAGGTCCGGGTTCACCGTGTCCGGCCGGCCGTTGACCTCGTTGTAGGAGGCCATGACGCCGGTCGCCGCGCCCGCCTCGAGCGGGCCGCGGAACGCCGCCCGGTCATACTCCTGCAGGACCCGCGGCGGCACCTCGGACGAGGTGACGGAGCGGTTGACCTCGTTGTTGTAGGCGAGGTAGTGCTTCAGGGTCGGCGCGGCCTGCAGGTAGTGCGGGTTGTTTCCCTCGATGCCCCTGCCGTAGGCGGTGGCGATGGCCGAGGTGAGGAACGGGTCCTCCGAGTACCCTTCCTCGTTGCGGCCCCACAGCGGGTTGCGGAGCAGGTTGACCACCGGCGCCCACAGGTTGAGCCCCCAGACCGTCGGGTTCTCCGCGTTGTAGCCGCGCGCGTCCTGCCCGACCGCGTTTCCCACCCGGTTGACGAGCGCTGGGTCCCAGGTACTCGCCAGGCCGATCGCCTGCGGGAACGAGGTGCCGTTGGAGTCCACCACGTTTCCGTTGTTGTTGAGGTCGTTCGACCACGCGACGCCGTGCAGGGCCTCGGTGCCTGTCTTGAACACCGGTATGCACAACGGGGCGCCGATCGCGGGCTGATACTGGTGCAGGAACGCGATCTTCTGCGCGGTCGTCAGGCGGCCGGTCAGGTCATTGATCCTCGTGCTCAGCGACAGATGGGGGTTGCGGAACGGAAGGTTCGGGTCGCACCCGGACGCGGCGCCCGATGCGGTGGCGCCCGATGCGGCGGTGCCCGATGCGGCGGCGGCGCCCCCGGTGAGCGCGCCGAGCAGCAGGGCAGACCCCGCTACGACCGCGGAGAACCTGCCCCGCCAGTTCAGCTTCGACCTTCGTGCCATGGCCTGGCCTCCGAACCGCTTCGCGTCTGGATCGTCATTGATTCTCAGGCAGTCGTCATTGATTCGCAGAGCACAATTGCGGCACCTGCCTGGCGATATGCCGTGCGCAGTGCCTTCGCGCAGGCTGCCGCCCGCGAGCCGCCGTGCCGGATCCCTCGGAAAACCCGCTGTGAACGGACATGTGTCGAAGCGCTTCGATAATTCTCGCAACCGCACAATAACTCCCGTCTGACAGGATTGTCCAGACCGTTTCAAGCACCTTTCAGGGCTTGTGCGCGGCGGTACCTGCACTGTCCGGCCGTGCTGGAGGCCTCCTGTAATCGGCCGCTGCCGCAGATCGCCCGCCCAGTGGGGCCGTTGGCGTAGATGGCCCCGCTCAGTGGGGCTGCTGGCGCCAGCGGCCCCGCTTCTCGGGACGCCAGAGCCGTGGGCACCGCTCGCGCATCGCCCGGTTCCCATACAGTTGTGCGCACCTGACGGCCCCGAACCCGATCACACACGTGGCCACACCGGCGCCACCGTCACCGGCAACCACAGCCGGCCAGGCGGGGCAAAACGGACAGCTAGCGTGATCGCGGAAACGGCGGGCCGAATAGGGCGCGTCTGTTTTTAACTTGGCGGTTGTTTCGAGTGTTGGGCTGTACGTGTCGGTGCATGGCTTACCGGCGGGTATGCCGGTGAGGGTGATGTGGTGGG
>Ga0213875_10001244_pt1 | contig 17180 bp, 13 predicted proteins | sample BarmaccomBMRX_R8_FD_160105 | JGI IMG/M metagenome (GOLD analysis project Ga0213875, IMG submission 160105) | Root-associated microbial communities from Barbacenia macrantha in rupestrian grasslands, the National Park of Serra do Cipo, Brazil - RX_R8 | ecosystem: Host-associated > Plants > Roots... | reverse complement strand
GCCCAGGTAAGCTGCTCAACCAGCTCCTCGAGCGTGCCGACGCCGCCGGGAAGCGCGATGAAGGCGTCGGCCTTGTCGAACATGAGCTTCTTGCGCGCGTGCATGTCCGCAACGACATGAAGCTCTTGCGCGTCCGCGAGCATGACCTCACGCGCCTTCAGGAACTCGGGGATGATGCCCGTCACCGTTCCGCCGCCGTCGAGCACCGCGCGGGCAACTTCTCCCATGAGGCCGATCCGCCCTCCACCATAGACGAGGCGAATGCCCGCCTGCGCCATCATGCGACCGAGCACGCGTGCCGAGGCAGCGAAGACGGGGTCGGAGCCGTCTCCGGAGCCGCAATAAACGCAAATCGATCGAATCGGGCGCATGGCCGAAGACCACACATGAAATGGGGGCGCGTCAACGGCGAAGGTGGTTGAAAGCCGAATTTTCAAGGCGGGCGACACGGCATGCGAACACTTATATGAAGAAAGCCGCCGTTGGATGCCGATTCCCTTCGGCGAAGAGAGTTCGTCGTCCGACATCCTTGGTTCAGCGCGGTTTCGCGGTGATTACGGGGTGAATATGCCTGCTGCGTGCCGCTCCAATCGTGTTTGAACGAAAGCTTGGAATGTCATCCGTCCCTCGCCTTGCCCGGCAAACCAACGCACGGGGCTCCTCGCCGAAGGTCGAACCGCCCGGAGAGGCGGGCGAGCGCAAGCGCGAGTCGAGCTTGCTCCTCACCATGGTGCGGCTCTGGCCCTATCTTTGGCCGTCGGGCCGCGTCGATCTGAAACTGCGCGTAGCGGCCTCGCTCGCTCTCACGGTCGTTTCAAAATTCGTCACGATCGCCGTCCCCTTCACCTTCAAATGGGCAACCGACGCGCTTGCGAACGCGGCGAAGGTGACAAGCGTCTCCCACACGATTCTCTTCGTCTCGATCGGGGGACCGCTCGCGCTCACCTTCCTTTATGGCCTCGTTCGCATCCTGATGGTCGTGTTGACCCAGATGCGGGAAGGGCTATTTGCCCGCGTCGCGTTGCACGCGGTGCGGCGTCTGGCGCGTCGCACATTCGAGCACATGCATCGTCTGTCCTTGCGCTTTCATCTCGAACGCAAAACGGGTGGGCTCACGCGCGTTCTCGAGCGCGGGCGGCAAGGCATCGAGGAATTGTCACGCCTGACGATGATGACGGTCATCCCGACCGTCATCGAATTCGCGCTCGTGATCTCCGTGTTCTGGCTGCATTTCGATTGGCGCTACGTCGTTCTCGTGACGGTGATGATCGCGATCTACCTCTCTTATACGGTGGTTGCGACGAATTGGCGGATCGGCATCCGCCGCATCATGAACAATTCGGATACCGAGGCGACCACGAAAGCCGTAGATAGCCTCCTCAACTACGAGACAGTCAAATATTTTGGAGCGGAACAGCGCGAGACCGAGCGCTACGATGTTTCGATGGAACGCTATGAGAAATCGAGCGTGCGTTCCTACACCTCGCTCGCCGTGCTCAACACGGGGCAGGCGGCGATCTTCACGGTGGGGCTTACCTTGGCGATGGCGCTTTGCGCGCTCGGCGTGATGGCGGGGAGCGAGACCGTCGGCGATTTCGTGATGGTCAACGCGATGATGGTGCAGCTTTACATCCCGCTGAACTTCATGGGCATGGTCTACCGCGAGATCAAGCAGGCGACGATCGACATCGAGGAGATGTTCGCGATTCTCGGGCAAAATCCCGAAATCGCAGATCGCCCGGGAGCGCGGCCGCTCGAGGTGAAGCAAGGCGCGGTGCGTTTCGACAATGTCCGCTTCGCCTACGAAAGCAACAGGCCCATCCTGAAGGGCATCTCCTTCGATGTCCCAGCCGGCAAGACGATCGCGATCGTCGGACCTTCCGGCGCGGGCAAATCGACGATCTCGCGCCTCCTCTTCCGTTTTTACGAGCCGCAAAGCGGGCACATTCTCATCGACGGTCAAGACATCGGTTTCGTGACCCAGGCAACGCTGCGGCGAGCTCTCGGCATGGTGCCCCAGGACACGGTGCTGTTCAACGATACGATCGGCTACAATATCCGTTACGGGCGTTGGGATGCCTCCAAAACCGAGATCGAAGAAGCGGCCGAGCTTGCCCAGATCGGGCAATTCATCAAGTCGTTACCCGAAGGCTATGACACGCCAGTCGGCGAACGCGGATTGAAATTGTCGGGCGGCGAAAAGCAGCGCGTCGCCATTGCGCGCACCATTCTCAAGGGGCCGCCGATCCTTGTCCTTGACGAAGCGACATCGGCGCTCGATTCGTTCACCGAGCAGGAAATCCAGGCGGCACTCGATCGGGTAGCCCAAGGGCGCACGACCGTCGTCATCGCCCACCGGCTGTCGACCGTGGTGAAAGCCGACGAGATCATCGTGCTCGACCAAGGTGTCGTTGCCGAGCGCGGCTCGCATGCCGAGTTGCTCGCGCGCGATGGGCTCTACGCGGCGCTTTGGAACCGCCAACGCGAGATGGATGCGGCCCGCGAAGCACTCGAGCGCGCCGAAGCCGAGGAGGGAGAAAGCTTGCGACGCTCCCTTTCGACAGAAGCTCAGGCGGCCGAGTGACGGGCCTCTTGCACATCGCACTCCATGGCTGATAGCGACGCGGCACCAGCGCCGCCGATACTCCTCGTCGTTGCCTGCGCGCTCGTGGATGCTGATGGGCGCGTGCTGATCGCCGAACGACCGGCCGGGAAACCGCTTGCAGGATTGTGGGAATTTCCGGGCGGCAAGCTTGAGCCGAACGAAGAGCCGGAGATGTCCCTCGTTCGAGAGCTCAAGGAAGAGCTTGGCATCGTGGTCGAGACTCCCTGTCTTGCGCCGCTCACCTTCGCAAGCCATCGCTACGAAAGCTTTCATCTCGTCATGTTGCTCTATGTCTGCCGCAAATGGACAGGCTTCGCCGCGCCGCGGGAAGGCCAGAACCTCGCCTGGGTCCGCCCAGGCAAGTTGCGCGACTATCCAATGCCTCCCGCCGACGCTCCGTTGGTCCCGGCTCTTATCGATTTGCTCGGCCCGTAGCCGCGAAGCATTGGCAGCGATCGCTCGATCTGCGGGAATTGCGCTCTCTACGATTTCGGCTTCACCATGAAAGGGCCGATAGTCGAGATGGTGCAGCCGGTCCCCGCGCCTTTGCTGCGGCATTCCACGAGAGCGGCGTTGATGGCCTCTTTCTCGCCGATGCTCGATGTGCCGATGCCGAATATCCCCCCCGCGCCCCTGGCGAGAGCATACCAGGAGTTTTCCGCTGCGGCCTTCATGAGCTCCTGACGCGCTGAAGCAGGCATCGCATTCTGGCCTTCCATGTTGACGAGCCCTTGCGGCGGCATGGTTTGCGGCACGTGCGTCACCACGTCGTCGCCGACCGCGACCAGAAGACAGGGAAGGTGAGCGCGATCCGCGCACATCTGCAGTGCACGGCGAATGACGTCGTCCGTCGAGCCGCCGCCCATCGCGTAGTCGAGGCCGCCATAGGGACCGGCCACCATGGCTTTCGGCGAAGATATTCTCATGTACTCGTCGAGGATTTTCTTGTGCGCATCGTCGGTGACGAAGGGCACGCTGTCCGCGCCGACCGCGGCCATTTTGACGAACCGCGGCGCGAGCGGTCCCTCCTTGGCGATGCGGGGCGCCGGATGGTCCCACACGATCGTGTTTCCCACGGCGAAAAGCTCGCATTTGCGCGATGCGATCGCATGGGTTTCGCATTGGGCAAGCGCCTCCTGCTTGGCGGCCTCCTCATCGGCCGCGTTCCGGCTCATGCCGATCGCCGCCCCTGCGATTGCGAGCGCTTTCGGACCCATTTGCGTCATGTATTGGCGCTGGATGATTTGCTGCGTGTCATGCGTGACGAACGGGACTTCCATGGGCTTCAGCGGAGTTCCGGCAAGAGAAGCCCAAGCTGCGCTCGAAGCTTTCGCGGCGTCATCGGTTGAATTTGTGCCCGTGGTCGCTAGACCGCCGGATGGCGACGAAATCCGCCAGCGCGCATTGAAAACGAGCACCGCCCCGCCGAGGAGAAGGACGAATGCGAGAACTGCCGTGGAGATCTTGAGCGCCGGCGAGAGACGGCGGGCCTTGAGGCTCCCTCCCACAAGCTCGAGCTTCGTCGCAGGAGGCGCATCGCCGAGCGCTGGCGGATCGGCGATCACGAAAGCATGCACCGGTTGGGGAATGTTCTTCACCGACTGCGCGCCGATATCGCGAAACAGGATCGACACCTTGTTGACGACCTGTTCTTGCACCGCTCGAGAGACGCAGATGCCGCCAGGCATGGCGAGGCCCTGCAGACGAGCTGCGATATTCACACCGTCGCCGAGGAGATCGCCATCGCGTTCGACAACATCGCCGAGCGAGACGCCGATGCGGAAGATCATTCGTCGCGGCTCAGGCAGCGGAGCGTTGCGGGCCTTCAGCGCCTCTTGAATGTCCATGGCGGCACGCACGGCCTCGACCGCGGAGTCGAATTCGGCGAGCACGGCATCGCCTGCGGTGTTGAAGATGCGTCCCCGTCCTCTGCTCACGAACTCCGCGAAGAGCTCCCGGTATTCCATGAGCCGCTTCAAGGTACCGTCCTCGTCCTCGGCGACGAGCCGGCTGTAGCCGCAGACATCGGCGGCCATGATGACGGCGATCTTGCGGCGCAAACGCGCTTCATCCATGGGCTCACCGTCGGACTGGCAACGCATCCATTATAGCATGAGGGAATTCGAGGGGGTCATCTCGGCGAGAGCGGAAATCATCGGCTTTGCTCAGCGGCCGTTCATCGATCCTACGATATGTTCATTTCTTGGACATCGCAGCTTAACCGCTGCTGTGATGGTCTTGGTGCAAGTGGAGCATGATCTTTTCGGAAAAGCGGGTTTCGCTTTTTCCAGCTCATGCTCGAGGCGCGACGAATTCGGCTCGCTTTTACCGATTGTGCCGAGCAGGAAGAACAACCATGGTTCAATCGCCGGATCGCATTGAAGCTGCGCTCGCGCTCTCGCGCTTCGGATTGGGCGCGCGCCAAGGCGATCTCGAGGCGATCTCGTCCGATCCGCGCGGCGCATTGAAGGAAGAGATCGCGAACCGGACCGTTCCGTCTCCCGCAGGCGAAGAGCTGCAGCCCACCGCGGAGCTGCTCAACGATCTTTATGCTTTCCAAGAAGCGCAAAAGGATATACGCGAGCGCAAGGCAGCTGAAGGCATCAGCGCTCCGCAAGCGCCATCGTCGGGCGAACAGCTCGCAAAAGCCGACGCGATGAAAGCCGAGGCCCTGTCCTCTTCATCCAGCATGGCGGGCGAGAAAGCGGGTTCAGCGGCGGGAACAGGCGCACCGGCCACACCGATGAAAGGCGCGAACGAGCCAAAGCCTGTCGTGCCTTTCCCGCAACGGGTATTCCTTGCCGAGGCGAAGGCGCGCTTCTCCGGGACGATCCACGCTCCCCGCATCGGTTTCGGCGAGCGGCTTGCGATCTTCTGGGCGAATCACTTCGCCATTTCGGCAGCGAAGGGGCCCAATGTCCGCGTGATCGCCGGCGCGTTCGAGCGCGAAGCGATCCGGCCGCATGTATTCGGGCGGTTCGCCGACATGCTGCTGGCGGTCGAGACACATCCGGCGATGCTCTTTTATCTCGACAATCAGCAATCCTTCGGTCCGAATTCGCCTGCCGGCCAAAACCGCAAGCGCGGCTTGAACGAAAATCTGGCACGCGAGATTCTCGAGCTTCACACACTCGGCGTGAACGGCGGCTACACGCAAGACGACGTGACCTCGCTTGCCCGCATCATCACGGGTTGGACCGTGGTCGGACGGCAAGGTCGCCTCGGAACACCTGGAAGCTTCGTCTTCTTTGCGAACGCGCACGAACCGGGCGATCAGCGGTTGCTCGGCAACATCTATGCCGAGGCCGGTTTCGAGCAGGGAAAAGCGGCGCTCCTCCAGCTTGCGCGACACCCCGCGACCGCCGCCCATTTGGCGCAAAAGCTCGCGCGGCACTTCGTGTCCGACGATCCACCGCCCGCCCTCGTCGACAGGCTCGCAAAAACCTTCATGGCGAGCGGTGGTGACCTGGCTGCAGTCTCGACCGCGCTCGTCGAAGCGAAGGAATCCTGGAGCCCGCAACTCGCAAAGGTCCGTTCGCCCCTTGAATTCAGTATCGCGATTTTGCGGGCGACCGGCGCGAAGCCCGAGCCGCAGCCGGTTCTCGGAGGGCTTTATGTGATGGGGCAGCCCTATTGGCAGCCTTCAGGACCGAATGGCTTCTCGGACCTCGTGGATGCCTGGGCCTCGCCCGAAGGGCTTAAGATGCGCATGGACATCGCCAACGTCGCCGCGACGAAGGGCGCCGACTATTTCGACCCGCCGGACTTCATCGAAACACGACTTGGCCCGCTTCTCTCACAAGAAACGCGTTCTGCCGTCGGACGCGCCGAAAGCCGCGCTCAAGGGCTCGCCATTGCCTTCATGTCTCCGGAGTTTCAGAGGCGATGAACATGCTGTGTGAAACCATCTCACCGTCGCGGCGTGCCGTACTCGGTGCCTCAGGTGCGCTATTCGCCTGGGCTTTCATGCCACGCCATGCGCTCGCGGCCCGCGGACGCGACGCACGTTTTGTTACCATCATCCTGCGAGGCGCGCTCGACGGGCTGACGGCAGTGCCGCCGCTCGGCGACCCCGATTACGAGGCGTTGCGCCAAAGCATTGCGCTCCATGCGGAAGGGGCGAACGCGGCCTTGCCGCTCGATGGCTTCTTCGCGCTGCATCCGTCCATGCCGAATTTTGCGAGGCTCTTCCGGGCGGGCCAAGCCTGCGTCATTCATGCGAGCGCCACGGCTTATCGCGATCGCTCCCATTTCGACGGCCAGGATGTGCTCGAATCCGGTTATGAGATGCCGGGGAAAGTGGATTCCGGCTGGCTCAACCGCATGCTTATCGGCTTGCCGAAAGGCGAGAAGGTCGCGCCTGGCGCAGCGGAAAAGGTGATCGGCCTTGCGGTGGGTGCGAACGCGCCGCTCGTTATTCGGGGTGGTGCACCGGTGCTTGGTTGGGCGCCTGCCACGCTGCCGCCGGCCGGCGACGATCTTGCCTTGCGTTTGATGGATCTCTACAGCCAGCGGGATCCGCGTCTCGCGCATGCTCTCCAAGAGGGGATCGCCACAGGCAAGATCGCGACCGGGCTCGATAACGCCAGTCGCGGCGGCCCCGGGGACCCGGAAGGCATGAAGCATCTCGCGGCCGGTGCCGCGAAGCTTCTTGCGCAGCCGGACGGCCCGCGCGTCGCAGCGCTTGCCTTCGAGGGATGGGATACCCACGCCCAGGAGATCGGGCGTCTCGCTCGCCTCTTGGCCGGCCTCGACGGGGCTTTCGCGGCATTCGAGCAGGAGCTCGGTCCGTCCTGGAAAGATACCGCCATTCTCGTTGCCACCGAGTTCGGCCGGACGGCGCGCGTCAACGGCACTGAGGGAACGGACCACGGCACCGGCACGACGGCTTTCCTTGTGGGCGGCGCGGTCAAAGGCGGGCGCGTCATCGCTGATTGGCCAGGGCTCAAGGAGGCGCAGCTGCGCGACGGGCGCGACCTTGCCGCCACAACGGATTTACGCGCCATTGCCAAGGGCATCGCGGTCGATCTCCTCGACGCCTCCGCGACGACGCTCTCGCGCGATGTCTTTCCGGGATCCGAGAGGGTTGCTCCTGCGCGTGGCTTGATTGTGTGACCACGCCCGCTCCGGGACGCTTGGCCGACAGATTTGGCCCATGCTGAAAAATAGCGGGCCCCGCCGACAAAGTCGGCAGGGCCCTGACCGCGGCTAGCTGGGGGGCAGACTGGCCCACGGCTTTCGTGACGCTAGCACTCGCACCGCACGCCCCCAATTACTCGTTTGAGGTAAGTCCGGTGGGTTGCAAACCAAGGAACGCGCGAGCCGTGGCGCTGCCTCAGGCATAGGCTCTCCGCGCCGGGGCTCGTCGCAAGCGGTCGCTGTTCGGTTCTTCCACGCAGGCGAAATGCTCGATGAAGCCGACGCCGAGCTTGTCGCCATCGCGCCAAACGACGCGGCATTTGCGACTCCCCCTGGCGCGAGAAATTCGCAGCATGAACTCGTCGGGAATGTCGGCGATGATCACCCCGGAAATCTTCGCACCTCCGCGGGAGAGATCCTTGATGACGCAGGGGTAACCCCAATTGCCCCCGTAATCATAAATGAAGGCGGAGGCGTTCCAATCAAAGCGATAGGTCTTGCGACGTTCCTGCACCATGAGCGGCTCTTCGCTGATATTCCCACAGCTAAGCGCAACAGCCTCTAAAGATTGGCTAAAGCACAATCGAGGATGCGAGAAATCACGGAAACGGATAGGCAAGATCAGCGCCCCTCGACGCCCCGGCGAAAATTTGTGCAATTGTCATGTGTTTCTAAACCTCGCATGCACCATGCGGCCGTCCATTCCGCAAAGTTTTTCGCTTTTTGAGCCGGATGATTCGAAGTCTCGAGATCAGACGCTCGGCTCGCAGGGCTCGCCCGACAACGTGCATGCGAGCCGTCAAGCTTTCGGCCTTCTGGCGACAAGAGCGCTGAACTCGACGAGCTCCGTCAAGGCACCGCTCTCCGCGAAAGGGGTCACCGCGTCACGCACTGCCGCCTCATATTGCTGCCTTTGCTCGCCGAGCTTCTCAGGCGAAGAGGCGGAAAAGGAGAGGGCACGCGAGACCAATCCGTCGAGTGTGATCCGTCGTCGCTCGATTATCCCCATCATGTCGAGACGGGAAAAGGACGAATTGAGGAGCACGGTGGCATGTGCGTCGAATTCACCAGACTTTCGACTCTTCGTGAATTCGTCGCGATGCTCGAAGCGCGACCGCGCGCCTTCAAACGCCTCGACCCAACGGTTCTCCCGGCATTTGATGTGATGGTCATGAAACAGGACGACAGCGCCTCCTGGTTCCACAAGGGTGTCGAGGGTCGCCAGTGTCGCCTCCCGGTCCATCCAATGAAAGGAGCGCCCCATCGTGACGAGCTTGAACGACCCGAGGGCAGGGCTCAGATCATAGGACGAGCCCTCGCGAAACTCGCAATCGACGCCTCGCTTTGATGCGAGGACCTTCGCGGCGGCAAGCATCGCTTTGTCGGGATCGATGCCGATTGTCGCACAACCAAGCTCGGCGAAAGCCAGGGCTAGGAACCCCGGTCCGCATCCGAGGTCGAGGACGCGCGAGCCTTTTGTGATGCCGAGCCACGCCGCCAGATTTCCGATCAGGCGAGATGGATAATCGAGACGCCCTTCGACATAATAAGGGACCGCGGAGCGGAAGCGATCGGGCAGGAATGGAGCGACGTGAGTGGGCATGGAAGGCTCTCGACCCTCATGATCATCTCTCGCCCCGGTTAAGGCCTCTTCTGGTTCGACGGGACTTTTCGATTACCTGGTCACGAGCCAGGTTCGATAATCCAGGATGTAATTTGCGATCAAGGTATTTTCCGGATCATAGTCCGCGGCGATGGCGTCCGCTATCGGCGCGCTCAGCCCACCGAACAACCATTGTTGATGGTATGGACCGGGGTAGGAAATCAGCAGCGCGTTGGTCTTGGCGTCGATGATGTCGATGGTCAGCTGGATCTTGGCATATTGATCGATCAAGACCCGGCGCACCACGGAGGGAACATCGAACTGTTTGAGTGTAACGACCGCTCTGACGGGCCGCGCGCCGCGCATGACAGGTGCGAGCGCGCCCTCGAGATGATCAGCGAACATGCGTTGAAGGGCGGCTTGGAAAAAAGCTTGCACAACCGGAAAATTCTGTGCGCTTTCATCCGGCAGCCGGCGAGCGATCTCGGGATCTGCGTTGGTGGCAAGGAAGCGTTTTTCCTGCACGGGCCAGGAACGAATGACCTCGACACCGGGCACCTCCACGCCGACAAGCTTGAAAGAGGCAATCTCGTCGACCGACATAGCGGGCGGCGGTATGGTCGCACAGCTCGCCAGCATGAGGGTGGCGCAGCAAAAAAGCGCGCGAATAATCGTGGAGACGACGGCTTGTTTCATCTTGGTTGCTCCCCGGCCAGTCCGAAGAAGCCCGACATGCGGGACTTTTCTCGTCTGGAGCCTCGTTTATTTTCTCTGCTTGTTGTCCCAGCGCCGCAGAACTGTCCACGGGGGCCGGCGATCACATTTGCGCTATCCCGCTCGAAGTGACCGTGGCGAGCCTCGACGAAGTCTTGCGGGAGCTCGCCGCGTGCCGCATCTGTCGCGACGCACCTCTTCACGGAAAAGCCTTGCCGCATGAGCCGAGGCCAGTGATTCAGGCTTCGCCTTCGGCGCGGTTCTGCATCGCGAGCCAAGCTCCCGGCACACGCGTGCATGTGTCGGGGCGGCCTTTCACGGATGCATCAGGCAAAAGGCTGCGAGCCTGGCTCGGCCTCGACGAGCAAATCTTCTACGATGCGCGCAAGGTCGCGATCGTGCCGATGGGGCATTGCTTCCCTGGGCAGGACGCGAAGGGTGCCGATCTGCCGCCGCGACGCGAATGCGCGCCCGCCTGGCGGCAGCGCATCTTTGCCGAATTGCCGGCGCTGGAACTTATCTTATTGATCGGACAATACGCGCAAAGCTGGCATCTCGGGGACGCGGCGAAGGACGGGCTCACGGCGACGGTCGGCCGTTGGCGCGAGATACTCGATGGGCAAGACCGCCCGGCGCTTTTGCCTTTGCCGCATCCCTCCTGGCGCAACAACGGTTGGCTGAAAAACAACCCCTGGTTCGAGACGCAGCTTGTGCCTAAACTGCGCAAGGAGGTGCGGCGTTTGATGGAAGTGAATAGGCGGGCTCCATTGGCCGGTGTCTTGACGCGCAAGCGCAGCTGAGCGCGTCTCACCGCGCTTCCGATGAAGCTCATCGCGCCCGCGAAATTGCTGGATTCCACTTGCCGGGCCACGGGTTCATAGGTCGTTCAGGGGCGGTCCCCATAAATGGCGGAACGCAAACGCGGGGAGTGCGACATGATTCGCTTTCATTGCCGGATGGTGATTGCGGCTTTCGCCTTGTTTTTCGGCGCCGCGGCCGCCATGGCACAGGGATCGGCGGCTCGCCAGCCGCGTCTCGCCCTCGTCGTCGGCGAGGGCTCCTACGCGAATGCATCGGCCGCGCCCGAGACAACGGCCGTCAATGACGCGGGGTTGATCGCCTACCAATTGCAGCAGGCCGGCTTCGACGTGACCGGAGGGCGCGATGTGGACCGGACCGGCTTCGAAAGCCTGGCCGCGACTTTTTTCGCCAAGCTCGGGCAGGCGGGTCCGAACGCGGTCGCGGTGGTCTATCTGTCGGGTCTCGGTTTGCAAGCCGACGGCGACAACCGGTTCATCCCCACAGACGCCAAGCTCGCGACGCTCGACTCCATCGCGGTCGAGACGATTTCGACGAACGAGCTTCTGGCTCAGTTTCAGTCGGTTCCGGGAGCGGCGCATATTGCGATGTTCGATCTCGCGCGGCCCGTGCCGTTCCGCATTGCGCCGCAAATCGCGCCCGGTCTTGCGGCACTTGATCCGCAGACCGGGCTTCTCGTCGCGCTCTCCCAGCAGCCGGGCTATGTGATCGAGGAGCAGAAAGAGGGTTATGGCGCTTTCGCGAGCGCGGTCGCGGAGATGATCCGCGTGCCCGGGCTGTCGCTCAACGAGCTCTTTGCCCGCACTCGTCTGCGTGTGCAGGCGGAAACCAAGGGCGGCCAATTGCCGTGGAACGTCTCGGGACTTACGAGCGACTTCACCTTCTTCACGCCCCAAACGCCGGAGGCGCAGCCGCCTGCGGTTGCCAATCTGCGCAATCGACCTCTCGGCCAGCTTCCGGTCGAGGACGCGTTCTCGCTCGCGATCGAGCGTGACACCATCGATGGCTACGAGGAGTTCGTTGCAGCCTATCCGGATGGCCCGCTCGCAAGACGGGCGCGCGCCATTATCGCCTCGCGGCGAGAGGCGTTCTTCTGGCGGCGCACGGTGACACGCGGCACGCCCGAGGCCTACTGGACATATCTGCGCCACTACGCGAGAGGGTTTCACGCGGAAGAAGCGCGGTATCGGCTCAGCCTCTTGAACGAGCCGTTCGCTCCGCCGGCAACCTTCTACGAAGAGGAATACGATATTCCGCCTCCGCCCGTCGCTGAGGTGACGGAATATCTCATTCCGTATGATCGCTGGTATGCCCTGCCGCCGCCACCCCCTCCCCCGATCGTGATCCTGCCCGCGCCGATCATCGAGTTCTACCGGCTGCCGCCACCGCGGGCGACCACGGTCGCTGTCTTGCCGGTGCCGACACCTGTGCCTCTCCCGGAGCGCATCATTCCAGTACCGGTGCCCGTGCCGATCCCGGTACCCGGCAAGGTGCCGCCGCTGCCGCTCGCGGTTCCGCCGAAACCAGTGTTGTTCGCGCCCGGCAAGCAGGCACCGGCAGCGGCACAAGCCACGGCCCCCTCCGGACCCCTCAGCGGTCAGGGACAGTTCAGGACGGCTCCGGCAAAGAGAACGGCGGCGCCGGCGACCGCCGCGCCGGCGGCTTCGACGCAGCCGCCGAAACCCTCATCGGTTCAACCTTTGCCCGTTCCGGTTCCAGCGCAGCCTGGCCAGTTGCCGAAGATGCCTCCTCAACCCGGCGTTGCGCCGGGTAAGCCGCCGGCGTCTCAGGCAGTTGAGCCCAAGACTCAGATAACCCCGCAGCCAAACCCACAGCCGACCCCTCCGGCCGGCTCGCCGATCAAGCCTGGCGCAACCACGGTTCCACAGGTGGCACCGGCTGGTAAAGCCGCGCCCCCACCCCAGCCGTCCGCAATCAAGCCTGCACCTGCGGCTACGACCGCAAAGCCCGTGCCTCCTCCCGCGGCCGTGAAGCCTGCTACGCCCGCGGCCCCGGCGGTGAGGCCGGCCCCGCCTGCCCCCGCCGTGACGAAGCCCTCGCCACCTCCGCCGCCGGTCGCGCGACCCGTGCCGCCGCCAGCGCCGAAACCTGCGCCACCCCCTGTCGCAAGACCGGCGCCTCCGCCGCCGCCAGCGGCACGGCCTGCGCCTCCGCCGACCGTCGCACGGCCCGCAGCCCCACCGCCACCTGCCGCGCATCCGGCCCCGCCGCCGCCGAAGCCGGCGCCCAGCAGACCTTGCACGCCTCAAGAGCATGCTCAGGGGAAATGCTAGCCATGGTCCGGAAAAGCGGAAGAGCGCTTTTCCGGACAGATCAATCTGCCGTGAAGCTAGAAAGGCCGATGGCGCTCACACCTGGACTTCGCTGAAGCTCATAGCGTTGCGTCTGTACGCTGCCTGAACGAAAGACGCGCGCTGACACAAAATCGTCGGCCTCGCAGGAAAACCCGCGAGCCTGAAAAGCTAGTCTTGTCGCGGATGTCGATGCCGGCGGTGGTTCGCGAGTTTGTGGCCCTCCGGCACATGTGTGCCTCACATCGCTTGTAATCCCTACATTGGCATCTCGGCAAAATCGGCGTTGCCGGGATGACTAGATGATGCCTTGCTCCGGAACAGGCGTTCCTTCCGAAATGCGGGACCAGCCGAGACGCCCGAGGTCGATCGTCTCGAAGCGGCCTTTGAGCATTCGCTCTGCGATCGAGAGCCCGCACGCGGGCGCGTGCATCAGGCCGTGACCCGAAAATCCCGCCGCAATGTAGAAATTCTCGCATTTCCCGCTCCAGGGCCCGATGATCGGATTGCCATCGAAGTCGTTCTGGTCGTAGAGCCCCGGCATTGTCGACTTGCATTTCGTTTTCTCGAACTTTGGAAACCGGTGCGCCAAGGCCGGCCAGACCACGTTATCGAAATAATTGTGATCGACCTCGAAATTGTAGCCACGCGGCTCGAGCAGGCTTGGGACGCCTCCGGTATAGCCGGTTCCCTCCGGACGAAACGCCAGACGGTTCACGTCCTTGAGATAGGGAAGGGGCTCGATGCGCTCCTCGCATTCGAAGAAATGCTCATAACGGCGAAGCGCTGTGATCGGGACCTTCATGCCGACCATGGCACAGATCTGCGGAGCCCAGGCACCGGCCGCATTGACCACATAATCCGTTTGCAGCTTGGCTCCCGACTTTAAATCGACTGCGCGAATGAGCCCGCCCTCACATTGAACTCCGACGACCTCATCATCGATCAATGCAACCTCGAGCGATTTCACCTTTCGGCGATACGCCATCAGAACCGCGTAAGGATCGACCCAGCCGTCATCATGCGATTGGACAGCCGCGCCGAGATCATCGACGCGCATCGACGGAAATCGCTCCTTCAGCCTGGCCGGCTCGAGCCATTCGACGTTCACGCCGTGCCGGGTCTGCGTCTCGAAATTCTGAGCCAGGGTGGTCACGTGGGCCGGGGGGACGATGAAGAGGTAGCCGTTCTTCTTGAAGCCGATCTCGGCCTCCAGCTCGTCGACAGCCATGAGGCGGTGAAAGTCCTGAAACATCGCAATACTGTGTTTCGAGAGTTCGATGTTCTCCGGTAACGCGAATAGCCGCCTTATGCCGCCCGAGGCTCGTGGCGTCGAAGCGAGCGCATACGAAGAATCTCTCTCAATGACGGCGATCCGAAAATTCGGCTCCATCGTGCGCAGCGCATAGGCGATGGCCATTCCGATCGCGCCCCCTCCGATGATCGCTGCATCGAATTTGTAGCCGGCCTCGGCAAACGTCATCGGAATTTGCATTTTCGCATCGAAGGAGAGCGCGGCTAGAGTGACCGCGAAGCAAAGCTATCCCGGTTGCGATAATGGCAGCGCGTCTTGTTTGGAAGTCTCATGAATCCGATGATCGCCGACCAGATACCCTATTGAAACATCGATGCAGAGCACGATCCACCAGCGGCAAAATCGCATTGAACCGCTTCATTCTTCGAGCCTGGCGATCAACGAAGACGTGTCCCAGCGGCGTCCACCCATCTTCTGGACCTCGGCGTAGAACTGGTCGACAAGGGCCGCGACAGGAAGCTGAGCGCCGTTGCGCCGCGCCTCTGCGAGGCAGATGGACAGGTCCTTTCGCATCCAATCGACGGCAAAGCCGAAATCGAACTTGTTCTGGTTCATCGTTTTGCCGCGGTTTTCCATTTGCCATGACCCCGCCGCGCCTTTCGAGATCACCTCGAGAACGGTCTCGACATCGAGCTTCGAGCGCTTGGCGAAATGGATGCCTTCGGAAAGCCCCTGGACGAGTCCGGCGATGCAGATCTGGTTCACCATCTTCGTGAGCTGTCCGGCTCCCGCGGGGCCGATGAGGCGGCAGGAGCGGGCATAGGACGCGATCACCGGCTCGACCTTCGCGTATTGGTTTTGCTCGCCACCGCACATCACCGTCAGCACGCCGTTTTCGGCGCCGGCTTGCCCACCCGAGACGGGCGCATCGACAAAGCCGAGCCCGAGTTTGCCCGCCGACGCGTGAAGCTCGCGCGCGATTTCAGCCGAGGCGGTCGTGTGATCGACGAAGATCGCGCCCTTGGACATCCCGCCGAAGGCGCCATCCGGCCCCATCGTCACGGCGCGCACATCGTCATCATTGCCCACGCAAGCGAACACGATCTCGCGATCTTTCGCGGCTTCGCGCGGCGTCGATGCGCTCGTACCTGCGTGTTTCTTCACCCAGGCTTCGGACTTGGCGGGGGTTCGGTTGTAGACCGTGACCTCATGCCCTTTGGCCTTGAGGTGCCCCGCCATGGGAAAGCCCATGACGCCCAGTCCGAGAAATGCGACCTTCATCTTGACCTCGCGATTGCGTTTCACCTGCTGCGACGATGAGATGCCGCGAACAGGACCGCTCGATCAAGCCCCAAACGCGGCGAATGATTTCCACGATGACGAGATAAATGATCGCCGTGTAGACATATATCAGGAAGTCGAATGTCCGTGCGAAAATGAATCGCGTCTCCCCCATGAGGTCGAGCAGGGTGACGATGGCCGCGAGCGCGCTCGATTTGATCATCGCGATCAGCTCGTTGCCGAATGGACGCAGCGCGACGATAAATGCCTGCGGCCAGATGACGTGACGCGAGATACGGAATTGCGAAAGGCCGAGCGCCGCCGCCGCTTCCACCTGACCCTTGGGAACAGATGAGAGGGCGCCGCGCATGATCTCGGCCTGATAGGCAGCCGTATTCAACGAGAAAGCGAAGACGCAGCAGACGAAGGCCTCGCGGAATAGCCACCATACGCCGAGATTGGTGAGTAACGGACGTATTTCGCCGGCCCCATAATAGACGAGGTAAAGCTGGCAAAGGAGCGGCGTGCCGCGGAAAAACGTGATGTAGGAAATGGCGGCGCCGGAGAGCATCCTGTTGCGCGACATTCGGGCGCGGCAGACGAGAAAGGCGATGAGGAAGCCGAGCGTGACGGAGAGCGTCACCACCTGTGTCGTGATCCAGATGCCGTCGACGAGCCGCCAGCCATAGCGCGACATCATCTCGAAATTCAAAAGCGCCGCGGCGCTGTCGTGAAGCGCGTCGAGCATCATGCGAAACCTCGGTTAGCGCGTCGCTCGAGACGGCTCTGCAACAAGCCCGAAAGGATACTGAAGACGAGATAGATTGCGGCGGCCGAGGAATAAAAGAGGATCGGCCGAGTGGTGTTCTTGCTCGCTTCGGACGCGGCCCGAAGAAGATCGATGACGGCCAGCGTAGAAATGAGCGAAGTGTCCTTGAGAAGAACCATCCAGATGTTTCCGAGCCCCGGCAGGGCAATCCGGACGAGCTGCGGCATCAAGATGAAGAGGAATGTCTTTTTCGCGTCGAGCCCGAGCGAATGGGCCGCTTCGTGCTGGCCCTTCGGCACCGCCTTGAGGGCCGAGACCCAGACCTCGCTCGAATAGGCGGCTGCGACGACGCTGAGTGCGATGACGCCGGCGACGAAGGCGTTGAGCTCGATTGGGGAGGAAAGCCCGATGAGCTTGCTTACACGGTCGATGAGTGCCTGCAGCCCGTAATAGACGATGAAGAGCGACAGGAGATCGGGAGTTCCCCGGAAGAAGGTCGTGAAGGCTTCGGATAAGCCACGCACGAGGCGATTGGGCGAGAGCTTGAGAATCGCGAGCGCAAGCCCCGCCCCGAACCCGAAAGGCACCGTGGTCACTGCCAGAAGAATGGTGACGACGGCGCCCTCGAGCAAAAGGCTGCCCCAGCCTTCCGATCCGAAGAGCAGGCTGAACCAGTTCATCGG